>Ga0315281_10011422_pt1 | contig 12169 bp, 13 predicted proteins | sample YL17G07_0_MG_FD_204540 | JGI IMG/M metagenome (GOLD analysis project Ga0315281, IMG submission 204540) | Sediment microbial communities from Yellowstone Lake, YNP, Wyoming, USA - YL17G07_0 | ecosystem: Environmental > Aquatic > Freshwater > Lake > Sediment | place: USA: Wyoming | collected... | reverse complement strand
ATGTCATTGTACGATTGTCTTTCCTGAAACAAGCCATCAACAGAAATGTCCGGTCCATAAAGGAATTGATAGCCTAAAGTTTCCAGTTCCTCAATGGTGAAAAGCTCTATGTCGCTTTCAGTTATTTTGCTCATTATTTCTGCTCGTTCAACTGCTTAATATAGTATAATAAGACATGAAAAAGAAGTCGTTAAAAGATACTAATCCATATCTCAAAGACCCTGAATTGGGCAAAGCCCTGCTCTATCAATCAGTCTCTTCTTCAACTGCAGTAGAAGGCGTACTTACGAAATATCCCAAACTTGATGAAGCTCTCGAAAAGAAGCTGAAAGAAATCATTTCAGTACACGAGCCCTCATCGTCTTACGAATAACATCTCCAAACATCTTTTCCATAGGAGCATAGTTTCTGCTGAAGCCAGTCTGAATCGCCCGTATATATTCTTCTTTAGCCTTTGTGATCATGTCCTGAAAATCAAGCGGCGGCAACCCCGCCTGAAGCCCCATTAATATAGCCAGCATTCTTGAAACTCTTCCGTTTCCTTCACGGAAGGGATGAATTATCACCAACTCTGTATGCACAACAGCTAAGGCCTTGGCAATGTCTGAGTGCAATTCGAAGTGGCATGGCGTAAACTTCTGAAGCTGTCTTTTCTCAAATTCATCCATTAATTTTGAAATATGTTCGGGATAGGCAAAAGTGAAATCCTCCTTATGCATCTTAACCTGTCGATACTTGCCCGCCCAATCGTAAACATTTCCAAGCCATATCTTGTGCATCGTACTGATGTCAGCGGCAGTGAATTGATGATTGCTATCGAACAGGTTTGTCAATGCGTCTATAGCCCTCAGCTGCTCTTCTTTTTCCAGCTTGTCCATATTGTCAACACTAGTTATTCCTAATTTGTTCCTGAGCACCAGATCGTTGGAGCCCGGTTCAAATTGAGCTTCTGGGAGTGAGGTTGTGTCATAACGGTCAATGGGTTTCATCTCACGCATCCTTTACCCTCACTTCCCCACTCATTAGCTTAGGTAATATTGTATCACGCAGGCGGGTGAGGGTGCGGATTTGGGCTTCGTTTTTTCTAACTTTCTGAAATAAAGGCTTTGCAAATTCATTAAACTGTAGCACCTTGTCAGGGTTCGGACGTTTTATTTCTGTAGAAAGAGCGATGTCTCTATTAAGTCCGGGGACCGCTGAATCTGAATTCATATCCTCAAAATTTAACGTCTTCAATAAAAAATACTCGTAGAAAAGACCGTCTTCATTAATCTTTGATTTAATGAAATAAGTAGTATCAATCGGGAAGAAATTTTCAAAAAGATATATTACCTTTCCAAGTGTGCCCTTTCTGCCAATTACAATGCCAGGCCCTTCAACTAAAAACTCAGAATGATAGCCAACAATTCCGTTCGACCCAACAACAGGAAAACCATTACCTGACCTGATTTCTTCTTTTAATGCTTTACCATATATCAGTTCTATAACATCCCCCAGCTTCCCAGTTCCCCATCCCTCCTCCGTCTCCTCCACAAACCACTGCCTGAACAGCGTCTCCGCCAATGTCTCAAGGGTCTTGTTCTGGCGGTGCAGCAGGTCTATTTTGTCATCAAGACTGCTGAGGATAGAGGCGATGGATTTTTGTTCAGGGAGGGGAGGAATTGACCACTCTGTGTCTTTTAAAAAACTCCAATCGGCTCTTGGCATCCGTGTTCCGCTTTCAGCATTGTTTGCAGTGTTTACAAAATCCCAATTCGCAAGAAAGTAAAAAAGAAAGTTTTGGTCAATATTATTTTTTGCTCGAAAAACCCATATATCAGTAGAACAGATACCTTCAAATTTGGGGCTCACTACTTTCCTAAAATAGGGACGGAGCTTACCAAATAAAATATCATTGGGTTTAAACTTAGATTTATTGCTTGTTACATCAGACGAGACACCGACTGAATTCAGACGTAATGTTGCTTGTTCAATATGTTCCAACCCTATATAAGCATATTTATTACTGCCATCTGGGATATAACTGTCTTTGATAATTTCCGCTACGTCTCCCAGCTTATACTCCTTCCACTCACCCATTACCATCAACCTTTGCGCTTTCGTTTCTCATTTAAATAAATCCACATAGGAGGCAAAGAGGAAAAGGCGATAGCGGGTCTTGCCGCTTATTTCCTTTAATATGCCCTGCTGAACAAACAGGCTCACCAGATCATTAGCGGCCTTTGTGCTCAGGTCGCAAATCCCCTTTGCCTGTTTAACGCTGATAATAGGCCCATTAAACAGATGTGATAGTAATGCGAGCGCTGAATGGGTGCGCCTGCCCGCTGTACCGCGCAGCGTATTTTCGATCTGCTCTTTCAGTCTCAGTATGTCCGATAGTGTGTTGGATGCCTGCCGGGCTGTTTCATCCACACCCGTCAAAAAGTACTTTAACCAGTGCATAAGGTCGTTTTTTTTTCGCACCCGGGTCAGGTTGTCGTAATACAGACTCTTGTCCTTTTCAAAGAAGACGGAGAGGTAAAGCAAAGGCTGATGCAATATTTTTTGGCTTACCAGATAGAGCGTAATCATCAGCCTGCCGATTCTTCCGTTGCCGTCTAAAAACGGATGTATGGTTTCAAACTGGTAATGGGCAATGCCTGTGCGTATCAGCGCCGGTACATGTATATTTTCATTGTGCAGGAAATTCTCAAGGTCTCCCATTAATTCATTGACATAGGTATGGGCCGGCGGAATAAAAACCGCGTCACTCAGGCCGGCCCCCCCGATCCAGTTTTGACTGGTGCGGAATTCACCCGGCATTTTATGCTCTCCTCTTACGCCTGAAAGCAACCTTTCATGGGCTTTGCACAGCAACCTTGATGAAAGCGGAATTTGCTCCAATTCTTTAATTGCATTTCCCATGGCCTCGGAATAATTACGGACTTCCAGCCAATCATTTCGCCTTTCAGGGCTGATTTCTTCTTCAGGCATTAATGCCTCATCCATATTAGTTTGAGTACCCTCAATGCTGCTTGATATAACAGCCTCTTTTGTAACATGCAATTGAATAAAAAGATCGATATTGGGTACAAGGCGAGCAAAGGAATTAAGCTCACCCAGGCTGATAGATGCCTTTTCAAGCAGAGTGCTAAGCCGGGGGTCTTTCCCCTCCCATTGGCGGTTAATGAATTCAGGCACAAAGTAACTGTAATTCAATCCCTTTTCTAAACGCCCTGATTTATATGCCTCTATATCCATCTGTTTCCCCTTTGAATTAAAGTAAACTTAGATTCTTATTAGTTTACTTTAACTGATAAAAGTAAACTTGTCAATATATAAGTTTACTTTTATCAGTTATTTGCATTTGCGATATCTATTGTTGCATATCGTGCAATAAGAATAAGTCTTAATTTACTTTATGGCATGAAAGTAAAATTAAAATAATCTTAGTTTACTTTCCTCCAATTTCCAGCCTGCTTAAATTCTCTAAAATCTTCTCATTTAATGCCGATTCTTCCGCCATCTGCCCTTCTAACTCCGTCTTCAATGCACTGAACCTTTCAATAAAATTGAAATCATCCTCATCATCCGGCAGGCCGATGTATCTGCCGGGTGTAAGCATATAGTTCAACGCTTTCACTTCGGCTAGTGCTGCCGATTTGCAGAACCCCTGAACATCCTTGTATTCCCCTTCGCCTGTGCGCCAGTTGTGATATGTGCTCGCAATCAAGGAGATGTCTTTGTCCGCCAGGTCCCTGTTCCTTCTATTAATCAGAAAGCCCATATTCCGGGCGTCCATGAAGAGAATCTCGCCTTTCCTCTTCTTCTTGTTTCGGCGCAGGAACCACAGGCAGGCCGGTATCTGGGTATTGAGGAACAGCTTTGTCGGCATATTCACGATGCAATCAATCAGGTCGTTTTCGACCATACCCTTGCGTATCTCGCCCTCGTTGTTGGTCTTGGTGGTCAGCGAGCCTTTGGCCAATACAAACCCTGCCTGTCCGGTCGGCGCAAGGTGAAACAGGAAATGCTGTATCCAGGCATAGTTGGCGTTGTTCGGTGGCGGCGGCAGCTTGTGCCCCAGCACGCTCCAGCGGACATCGTCCCTTAGAAGATCGCCGGACCAGTCGCTGTCGTTGAAAGGCGGGTTGGCGATGATGTAGTCGGCCTTCAGGTCTTTGTGCATATCGTTCAGGAACGAGCCTTCGTTGTTCCATTTGACGTTGCTTGAATCAATGCCCCGAATCGCAAGGTTCATCTTGGCCAGACGCCATGTGGTCTGGTTGCTCTCCTGCCCGTAAATGGAGATGCGGTCTGCCGGATTCAGGGATAACCCGTTGCCTTTTTTCTTGTAATAATCCCTGTGCGCCTCTACAAACTTTTCACTCTGCACGAACATACCGCCCGAACCGCAGCAGGGGTCAAATACGCGCCCTTCATACGGCTCCAGCATTTCGACAAGCAGCTTTACAACGCTCCCCGGAGTATAGAACTGCCCGCCCTTCTTGCCTTCAGCCAAAGCGAACTCTCCGAGGAAGTATTCATAAACCTTACCCAATACATCCTTGCTCCTGGCCTCTTTTGTCCCCAATGCAGCGCTACCTACAAGGTCGATCAGTCCTCCGAGGCTTTGCTTGTCCAGCTTCTCCTGGGCAAACACCTTAGGCAGCACACCGCGAAGCGAAGGGTTGTCCTTTTCAATGGCATCCATTGCATCGTCAACGTCCTTGCCTATGGTCGGGAGTTTAGCCCGTCCCTGAAGCCAATTCCATCGTGCCGATGGCGGCACATAAAAGACCTTCTCCGCCGTATATTCGTTCTTGTCTTCGGGGTCAGCCCCTTCGTAAGGCCCTTTGCCTTCTTTCAGCATCAGGTATAGTTCTTCAAAGGCGTCGGAGATGTATTTCAGGAAGATCAGGCCCAATACAATGTGCTTGTACTCGGCTGCATCCATATTTTTCCTGAGCTTGTCGGCTGTCTTCCACAGCTTCTTTTCCAGAGGCTCTTCAGTCTGGTTCTTTTTTTCTTTAGCAATCCGCGCCATCAATCATTCTCCTGTCAGCAAAAACTCACTGAATTATATCACAATCTTTTCTATTCTCGATCCATATTTTGTTAACTGTTTTTAGCCTTGGAATCCTTTTTAGGTTTAACCCCTGTCTTCTCCCGGAACATCAGGCAGGGCATGCCTGACTCCTGCAGCACGCTGGTGGACGGCAAGGTCTTGGATTTGAATTTAATGGCCGCGCACCCGTAAGGGAACTTGCTGTCCCAGGTAATATAGAAGTGCCTGCAGTTATGACAGGTTAGGTTACTGCCGGCGACCTTTTCGGTCATAAGGGGGGTCCTTTTCGCCGGGTGCGCAGGTCATTAGCCCGCATCCCTTGAAATAAGATATTTTTTCATAAGGGCATGAAAATTGGTCCTCTGCATGCCCACGTCCCGGGCCGCCTTTGTTATGTTCCAATTATTTCGGCCCAGGGCAGCCGTCAGGAAGCCCTTTTCAATGTCCTCCACGGACTTGTCGCGCAGGGCCTTTTTCTGTTTCTTGAGGTCCTCCAGGCTTTTAGGTGTGTCGGCCAGGCCTGTCCTGGGGATAATGATGTGTTCGGGTTTAAGCACCCTGCTCGGGCAGACAATGACCGCCCTGTGTATGACGTTTTCAAGTTCCCGCACATTGCCCGGCCAGTCGTGGGCTATAAGGCACTTCATGGCGTGGGCGGATATGTGGGGCAGGTCTCTTCCGATCTCTTCGCTGTACCTGCTCAGGAAATGGTAGGCGAGCGCGGGGATGTCGTCCATTCTGTCCCGGAGGGGAGGCAGGTTTATGGGGAATACGTTCAGCCTGTAATAGAGGTCTTCCCTGAAGGAGCCTTCCTTCGCCATCATCCGGAGTTCCCTGTTGGTTGCGCTAATCACGCGCAGGTCCAGCCGGACTGAGTTCTTTCCGCCTACGGGCCGAAACTCCCTTTCCTGCAAGACCCTGAGCAGTTTCATCTGAGCGGCCGGGGGCAGGTTGCTGACCTCATCCAGAAACAGGGTGCCGCCGTCGGCTGCCTCAAGCAGGCCGGCCTCCGTGGACATTGCGCCGGTGTAAGAACCCTTCACATGGCCGAAGAGTTCGGACTCCACCAGGTTTTCAGGTATGGACCCGCAGTCAACCACCACAAAGGGCCTGTCCTTTCGCGTGCTGTTGTAATGTATCGCCCTTGCAACTATCTCTTTGCCTGTGCCGCTTTCCCCGTTTATCAGGACAGTGCTTCCAGTGGGCGCCACCGTTGCCATCATCCTGAATACCTTCTGCATCTCAGGGGAAGAGCCGATGATGTTCTGGAGGCTGTACAGGGAGCTTATCTCCTGCTTCAATCTCAGGTTTTCAAGCAGGAGCCTCTTTTTTTCCAGACACCGGTCCACGGCATTGAGAAGCGCTTCGGGCGTAAAGGGCTTCTCAATGTAGTCGTACGCGCCGTACTTGAGCGCCTCTACCGCATTGGACACGCTGCCGTAGCCCGTGATGATTATCACCTCGGTTTCCGGATAAATCTCCCTGACTTTTTTCAGAAGGGAAATGCCGTCGATGTCCGGCATGCTCAGGTCCGTGAGAACGAGGTCAAAAGGCCCGTCTTCAAGTTTTCCGATGGCAGCGTCTCCGTCTGAAGCGGTCTCGATTATATAGTCGGCTCCGGAGAGTATCCGCCGGCAACTTGTTCGGACGATTTCCTCGTCGTCCACCACGAGGATGGAAGCAGGGCCCGAAGTCACCGGTCCAGCACCTCCCGTATACGCTCCAAAAGGGTTATAGGTGTAAAAGGTTTTTCGATATAATGGGCTGCGCCGGAAGAAATGGCATCCACCATGTTTTCCACCGTGTCGTAACCGGTCATGATCATTACTTGTTGGCCGGGTTTCCTCCCGATCATTACAGAAAGTGTCTCCATGCCGTCCATGCCGGGCATCTTGAGGTCCAGGAGCACGAGGTCATAGTCCCCTTTTTCAAAAAGCCCGAGACCCTCGGCTCCGGAAGACGCGGTGTCCACAGAGTAGCCTTCCGGTTCAAGGGTCTTTTGACAGCTTACCCTTACAATAGCTTCATCGTCTATGATCAGTATCCTCTGCTTGGCCATTCTATGCCTCCTTAAATGCCTCGTTAACATCGTCCTTGACAAGACGCAGGACCTCCGGCAGGTTCAGCGGCGCGCCGTCCAGTTCCTGCCGAAGTTCTTCAGTGTCAAGGCGATATGAGTCTTTATCATGTTCCACGGTAAGGACAAAGTTTATCTCAGGGTGTCCGCCTATAAGCGTCATCATGGTGGCGCCCATATCGCCGAGGGGTTTTCTGTCTATGTGAGACCTCCTGAAACCTGCCGTGATCATGGTCCCCTTTCCTGGCGCGGAATCAATGGACATTCCCCCGCCGCTTTCCTCGCAGGCCTGACTAAGTAACGGGATGCCGAGGCCGAAGCGCTTTTTTCTGACCGTCTTGGTGCTGAAAAAGGGATCAGTCACCTTCTCCAGGGTCGCCGCATCCATTCCGCCTCCATTGTCCGTTATCGTGAGGATTACCGTATTCGAGACCACGCTGTCCTTAATATTTATCTCTATCCTGTCGGCCCCGGCATCAATGGAATTCTCAGCAATATCCAGTATATGAAGCGACAGGTCTTCCATGCTGAAATCTACAATTTCCAGCAGCGCATTTTCAAATCAGTGCGCAGCGCCACTTGATATTCCGCTCTCCCCTGAAGGCCCTTGCGATCTCGGGGAATGAGGCCTCTTCAAGCATGAAGCCGGTAAAGTCCGTGCCTATGGCGTCCAGGTTGTGCGCATCCGAGGAGCTGATCCAGGGGACAGAAGAGTATTGTCCGTACATGGAAAGGGCCTTGTCCGCTTCCATGCCCCCTGATATCTCAAGGGCGTCGAACCGGGCATCTTCAGGGATAAAACCGAGTTGTGACAGGACGCTGAAAGAGCCCCTGTCTATATGGCTTGCCACGGCGAGACCGCCCAGGGAGTGTATGACGTCCACGAGTTCTCCCACGGAAAAGGCAGTGGCGACAAGGAAGAGCTTCCTGCAGAACTCCATTATTTCATCCTTTTCATTGACCACCAACTGATAACCCAGGGACTGCCCGTCGCCGTCACCATCGGGTATCTGGCCGTAGACTATCTCCTGCATCTCCCCGGCTTGCTTCACCGACTCAAAGAGGGCAAGGACGTGGGCCTCCTCCCTGCTTGTAATTTCCATGGCGGGGAGGACTGTCAGCCCCCTGTCTTTTGCCAGACCGAACGCCACGGCAGTGTTGGCGGCCGAGTTATGGTCGGACACGGCAATTATATCCAGTCCCGCCTGCACAGCCCTGTTAATTATCCTGCGTGGGGTCATATCCAGTTCCGCGCATGGCGACAGGCAGGTATGTATATGCAGGTCCGCTTTGAATTGTCTAATCACGGTGAGATCATTGTCAGTGTTCGTCCTGAAGGAAATTATAAATCAGTCCGGCGATATTGAAGGTGGACTCCCCGGTGGTCAGTATGTTTATGTTCTCGGAAGCCGCCTTTTTTGCAGTCTCGGCCTCCGGCTTCCTGCCGTTGGTTATGATTATGGCTGACAACCCCTTTATAGCCGCGACCGCAACGATGTTGGGATGGGTCTGGAGAGTCACCCATAACTGCCTGTCGCTGCTGTGCGCCATAACATCCGAAAGCAGGTCGCTTATGTAGCAGCCGGACACCTCCTTCGACAAGTCCCCTGTGACGTTAATCTCAAGTCCCAGTTTTTCTGCTACGGCCTTTACCTTCAACATGTTTTGTCCTCCTTTAATGCTCAGTTGCAAAGGTTGATATTTATATACAGTGTCGTGCCTTCTCCGTTTACGGTATCAATCCTGAAGCGGTCGGCATTTTTCTTGATATTGGGCAATCCCATTCCCGCGCCCCATCCCATCTCCCTGACCCAGTCGGGCGCAGTGGAATAGCCCTCCTGCATGGCCAGCTCAACGTCCTTTATGCCGGGCCCCATGTCTGCGATTGTAAGGGTCACTTCCTTTTCCTCGATCAGGTAATGAAAAGTACCGGCAACGCCGTGTATTATAACGTTCATCTCGGCCTCAAAGGCCGCCACCGAGGCCCGTCTTACAATGTCCTCCGGCACGCCGAACCTGGTAAGCGCGGCCTTGAGGGCCCCGGAAGCGGTCCCCGCGTTTGAGAAGTCCCCTTCCATCAATTGATGAAAGCCCTCTACAGGCAGTACTGAATCAGCCATAAATTAAAACGGCCCCGGACAGGCCGGTGCGCGCTCTGTCTTAGGAGGGACGGGCAGGCGTATAATAAAGCTCGCACCGCCTCCGGCCTCGCCCTTTTCAAATATCCGGCCGTTGTGTTTCTTCACTATGCCATAACTCACTGCCAGGCCGAGTCCTGTGCCCTTGCCCGTGGGCTTTGTCGTGAAGAAGGGCTCAAATATCCTGGCGCGTATCTCCTCTGAGATGCCGGGACCGGTGTCTGAAAATTCCATCTCAACAAAAGGCGCACCCTCCTCTTCCACAGTCCTTGTGGCGATGGTCATACTGCCTTTTTTATTCATGGCGTCCACGGCGTTTATTATGAGGTTGACGAAGACCTGCTGCAACTGGTTGGGGTCCACATTCAGGTCGGGCAGGACCGGCTCATGTCTTACATCAAAGACGATATTGTGGAACTTGGTCTGGTTCTTCATCATCAGGAGCGTATTGTCAATCAGGGTGTTTATGTTCACCATGGACTTTTCGGACGTGGTCTTTCTGGAAAAGCCCAGAAGGCCCTTGATTATCTTTGAGCACCTTTCCGCCTGTTCCAGGATTACCGCTACGTCCTCCCTGTCCTGGGTGTTCTCTGGCGGTATGCGGTTCAGCATCAGGTGAGAGAAAGTAACAATACCCGTCAGGGGGCTGTTCAATTCATGGGCGACCCCGGCCGCCATCCTCCCGAGGGAGGCCAGCTTTTCGGCGTTAATGAGGTTTTCCTGCGCCTTCACTATCTCATCCGCCTTTTTTTCCACCTCCTCCTCCAGAGACCTCGTCCAGTTCTCCATCTTGACCTTGTACTGCATTAGTTCCCCGGCCATGGAGTTAAAGGACACGGCAAGAGAACCAAGTTCGTCCTCGCTCGTCAGGCATATCCTGTGGGTCATGTCCCCGCCCGCGAGCTTCTCCATGCCCTCGGACATGAGAGAGACCGGCTTTGTCACAAGGTGGTAGAGGATAAGGGCCAGTGAACAGGAAATCAGCACCACGAAGGGGCCGCCGTAGAAAAAGAGTTGTTCGAGGGTAATATCGGTATGGGTTATTTTGATAAAGACATAGGAAAAGAGAAACCCCATCAGGAACATCGTGCCCCCGATGGAGAGCACAAGTTTGCCGGCAAGTGATTTCAGGAAACTTTTACGCATAGGTTTAATATACCTTACAGCCGGGAATGAGTCAATTTGTTGAAGGGTAGCCAAGCGACGTGTTTTACAGAACAAATCAACAATTAGTATAATTTGTCATGAAAAATGCATCAAACCTCTCCGGAATAGAAATATCCACTGAAAAGGAAGACCTTGTCTGCTACAGTTTCGATTCTTCGACAACCGAGCCTATGGAGGCCAGGGCTGTAGCCTGGCCGCACAACACGGAGCAGACTGCCAGGGTCATCGCCTATGCCCGCGAAAACGGGCTATCCGTTATACCCAGAGGCGCAGGCACAGGCATGGCCGGAGCAGCCGTGCCGGTGGGACGGGACTGCATAATCCTCAGCCTTGAGAAGATGCGGAAGATCATTGACGTGGACACAAAGAATATGACGGCGGTGGTGGAGCCGGGTATTATCAACGGTAGACTCCAGAAGGAGCTTGAGTATCTCGGGTACTTCTACCCCCCTGATCCTGCGAGCCTCAACATCTGCTCTATCGGCGGCAACGTGGCCACGAATGCCGGTGGGCCGCGAGCTGTAAAGTATGGGGTCACCCGGGACTATGTATTGGGGATTGAGGCGGTAATGTCCGACGGCACTGTGATAAATGTCGGGGGCAAAACTTACAAGCGCGCGGTTGGCTATGACCTGAGAAACCTCCTTGTCGGCTCCGAGGGGACGCTTGCCGTGTCAACGCGTATAAGGCTGAGGATACTGCCCCAGCCGGAAGATATCATAACCCTTCTTGTCCTCTTCCGGGACCTGGAATCCGCAGGTCTTGCCGTATCAGGGACCTTTGCCGCCAGGATAATCCCAAGGACAATGGAGTTTCTGGACCGTTTTGCAGTTGAGGCGGTTGAAAACTACAAACCCACGGGTTTTCCCAAAGACGCAGAGGCAGTGCTTTTGATAGAACTGGACGGGTATCCTGCGACCATAAAAAAAGAGGCCGAGAGGCTTGTTGATATCTGCCAAAATCTGGGCGGCGAGGCTGTGATAGCCGAAGACGACATTGCCCGCGAAAGGCTGTGGGAAGCAAGGCGATCCGTTTCACCGGCCCTCTTCCATATGAAGCCTGGCAAGATAAGTGAGGACATCGTCGTGCCCAGGGACAAGATACCGGCAGTGCTGGTTGAGCTCAGGGGGCTTGCGGAGCGGAGCGGTATAAGAATAATTAATTTCGGACACGCCGGAGACGGGAACATACACGTCAATGTCATGGCCGACAGGTCCAACAGGGAAGAGTATGCCAAAGGGACGGAACTGGTCAGGAAGATCTTCGAAGTGACCTTGCGGTATGGAGGCTCCATATCCGGTGAGCACGGCATCGGTCTCACAAAGGCCCCGTATCTCGGCATGGAGATAAAACAAAAGGAAATGGAACTGATGAAGGGCCTGAAGGGCGTCTTCGACCCCAGGGGCATACTGAACCCCGGCAAGATATTCGGCTGAGAAATCTCCTTAAGTCTCTAACAAATAACGATAGTTGATCAGACAAGACATGGCATGTTCGTTCATTTTGGCCTTAAGGAAGGCATCGCAAGTGGATCAAATATCATATGGAACTTTTTGCGCGGTATTAGTCATCTCCTATCTAATATTACAATCGGAATATTAGTCTTGGAAACTATCTTAATCAAATTAGACAGTTGAGTCAAGCGATTTTTTTATTTATCTGGACAGGATGAAAAATTTCTGTTATTATTGAGAAAGTATCTAATAACTGGTTCGGCCTTGTGGCGCTCGGCTTACGCCC
>Ga0315281_10011421_pt1 | contig 12169 bp, 13 predicted proteins | sample YL17G07_0_MG_FD_204540 | JGI IMG/M metagenome (GOLD analysis project Ga0315281, IMG submission 204540) | Sediment microbial communities from Yellowstone Lake, YNP, Wyoming, USA - YL17G07_0 | ecosystem: Environmental > Aquatic > Freshwater > Lake > Sediment | place: USA: Wyoming | collected... | reverse complement strand
ATGCCTTTTGTTTAAACCCACTGGATTCCCGCTTTCGCGGGAATGACGTGGCAATTTTATTATTTCCCAGATTCCATTTTGGATGATGCGGCGCTGTCTTCAATTATGTAAAGATCAATAATGTGAAACTCGCCCGCCTGCGTGTGTTGTTGGGGCAAATAACCGGATGATTATCCAAATCGTCCGGTTATGTAATCTTCCGTTTCCTTGCGCTTGGGGTTGGTGAACACGGTGCTGGTGTCGCCGAATTCGATCAGGTCGCCCAGGTACATGTAGGCGGTGTAGTCCGATACGCGCGCGGCTTGCTGCATGTTGTGGGTGACGATGACGATGGTGAAGTCTTCTTTCAGTTCGTCTATCAGCTTTTCGATGTGCGCAGTGGAGATCGGGTCCAGTGCGGAGGTGGGTTCGTCGAGCAGCAATACTTGCGGTTTGACGGCGATGGCGCGGGCGATGCACAGGCGCTGCTGCTGCCCGCCGGACAGGCCGGTGCCACTCTGTTTCAGCTTGTCCTTTACTTCCCCCCACAGCGCGGCCTTCTTCAGCGCCCATTCCACGCGTTCGTCCATGTCATGGCGACTGAATTTCTCATATAGTTTTGCGCCGAATGCGATGTTGTCGTAGATGGACATCGGGAACGGGGTGGGTTTCTGGAACACCATGCCGATCTTGGCGCGCAGGGTGTTGAGATCCTGTTTCTTGTCGAGGATATTTTCCCCGTCCAGCAGGATTTCGCCCGTTGCTTTCTGTTTCGGGTAGAGCTGGTACATGCGGTTGAAGGCGCGCAGCAGGGTGGATTTGCCGCAGCCGGACGGGCCGATGAAGGCGGTCACCATCTTTTCCGGAATGGTGAGATTGATGTCCTTGAGGGCGCGGTCTTTACCGTAATAAAAATTCAGGTCGCGCACGATCAGCTTCGGGGTGATGGTTTTTTCAGCGTTCATTTGCCGGAGTCCTTAATGGTTTGCTGCGCTCTGGCGGAACAGCACCCGCGCCACGATGTTGAGCGTGAGCACACTGAGGGTGATGAGCAGCGCACCGGCCCAGGCAAGCCGCTGCCAGTCCGCATAGGGACTCATGGCAAACTGGAATATGACCACCGGCAAATTGGCCATCGGCTGATCCATGTTGCTGCTCCAGAACTGGTTGTTGAGCGCGGTGAAAAGCAGTGGCGCGGTTTCCCCGCTGATGCGCGCCACGGCCAGCAATACCCCGGTGATGATGCCGGCGCGCGCTGCGCGCAGTGTGACGAAGCTGATGATTTTCCATTGCGGGGCGCCGAGCGCCGCAGCCGCTTCGCGCAGCGTGCTGGGAACCAGGCGCAGCATGTTTTCGGTGGTGCGGATGACAACCGGAATCACCAGAATGGATAACGCCAACGTGCCTGCCCAGCCGGAGAAGTGTTTCACCTTGACGACATAAACTTCGTACACAAACAGGCCAATCACAATCGAAGGGGCGGACAGCAGCACGTCGTTGATGAAACGGGTGACGGGTGCCAGCCAGCCGCGTTGGCCGAATTCAGCCAGATAGGTGCCGGCCAGAATCCCGATGGGCGTGCCAATCAGGGTGCCGAACAGCGTCATCATCAGGCTGCCGGCGATGGCGTTGAGCAGGCCGCCTGCACTACCCGGCGGCGGGGTCATCTGCTCGAACACCACGGGGGTAAGCGCGGGCAGCCCATGGTCTAACAACGTTATCAATATCCAGCATAGCCAGAACAAACCGAACAGCATGGCCAGCACCGAGATGGAGAGGCTGGCTGCGTTGATGATGCGGCGGCGCGTGTATAAATTCAACATGGCGATTATGCAGTCTGCCCTTCGCGCTGCCCCAGCTTGTAGAGCATGTAGCGGGCAAGGGACAACACGATGAAGGTGATGAAAAACAGGATCAGGCCGAGTTCAATCAACGCTGACGTGTACAGGTCGCCAACCGCTTCGGTAAATTCGTTGGCGAGCGCGGAAGAAATGCTGTTGCCCGGCATCAATAGCGACTTGCTCAGTTCGTGGGCATTGCCGATCACGAAGGTAATGGCCATGGTTTCGCCGAGCGCGCGCCCAAGTCCCAGCATGATGCCGCCGACTACGCCGATTTTGGTGTAGGGCAGCACTACATTCCACATGACTTCCCAGGTGGTCGCGCCGAGTCCGTAAGCGGATTCTTTTAGCAGGGTGGGCACCACATCAAACACATCGCGCATTACCGACGCAATGAACGGAATGACCATGATGGCGAGAATGATGCCGGCGGCCAGCATGCCGATGCCCATCGGCGGGCCGGAGAAAAATGGGCCGATGTAGGATAGGGTGCCCAGGTGTTTGTTGATCCACGGCTCGATATGGTCGGCGAACAGCGGCGCGAAAATAAACAGCCCCCACATGCCATAGATGATGCTGGGGATGCCTGCCAGCAATTCGATTGCGATGCCAAGCGGGCGGCGCAAAATGCGTGGCGAAAGCTCGGTCAGAAAAATGGCGATGCCGAAGCTGACCGGAATGGCGATGAGCAGAGCGATGCCCGAAGTGACCAGCGTGCCGATAATCGGGATAAGTGCGCCGAATTTATCGTTGACCGGATCCCAATCGGAACTGGTCAGGAAGCCCAGGCCAAACGCATGAATGGCGGGCATGCTGCCCACGATCAGCGAAAAGATGATTGCGGCCAGCAATGCCAACACACCAAACGCGGAGACACGCGTGAGATTGCGGAACAACAAGTCAAACACCGCTTGTTGTTTAAGGCGCGCTTCGAGTGAAAACATCGGCATGAATTATGTATCTCACGGATAAAAAATAACGGCTCAGTGGTAGAAATAACGGGGGCCGCAAGCCCCCGCAATTATAGCTTATGAATAGCGGCTTATTTTACCAGCAGCTTGCCTGCCGCATCCTTGAGTTGTGCTTTCCATGCGGCACGGATCAGCTTCACGACATTTTCCGGCATAGGCACATAGTCCAAGTCAGTAGCCAGTTTGCCGCCCTTGTCATAAGCCCAGTCGAAGAACTTCAGCACTTCCTTGCCGGTTTCAGGCTTTTCCTGCACCTTGTGCATCAGGATGAAAGTCGCGCCGCTGATCGGCCAGCTTTCCTTGCCGGCTTCATCGGTCAGGATTTCGTAGAAGCCAGGGGCTTTATCCCAATGCGCGCCAGCGGCGGCGGCTCTGAAAGAGTCTTCATTGGCTGCCACGAATTGACCATCGCGGTTCTTCATTTGCACGGTGTTCATCTTGTTTTGCAGCGCGTAAGCATATTCCACATAGCCGATGGAATTTTTGATGCGTTGCACATAAGAAGCGACCCCTTCGTTGCCCTTGCCGCCGGTACCGGCCTTCCAGGAAACAGCCGTGCCTTCACCGACCGCAGACTTCCATTCAGGGCTTACCTTGGACAGGTAGTTAGTGAAAATGAAGGTGGTGCCGGAACCATCTGAGCGATGCACCACAGTGATGTTTTCATCGGGCAGCTTAAGGTCTTTGTTCAGCGCAACGATTGCGGAGTCATTCCACTTGGTGATCTTACCCAAATAGATATCAGCCAAAGTTGTGCCGTCCAACTTCAGCTTGCCCGCATCAATGCCGTTCACGTTGATTACCGGAACATCGCCGCCGACCACGGTGGGGAATTGCATCAGGCCGCTCTTGTCCAGCTCTTCGGGCTTAAGCGGCATGTCGGATGCGCCGAAATCCACGGTCTTGGCAGTGATTTGCTTGATGCCGCCGCCGGAACCTATGGATTGGTAATTCAGGCCGATACCGGTTTGTGTCTTGTAAGCATCGGCCCACTTGGCATAAATCGGGTAAGGGAAGGTGGCGCCGGCACCGGTGATGTCGGTTGCTTGGCTCGCGCCAACGTAGGCCACCGCAACGGTAGCGGTAATGCCGATAATGAGTTGCTTGAGTTTGCGATTCATAATGTCTCCATTGTGTTGAGTATGCTGTTTGCTACTTTGGGGATGCCATTTAAACCAATAATGCCTTGAGGCGAAGCACATCATAGGGCGTATGTATTACGGGATTATTACAATGGTGAAAAGCGTCAGGATTTTGAAAAAAATGGAATTGCATTTGCCGAGAATCCTTGCTTTAATCACGCCTAACGTTTTAATAATTGTTTAACAATGGAAATATAAAATGATGAAATCGGCTCAAGTGGTAAAGGCATTGGCGGCTTTGGCGCAACCCACACGCCTGGCGATTTATCGCCTGCTGGTGGCGCGCGGGCCGGAGGGTGTGGCGGCGGGGCAAGTGGCCGAGAAACTGAAAGTGTCACCGGCAACCCTGTCGTTTCATTTCAAGACACTGAGCCATGCCGGGCTGGTGGAGAGCAGGCAGGATGGACGTTTTGTTTATTACTCCGCGAATTTTACGGTGATGAATGGCATGGTGGCGTATCTGACGGAAAACTGCTGTAACGGAAATCCTGATGCCTGCAAGCCGGGAAATAAATAATCAGTGCGTAGGTTGGGCAAAGCGTAGCGTGCCCAACGAACGAAGATGCCATTGTTAATGTTGGGCACGCTACGCTTTGCCCAACCTACGAGTCCGGCTTGGGCTGCCTCAAATAATTCCGATTTCACATTCTTTTAAGGAGCATACCGTGCAAGGCAAACCATACAACGTACTGGTGTTATGTACCGGTAATTCCGCACGCAGCATCTTGGGCGAAGTGCTGTTCAACGTGTTGGGCAAAGGAAGATTCATTGCGCACAGCGCGGGCAGCCATCCGGTTGGGCGCGTCAATCCAGTCGCGCTGGAATTACTGCAACAGCAAGGTCACAGCATCGCAGGATTGCGCAGCAAAAGCTGGGATGAGTTCGCGGCAGTCGGCGCACCGAAACTCGATTTCATCTTTACCGTGTGCGACAACGCAGCGGGTGAAGTTTGCCCGATCTGGCCGGGAAAACCTGCCACAGCACATTGGGGTATCCCTGACCCGGCAGGTGTTGAGGGCGGTGATGAGGCCAAACGGGCGGTTTTTAAAACAGCCTATAGCCAACTGGCGAGGCGGATTCAATTGTTCATGAGCCTGCCAATTGAATCGCTGGACAAGCTCACGCTGAAACAAAAACTCACCGAAATTGGCCGCATACAGGATTGACGAGATGAATCTTTTTGAGCGTTATCTGACCGTTTGGGTAGGGCTGTGCATTATCACAGGCGTGGTGCTCGGGCAATTCCTGCAGGGCGTGTTTCAGGCTGTCGCCAGCCTGGAAATCGCCAAGGTGAACATCCCGGTGGGTGTGCTGGTGTGGGTGATGATTATTCCGATGCTGCTGCGTATCGACTTCGGCGCGCTGCATCAGGTGAAAGCGCATTGGCGCGGTATCGGCGTCACGCTGTTCATCAACTGGGGCGTGAAGCCGTTTTCAATGGCCTTCCTCGGCTGGCTGTTCATTCGCCATGTGTTTGCCGATTATCTGCCACAGGGCCAACTCGACAGCTATATTGCCGGGCTGATTCTGCTGGCTGCAGCACCCTGCACCGCGATGGTGTTCGTGTGGAGCAATCTGGTTAAAGGCGATCCCTATTTTACGTTGTCGCAAGTGGCGCTCAACGACGCCATCATGATCTTCGCCTTCGCCCCGTTGGTTGCGTTGTTGCTCGGTATCGCCAGCATTGCCGTGCCGTGGGATACGCTGTTCGTCTCGGTAATTTTTTATATCGTGATACCGGTCATCCTCTCGCAGTTGTTGCGCCGCCGGTTATTGGCAAAAGGTGAGGGCGTGTTCAAGCAAGTGATGGAACACATTGCCCCATATTCGATGGGCGCGTTGCTGGTGACTCTGGTGTTGCTATTCGCCTTGCAGGGCAATGCCATCGTCGCACAGCCGCTGGTGATCGCCATGCTGGCCGTGCCGATCCTGATACAGGTGCTGTTCAACTCCGGCCTGGCGTACTGGCTGAATCGCCGCCTGGGTGTGGCGCACTGTGTGGCCGCACCTTCGGCGCTCATCGGCGCGAGCAACTTCTTCGAGCTGGCCGTTGCCACTGCCATCAGCCTGTTCGGCTTTCAATCCGGCGCGGCATTGGCCACCGTGGTCGGCGTGCTGATAGAAGTGCCGGTGATGTTGCTGGTGGTGAAGATCGCCAATGCCACACAGGGTTGGTATGGTCAAGCAGCGAGTAAATAAATATTACACTTCCATTTTAAGAAAGGCGTAGTGTATGCTCTTGACGTTATTTTTTAATATTATTAAAAGGAAAAGAGATGGCTACCGTGAAGGCTGAAGCAACCGCGAAAAAAACTGCAACCACCAAAATTCCTGCTGTAGGAAAAAAGACAGTGAAGCCTGTTGCAAAGCTGGCAGCCAGGAAACCAGTTAAGGCAACACCAGAGCCGGCAGAAAAAAAACCTAAAAAGCCTAAGACGAAAGTGGTGCGCGATTTCTCAATGCCGCAAATAGAGTATCAGAAGATCGCTGAAATCAAGGAGGCATGCCTTAAGGCCGGGATACGGGTTAAGAAAAACATAGTGCTTCGTGCCGGTCTGAAAGCCTTGGGTGAAATGAATGGAGCGCAACTAAAGCATGCAATGGAGGGATTTGGAAAGATTAGAACTGCCCGCCCAAAGAAACCTTGATGATTTGCCTTGATCGCTGAGGTCGGCTGGTTGCTTGAGAAACCCTCGTTTCATACGTTTGACGGGAATATTACGGCGGCAAGGATGAACTGTCGCTGTACTGCCGATGTACTTCGTGTTCGATTTCACCCACCGTTATATGGCGTACATCGCGCCCTTTAATCACTTCGGGTCGAATTCCCCGCCGCTTGCGGCGAATGATTTGACCAGATACGGATTGATACCCCGTGGCTTGCCGCGGGGTTCTTCATTCCGCTGCCTGATAGTTTCAGATGGTTATTTTTACGGGACGCCAAAAAAAGGGGCAGTTACCTGCCCCAAAACCTAGGGTGGTTTCCTAGGTAAGGGTAATTTAACTCATGGCACCGATGTGTTGGTTAGCGAACTTATTCCCCTCGATGAGTTGAATGTGCCTCCGGGCCGCTTTCCACTGCTTTCCGGCTGGGCTTGTCGTATCCAGGGTGGTCAATATTTCATCGATGCACAGCAGCATATCCCTGCGATGGTGAGCCTTCATTTTCACCAGGATATGATTGAGTTCTTCCGGCGTATAAAAATTCTGGTTCATGGAATTGTCCTTTTAAATATATTGGAGGTTCCCTTGAGAAAGTGTTTCGCATAGCGGTTGCTTATGCGCGGCATCGGCAGCAGGATAAACAGGTCAGCAGTATTGAAATCAGGATCCCATGCCGGTTCGCCGCAAATATAAGCTCCAAGGCGCAAGTAGCCCTTGAGCAAGGCCGGAACCGGTGCATCGAGGTTTTGGTTCAGGGCGTGCAGCGGCAGCGGGCAGCGGGGGAATACGCTGTATTCGACAGGAGCGGCATATGTTTGGTGCAATTTGCGATAGATGCTGGCCGCGACATGGCCGCCATCCGCCATACTGATGCTGGCGCAGCCGATCAGATACTCATGGCGGTTATGCAGCATGTATTGAGCCAGACCGCCCCAGAGTTGGGAAATGGTTGCGCCATCGCGGTGATCCCAATGTACACAGGAGCGCCCGACTTCCACCATGCGGTCGCTGAGATGCAGCAGGCGGGTTAAATCGAACTCGGTCTGAGCATAGTAGCCGCCGATTTTTTTCGCCTGATCGGGCGAGAGTATGCGGTAAGTGCCTACGACTTTATTCTCGCTGCTTTCGCGCACCAATAAATGCTCGCAGTATTTGTCGAAAATATCGCGATCAATTCCTTCCTTTGCGCTGGGCAGATTTGCCCCCATTTCTTCGGCAAATACCTTATAGCGCAGGCGTTGCGCCTCCAATACTTCCTCCTCGCTGTGTGCCAGGGCGGTTATTAAACGGCGTTGAACAACGGGTTGAGTTTGTCGGTTGAGTTTCAGCATTGCATCCCCTGATCGGTTGAAGATGTCAGCAGAATATGCAATCTCTGTTGCAGGGTGATGACGGGGATATGAATAAGGTGTGAAATCGCTACTTGGGTAGCTGATATAGAATCGGATTGATGGGTGGTTTCGGTCGGGTTAGCGATTTGCCGAAGGGTACTTTATTCCAGTGGCTGTTGGCGCAAACCTTGCGTACGCTTCTTTGACAGCAGCCGTTTTTCGCGCTGATAGACCAGTACCGATGCGGTGCGCAGGCCGCCCAACACGAACAGCAACGCACTCAAGGCGTAAACTTCATCCGGTGAGATTTTTTGCTCAAACAATCTAAGCATAATTTCGCGCAGGACGAAAACAATGCCGGCGTCTGCGATAAAGGTCAGGCGCAGGCGATGCTCGCTAAAATGGGATACAAGGGAGCGTGAAAGCTCGATCAGCACGAACAAAGTCAATACATCGGAAACAATACGAACGTAGTGGCGTGTGATATCGGTGCTCATCACCAGATTGCCGAACTGCAAGAATAAATGAACGACACCGGTAACAATCCCGACGGTAATAAATAGCAGCAATACGCCAAATATCAGGCTGATTGCGCGATCAAAAATTTTCGTGGCGGGAATAATCATGACACCTTAACCATACACGGGATTTGCGACGGCAATATGATGCGCGCGGCGAAATCTTTCGATTTCCTTGGCCTCTTAATCATCCGTGAGATTTGGATTGAGGAGTAGCACGTAACCTGACTGTGCAGATAGTAGGGTTTGGGGAAGCGCAAAAGTTGTTTCCGGATATTGTTTTCTTGGGGTGATATTTTGCAGCCCCCGCACTATGGCCTCTTGCGCAGCGTGCGCCAGCACACGGCGATTCTCGTTGGATGCGACCAGTGCGGGAGTGAATACAGCCAGCGCAGTGTGATGCCTGCATCGCAGGATGCGCCAAATGGACTGTACAAGCGTTGTGTCGCCGATGAAGGCAGCGGCGGAACTTGGTTCTCCATTATCATCCAGGTAGCGCAGGGCAATTGGGCAAAGCCTTGCATCTGCATCAATCGCGGGCTGGATGAGGGCCGAGTGAAAATGCCCGACCTGTTTGCCGTCTGTCGTGGTGCCTTCGGGAAACAGCCCTACGCAAATTCCCTGTTTAAGCAGGCGGCTGACGCGCTGGGTAACCAATGCAGCATCCCGGCGCATGGCACGTTCAATGAAGATGGCGCCACTGCGTTTGCATAGCCAGCCGATGAGCGGCCAACTGCATACTTCCGATTTGGCGATGAAGCGCGATGGATGAATCGCGTTCAGCACAAAAATATCCAGCCATGAAACATGGTTGGCGACGACCAAATAACCGCCTTCGCCGCGCGTGGGTTGTTGCCCCTCGGTCTGGATGCCGATGTTGAGAATGGTCAGTAGTTGCCTGCTCCATGCCTTCAGGGTGCGGCGTTGTTTTGCTTGATTCAGGTGCGGATAGAATATCGCCAGCAGCATTCCATATAGAAGATGCAGGGCGAGGCGGCAGCCACGGAAAAGGCTTACCAGGATACCCGGTGTGTGCTTATCCATATTGCACGTTGGCCACTTCGGATTGTTGTAATTCGCGCCGCTCAACAAAAAAGCTATTGCCGGGGGTTTTTTTGGCCATTTTTTTGGCGACCGTGGCAGCCTCCGATATTTCATGATGTGAACGGAACATTCCCGGAACAGCCCAGATTGCGCCGATCGAGAGTGTGGGTAGCGGGTGGTGAACGATGCGCCCCTGGCGGTCTTCGCTCATGTAGCCTCCGATGGAGCGATGTTCTTCCTCATACAGCACCGGGGATGTATTCGCAAAGGAGTTCAGGGCCTGATGGCAGCGTTTTTCCCAGTCCGCGCTTTGCATGACCATGATGAAATCGTCCCCGCCAATATGGCCGATAAAATCGAGATTGGGGTCACATGCCCGGCCAAGTATCCGTCCGGTGAATTGAATTACCTCATCACCCTTGCGATAGCCATACACGTCGTTGAAGGGTTTGAAGTGGTCAAGATCGCCATAACAGACTGCGAATGATTTGCCGGATTGAAGCAAAGAATCAATGTGCTCATTGATAGGGACATTGCCGGGCAGCAAGGTCAAGGGATTGGCATAGCGCGCGGTTTCGATCTGCGCTTTGGTAATTTCGCGCAACAGGTCTTGCCCGGTGCCGAGCCCGACATAACGGCCTTGCTCGGTGATGATGAAACCGTCGGTAAAATACTCGATTCCGGATTCACTCAGGAAGCTGCTCAATTCATGGATGGGAGTGGATTTTTCCACCAGCAACGGCTCTGCATTCATCATGTCCATGCAGGGTTTCTTGCCGAGCAGTTCCCGGCGGAACGGCTGGGCAAAGCTGTCCACAAATGCATATCGGTTAATCAATCCAACGGGTCGCCCATGCTTGACGACAGGAATGGCCCGCATTTTTGGATTTTCGGAAAAGTGGATGAAAATCTTCTCAACCTCAGTTTCTGGCTGAAACGGTTCTACATAACGCATCAACGTTTCTACCGTGATACTGCGTTTGCTGCTATAGGGCTGCTCAACGGTGCGGTTTGTGTTGATCAGGCAACCGACTTCGGCAGACGCGTTCAATGGCGGGGTTGGATTGGGGCGGGCGATAAAATAACCCTGTCCGCAGGCAATTCCCATATCTCGTATGATCCTGAATTCGGCATCCGTTTCGATTCCCTCTGCAATCACTTGCGTGCCGGAGCTTTGTGCGATTTGTTGAATCGACCTTAAAAACTGCTGCTTGACCGGATCGGCATTGGCGCCCTGCACGAAGTGCATATCTATTTTTACAAACTCGGGGCGCAGCTCAGACCACAATCGCAAACTCGAAAAACCTTCGCCCAAATCGTCCATCGCAATCTGGAATCCCATGCTGCGGTAGTGCAGCAGCGCGTTGCGCATCGCTTCAAAATCGTAGGTTGGCTGATTCTCGGTGATTTCGATGATGACCCGTTTCGGGTCAATGCCGAGATTCTCAAGGTAAGCCAGCGTTTGGCCATTCTTGAAGCTTGGATGAGTCAACGCTTCCGGGCTGACATTCAGGAATATTCTGCCGGGCAACTTTTGGGCGGCAAAGGATTCCAGCACAATCTGACGGCACAGCATCTCGACTTCCAGGGTAAGCCCCTGTTGCCTGGCTGCGCCGAACAAGCTGGAGGGCGAATGCATTGGGCTATCGGCAGGCCCGCGTATCAGTCCTTCAAAGCCGAGAAATGTGCCGTTGGAAAAATCCATGATCGGCTGAAAAAGTGCGGAAAGGTTGCGTTGGGTGAGTATTTCCTGAAGAGTTTGCATAATGATTCCATTGGGTTGGCATTGCGAAGAAGCGCGTGCAGCCGGATGATTCAAGTTCCAAATTATGGAAGCGCCCAAGCTCGATAATGCGTGATTGTGAAGAGGTTTTGGCGGGTGATTTATTTGCATAGTGGTTTCCTTGTGGTGGCATGGTGAAAAATCGTGCGCAGCCGGTCGCTGTACGTTCCAAATCAGGGCAGCGCGCAAGCTCGACATGGTGGCTGCCGGTTGGCTGCATGCGGTGGTTGTGCGTCGGTAAGAGCTATCATCAGGAGCCTCCGGACAAGCATCAGAAACAAACGGAACGTATTAGCTGATGAATGCTAATCCGCCAATGTTTAGCGCCAATGAATTTTTTGTGACGGATTTATTTCGTGCGCCATGTATCTGGCAACTGTGCAAGGCAAGCCGCAGCAAAGGAAAACTATTGAGATTTACATAATTGAAGACAGCGCCGCGTCATCCAAAATGGAATCTGGGAAATAATAAAATTGCCACGTCATTCCCGCGAAAGCGGGAATCCAGTGGGTTTAAACAAAAGGCATTTTGTCTTGCTGGATTCCCGCTTTCGCGGGAATGACGGAACGTGTGTTGCGAATTATGTAAAGATCAATAGCCACCTGAAAAACGGTAGCCGCTACCGCGCACGGTCTGGATCAGGCCATCAAGGCCGGAGGGTTCCAGTGCCTGGCGCAGGCGGCGGATATGCACATCCACCGTGCGCTCCTCCACAAACACATGGTCGCCCCACACATGGTTAAGCAATTGCGAACGGCTATAGACGCGCTCGGCATGGGTCATGAAGAAATGCAGCAAGCGGAACTCGGTAGGCCCCAGATCAACCATTGCACCATTAGCGCTGATGCGATGCGTGGCCGGTGACAACTCCAAACCACCCACTGACACCGTTTCGT
>Ga0315281_10011420_pt1 | contig 12170 bp, 6 predicted proteins | sample YL17G07_0_MG_FD_204540 | JGI IMG/M metagenome (GOLD analysis project Ga0315281, IMG submission 204540) | Sediment microbial communities from Yellowstone Lake, YNP, Wyoming, USA - YL17G07_0 | ecosystem: Environmental > Aquatic > Freshwater > Lake > Sediment | place: USA: Wyoming | collected... | reverse complement strand
GGCGCGCTGGTGAAGCGCACCAACAGCGCCGACGGCTCGACCGTCGTCTACATCGGCGGCATCTTCGAGAAGAAGATCACCGGGACGGCATCGGTGACGAAGTACTACCAGTTCGCCGGGCACACAATCGCGATGCGCAAAGATGGGACGCTGAGCTACCTGCTCACGGATCACCTGGGCAGCAATGCGACGGTGCTCAACAGCATCGGCAGCGTCGTCTCGAACGAACGGTACTGGCCGTTTGGCGGCACGCGCAGCGGGCTCGTCGGCACGGACAAGCAGTACACCGGCCAGCGGCGCGAGCCCGGCGACAACGCGCTGGATCTGTACAACTACGGAGCGCGGTTCTACAGCACGGTGCTCGGGCGGTTCCTCAGCGTCGATCCGGTGGTGGGGCGTGCGGGCGATCCGCAATCGTGGAACGCGTACACCTACGTGAGCAACAACCCGCTGCGGCTCGTCGATCCGAGCGGGATGCGGGATCAGGCTACCGAGGATCTGGCGCGGGAGCAGTACAAGCAGCGACGCGATCTCGAAACACTTGCTGCGAGTGGCACCGACTGGGCATCGTGGAGCGCGTGGGTCGCAGCTGGTTACGCGCACGATCAGGAGGTGGCGGGCAACGACTGGGTCAACTCGAACTCCATCGCCAATGAGCGCGATGCCGCGGAAGCGGCCGACTCGGCGCCAGCGTCTAGCGGTGGTGGTGGTGGCTGTGGCATCTTCTCCGCGTTCTGTGATGCAGGACCGGCCGTGCAGAACGCGGCGAGCAGCGCCGCTGACTTTGGAGCAAGAGCGGCTTCAGCGGTAGGTCATGCCGCGGTGGGGGCCACCCGCTGGTGCGCAGGCCACGACACGTGCGTACGCGGCGTCGGCGGTGCTCTGGTAATTGGCGGCGCGGCCGCTTGTCCATTCGCAGCGCCTGTGTGTGTGGCTGCCATCGTGCTTGGCACGGGGATACTTGAGACGAACGACGTTACACGGTGCCTCGACGGCTCGGGAGGAGGTTGTGTTCAAGCGTTCATTGACCCCGTCGCTGGCGCGGCGGGCGTGGGCGCGGCGTTAGAGGTAACATCGATTGGAAGCGTAACAGTGGGTGGAGCAATTCGGGGTAACTCGGCTTGGAGGACGGCGGTCAGGATATATGGAGCAGGGGCGATGGTGCGGGTGCTTCCGGATCTGGGCTATCAGATACTGCGCAACGCTGCCGTTTCGGTAGCCATGTATTCATGGGATCTCGTCAATACGGGTTCGGGGGAGTTTCGATAGCGGAAATCGGCCACACCAGACTTGGGCCAAAAGGAGGTTCTTTCCGAGTGGCGGGGATGAGATGGACTTGGGCGTACGCGTGGCTCGGAATCTTCTGCTGTTCGATCGCCCTAATGGCATTCGGCGTTTTCCCTGAGTTAATGAGTGGAGCATCGTCGCTGGCAATGCTGGCCACAGTGTTAACGGTCGCGCGACACAGGCAGCGTGGAACCCAATTGTTTGGCATGAAGAGGCGGAAGCCTGGGCCCAATCGCATGGGGGTTCTTCTCGGTTTGTCTGCGGGACTAGCGTTGTCGCTCGCGTATGTTCTAATTGTCGTACTCTCGCGATGATCGCCTAGCCGAACCTACTCGATCTGCTTCTGGATCAGGCGAACCTGCATCCACGTATCGGGGGACTGGTCCTGCTCCCGGATCTGAGTCGAGATGGAATGCTGGTCGTCGGGTAGGCTCGCGCTTTGGGTCGAAGCCGCCATCACCACGGTTCGATAGTGAGCGGCAAGCGGCAATGCTCGCGTTCCTCCATTCGCGCCATCGGTTCATCCAGTGAGGGCAGGCGCTGAGGGCGCGTGAGATCGCTAACCCTCCGCATCCGCGCTCAACGCGAGCAACTTCCTGACCCCAGCGTCGTTCGGTGACTCGACACGCGTCCTGACGGAGGCGGCCCTGGCGGGACGGAATGATCACCTGGAGGGGATGAAGGAACACGTCATCATCGGCAGACGGACTCCGGTCGTGGTGGACCGCTAGTCCTCCGGATCGTCGGTGCGGCGTTGTCGCTCTTTCCGCCTCCGCAGCAGGAACTCGAAGGCACCGGCGTCTGGCGGCGGCGCGGGCGGCGCGGGTTTGGCGGGTCCCGGAACCAGGCCTTGCTCACGCGCCCGCGCGAGATCGGCCAGCTCGCGGTCGATGTAGTCGTCGCCAAAGCCCTGGGCGCGCATCTCTCGGCGGTACTCCTCGGGCGACATCCTTAGGATCTCAATCAGGTGGTCCGGCAGATAGGATCCTGCGGGTCTCGGCAGTCGGTTGCGCCAGTTCATGTTCCGTCCTCTTCCGGTTCTTCACGCTGATCATGCGGGCAAGTAGAGCGCCGTTCCTCGACGGGCGTTCCCGAACATCTCGCCGACGTCACCGAGGTCCGCCATCCCCGGCCCGTCTTCTGCGGCCTTCACGGCGAGTGCGATGCTCCAGAAGGCGTCGCCGTGTCCCTCCGACGTCTCGACGGACTGCAAGTCCTTCTTCACCGCGGAGATCTGCCGAAGCATCCGGCCGTCGTTGCAGAGGATGATGCCAGGCTCCTCCAGCGCTGCGTAGACCCGGCGTTCCAGGAGGAGCGCGATGTTCGACTTCTTGCTCGTCGTGAAGTGGACGCCGCGCGCCCGCTTCGAGAGCCCGCGATCGTCGAGCTCCGCGCGGGTGCTGTCGTAGTAGCACTTCGTCACGTTGAAGTGCTCGATTACCCGGTTGATGTATGCGGCCTGTGCGCGATAGTCCAGGTGCTCCAAGAACGCCTGGTGCACCATGACAAGCGTGCGGTCAGGAGCCTGGACGAAGACACTGATGTGCGATGGATGGACCGACTTGCCGACGTCGAAGCCCGCGTAGACGGGGAGCTTGTCGAGGTTCGCAAAGGGTTCTTCGAGCGACGAGAGCGTCACGGCGTCATCGACGCAGGTCTGGACGGCCTCCATCGGCAGGAACGCGTCCGCAAGCGCCGCCGGCACCAGCAGGTACTCTACGTTGAAGGCGCGCGGCTTGATCGCCGCACGGATGCGCCGCAGCTGCGCGTAGTCGAAGCGCTCCGGCCAGAGCGTCGACCGCCTTTGTTCGTCGAGGATCGCCGGCTGCCGCGCCCAGTGGAACGTCGGATCGTCCTTGAGCTGGAACAGCGTGTCCTCGTACGACTGCGGCGTGCCCACGACGATCAACGGATCGTGCGGATCGGGCAGCGACATGACGACCTGGCGGAAGACGTTGTCGATGCGCTGGAGCTGGGGCGAGCCGAGCTGGTTGGCGTAGTCGGAGAGGATGTCGTCGGCGACGACGAGCTTCGGGTGGCGGCCACGGCTCGCCGAGAGGATGCCGCTGCCGGCTGCCTCGCCCAGCCAACTGTCGCCGTCGCCGAAGCCGACCTCAAAGTTGATGAGGTAGTCGGAGCCCGGCTTGCGGTCGCGCCAGAACCGCGTGTACGGATTGATCTTGATCAGCCGCTTGGTGATCTTCAGGTGTTCCCGCGCCAGCTGGTCCTTGTAGCTGAAGACCATAGCATCGACATCGCCCCATCCCCGGAAGAGGCGCCAGAAGACGAAGGCGTGGTTGAGGATCGTGCTCTTGAGGTGCATCCGGGGCGCCAGTACGCACACCCGGTTGTAGGTCTGTGCGAGCAGCGCCCACGAGCGATGCACGTCGCCGAGCGAGAAGGGCAGCCGCCGGCCATCCGACATCCGAAAGCGATGGTCTTCGTACGAGCGGGCGAAGACTTCCTCGAGGAAGCAGCTGAAACTCAGCTGCGCGCGCAGCACGACGGCCCGCTCCTCCTGCGTGAACGGCTCCACATTTGGATCGATGCGACTCATGACGGTTGCTCTCCTTCCGAGGACGGTTCCTCGGGTTCAGGCGGCTGGACGTTCTCGGCGCCGGCCGCACGTTCGAGATCCAGGACGATGCGCGCGTCGCCGCGCAGCCGCTCCTCGGCTTCGCGGCAGGCGTCTCGCAGCTCCGCGCCGTTGTTGCGTTCGGGTGCGCCCGGGGTCGCAGTGGACGTTCCCGGCGCCCGTTCGCCCTGCTGTTGACCGACCTGTTCGAGATCGAGGCCGTACAGACGCGCGCGGCGCGTGCTGAGCTCGACGATCACCTTGATGCATCCGACGCGCGCAGCCGATCCTTTCGGCGCCTCATCGTGATCGCGATACGCGACACGCTGCGCCTCGAGCAGCTCGGCCTCAAGCCTCGACCACGCACTTGTCTCCGCCGCCTCCTGACGTCGGCGATCCATCCCCAACAACCGCTTGCGGCGCGCCTCGCTCTCGGACAGAGCGAGCGCCACCGCGATCTCACCGTCGCTGTAGCCGCGTGCGAACAGCCTCACGGCCTGGTTCTCGGCGGCTATCGCTTCATCCCGTGTACTGCGGCGAGCCATCAGGAAACCTTCTTCGCCTTACGGCCCGTCAGCGCTTCCCATCGGCGGATCACCACCTCGCAGAATCGTGTGTCGATCTCCATCGCCAGACAGCGACGCCCGGTCCGTTCGGCGGCGATGACCGTCGAGCCCGATCCGGCGCACATGTCCAGGACGGTCTCGCCGGCCTGGGAGCTGTTCTCGATCGCGCGCTCGATCAACTCGACCGGTTTCTGCGTCGGATGTTCGTACGCGCGACGATCTTCCCGTGGCACGCACCAGATGTCCGTCTGCGCACGGCCGCCGTAGTACCGGTGCGGCCTGTCCGTCACCCAGCCGTAGAAGAGCAGCTCGTATTGCGAGTGGTAATCCTTGCGCGTCAGGACCATCGATCCCTTGTCCCACACGATCACCGAGCTCATGTGGATGCCGACGCTCTCGAACGCCTGCGTGTAGGGGACAAAGGTGCCGGTGCCCCCGAACAGGTACAGCACACCGCCGCCCGGCATCGCGCGCGCCGCGTTGCCGAAGAGGCCGACGAGAAATTCGCCGTACTGCTCCGGCGACATGCGGTCGTTTTCGATCCCGCCGTGAGCGCCGGTCTGTTTCCCCGCGCCGCGCCGCCGCTGGCGCCCGGACGGCGCCCGCTCCGGCTGATAATCGCAGTTGTACGGGGGATCGCTGACCACCAGTCGAACGGTGGCGCGGCCCTGAAGTCGGCGAAGGTCCGCGTCGGAGGTTGCGTCGCCGCACAGGAGGCGGTGCCGTCCAAGCGTCCAGACCTCGCCCGGCCGCACACGCGACCGCTTGCGCGCATCGGCGATCGCCCCGGCGACGTCGAAGTCTTCGTCCTTGTTGCGCATCGATGCCGCCTCGAGTCTCGCGAGGCATGCCTTGATCTCGTCCTCGGCGAAACCGGTGAGGGCGAGGTCGATGTCGGACATGGCGTTCAGCTCGCCGAGCAGCTCGGCAAGCCGGCGGTCATCCCACGTGCCGCTGATCTTGTTGAGCGCGAGGCTCAGGAGCTTGGCCCGTTTGGCGGTCACATCGAGAAAGACGACGGGTACCGTCGCCAGTCCGATGCGTTTCGCCGCGACGACGCGCTGGTGGCCGCCGATGACCTCGAGCCCGACGCGGCGGACGATGACGGGGTCGGCGAAACCGAACTCCTGGATGCTCCGCTCCAGCCTGGCCAGCTCGTCTTCGCTGATCCGCCGCGGGTGGTACGCCGCCGGCTTCAGCTTCTCAACGGCGATGTACTGGATCTTCAGATGCGCGGTCTGTGTTCGTGGCATGATCGCCCTCCTTCAAGTCGAGGTGCGGAAGGGCACCTCCACTTCGAAGATGACGACGTCTGCCAGCGGCAAGGGATGTGCGAAAGGGATTCAGCGCAGGAACGGCCTCGGTCCGTGCCTAACCGGTACGCCTCAGACGCCGCTGGTCGTTTGCCCAGCGCTGCTTGCAGGACCGGTTGCAGAAGCGGTGATCACCGCGGCGCTCGTTCATTGAGAAGTAGCGGCCGCACTGATGACACGGGCGGATCGGGCGCCGCTCGATGACGCACTGGAGCACGCCGAGCCAGAGGGCGGGCTCGAATTCGTAATAGTCTGCGGCCGACAGGGTGATCGTCCGCGTTGGCACTCCGTCCACATCGACGACCTTCACGCGCACCTGGAGGCGCGTGCCGGCGAGCCCGAGGTTCAAGTACGCGAATTCGCTCGCAGCGTCCTCGAAGAGCTGTTTGGAGATGGCGGCGTCGAGCATCGGCTGGGCCCGTCGGCGCATGCGCTCCTGGAGTTCCTGTAGCTCGCTGATCGAGTAGAAGTCGGATCGGTGTCCGAACGCGGCCGCGAAGCGACGTCGGAGCCCGGCCAGCTCGCCTCCCGACACGGCGGAGCCTGCCAGTTCCGCAAGCTCCTCGAAGACCGCGACCGTCTGGTACTGCGGCGCATCTTCGTCGATGCCATACGCCCTGACCGGGATGCCGAACGTCTGGAGAAACGACTTCGTGGATCTCGGGTCATCGAACGATGTCGAGAGAAAGCTCTGAAGCAGATCCCTGGGCGGAACTGAACGGATCACCCTGATTCCAATGCCCGACCCGGGCTCGACGCGCCGTTCCGTCTGGAGACGCCGCAAGTCGATCGGGAGCCCCAGGCCGGGGAGGATCGGGTCGAACGAGATGAGCGTCTGCAACGAATATCTCCAGCGAGAGGTTCCGGCCAGGTCCGGCCGGCATTCGCGCGCCGACCTGGGAGTTACCGCCCTCTTCGGTATCGGCATTCGTCGACCGGACGCGAGCCTACTGATTCCTGGCGCGCGGTGGCCGATACCTCTATATGAGGAGCAGCACGGTTCGCTCGGCAACCGCCAGAGTCGGACGGACGCCGGCCGCCGCGCCCGTCGGTCTGCTCAGCGTGCGGTTGGGGATCGCCTCCGCCGAGACGATCAGGGCCGCCTCCCACGGCGAAGTCTTGAAGGCGTGGACCGTTCACTTCCTCACCCTGCGCCCCGAGCCGGGCGGGCTCTTCTGCCAAAAGATCTTCGGTCCGGAGCGGGACTTCGAATGCCGCTGCGGCAGGCGCAAAGGCGCCCGCCTGGAGGGAGCGGTCTGCTCGCGATGCGGCGTGGAAGTTGGCCGGTCGAACGTGCGGCGCGAACGCATGGGGCACATCGAGCTTGCTGCTCCCGTCGCCCACAGCTGGTTCACGGCGGGGCGGCCCAGCATCCTCGGCCGCCTGCTCGACCTGCCCGCCCGTCAGGTCGAAGAGGTCGTCTACTTCGCGCGGACGATCGCGCGGCCCCGCAACCCGCTCGCAAGAGCCCGATTAGTGGATCGTCTTGGCACGCACCCGAGGATCAGGTCGCTCGATGGCAAGCGAACACGCGACATCGTCGACAGACTCGGGCGCAATGAAGTGCTCGCCCTGAAGGAGGCAGAGCTCGACGCGATCGATCCGGAACGTCAATGGCTCGACGCCGGAATGGGGGCTGAGGCGATCCTGCAGATCCTCGACAGTCTGGACCTCGGCGCGCTGTCAGAGAGACTGGGAGACGCACTACGAGGCCAGTCCGGCGACCTCTGCCAACACACACAAGACCGGATCACGCTGATCGAAGGGTTACGCGCATCGGGTAACAATCCTGCATCGATGATCCTCACCGTGCTACCGGTCTTGCCGCCCGACCTCCGCCCGATCGTGCCGTCGGCCGACGGCGATAGAGCGATCGGTAGCGACCTGAACGACCTCTACCTTTCGGTGCTCTACCGCAACAACCGCCTCAAGCACCTGCTCGAGTGCGGCGCGCCGGAGATCATCATCCGTAACGAGAAGCGCATGCTGCAGGAAGCCGTTGACTCGCTGATCGATAACCGGGGCGGCCGCGCGGTGGCGCGCCGGAGCAACCGCAATCTGAGGAGCCTGAGCGATGTGCTGAAGGGGAAGCAGGGCCGCTTCCGCCAGAACCTGCTCGGCAAGCGCGTCGACTACTCCGGCCGCTCCGTCATCGTCGTCGGCCCTGAGTTGAAGCTGCACCAGTGCGGTCTGCCGAAGCGCATGGCGCTCGAGCTGTTCGAGCCGTTCGTCGTACACGCGCTCATCGACAAAGGGCTGGCTCAGAGCATCAAGAGCGCCAAGCGCCTGATCGCGCTGGCGCGCCCGGAGGTCTGGGACGTGCTGGAGGAGGTGATCCGCACGCGCCCGGTGCTGCTCAACCGCGCGCCGACCCTGCACCGCCTCGGCATCCAGGCGTTCGAGCCGGTGCTGATCGAGGGAAACGCGATCCAGATCCACCCGCTGGTCTGTGCGGCGTTCAACGCCGACTTCGACGGCGACCAGATGGCCGTCCACGTGCCGCTCTCCCGCGAGGCGGTCGCAGAGGCGCGCCAGATCATGCTCTCGACGCACAACCTGCTCTCCCCGGCCTCCGGCGAGCCGATCATCGCACCGACGCTGGACATCGTGCTCGGCTGTTACTACCTGACCGACGACATCCCGCTGGCGAGAGGCGAGAAGATCGAGCACGTGTTCGGCAGCGCGCAGGAGGCGCGCTACGCCTACGACCTGGGCGTCATCAAGCTGCAGCAGCACATCAAGGTGCGCGTCCCGTACGCGAAACCGCGCGCCACGCTGGTCCCGCAGGCCACCGACATCCTTGGATCCGGCAGCACAGATGTCGGCCCCGCGCTCTCGCTCACCGGCGATGACGTTGTCACGCACACGGACGTAATGCCGGTGAGCACGACGGCGACGGAGAGCGTGCCGCGCTTCGAGGCGGGCAGCAGCGCCGCAGGCCGCGGCCGCACCGAAATCATCGAGACGACCGCCGGGCGCATCATCTTCGATGAGATCCTGCCGGCGGGCGTCGGCGTCGCCATCACCGGCGGCATCGACTTCATCAACGACAAGATGGACCGCAAGATGCTGAAGGCGGTCGTGGCGCGTTGCTGCGACGTGCTCGGGAACGAGGACACCGCCGAAGTCGTCGACAACATCAAGCGCATCGGCTTCGAATACGCGACGCAGTCCGGCATCACGATCGCCGTCAACGACCTGCGGGTACCTGCGGAGAAAACCGGCCTGATCAAGAAGGCCGAAGCGAACATCCGCGAGATCGACGGCGAGTACGACACGGGGCTGCTCACCGAGCAGGAGCGCCATGAGGCGACGGTCGAGGTGTGGAGCCGGACGACCGAAGACGTCCAGAAAGCTATCCAGGACGAGTTCGACCGCTATGGCTCGGTGGCCATGATGGCCACGTCGGGCGCGAAGGGTAATGTCAGCCAGATCACGCAGATGGCCGGCATGCGGGGCCTGATGACGGACCCGTCGGGGCGGATCATCGATCTGCCAATCCGGTCGAGCTTCCGCGAGGGACTGACGCTGCTGGAGTACTTCATCTCGACGCACGGCGCACGCAAGGGTCTCGCCGATCGGGCCCTCCGCACCGCGAACTCGGGCTACCTGATGCGCCGCCTGATCGACGTCGCACAGGACGTGATCGTCCTGGAGGAGGACTGTGGGACGCGCATGGGCGTCTGGCTGAACCGGCCGGAGGCGGGCAGCCCGGAGGCGTTCCGTGAGCGTATCGTCGGGCGTCACTCGGCGATTGATCTCGGCGATCCGGAGACGGGCGAGACCCTCGCCGCGTTCAACGAGGAGATCGACAGCGCGAAGGCCGCGCGCATCGACTCGTTGGGACTGGAGGGGGCGTACGTGCGATCGGCGCTGACCTGCCAGGCGAAGCGCGGGCTGTGCCGTTACTGCTACGGCCGCAGCCCGGCGACCGGCTCGCTGGTCGAGCTGCGGCAGGCGGTCGGGATCATCGCTGCGCAGTCAATTGGCGAGCCGGGGTCGCAGCTGACGATGCGCACGTTCCACACCGGCGGCGCGGCGAGCGGCGGCGGCGACATCACAAGTGGCCTGCGGCGCGTGGAGGATCTGTTCGAGGCGCGGGCCCCGACGGGCCAGGCGCTGATCTCGGAGCTGGACGGTATCGCGGAGATCGTGCACGCCGGCTCCGCACGGTGCGTGCGCGTGAAAAACACGGAACGGTACAGCGACGAGTACGACGTTCCGGCGGGCGCGGAGCTGCTCGTGAAGAAAGACGACATCATCGGGCAGGGGACCATCCTCGCACGGCTGCCCGCACTCGCCTCCGGTAACGACGAGGCGGCTCCGGAGGTGAGGAAGCCAACGTCGCGCAGCAAGAAGAAAGCCGCCGAGGAGGTGCCGGCGGTCCGTGACGGCGACGTAGTGGCGCGCATCAGCGGCCGCGTGGTAGCGCACAGCCGCAACCACATCTCAGTCCTGTACGAAGAGACCGACGAGCGGGAGTACCCGGTGCCCGCGACAGTGCGGCTGCGTGTCGAGAACGGCGACCCCGTACAGGCGGGCCAGCCGCTCACTGAGGGTTCGCTTGACCCGCAGGACATCCTGCGGATCAGTGGGCCGGAGGCGGTGCAGCGCTACCTCGTCTTTGAAGTGCAGAAGATCTACCGGTCGCAGGGTGTGACGATCAACGACAAGCACATCGAGGTCATCGCGCGGCAGATGCTGCGAAACGTCCGCGTCGACGCGCCGGGCGACACGCCGCTACTGCCGGGCGACATCGTCGACGGCTTCGCGGTTGATGCCATCAACTCGGCTGTCATTGCTCAAGGTGGCGAGCCTGCGACATCAGCGCAGATCCTGCTCGGCGTGACGCAGGCCGCGCTCCGCACGGAGAGCTTCCTTGCCGCAGCTGCATTTCAGGACACCACCCGCGTGCTCACGCAAGCGGCCATCAGAGGTAAGACGGACCATCTTGTCGGCCTGAAGGAGCACGTGATGATCGGCAAGCTGATCGCGGCGCGGACGCCGATCGATCTGCCCTCGCGCATTCGCGTCCGGCCAGCGGAGGTGGACGAGGCGCTCCGGCCAGCGACTGCCAACGGCCAGCTGCCGCCAGATCGCCCAGTCGCCGACGTCGAGACCAGCGACGAGTCCGGCTCGGAGGAGGATGAACCAGACGGTGAGATCGACCGGGAACCCTCCGCGCAAGAGCTTCGGGGAATAGAGCGTGAAGGCCCGCTCGACGGCTGGTAGGCTCAACCTCGCCCCGGCACGCCGGGCAGATCCACTCAGACGCCGGCTTGTATCCGGAGCGTCGGGCTTCTAATGCGCCGATCCTGATTGTCACCGAGGTGCTCACGTATGAGAGTGTTATCGGCGCGTCGCTCGCCGGCTGTGTGCACAGGTTCCGACGACCTCACGCCACGACACATCTCACCATAACGGCAGATTCAGCACCCCCCTAATTCCGCTGTATATACGAAGGTTGCCTCGTCTACTCCCCTTATGTGGACGATCAGCGTCGGGCCCCACAGCCGCCTGCCCAAGGGCATCCGTGTGACGGATTCCTCGCCTGACAGCAACGCTGACAGCAACCCCGCGCGCCGCCCGTCGCAGTGGCCCACACGCAGGGCTCGCGCCCGGGAAGCCACCGCACAGCGCCCTGGATTGCCCGCGTCGTCGGGGTGCGCCTGAATCCGCCTGCCACCACATTTCTGAAGTTACGGCGAGATCCGTGGGCTCCGGCGGCGCTATGTCGGCGTGGTTTCTGGTCCCTCGGCTAGATACGGAAGGGCACCAGCGTTCTCCGCAGGTAGTCGCCGCGTCTCGTCTCGCGATCCAGCCCCGGCAGACCCGGCGATGGCCTGACAGCAACGCTGACAGCAACCCCGTGCATACTGCCGGATGATGCTGAACGAACTGCACGATCCTGCCCACGTTTCGATCGTGACCTAGGCTGAAACGGGCGCCGGTACCCGAGACAGTCGGTCTGTAAAACCGTGTACCGCAGGTTCGAATCCCGCCCCTGGGACCACACTTGCAGGTTCAAATCGGCGCCAATCGGGCGCCGATTTCTGCTATCTGCACTTCGCTGACAGCAACCGTGACAGCAACCCGGGCGGACGAGTGCGGATGCGGGCGGACGACTGACGCGTCCGACTGAACGCCCTTTCCGAAGGAGGGCCGTCCCTCACCATCACCCTCCATCGCCGCCCGGCCTGCTGTTAGACTTCTCGGCGTGACCCTCTCCGTGTGCGTCGCGTGCCGAGATCTGAATCGTACGACGGGCCTAATCCTTGCCGCCGATACTCGGTACTCTTCCGCTGATCCTCGGACACCTTCATTCGATTATGGGAAGAAGGTGTTCCGCCTCGGTCCGATGTCCGGCTGCGCGGTGTCTGGCAGCAATTCGTACGATATATTCTCGGCGGTTCGTCGGTTGACCAAGGC
>Ga0315281_10011418_pt1 | contig 12171 bp, 11 predicted proteins | sample YL17G07_0_MG_FD_204540 | JGI IMG/M metagenome (GOLD analysis project Ga0315281, IMG submission 204540) | Sediment microbial communities from Yellowstone Lake, YNP, Wyoming, USA - YL17G07_0 | ecosystem: Environmental > Aquatic > Freshwater > Lake > Sediment | place: USA: Wyoming | collected... | reverse complement strand
CACTACGCCGACGATGTGGTGCAGGAGTTCTGCGAACGTGCCGTCGCCAACGGGATGGAGATCTTCCGGATCTTCGATGCGCTCAACGACACCCGGAACCTTGAGACAGCCTTCGCCGCCGTGAAGAAGGCGGGTGGACACGTCCAGGGGACCATCTGCTACACCGTCAGCCCGGTCCACACCGTGGACGGGTTCGCGAAAATGGCCGACCGGATGGTGGCGATGGGCGCGGATTCGCTCTGCATCAAGGATATGGCCGGCCTGCTTAGCCCGATGATGGCGAAGGCGCTGGTGGGACGGATCAAGAAGGATCACCCGGACAAGCTCCTCCAGATGCACTGCCACGACACCTCGGGCTACTCCGAGATGGCGTACCTGATGGGCGTCCAGGCGGGGGCGAATGTCATCGACTGCGCGATCAGCAGCCTGGCGGGCGGGACATCGCAACCGGCGACCGAAACGCTGGTTGCCGCGCTTGCCGAGGACCCGGCGCTGGCAACGGGGCTGGACCTCGCGAAACTGGGGGAGCTGGCGGCGTACTTCCGGGACGTGCGAAAACGCTATTGGAAGTTCGAAAGCAACTTGCTCGGCGTGGACGCGGGTGTCCTTTCGCACCAGGTGCCCGGCGGGATGATTTCGAACCTCGTGGGCCAGCTCCGCGAACAGGGCGCGGAAGCACGCCTGCCCGAAGTGCTGCAAGAGAACGCGCGGGTGCGCGCCGACCTGGGGTATCCGCCGCTGGTGACGCCAAGCTCCCAGATCGTCGGTACGCAGGCGGTCCTGAACGTGCTCACCGGGAAGCGGTACGGGAACGTGACGCGAGAGACGAAGAACCTCGCGCTGGGGGCGTATGGCGAGACTGCGACGCCGATCGCGAGCGACGTGCTGACGACGATCATCGGGGACGAGAAGCCGATAACGCATCGCCCCGCGGACGACCTTGCGCCGGAGCTGGCGACGGCGAAGGCCGAAGTAGGCGACCTGGCGGAGACGATCGAAGACGTGCTGAGCTACGTGATGTTCCCGCAGCCGGCCAAGGAATTCCTGCAATGGCGGAAAGAGGGCGGTGGCCCCGAGCGCGAACTGGTGGCCGCGGTCATTGGGGCAATGGTAATCGGCGAGCAGAAGGCTGCCGCGCAGGTGCCCGTACAAGCGGCGTCCTCGACAAACGGCGACGTGGCGGCGTGGCGGAACTTCGGCCGTATGCGGCAGATGCGGTAGGGAGGGCACGAAATGGCGAAGGTGACGATCGGGGGCCGTAGCTACGAAGTCGCGGTTCACGGTGACGCGGTAGTGGTCGACGGCCAGTCGTTCCCCATCAAGGTGAGGAACGAGCAGGGCTTCGCGCTGGTGAACGCCGGCGGCGTGTCGTACCGGGTGATGCTGCCGGGTGCTGGCGCGCGGGAGAGCGGAATGGCGATCGAGGTGGACTACCGCCCGTTTACGGTCGAGTGGGACGGCCGCTTTGGGAGTGGCCCCGCGCCGAGGGCTCCAAGGGCTTCCGGAGAGGGAGCGGGGAGTGTCCAGCGCGCGTCGGTAAAGGGCGGAGTAACTTCGCAGATTGCCGGGCGGATCATCAGTATCAAAGTGGCGGTTGGGGCGACCGTGAACCGGGGCGACGTGTTACTGACGCTCGAAGCAATGAAAATGGAGAACGAAATCAAGTCTCCTTCGGACGGGACCGTGAAGGAGATCCTCGTGGCCGAGGGTGCGCGCGTGGCCGAGGGCGAAACGCTCGTAGTCATCGAATAAGAGATAGCCGCCGGGCGGGCCGAGATATAGCCTGAGGCTATATCTCGACACCGGTATTGGCACCTGCGCTATGCGTCCGATAATCTAGGCGGGATCCTCGCTGGAGTAGCCCGACATGGTCGTTTCCCAGTCTCCGCGGAACGTGAGCGATGTCGTGCTCGCGAACGCGAAGGTGGTCCACAGGAACCTCTCCGTGCCGGTGCTGTATGAACACGCCGTGAAGCGGGACGAAGGCAAGCTGCTCCAGGGCGGGACCTTCGCGGTCTATAGCGGGAAGCGCACCGGCCGGAGCCCCCAGGACAAGTTCCTCGTCAAAACGGCGGAGATCAGCGAAAACGTGTGGTGGGGACAGCACAACCAACCTCTGAGCCCCGAGACGTTCGAGCGCATACGCCAGAAGACGGTCGAGTACCTGAAGGACCGCGAGCTCTACCTGCAGGAGTGCGTGGTCTCGCAGGACCCGGACCACCGGCGGAGCGTGCGCGTGATCACGGAGCAGGCGTACCACAGCCTGTTCGCGCGGACGATGTTCATCCCGGACCACCCACTGGCGGCAGATGAAGAGCCCGCGCTGACGATCCTGCATGCCCCGAACCTGCTGCTGGATGGCCTAAACGACGGCGTGAACAGCGACGCGGTGGTCGCGTTGAACCTGACTGAGGGGATCATCCTCATCGCGGGGGTGGCCTACGCGGGCGAGATGAAGAAGGCCGTGTTCACGGCAATGAACTATTACCTCCCGCTCGACGGGGTACTCTCGCTGCATTCCGCCGCGAACGTGGACCCCCGGACAGGCAAGGTGGCGCTGTTCTTCGGGCTTTCGGGCACGGGCAAGACCACCTTGAGCACGGACCCGGAGCGGCTGCTGATCGGTGACGACGAGCACGCCTGGACGGAGACCGGCGTGTTCAACATCGAAGGCGGGTGCTACGCGAAGGTGATCCGCCTTTCGCCACAGGCCGAGCCGGACATTTTCGAGCAGACCTCGGAGTTCGGGACGATCCTGGAGAACGTCGCGTTTGATGCAGATACGCGCGAAGTCGACCTGAACGACGACACATTCACGGAAAACACGCGGGGAAGCTACCCGCTCGATTCGCTCCGCAACGTGTACGACGAGCCCGTGGCGGGGCATCCCTCCCACGTCATCCTGTTGACGGCGGATGCATTCGGGGTGATGCCGCCAGTCGCGCGCCTCACCAATGAGCAGGCGCTGTACCACTTCCTGAGCGGCTACACCTGCAAGCTGGCGGGGACCGAGACGGGCATCGACGAGCCGCAGGCCACGTTCAGCCCGTGCTACGGCGCGCCGTTCATGGCGCTGAATCCGACGGTGTACGCGGAACTGCTTGAGAAGCGGCTGAACCTCACGGGAGCGCAGACGTGGATCATCAACACGGGGTGGATCGGCGGGGGTCCGGGCGTTGGCAACCGCATTTCGATCCAGGAGACCCGGAAGATGGTGCGGTCCGTGCTGAACGACACGATGAGCCAGGTCACGTTCCGGAAGGACCCGGTGTTCGGATTCGACGTTCCAACGAGTTGCCCGGGCGCGGATTCGAAACTGCTAAATCCGCGCGACATGTGGGCAGACAAAGAGGCGTACGACGCCACCTACGCGAGCCTCTCGGCGAAGTTCAAGGCGAGCTTCGAGCAGTTCCGAAACCTGGTGAAGCCGGAAGTGGCGGTCGCGGGCCCATAACGGGTTCGACCGCGGCTGCGCGCGTCCGTAGAATCTAGATCCGACAGGCGCGCGAGGGCCGCTTGCCGTGAGGAGATGCCGCGTGACCGTCGCGTATCTGAGAGACCAGCGCCATGCCGGCACGGTAGCCGAGATCGCGCGCGTGAAGTTCCCCTTCCCGAACGATGAGCACCCGGACCTTGAGGCGACGGTGAACGTGCCGAAGCCGAAGGTGGCGGTGGGAACAGCCGACGGCAAGGACCTCTACCCGGACATCGTGGTGGTGAGGCGGCCGGGTCTCTGGCTGAAGATGATGGCCGTGGTTGAGACGGCCGATACCGTGACGGACGAGCGCGCGATCGACGCCTGGTTGCCGTATTCGAAATGCGGCGACCTCTTCCTCTACGTGCCGTTTGGGTCGGTGCAGAAAGCTAAGCAGTTGTGCAGGCAGCACGGCGTAGCGGTGAAAGGCATTCGCACGTGGCGGTTCCGGCCGGTGTGGGGGCTGGATGTCACTGAGGCGTAGCGCGTGGCGAGGTCCGCGGTGACAGCGTCGCCCTACGGGGAGCCGGGACGACCGCTCAACATCTTCTATGACGTTGACCACACGCTGGTGTTCATCGACCAGAGCGGACACACGCTCCGCCCGGGCGCGCATGAATCGATGCGGCGCCTAAAGGCAGCGGGGCACGGGGTATTCGTGTGGTCGGCCGGCGGCAAGGAGTACGTGGAGCGGACCGTCGAGAAGCACGGACTGCAGGAGTGGGTGGACGGCTGCTTCGACAAGGACCCCAAGGTGCAGCCGAAGCCGGACTTCATCATCGATGACGACTGGTTCCTGGTTGAGAAGTACGGTGGCCACCTGGTGAGCCAGTACAAGGTGGTGGACCAGGACGACCGGGAGTTGCTTGAGGCATTGGAGCGGCTGGCCGAGCTGGGACATCTTTAGCTGTTAGCCATTGGCTGTTAGCTTTTTGCATTGCCGTTGGGGCGCTCTTCCCACCTAGCACCAGTCGCTCCAGGCCGTTCTTCGCCGTGCATGGGATAGCGGCCGGGACGTGAGGGCGGTTCCCCACGCAGCACCAGTCACACCGGCTAAGAGCTGATAGCTGATAGCTTTGTCCCATGGCGCGCGGACTGTTCGTTGAGCCGTTTTATGGGGGGAGTCATCGCGCGTTTGCGGATGGGCTGAGGGCGTGTTCGGGGCACGAGATCGAGTTGCTGACGCTGCCGGAGGGGGAGTGGCGGCGGCGGATGCGGCGGGGCGCGCAGGAACTCGCGCCGTTGGCGATTGAACTCGAGGGCGACTTCGACTTTCTGATCGCGACGGACATGCTGGACCTGCCCGCGTTCCTAGCGCTCACGCGGCGGCGCTTCGGGGACGTGCCGGTGCTGGCGTACTTCCACGAGAACCAGTTCACCTACCCCCGGCTGCGCGGGACGAAGTTCAATTCGTGGTTCGGGCAGATCAATTACCTGTCGGCGTGCGCGGCTGATGTCGTTGCGTTCAATTCGGAGTTCCACCGGGGTGACTTCCTGGGAGCGTTGCGGGCACTCAGCGGGCAGCCGAACAACTGGCTGATCGATTCGCAGATCGAGGCGATCGAGGCGAAGAGCGTGGTGCTGCCTGTCGGCGTGGACCTCGCGTGGATGGATGAGCACCGAACGACACGTGATCCTGCGCTGCCGCCGCTGGTGCTGTGGAACCACCGATGGGAGTTCGACAAAGCGCCAGAAGTGTTCGTGCGCGCAATGCTGCGGCTGGCGGGCGAAGGCGTTGCATTCCGGCTGGCGCTCGGTGGCGACCCGGGGCCGAACCCATACCCAGGGATGATGGACCTCAGCGAGCGGCTGGCGGATCGGGTGGAGTTCCACGGCTTCTCGGCTGACCGCCGAGATTACGCCCGGATGCTCTGGCAGAGCGACATCGTTGTCAGCACGACGCGGCACGAATTCTTCGGCGTGGGAATGGTGGAGGCGCTCTATTGCGGCTGCTTCCCTGTCGCGCCCGCGCGCTACAACTACCCGGCGCTGGTGCCGGAGGCCCTGCACGCCCGCTGCCTTTATGAGACCGAGGCGGAGTTCGTGGAGCTGCTGCGCGACGCACTGAGGCAAGAGCAGGGCGCGCCGGGATCGTTGCGGAAATCGGCGGAGCGGTTCGCGTGGGCATCTGTTGTCCCGGCGTGGGACGCCGCGCTCAGCGGGCTCATGAGTGCGGGCGGCGGGTAGCACTTCCCTACGACCGGCGCGGCAGCGACTATGTAGGCATGCCTTCCAGATGGCCCGTCCCCGGGCCACGGCACGGGACCTGATGCCGCGAGCCATCTCCTCCAGGTGGGGCCGTGCACCCACCCCACTGAAGAAGCCGCTCCAGATCGTCGGACGAACGCTTGCCCTCTACAGCGCCGACGGTTGCGGGACGCACGCGGCGGCTATCGCCTACTACGCCATCTTTTCGCTGATCCCGCTCAGCCTGGTGATCCTTTCGGTGCTGGGGCTCGTGATTAACGAAGACCGGATCGTCAACTTCGTGTTCGACGAGGTACCCCTGCAGGAATCGCAGTTCACCAACGTCCAGGCAGTTGTGCACCAGGCGAGGAACTTCAGCGTCGCCGGCATTTCCTTCGGGGCGGTGCTGCTGATCTGGTCGAGCAGTGGGATCTTCGCGGCCGTGCGCCGTGGGCTGAACGCGGCCGAGCACCGGCGTGGCTCGCGGCCGTACTGGCGAGGGAAGCTGATTGACCTGGCGATGATCCCGTTCTTCGGGGCGCTGATCATGTTGTCGATCGTACTGACTGCCGCTACCCAGGGGCTGATTGAGGAAGCGGGGACGATCGATGGGCTGCACGTCGACCCGAACGCGGCCTTGCGGATCGCCTCGTACCTGCTGCCCGCTTCGATCTCGTTCGTCATGTTCACACTGCTGTATCGCTTCGTGCCGTCGGGGAGGCCCCGGTGGGGAGAGGCCTTCGCGGGGGCGGCGTTCGCGACCGTGCTGTTCGAACTGGCGAAGAACATCGGGGCGCTGGTGTTCGCGCACCTCCAGTTCACGCGGAATACGGCGATCTACGCGGGCTTCGGAACGGTGCTGGCGTTCCTGTTCTGGATGTTCATCAACGCTTCGATCCTGCTCCTGGGGGCGGAGTTCGCGCGGGCCGTGGCCGGAGAACCGGACGAGCCTCCCGAACCGGAACCTGGGCCGGAAGCACCGCCAGGGGTGACCGTGCGGGCCGATTCGAGACTTTTCTAACAATATTGTCTTAAAAGGTTGAGCCGAACTGCGTCAGCCGCTATGGTTATGCCATGCAAGGCACTCGTGAACGAATCCTTGAACTGATTATCGAGCAGCGCGAAGCGCGAGTGGAAACGCTCGCGGACGAACTGGGGATAACCGGCGCGGCCGTGCGGCGTCACCTTGACCACCTGCGGGCCGACGGCCTTGTGGATGTAAAACAGGTGAAGCAGGCGACGGGCCGCCCGTTCCACGCTTACCACGCGACTGAAGCAGCGACGGGCGTGATGCCGGCCGCGTACGCGGACCTGCTCACGCGAATGCTGCGGGGCCTATCGGGCGAAGGTGTGCAGAGCGAAGTAATGGCGAGCGTTGCCGAGTCGATGGCATCGCGGCACCGGGGCGGAATGCCCGCGGATGGCGGCGACCCGGCCGTGCTCGTGGGTACAGTGACCGATGCGCTGCGCGGCGAGGGGATCCTCGATGCGTGGCGTTCCGAGGCGGACGGGTTCCATCTGACCAACACTGCATGTCCGTATCGCAAGGCCGCGGAGATTTCGGAGCTGCCGTGCGAATCGGACCGTAAGGCCATCGAGCTGTTGCTCGGCCTGGACGTTCAACAGGTGCATCGCATCGTCGATGGCGCCACATGTTGCGAATACCTGGTCCACCCATCGAGTGGGCCTCAACTCATACAGATAGCCTGAGGAGCCCCATGACCACGAAACCCCTCCTGGAGATCAAGGATCTCCGCGCCAGCATCGCCGACAAAGAGATCCTAAAGGAGCTTTCGCTCACCGTACGCGCGGGCGAAGTGCACGCGATCATGGGCCCGAACGGTTCGGGGAAGAGCACGCTGGCGAACGTGCTGATGGGCAACCCCAGCTACAAAGTCACGAGCGGGACCGTCCTGTTTAAAGGGCAGCCGCTGCTGGGCCTCAAGGTGGACGAGCGGGCCCGCCTCGGGCTCTTCCTCGCGTTCCAGTACCCGGTGGCAATCCCCGGCGTGACGCTGGTGAACTTCATGAGGCACTCGGTCAACAGCGTGCGAGGGGCCGAGATCCCCATCCGCGAGTTCCGCGAACTGCTGTTCAAGAAGATGGACGTGCTGAAGGTCGACCAAGATTTCGCCCGCCGTTATGTGAATGACGGCTTCAGCGGCGGCGAGAAGAAGAGGGCGGAGATGCTTCAGATGGCGATGCTTCAGCCATCGATGGCGGTGCTCGACGAGACGGACTCCGGGCTCGACATCGACGCGCTGCGGACGGTAGCGGACGGCGTGAACGCCCTGATGAACCCCGAGATGGGCCTGCTGCTCATCACGCATTACCAGCGACTGCTGAACTACGTGAAGCCGCAGTTTGTGCACGTACTGATCGACGGGCGGATTGTGCGGTCGGGCGGGCCAGAACTTGCAGAAGAGCTGGAGCAGACCGGCTACGACACGATGGAAGCCGAACTCGCTTCGGCCTCGGCCTGAGGAGGCACTCATGACCACCACAGCCGCAGCGATTGGAAACGAGAACTACGAGCAGAAGTTCGGATTCCACGACAAGGAAGAAGCCTTCTTCAAGTCGACAACCGGGCTCACGACGGACGTCGTGAACATGATTTCGGACATGAAGGACGAGCCGCAGTGGATGCGCGAGTTCCGCCTGGACGCCCTCAAGCGCTTCAACACGCTGGAGGACCCGGCCTGGGGCAGCGACCTGCTCAAGGAGATCCAGTTCGACACGATCCACTACTTCGTGCGGGCGACCGACCGCGACGAGCGGTCGTGGGAGGACGTGCCGGAGTACATCCGCAAGACCTTCGACAAGCTCGGCATCCCCGAAGCTGAGAAGAAGTTCCTCGGCGGCGTGGGGGCGCAGTACGACTCCGAGGTGGTCTACCACAACATCCGCGAGGACCTGGAGAAGCTCGGGGTCATCTTCCTCGGCACCGACCAGGCGCTGAAGGAGTACCCGGAGATCTTCAAGGAGTACTTCGGGACGATCGTGCCGCCGGGCGATAACCGCTACGCGGCCCTGAACAGCGCGGTCTGGTCGGGGGGTTCGTTCATCTACGTGCCCAAGGGCGTGAAGGTTGACGTGCCGCTGCAGGCGTACTTCCGGATCAACACGCAGAACATGGGCCAGTTCGAACGGACGCTGATCATCTGCGACGAAGGCAGCGAAATGCACTACGTCGAAGGCTGCACGGCGCCGGTGTACAGCAGCGATTCGCTGCACAGCGCGGTGGTAGAGATCATCGTGAAGAAGGGCGCGCGTTGCCGCTACACGACCATCCAGAACTGGTCGAACAACGTGTTCAACCTCGTGACGAAGCGGGCGGCAGCCTACGAGAACGCCGTGATGGAGTGGGTGGACGGTAACCTCGGTTCCAAGCTGACGACCAAGTTCCCGAGCATCTACCTGATGGGCGAAGGCGCGCACGGCGAGATCCTCTCGCTGGCATTCGCCGGGAACGGCCAGCACCAGGACGCGGGCGGCAAGATCGTCCACGCCGCTTCGAACACGACTTCGACGATCATCTCCAAGTCGCTAAGCAAGGACGGGGGCCGTACAAGCTACCGAGGCCTGCTGAAGGTGTATGAGGACTGCGAGAACGTGAAGTCGAACGTGCGCTGCGATGCGCTGCTGATCGATGAGCAGTCGCGTTCGGACACGTACCCGACCATGGAGATCGACGCTTCGGACGTGCACATCCAGCACGAGGCGTACGTCTCGAAACTGGGCGAGGACCAGCTCTTCTATTTGATGAGCCGGGGCATGAGCGAAGAAGCGGCGGCGAAGATGATCGTCAACGGCTTCGTGGAGCCGATCGTGAAGGAACTGCCGATGGAATACGCGGTGGAACTGAACCGGCTGATCGAGCTGCAGATGGACGGCGCCATCGGCTAAGGCCGGCGCGTGCCGGTCGGGTGATATACGACGCACGGTGCGAGCCCCGGCTCGCCTGATGGAAGGACTTAGGGGACATGGGCTCAGGACCTGAACTGGTGGCGGCGGATGACGCGGCAATTGCCGCCGCGAGCAAGGCGATAGGCTCGGCGCAAGGCGACAGCCAGGTCATTGCCCACCTGCGGGCCGGTGCGGCTGACCTCGCAGCCCGTCTCCCTCTCCCGCAGCCACACCGGGAACGGCCGTGGAAGTACCTCGATGTCACGGGGATGCGCTTCGCCGGCTATGCGCCGCGGCCGGGCCGGTCATCTACAACCGTAACCGGCGCCGGGCCGGGAACCACCGTCAGCGACTTCGCGGGGGCAACGGGCGCCACCCTGGCGACCATCGAGAAGCACCTTTCAATGAGCGTCCCGGTGGCACGGAGCAAGTTCACGGCGCTGCACTACGCGCTCCTCTCGGAAGGAGTGCTGGTCGAGGCCGCGCCTAACACCGAAACCGCCGCGCCGATACGAATCGTGCGCGAGTACCGGGAGGGCGGACAGATTGCCGCGCCGCACACGCTCATCGTGACGGGCGCGAACAGCCACGTGACGGTTATCGAAGATTACCGGTCGAGCGACGCAGACATCCTGGTGCTCCCGGTGGTCGAAGTCGTGCCGGGCCCGAATTCGGTCGTGCGGTATACCGCTCTCCATCGCTGGGGCAGCCAGACGCGTGCCTTCCTTGAGCAACACGTGGTCACGGCGCCAGGCTCGGAGTTCACGGGCCTGAGCGTGGTTACCGGCGGGCGCGTGGTGAAATCGCACTTGCGGTCGTCGCTGGAAGGCCGGGGGTCGTCGAGCGAGCTGTTCGGGCTGGTGCTGGGGAGCGACAAGCAGCACGTCGACTTCTACACGGTGCAGGACCACATCGGCGCGGACACGCGAAGCGACCTGTTGATCAAGGCGGCGTTGCAGGACTCTTCACGGTCGGTGTACTACGGGCTGACACGCGTGGGGTTGGGGGCGAAGAACGCCGACGCCAACCAGGTGAACCGCAACCTGTTGCTGAGCCGCACGGCGAAGGCCGATAGCGACCCCGTATTGGAAATCCTGACGAACGACGTGATCCGTGTCAGCCATGGGGCGACAGCGGGGCCGGTGGACGAGGAGCAGCTGTTCTACCTGCAGGCGCGCGGACTCACGCGCGTCGATGCCGAGGCGCTCCTGGTGCGGGCGTTCCTCGGGCAGGTCCTGGACCGCATGCCCGACGAGGGGCTGCGGGCCGAACTGGAGGCCACGATTGAAGAGCGCCTGGCGGTAGCGGGATGAGCTGGACGCGAGTAGCGGGCGCGGATGAGGTGGCTGTGGGCGAGGCGCGTGTGGTCACGCTCGCGGAGCGGCGGCTGGCGGTCTGCAACACCGGCGAGGGCATCTTCACGATCGACGACGTGTGCACGCACGACGGCGGATCGCTGGACCAGGGGCGTCTCACGGGGAAAGAGATCGAATGCCCGCGGCACGGCGCCCGGTTCGATGTGACGACGGGGAAGGCGCTCTGCCTGCCGGCCGTTCGGCCAGTGAAAACGTACCCAACGCGCCTGCACGATGGCGGGATCGAAGTCGAGACTGCGTGATGGCGAGAGGGAGGCCCGGGCAGATGCTTGATGTCGCGCGGATCCGCGAGGACTTCCCGATCCTTTCGCAGAAGGTGAACGGGCGACCGCTGGTGTACCTGGACAGCGCGGCGACGAGCCAGAAGCCGCGCCAGGTGATCGATGCGCTCGTGACCTATTACGAAACGACGAACGCGAACATCCACCGCGGCATCCATACCCTCGCGGTGCGCGCGACCGAGCAGTATGAAGGCGTGCGGGCGAAGGTCGCGCGGCACATCGGCGCAACGCACCCGCAGGACGTGGTGTTCACCCGGAATACGACAGAGTCGATCAACCTTGTGGCGCGGGCGTGGGGCGATGCGAATGTGGGCGAGGGCGACGAGATCGTGCTCACGCTGATGGAGCATCACTCGAACATCGTCCCATGGCAGCTGCTGGCGAACCGCGTGGGGGCGCACTTGCGCTACGTGGGGATCGACGATGGCGGCGAACTGAACCTCGATGAAGTGCGGGCGGCGGTCGGACCTCGCACGAAGCTCGTCACCGTGGTCCACATGTCGAACGTACTGGGGACGATCAACCCCGTGGCGGAGATCGCCGAGATCGCGCACGCGGCAGGCGCACTGCTGCTGGTGGACGGCGCCCAGAGCGCGCCACACCTCCCGGTGGACGTAGAAGCGCTCGGCTGCGACTTCTTTGCGTTTTCGGCGCACAAGATGCTGGGGCCGACCGGCGTCGGGGTGCTGTGGGCCAGACACGGGCTGCTGGGGCTGATGAACCCGTTCATGGGCGGCGGCGAGATGATCTCGGTGGTGCGGGAGGACGCCTCCACGTGGGCCGACGTGCCGCATAAGTTCGAAGCCGGCACGCCGAACATCGCCGACGTGATCGCGTTTGGGGCGGCGCTCGATTACCTGGGCGACCTCGGGATGGAGAACGTGCGCAAGCACGAGATGGCGATCACGGCATACGCGATCGACCGGCTTTCGGCGATCGGAGCGGA
>Ga0315281_10011417_pt1 | contig 12171 bp, 10 predicted proteins | sample YL17G07_0_MG_FD_204540 | JGI IMG/M metagenome (GOLD analysis project Ga0315281, IMG submission 204540) | Sediment microbial communities from Yellowstone Lake, YNP, Wyoming, USA - YL17G07_0 | ecosystem: Environmental > Aquatic > Freshwater > Lake > Sediment | place: USA: Wyoming | collected... | reverse complement strand
CCAAGGGGGTATGGGGATTAATATCACTAAGATTAAGGTCTTCTTTCATGCTTTATCTTTATTCTTCATTCCGCTTATTCCATAATTAATCACATCCGCGGAAAATAAGATACTTACTATCATAGGGAAAAGCTTTATCGTAAGTCAAACGGCGGCGCGGACCCCTCGAAGAGGGCAAGAAGCTTTTCCTTGATAAGGCTGTTTCGTTTAACGGGTTTGTCGTTCTTGATGGCGATATGAAGAGCTTTATAGGATCCAACGATCAAGCTCAGCTTTTTGGCCCGTGTCAGGGCCGTATAGAAGAGGTTCCGTTGGAGCATGATGAAATGCTGCGTCAAGAGGGGCATGACCACGGCTTGGTATTCGCCGCCCTGCGCCTTATGGACGGAGACGGCGTAAGCCAACACAATATCGTCCAGTTCATCCTTTTCGTAAAACACGGGCCGGCCGTCAAAATTAACGATAATGCGGTAGCGCGGCTTATCAATATGGACGACGATCCCGATGTCGCCGTTGAAGACGTCTTTTTCGTAATTGTTCCGGATCTGCATGACCTTATCATGCGTCCGGATCTCGCGCGTCCCGATCCTGAGGCCCTCGCCGGACGCGTTAAGCCGCCGCTGCAGCTCGCCGTTCAGTCGGTCCACACCCACGGAGCCTTTATACATCGGGCTTATGACCTGGATCTCGGTCGACAGCGGATGGATGTTCAATTTGCGGGGAATGCTGGTGCCGCACAATTTGAGGATGGTTTGAAAGACCTTCTCCTCGTCTTCTTGATGGATGAAATAGAAATCGGCCTCCTTGTCGTCCCGGGGCGGATAAAGGATCGTCTGGCCCTGATTGATGCGATGAGCGTTCGTTACGATCAGGCTGTTCCGCTCCTGCCGGAAAATTTCGTCCAGCTTCACGACGTTCCCCGGCTGGGCTTCGATGAGATCGCGGAGGAGCGTGCCCGGCCCCAGGGCGGGAAGCTGATCCTTATCGCCGACGAGGATCAGCCGCATCGAGGCGGGAACGGCCTTGATGAGCGCATACATAAGACCGAGGTCGACCATGGAGAATTCGTCGATAATGATCGCTTCGCCCTCCAACGGATGCCGTTCATGGCGGCGGAACGTCCCGAGCTTGGGATTGAATTCGAGCGTCCGATGGAGCGTCCTGGCTTCCTGACCGGATGCTTCCGAGAGCCGCTTGGCCGCCCGTCCCGTCGGCGCCGCGAGAAGGACGGCCCTCCCCCATTTTCGGAAGACGGCGACAACGGCCTTGATGATGGTCGTTTTTCCGGTGCCCGGCCCGCCGGTGATAATTACGATTTTTCTCTCGAAGCTCTCCCGGATGGCTCGCTCCTGCAGGGGCGAAAATTTGATTTCCAACTCCTGCTCGACATCGGCGATCACGCGGCTGATGTCGAACGGCGGCTGGGAAAACGGAGCACCAGCCAACTTATGAATCGAGCGGACGACTTCCTCCTGGGCCTCATAAAAAAAAGGCAGGTAAACGGCTTCGTCCGCGCCGAGTTTTTCCGACCTGACGGATTTTTTCTTTCTGAGTTCCTCTAAAGACGTCCGGATTTTTTCTTCATCGACGCCCAGCTCCTCGCGGCAGCGGTCGATGATCTCGCGTTGATAAGAAAAAACGTGTCCCTGTTCGTTATCCTTTTCCAGGAGATAAAGAATAAAGGCCTTGATGCGTTCTAGGGCGGCCGGGTCCAATCCGAGCTTCAGGGCGATCTGGTCGGCCGTCTTGAAACCGATGCCCCAGATATCCAGGCAGAGCTGATAAGGATTTGTTTTAAGGACCTGGTAGGATCTCTTCCCATAGTGCTTATAAATCCTTGTCGCCAGGCTCGTCGAGACGTTGTGTTCCTGCAAAAAGATGATGAGATCGCGGATGTCCTGATGTTCCGCCCAGGACTTTTTGATCTCCTGAAGCTTCACCTCGCCGACGCCGGCCACTTCCGTCATGCGCTCCAGATGATTTGAGAGAATATCCAGCGTCTGCTCTCCGAATTTTTTGACGATCCGCCTGGCCAGCACCGGACCGATTCCCTTGATGAGGCCACACGACAGAAATTTCTCGATCCCTTTAGCGCCGGCCGGCAAAACCGGCATGAAGCTTTCCACCTTGAATTGCGGCCCAAACTTGGGATTGACCTCCGATTTGCCCAGAACGCGAAGCCGTTCGCCGGGCGCGAGCGGCGGAAAGTTGCCGACGATGGTCAGGGTTTCCCTATCTTCGACGGAAAATTTAAAGACCGAATAGCCGTTCTCCGGATTGAAAAAGAGGATTTGCTCGATCGTCCCTTCGATCTCGTCCGCCATGGTCATTTATCATCTTATTGCATTTAAGGGGACGAGGCAAGCACTTGAAACTTTCTGGTACGCGACCGATAAAAGATGATTGGGAGAAACTCCGCGAAGGGGTATCGGCCGCAGCGACGATGTAAGGTTTTAGTTTGACCGGGCCGGAGTTTCATGCTACTTTTCCCTTATGAAATTTTTGCGGATCGCGACGAATTCCCTGATCAGCGGCTTCTTCTTCTGCTTGCTTCTAGCGCTCCTCGTGGCCGACCTCAACATCAATCTCGTCCTCAAGCCTTTTATCCTGGTCAAGCTGGCCGCTTTTTTGATGCTCAGCTACGGCCTGTTCATCAGCCTGCTCTGCGCTTTTATTTATACCATCTACCGCTTCATCAGCGGCAAAAAGAACAAAATTGGTTTCGTCTCGCCTTCCTTTTTGGTCATGAGTTTCTCGCTCCTCACACTCCTCTTTCTCCTGATCTTCAGAGAAAATTTCGTTTACTTTTACGCCTTTTTCGTGCCGGGTCTTCAGTCGCTCCTCAAAATCCAAATGATGGCTCTTTTTGTCCTGGCCGTCGCCGGGCTTTTCCTTTATTATAAGCACCGCCAAGGGCCGAAGCCGCTTTACTTCAGGCTGTACTTCGCTCTCTTGGTATTTATCCTCTCCCTGACGCTCATCCAAAGACTAAATTATCCGCCGCCTCAAAAATCCTACAGGCTGGCCGGCCTTGAGACGAAAAAAATCGAAAAAAAAGTGACCATCCTCGGCCTGGACGGCCTCAGCCTCGACTTGATCCTTCCCTTGGCCAATGAGCGCAAAATCCCCAATTTTTCCTGGCTGATGGAGGGCGGGAGCTGGGGACACCTCGAAAGCCTGACGCCGAATGATCCCTTCATCCTCCACCATTCCTTCAACACGGGAAAATTTCCGGGAAAACATCACCGGATTTCCGACGTCCGCTATGGAATCCCGGGTCTCGATAGCGTCGTCGAAGTCGTCCCCCGCTTTATTCTCTTCCGGCAGCTAAAGCGCGTCGGCCTCTTAAAGATTTTTCCGAACGAGGCGCTCCACCCGGCGAAAGACATCTGGAAAATATTCGAGAACGATCAAGCCTCGTTCCTGAAAAAAGATATACCGCTCCTCGAAAACGCCGCCGTTAAGCCCGATCCCAAGACCGAGAAGGCTTTCAACATCTTCTACAAAGACCTGCAGTCCGAGACGTCAAAAATTTTCGGCCTGGTCAAACAGGCCTTTGTCCGCGACTCTGAATCCGAGGAAAAGGCGTCCCAGCAAAAAACAGAAGTGCAGCCGCAGCTTTTTTCTCTTTTTCTGAACGGCCTGAACACGACCGAGACCTACTTCTATAAATACAACTTTCCCGAAGCCTTCGGAGAGATCAAACAGGACGAAATCCAGAAATTCGGGCCCGTGATCGAAAAATATTATCAATTCTATGACCAGATCATCGGTAAATACCTGGCAGCTTTGAAAGAGAATGAACTCCTGGTCGTCTATTCGCCACACGGCATCGAGCCCTTGCCTTTCTGGAAAAGGCTGGTCGAATGGATTTTGGGCAATTCCGAAGTTTCCGCCTACCACGAACAGGCGCCTGACGGCGCGTTTTTTTTCTACGGCAACGGAATTGCCAAAGGGAAAAACGTCGATTCCCTGCGCCTCGTCGACGTGATGCCGGCGCTTCTTTATTATTTGGGGCTGCCCGTCGGGAAAGACATGGACGGCATCGTCCGCAGCGCTTTATTCACCAAGGAATTCACCGAGGAAAACCCGCTCTTTTACATCTCTTCTTATGAAGACGTAAATTTCCGGCGGCTGAAATAAACGGGGTCAGCGGATGACCTTCAGCATCCGGCCCCAGCGGGCTTTGGGCAAAAAGTTAACTAGCTTTTTCAGCCGGTCGCGCAGGCTTGTTTTGAGATAAGCGTCCCGCTCGGCTTTATAGGAAAAATAAATCACCCAGGGCCGGCCTTTAATATAGCTCTGCGGCAGAAATCCCCAGTAGCGGCTGTCATAGCTGTTGTCACGGTTATCACCCATAACAAAGATATATCCCGGCGGCACGGTCACGGGACCGAAATTATCGCGGATATTATCGCTGTAATTGTAATAATCGTTCTTGGAGATGATCTGGCTGTCGCCGTGGACTTTATATTTTTCCTCAAGCGGCTTGTCGTTGATATAAACCTGCTTGTCCTTGATTTCCAGTTTTTCGCCGGGAAAACCGATCGCCCGCTTGACGTAATCTTGAGCCAGATTGTTGGGATTCTTGAAGACGACTATATCCTGGCGACGGATGCTTTTCTTAGGCAGGATTTTTTCCTCAAGGGAAGACATCGTGCTGGCATAGACGAGCTTGTTGACCAGGAGAAAATCGCCGACGAGAAGCGTCGGCTCCATGGAACCTGTCGGAATCTGAAAAGCTTGAACGACGAAGGTCATGACAAAAAAGACGAAGACCGCCGTCTCGGCGATCAGCTCGAAATATTCTCGAAAAACGCTTTTGTCTCGTTTTTTCTTCTCTTTTTCTTGTTTATTCACCATGATGCACCTGAGATTAAAACAGATACTATATCCTAAAACTTTACCGACATCAAGAATGTTGCTAATATCTAGGCATGAATTTCACGCTGTTCGGCTATCCGCGGACGGGGAAGACGACCTTATTTAATATATTATCAGGCTCGCATATCTCGGTCAAAGCCTATGATGACGGGAAAAAGGAGCCGAATCAGAGGGCCTGCCCTTTCCCGGACGGCCGCCTCGAACAAATCTGGAGGCTCTATTCCGAGAAAAAAAAGATCGCGGCCCATGTGGATTTTATCGACCTGGCCGGCATCTCCTACGGCGAGGTTAAAAACAGCCTTTTCCTCAATGCCCTGCGCAAAGCCGACGCCCTGGCGCATGTCGTCCGGGGCTTTCACGACGACCAAATCCCGCACCACAAACCAAGCATCAGTCCCGGCGATGATATCCGGACGATGGAAGAAGAGTTGCTGCTCTCCGACCTGGTTTCGGTCGAATCGAGAATGGAAAAATTGGACAAAGACCTCAAAAAAGCCAAGAGCCCGGAGGGCGAAAAAGAATTCGAACTCCTGGGAAAACTGCGGCGCCATCTGGAGGAGGGACATCCTTTGCGCGAATACGCCTGGACCGAAGCAGAAGAAAAGCAGGTCCGGAATTTCGCTTTTCTCAGCCAGAAGCCCATCTTGTATCTCATCAATATCGATGAGTCCGACGCCGGACGAATTCATGAAGTCGAACGGGCGCAAACGACCTCTAAAAAAAACGCCGCCGTCCTAGCCTTCTGCGGAAAAATCGAGCAGGAGATCCTGGAAATCGAAAACGAAGAAGAAAAAAATGTTTTTCTTGCTGAGTACGGACTCCGGGAGCTGACGGCGCCGCGTTTTTTTCCTCTGGCGCTCGATCTGCTGGAAATGATCTTTTTCTTCACGATCGGGAAGGACGAGGTCCGCGCCTGGCCGATCCGAAAAAATTCGCCGGCTCTCAAAGCGGCGGGATCGATCCACACCGATATCGAAAAGGGATTCATCCGGGCCGAAGTGATCACCTGGAAGGCCATCCTCGAGCACGGCTCTCTCCAACAGGCTAAGGACAGAGGCGCCATCCGCCTCGAGGGAAAAGAGTATATAGTCCAGGACGGCGACGTCATTTACTTCCGGTTCGCTCCATGACGACCTCGTTCACCATCGCCGCTTCGGACCCATCCTCCTCCGCCCGCGCCGGAATCATCCGCACCCTCCACGGCCCGATCGAAACTCCCGCCTTCGCTCCGGTCGCAAGCTCGGGAACGGTCAAGGCGCTCGTTCACGTCCAGCTCGAGAGCCTCGGTGCCCAGCTCATCCTTTGTAATTCCTACCATCTTTTTCTGCGGCCGGGCTTGGAGGCCATCCAAAGCCTGGGCGGTTTGCATGAGTTCGTATCCTGGCCGAAGCCGATCCTCACGGACAGCGGCGGCTTTCAAATCTACAGCATGTCCCCGCTGACAAAAGTCAACAGAGACGGCGTCGCTTTCGCCTCGCACATCGACGGCACGAAATTCTTTCTCACTCCGGAAGACAGCGTCGATATCCAGATTAAACTGGGCTCGGATATCCTGATGGCCCTGGACCACTTTGTCCCGTTCCCTTCTCCGGACGAAAAAATCAAGGAGGCAGCGGCGACGACGAGCCGCTGGGCGAGCCGGGCCCGGGAGCACTTCCGCCGTCAAGATTCGCCATCGCTTCTCTGGGGCATCACCCAGGGAGGCGTGAACTGGGATTGGCGAAAACAGAGCACGGAAGAGCTCATCGCTCTTGAATTCGACGGCTATGCGGTCGGCGGCCTGGGCATCGGAGAGGCGAAATCCCAGCTCTATGAAATTCTGGAAAAAAGCAATGAGCTGCTGCCGAAGGCCAAGCCTCGCTATCTCATGGGCATGGGCTATATCAGCGATATTCTCGAGGCCGTCGAACGGGGCGCGGACCTTTTTGACTGCGTTCTGCCGACCCGCAACGCCCGCAACGGCATGCTCTTCACCAGCCGCGGCCCGATTGTCATCAAAAACCGGAAATACAGCCGGGACAAAAGGCCCGTGGATGAGGCCTGCGCCTGCTACACCTGCCGGAATTTTTCACGGGCCTACTTGCGCCATCTCTATGAGCGACAAGAGATCAGCTCCGCCGTCCTCAACACCATCCACAACCTGCACTTTTATCTTGACATCTTCCGGAAAATACGGCAATCTATTCAATCAAAATCGTTTAAACAATTAAAGTTGAGCCTATTGAATCAACTAAAGGATGGAATAAAATGATTCTCAGCAGTTTCTTTTCCCTCGCCCAGCAGGGCGCCCAGGGAGCGCGGCCGGCACCGCAGGGGAGTTTCCTCACGGCGCTCGTGCCTTTCATTCTCGTCTTCGCTATTTTCTACCTGCTTATCATCATGCCCCAGCGCAAAAAGCAGAAAAAGCACGTGGAGCTGGTCAATAATCTGAAGGCCGGCGATCGCATCATCACCACGGGCGGCATCTATGGCACGATTATGGGTGTTCAGAAAGACCGCATCGAGCTCAAAATCGCGGCCAACGTCAAAATCGATATCACCAAAGGAGCCGTCGGCGTCATTCTGCCTTCAGGCTCAAGCCTTGAAAAAACCGATTAAATTTTTAATATTTTGTAAGGATTAGGGCTCAAATGAAAAAAGGACTACGCTGGAAAATCATTCTGACCCTTGCCGTCTTAGCCGGATGCATCGTCATCTCCTATCCGATTCAAAAGAAGATCAAGCTGGGCCTGGATTTGAAAGGGGGCATCCATCTTAGGATGCAGGTCATCACCGCTGACGCAGCCAATATAGAGACAGACCAGGAAATTCTTCGCCTTCAGGAGCTTTTTAAGAAGAACAATATCAGCTACACTTCAATGACCAAGGAGAGCCCCAGCAAATTCACCATCCAAGGAACGAATCCGGACCAAGAAGGAAAGCTCAAAGACCAACTCGACCAATACCTGAGAGATTGGGACTACTCCTTGATCGGGACTTCGATTTCCGTTTCCCTCAAGCCGCTCGCTCTGCAAGCCTTGAAAGACCAGTCCGTCGAGCAATCCGTGGAAACCATCCGCAACCGCATCGACCAGTTCGGCGTCGCCGAGCCGATCATCCAGCGGCAGGGCCGCGAATGGATCATCGTCGAGCTCCCCGGGGTTGATAATCCGGAACACGTCCAGGATCTTATCAAGACCGTGGCGATTCTGGAATGGAAACTTGTCAAGGCGGGACCGGCCCAGGATGAAGCCACGCTCCTCAAGGACTTCGGCGGCAAAGTCCCCGACGACATGGAAGTCGTCAAAGGCGATCCCAAAAGACGTGCCGAGGGCTATTACCTTGTCAACAAGGTGGCCGCCGTCACCGGAAAAGACCTCCGCATGGTCCGCCGCTCGGTCGATGAATGGAACAATCCCGCCGTCGCCTTTCAACTGAAACCGGACGGGGCCCGGAGATTCGAGCAGGTCACGGGAGAAAATATCGGGAAACCGCTGGCCATCATCCTGGACAAGAAAGTCCAATCCGCCCCGAATATCAACGCCAGAATTTCCGACAGCGGCATCATCCAGGGCAACTTCACAATCGAGGCAGCCGACGACCTAGTGATCATCCTCAAAGCCGGTTCGCTTCCGGCCAGTATCAAGACTCTTGAGAACAGGACCATCGGCCCTTCGCTGGGCGCGGACTCGATCCGGGCGGGACTGCTGGCCGGGTTGATCGCCATCCTCTCGGTCATGACCTTCATGATCGTTTATTATAAGATGTCCGGCGTCAACGCCATCGTCGCCTTGATCCTAAATATCATCCTCCTCTTCGGCGCTCTGTCTTATTTCCGGGCCACCTTGACCCTTCCCGGCATCGCGGGCATCATCCTGGGCATCGGTATGGCGGTCGACGCGAACGTCCTGATCTTCGAGAGAATCCGGGAAGAGCGGGCTCTGAACAAAAGCATCCTGAACTCCATTTCGCTCGGCTTCTCCCGGGCGTTCAGCGCCATCTTCGACTCTAACTTGACTACGGTCATATCGGCCGTCTTCCTCTTCCAATTCGGGACGGGGCCGATCAAGGGTTACGCCATCACCTTGATCATCAGCCTCGCCGCCAACTTGTTCACGGCCGTATTTGTCTCGCATTGGATTTTTGACGCGACGCACACCAAAAGCACCCAAAAGTTGAGTATCTAGCCATGCCCTTAGAATTATTCAAAACTCCCCATATTAAGTTTATGAAGTACAGGTATTACGCCCTGGGCTTCACGTTTCTCCTCGTCCTCGCCGGATTCATCAACATCTTTTTTGGAAAAGGATTGAAGCTGGGCGTCGACTTCGGCGGAGGGACGCTCATCCGGGTCATGTTTAAGAATCCGGTGGCCGTTTCCGCCGTCCGCCAGGAGCTGAGTGCTGTCGGCCTGGGAAACAGCGTCATCCAGGAGACGGGAAAGGCCGGCCATGAATTCCAGATCCGGACAATGCAGGTTATCAAGTCTTTAGATGCGCAACAGGAGCTCGAAGCCCACCAAAAGCTGGGCGATAGAGTCATCGAGGCGCTGAAGGGAGACGACGGCAAAACCGAGCTCGCCCAGGGATTCAAGGACCTCAATAATATCGATCTTTCGAATTTGACAGCCCTGCTCGAGAAGGGTTTTTCCCAAGAGGCGGGCAAAATCGCCCATGAAATCATCGCCGCGAGGATCAATATAGGGATTTTTACAAATTACGAAGAGCTTCGGCAAGCCGGCATCAAACCCGATGTTATCTCGAACTTGAAGGAAAAGACATTTCTCGGCAAGCTGACAGTCATCAGCCGGGAAACGGTCGGTCCACAGGCCGGAGCGGATTTGAGAAAGAAAGCCACTCTAGCGGTCATCTGGTCCCTGGTCGGGATGCTGGGTTACATCGCCTTCCGTTTCAAGCTGGCTTACGGCGTATCGGCCATCTTCACCCTGACCCAGGACGTTTTGATCACCTTGAGTATTTATTCGTTCACGAACCGCGAAATCAACCTGCCGATCATCGCCGCCTTTCTGACGATCGTCGGCTTCTCCATCAACGACACCATCGTCATCTTCGACCGGGTCCGGGAAAACCAAAAAATCATGCGCAAAGAGTCGCTCGAGAATATCATGAACTCGAGCCTCAATATGTGCCTGGGCCGAACCATCATCACCACGGGCACGGTTTTCTTGACCGTTCTGGCCCTCTTCCTCTTCGGCGGCGACGTCATCAACGACTTCGCTTTTTGCATGCTGATCGGATCCATCGAAGGCGTCTATTCCACAGTCTACCTCTCCTGTCCTGTTGTCCTTTTCTGGCAGAAAATTTTCCCCAAGACCAAGGGGTTTAGAAAATAATTTTCGATGAAGACTTGTCAAAAAAAAAATTTTTATTTATACTTATATTTTGAAACATTATATTTTTGTTCCTATGAGGTAAAATATGGCTGAAAAACTCAAGCCCAAACCCGCGACCAAGGAAGAAGTCCCCGACATTTTCAAAGATTCGTTTTATGTCAGCGAAAAGGCCGGGGCGAGAAAAGCTTTTGCCTTTCCGATTGCTTTCATCTTCCACGCTTTGCTCGTGGGAATCCTCGTCGTCATTCCTCTGCTTTCGACCAGCAATTTGCCGAAGATTGAAATTACAAGCGCTTTCCTAGCTCCTCCTCCGCCTCCCCCGCCGCCGCCTCCGCCGCCGGCTAAAAAGGCGTCCACCTCTCAGGTCAAGCGCATCAAGCCCGTCCAGGCTCAGACCTCGTTCGAAGCCGGCAAGCTCGTCGCCCCCGTCGAAATCCCCGACGAAATCGCCGAAGAGCAGATCACCTCGGTCGGAATCGAGGGCGGAGTCGAAGGCGGAGTCGAAGGCGGCGTCATCGGCGGAGTCCTCGGCGGCGTCGTCGGCGGCGTGCTGGGCGGTGTCGTCGGAGAGATCGAAGCGCCCGTCCGGGCCATCGGCGAGATCAAGCCGCCGCGGCTCCTGAAGCAGGTCGATCCGGTGTATCCGGAAATCGCCCGCCAGGCCCGCGTGGAAGGCGTTGTCATCATCGAGGCTCAGACCGATATTTACGGCCGGGTGCAGAACCTCAAAGTGCTGCGCTCGATTCCGCTTCTGGACCAGTCGGCGATCGACGCGGTCCGGCAGTGGGTCTATGAGCCGATGATCATCAACGGCCGTCCCCGAGGCGTTATCTTCACGGTGACGGTCCGGTTTACGCTGAAATAAGAAACATATATGGCTTTCGAAAATTAAAAGGAGGTACTTAAATGCAATTTGACCTAGTTACAATGTGGCAATCCATGAGTCCCGTGGCCCAAGGAGTTGCTATCATCCTGATCGGGCTCTCGATCGTTTCGCTCTATCTGTTCGTCGAAAGGCTCCTTTTCTTCGGAAAAGCGAAGACGAAATCCAGAGAAGTGGCCCCGAAACTAGCCGACATGCTGAAAAACGGACAGATCAAAGAAGCCCTGGCTCTTTCCTCAAAGAAAGATTACAAAGGAAGCCATCTGGCCCGAGTGACGGCGGCCGGAATCACGGAATTCTTGGAAGGTAAAGAATCCAACCTGGCGTTCGAGCAACAGATTGATACCGCTCAAAGAGGCAGCGACCGCGCCGCTTCGATCTTCAACCAAGAGCTGAGAAAAGGCCTGAGCGTCATGGCGACGATCGCCACATCCTCCCCCTTCATCGGCCTCTTCGGGACGATTTTTGGAATCATCAATGCCTTCCGCGGAATGGCCACCACCGGTTCGAGCGGAATCGGAGCTGTCGCAGCCGGTATTTCCGAAGCCCTCATCACGACGGCCTTCGGGATCGCCGTAGCGGTTATCGCCCTCTGGTTCTACAATCTGCTGAATGCCCGCATCGAAATCTATGATGCCGAAATGGCCAATACGTCCTCCCAAGTCATCGACTTTTTCATACGTAGACAGACAAAATAGAGGCATATCATGTCTATTTCAATCGGGGGCAACGAAAAAGTAAAGTCCGAACCCAATGTCGTTCCGCTGTGCGACGTTCTTCTTGTCCTGCTGATCATCTTCATGATCGTTACTCCCCTTGTCCAGAAGGGTGTGGATTTGCGGCTTCCGGAGGCGATGAATACCGTCCAATTGCCCGAAAGCCCGGAAGTCGTCCTCTATATCAAAAAGGACGGGACGATGTACCTCAACCAGGACAATATCACCCTGGAAAAGCTTCAGTCCCAGCTCGAAGAGGCCTTCTTGACCGTGACCGAGAAGAAGCTCTATTTAAAAGCGGATGGAGACCTGGAATACGGAAAGCTGGTGGACATCTATAACGCGATCCGCGAGGC
>Ga0315281_10011416_pt1 | contig 12172 bp, 11 predicted proteins | sample YL17G07_0_MG_FD_204540 | JGI IMG/M metagenome (GOLD analysis project Ga0315281, IMG submission 204540) | Sediment microbial communities from Yellowstone Lake, YNP, Wyoming, USA - YL17G07_0 | ecosystem: Environmental > Aquatic > Freshwater > Lake > Sediment | place: USA: Wyoming | collected... | reverse complement strand
CCGGTGGGTTGCGTGCGTTGCTGCTCCCAGTTTTGCAGCGTGCGCAGGTTTACGCCGATCAGTTTCGCGAACTGACTCTGGCTGATCTTGGCCGCCTCGCGGATGGTGCGCACGTCGGGCGCAGGCAGTTCGGTAATTCTTGTGCCGCGCACGGTCTTGCCTGCCATATGGCGCTTCATCTCGCGCACGCCTTTAACCAGTTGGTCGAAATGTTGTTTATCCATTCTTGATGTCCTTCATCAGTTGTGCCAGCACCTTGATCTGCTCGCGGGTCAGGTCCGCTTGCGCACTCTTAACATAAGCGTAAATCAGGTAAATGCGTTCCCCCGGCACATGCCGGTAGTAGACCACCCTTGCGCCACCCCGCTTGCCCCGTCCTTGTGCAGACCAGCGCAGTTTGCGCAAACCGGAACCGCCGGGGATGACGTCGCCCGCGTCGGGCGCGGCTACCAAAAAGTTTTGCAAACTGCGTAGATCTTCATCGTTCCAATGCTCCGTACGAAAGGAGATGAACGGAGTGAGTTCAACGAAGACCATGGACCGGACTATACGCGTCAAGCGTATGGTATGCAACTGTGTATTGCGCCTCTTGGAGCACTTTGGATGAGCCATGAATTGGCGAATGGTGCCGAGGTCTCTGCGATGGCCATCGTCTTGGAAGCGAGTACTGGAGCGGCTCTCCAGCTAATGACTTGGCGCAATCAAGATCACAGATTGTGATCTTGATCCGGAGCCGGACCGCCTGAAGCAGATTCCTCGGCTTGCCGCCCCGGAATGACGAACGCGCCTCAGGACAAACCGTATATCAGCTTGCCCGCCACCGGCATCCTCGCCATCAGGATGTCGCCGGAGAGCGATTCGGTGATGTAGAGCGTGCGCCGGTCAGGACCGCCGAAAGCGATATTCGCAAGGTGGTGGTGATGCGGATTGCCTGAATGCACCAGGTGCGTGGGCAGCATGTTGGCATCGAAGCGCCACACGCCGACGCCGAGCTGGCACACGAGCAGGCCGTTGTCGACATCCATCTCGATGCCGTCCGGGCCGGCGGCGCCGCCCGACAGCTGGATCGCGACGCCCGCCTTGGTGACCGAGCCGTCGGCCATCAGGGGCAGGCGCCAGATCTGCTGCGAGCGCGTCGCGGCGACGTAGCAATGCTTCTCCGTGGTGCTGAGAGTGATGCCGTTGGGGCTGGGCACGTTCTGCGCGAGGCGGTCGAGCGCGCCGTTGGCGCGCAGGCGGAACACGCGGCCGCTCGGATCGGCGATGCCGGTCTGCCCCTGGTCGGTGAAGTACAGATCACCGTTGGAAGCGAAATGCAGGTCGTTCAGGCCTTTGAAGCCTTCACTGTAGATCGAGCCAAGCACGGTGTCGATACGGCCCGATTTCGGATCGAGCACCAGCAGCCCCTTTTTATAGCAGCAGATGAATATGCGGCCGTCCTTGTGGAACTTCAGGCCGTTGGGCCAGCCGTCGTACTGCGTGACCAGCTCCCAGTCACCCTTTGGGGTGATGCGGAAAATGCGGCCGAACGGAATGTCCACGAACCACAGGTTGCCGTCGCGATCGAACGAAGGACCTTCGAGAAAGCACTCGACCTCCGCGCCCTGGCGGTTGGGGTCGGACCAGTCGGTGCGCGATTTCTTGCGGAACCCGGCCGGCATCGACATGAACACTTCGGCCTTGATCAGTTCCAGCGGTTTGAACGGGTTGTACATTCAGTCTCCTTGCACCGTGGATGGCGTCACTTCAGTCAGAACACGCAGCGACAGTTTATCAGGCGGTCGCGAAACTCCCGCGTGCTCCCGCTCCGTCGGTCCTACGCGGCAGGCTCAAAAGCGCATGCCGATCGCCATGCGTGTCATGTCGCTGTTGCTGTAATTGACCTTCGGGTCCCATGCGAACCGGACGAACCAGGGCTCGTGGTCGTAGGTGAGGGTGACCCCGTTTGACTTGAACAGTTGCGACTCCGGGTCCGCATCGCTGCGACCGGCACGCTTGAACAAGTCGACCGTCCAGCGCGAGCGCGCTCCGGTCTTCCGGCGCAGCACAACGTGGGTGACGCGCTGTCCAGTCCCAAGGCGATCATCGCGCACCTGGAACAAGGTCAGTGCCGTGCCCTCATCAGGCCGCCAGCCAGCGCCGATCAGCACCGAGTCGTTGGGGTCGAAATTAAGGTTGTAGTAGGGCTTGCGATTGGTTCGCCCCAGTCCGAGCAGGCCGACATAGGGCCTTATCGCTGCCGCGCTCGCCTCGAGCGTGATGCTGCCGCCCCAGAAGCCCTGTGTGGCGTACTGGCCCGAGGCGATGACCCGTCCCATGGGCACCGCGAACTCGCGTTCGTAGCCGGCGCGCGTTTGTTGAAATTCAGCGCCGCGCCGGTACTGCCCGATCCAGAACGTATCGCTTTCCCGGTTTCCTCGCAGGTTCAGGTCGATCGCCGAGCGGCCGGCGGTTTCACGGTAGACGCTGGGCGTGAGCTTCCAGGCAATGCCGCGATCCTTTCCGACCGGTTCATTCGGCTCGATATCGGCGCGATCTTCGATGGCGAACGCCGCAGTCGAAAGGAAAACCAGCGACCAGGCCGCAACGGCGCCGCGAGAACGAAACATGGAAAGCGCGGATCGGCATATTCGCAAGGACGGCTCTTTCGCAGGAAAGAACGACTCACTTCGCATTATCCGCAATCCTGGCGATGTGGGGACGAAATCTCCCTGCCTAAGGCTAAAGCCGCCGATCCAGGGGCCGCGCCGCCCGGCGGCGCGCATTCGCCCGAGGTAAAAACCCATCTCGGGGCCGCGCTGTTTGAATTATGATGTTGCGTCCCGCTCGGCACAAGAAGACAAGGAGATACGACGCGATGAAACCATTCTTCCTCCCGCTCGCGCTGGCCGCGACGCTGGCCTTCACCGGCCTCGCACCCCAGAGTGTCGTCGCGCAGGTCTATCCGACCAAGCCGGTGCGCCTGATCGTCCCCTATGCCCCCGGCGGCGCGACCGACATCATTTCCCGCGCCGCAGCGATCGAAATGAGCAAAACGCTCGGCCAACCGGTCACGGTGGACAACCGTCCGGGCGCGGGCGGCAACCTCGGCTCCGAGATGGCCGCGCGCTCCGCGCCCGACGGCTACACCATAGTGATGAGCGCAAGCAGTTTGCACGGAATCACGCCGTTTCTGTACTCGAAGCTGACCTACGATCCGAACAAAGACCTTGTCCCGGTCATCGTCCTCGCGCAGTTCAGCAACGTGCTGGTAGTGAACCCGGGGGTAAAGGCCGATTCGGTGAAGGAGCTCATCGCGCTCGCCAAGGCGCAACCGGGCAAGCTCATGTACGCATCGAGCGGCAGCGGCTCCACCATTCACATGTCGGGCGAAATGTTCAGGCACATGCTCGGCCTGGACATCACGCACGTTCCCTACAAGGGCAGCGGACCCGCGGTCACCGATCTGATGGGCGGGCAGGTGCACATGATGTTCGACAACATCCCCTCGTCGATATCGCACATCCGCTCGGGCAAGCTGCGGGCGCTCGCCACCACCGGCGCAAAACGCGCGGTGTCGCTGCCCGATCTGCCGACCATGGCCGAGGCCGGCGTGCCCGGCTATGAATCCGGCGCCTGGTTCGGCCTCGCCGCGCCCGCAGGCACGCCGAAGGAGATCATCGCCAGGCTGAATGCCGAGGGCCAGAAGGCCACCAGGTCGCCGGAATTCATCAAGCGCATGAGCGACCTCGGCTACGAGATCGTCGGTGGCACGCCGGATCAGATGGCCGCGATGATCAAGGACGAAATCCAGCGCTGGGGCCCGATCGTGAAGGCTTCGGGCGCCAAGGTCGACTGAACGGAATCGGGAGCACAGGCAATGTCACGACTGCAGATGGTTCCAAGCGAGCCGGAGGATCCGGCGCTCAAACAGATGTTCGACGAAGTCCGTGCGCGCGGCGTTGCGCTGCCCAACCTGTATCGCGTGATCGGGCTCGCGCCGCCGCTGCTGCGCGCCTGGCTCGACTTCGCCTGGCCGCTGCGGCTGCAGGCGAAGACGCCGCGGCGGATTCGCGAGCTGCTGATCCTGCGCGGCGCGCAGGTGTCCGGCGCACGCTACGAGTGGGTGCATCACGCCGCGATGGCGCTGGCGGCGGGCGTGACGCAGGCGCAGATCGATGTGCTCGCCGCGTGGGAACATTCCGCGCTGTTCGACGCGCGCGAGCAGGCGGTGCTGCGCCTGGCCGAAGAAGTGACGCGCGGGCCGGCGGCCTCGCCCGCGTGCATCGAAGCGTTGCAACAGTACTTCAGCCCTGCCGAGATCGTCGAGCTCACGCTCACCGCGAGTTTTTACGTCTGCGTGTCGCGCTTCCTGCAATCGATGGACGTCGACCTGGAAGAGGGACTGAAGCATGACTGAGACGGTGCTCGTGACCGCCGCCAGCCGCGGCATCGGCCGCGGTATCGCGACACGGCTCGCGCAGGACGGCTACGCGGTGGTTACCCTCGATCGCGATCCGCCGGCGGCCTTGCTGCCGCGCGAGACCTTTATCACCGTCGATCTGGCCGATGCGGCGGCGACCGCGCAGGCGCTGGCCGATGCCGTCGCGCGCCATGCGCCGACGCGGCTGGTCAACAACGCCGGCACGGTTCGGCCCGCATCGCTCGAGGACACCACGATAGAGGATCTCGACGCCGTCGTATCGCTGAATCTGCGCTGCTCGATCCAGTGCGCGCAGGCGTTGCTGCCGGCGATGAAAGCGGCGCGCTTCGGGCGCGTCGTCAACATTTCCAGCCGTGCCGCGCTCGGCAAGGAGTTGCGCACGGTGTATGCGGCGACCAAGGCCGGCCTGCAGGGCATGACCAAGACCTGGGCGCTGGAGCTGGCCGCGCACGGCATCACCGTCAACGCGATAGGCCCCGGACCGATCGGCACCGAACTGTTCCACCGCGTCAATCCGGCGGACAGCCCGAAGACCAAGGCAATCATGGAGGGCGTGCCGGTGAAGCGCCTCGGCACGCCCGAGGACATCGCGCACGCAGCCGCTTATTTCCTCGACGCCCGGGCCGGCTTTGTCACCGGCCAGGTGCTCTACGTCTGCGGCGGCATGACCGTCGGCCTGGCGGGCTGAGCCGCGAATTGAATGACGAAACGCGGCGTCCCGGCTGCGACGGTCATTCCGAGTCGAGGACTTGCACTCGCGCGCCCAGCACTGCTTCGAAGCGCGCGACATAGGCCGGCCACACCTCGGGATTGATCAGGCGCGGCGGCCGTCCGCCCTTGAGCGTGCCCACGATCTGCTCGGCCGCGATCGCGGCCATGTTGCGCCGAGCCTCGTGGGTCACCCCGGCGGTATGAAAGCTCGCGATCACGCTGTCGAGCTTGAGCAGGGGATGGTCCAGCGGCGGAGGCTCTTTGTCCCAGACGTCGAGCCCGGCGCCGCCGATGTGGCCGGACCGGAGCGCCTCGAGCAAAGCCACCTCGTCGTGGATACCGCCGCGCGCGGTGGTAATGAACAGCGCGCCGCGCTTCATCCGCTGCAAGGCGCGCGCGTCGATCATGCCGATGGTGTCTTTCGCCCGCGGGCAATGCAGCGTCACGATGTCGGAGCGCGCCAGCAGTTCGTCCAGCGCAACCGAGGCGGCGCCGCGCCGGCCGATCTCCTCCTCCGTCAGGTACGGGTCGGTGGCAAGCACGGTCATGCCAAAGGCATGGGCGAGCGCCGCGACGCGGGTGCCGACATGGCCGATGCCGACAATGCCCAGCGCCTTGCCGCCGATTTCATGCCCCATGACGTCTTCGCGCGTGAAACCCTGCTCCCGCCTCAAGCGCCGGTCGCATTCGATGATTCGCCTAGACAGCGCGAGCATCAGGCCGAACGCGAGCTCGGCGACCGAGTTGGCGTTGCCGCCCGCCTGGTTTACCACCGCGACCCCCGCCCTGGTGCAGGCGGCGACATCCACCGTGTCGTACCCCGCGCCGGCGGAAGAAACGCACAGCAGCGAGGGGCAGCGCGCGAGCAGTTCCACGCTGACGAACCAGCGGCGCGGGAGCTCATCTTTCGCGGCGGACACATGGTACACATGCGAGCGTTCTAGCGCCGCCCAACCCGCACTCTCCGGGCCCTCGCGCGCGCATACGGTGAGATCGATATCGGATTCGTGTGCCAGCCGCTGGTCGAACGCCGGATTCTGCGGCAGGTCGAAGCGGACTACATTTTTTCGTTTCGTGGACATCGGCGCCTTTCCGTAATTGCGCTTCTGCCGGGAAGGTCTGCGGCGGCGCGCGGATAATTGGATGCGCGATTATACCGAAGTGCTGCAGCCGGTCCCGGATGGCGGCCGGTGTAATGGGACCGATCATGATCCTGCTTGTGAGGAGCGTGATCCAAGGCAGCAGATTGATTGTGCTCCTCTGCGTATAATGATTCCAGCATGTCGGCAGGGGCGCCTCCAAATTGCCAGGTTCCCCGGCGACATTTTCCGGAGCCGCTGGACTAAACATGCAACTCGACTTGCGCACCTTGCTCGCCGTACTGGTAGTTTTTTACGCGTGCCTGGGTTTTGTTTGTCTTTTGCTTCCCTATCGGATGCCGGGTTCGCGTGCCGTGACCTATTGGGGGTACACGATGCTGCTGCTCGCCGCGGGGACCGGCGGCGTCGGCCTGCGCGGGGTCGCTCCCGATCTTCTCAGCATTGCGGTCGCCAATGCGCTGCTCCTTTTGGCGTTCCTGTTCATGCGCGCCAGCGCGCAGGGCGGAGCAGGCGTCCGCTCGGACGGTATCGGCTGGAGCGTGGCAGGCGCGGCGGTTTTGCTGTTGCTGTATTTCACCTATCTGCAGCCGGACACGCGCATCCGGATCATCATTTATTCGGTTGCTGGCGCGGTTCTGTTAGTACGGCCGGCACTCGGGCTGATCCTGGCTAAGTCCAAGGAGGCCAGGCGAGCCAGGGTGTTCACCGCAGCGTGCTTCCTGGGGATCGGCCTCGTCATGCTGGCGCGCGCGGCCCTCGCCGCCCAATGGGGCTCGAATGCTGATTTTCTTTCACCCGATGCCGCGCAGTCGGCGAGCATTCTGCTGATGGGCGTGTTGACGGTGATGTCGACGCTCGGCGTCATTTGGATCGAAATCGAGCAGTTGCAGGCCGATCTGACCCGGTTCGCCATGCTCGATCCCCTGACCGGGGTGCTCAATCGGCGCGCTTTCATGCACGAGTACCAGCGCGAACTGTCGCGCAGCATGCGCGAGAAAACCGGGTTCGCGCTGGCGATTTTCGACCTCGACCATTTCAAGGCCGTGAACGATGCCTATGGCCACGCAATAGGCGACCTGGTTCTGTGCCGGACGGTTGATGCGATGCGCACCAGCCTGCGCGGGCACGATGTGCTCGGGCGCTACGGCGGAGAGGAATTCACAGTGCTGATTCCCGGCGCAGACACGGCTGGCGCGTTGCTGGCCGCGGAGCACGTGCGCCGCGCCGTGGGCGAGCGGCCCATCGAGACGGGGCAGCTTTCGATCCCGATCACGCTTAGCGCGGGGATCGCGGCCTACGGGGCCGACTGCTCGGATTGGGAGTCGCTGGTCCGCGCCGCCGATGCGGCGCTGTACGAGGCCAAACAAGGCGGCAGGAACCGGGTCGTCGCCGCGCGCGGTTCACCGGAACCGCTGATCGCGCCGGGCGTATAGCCGGGCGGACAGAATGCGTGCCATCGCCACGCGCGCGCATGCGCGCTGCGGGCGGCGGAACTGCTCGTTACGCCGATCCCCAGACCTCCTGCGCGGTCTCGACCACCAGCCGGATTTTTGCCGCCTGGGCCTCCACCGCGATGTCGTTGCCGTGGACGGTGCTGGAGAAACCGCACTGGGGAGACAGGCATAGCTGATCGAGCGGCACGAGCTTGGCGGCCTGGTCGATTTTGCGTTTCAGCTCGTCCTTCGATTCGAGCGACTGCAGCTTGGTGCTGACCAGACCAAGGACCACGATCTTGTTTTTCGGGACGTGGCGCAAGGGAGAGAAATCGCCCGACCTGGCGTCGTCGTATTCGAGGAAATATCCGTCCACGGCGAGTTCGTTGAACAGCACTTCGGCCACCGGCTCGTAACCACCCGAGGCGGCCCAGGCGCTCTTGAAGTTGCCGCGGCACAGATGCACGCAAACGCGCATGTCGGCGGGACGATCTTTGATCGCGGCGTTGATCAGCTTGGCGTAGCGGCGCGGCAATTCGTTCGGGTCGTCGCCGCGCTGGCGGGCGCCTTCGCGCATTTTTTCATCGCACAGGTAGGCAAGGTTGGTGTCGTCGAGTTGCAGGTAGCGGCAACCTGCGTCGGCGAGCGACTTGAGTTCATCCCGGTAGGCCGCGGCGATGTCCTCGTAGAACGCTTCCAGGTCCGGATAAGCCTCCTTGCTTATCGCCCCTCGGCCGCCGCGGAAATGCAGCATGGTCGGCGACGGGATGGTAACTTTGGGAATACCTTTGGTGATAGTCGAGCGCAGGAACTTGAAATCCTCCAGCTGGATCGGTTTGGCGTGCCCGATCTTGCCCGTGACCTGCATCACCGGCGGCGCGAAATCGATATTGCCCGACGCGGTCTTGAAGCTGACGGCGATACCGCCCTTGGTTTCGACGCCCTGCAGCTGCTCCAGAAAGTCGATATGAAAATAGGTGCGGCGGAACTCTCCATCGGTGATGCCCTTCAGCCCGAGCGACTCCTGGAACTTGACGACGTCCCGGATCGCGCGGTCTTCGACCTCGCGCAGTTGCGGCCTGGAAATTTCGCCCTGCTGCTGTTGCTCGCGCGCGTCCAGCAGCGCTTTCGGACGCAGAAAACTGCCGACGTGGTCGGCGCGAAAAGGCGGAATCGTGCGTTGTGACATGAGGTCTCCTATTTGGCCGGATCCTTGACGTTCTGGACCTGGTCGAACTCGACGTTATAGAGCTTGCCGTCCTTCAGCCTCTCGACGCGGCGCACGTAGATCGTCTGCACCACGTCGCGCGTCGCCGGGTCGATCACGATCGGTCCGCGGGGACTGTCGATTTTCATTCCTTTCAGGACTTCCATCGCTTTGTCGCCGTCGATCTTGCCGCCCAGCCGCTTGATCACCTCGTAGATCGCCGCCATGCCGTCCCAGCCGCCGACCGCCATGAAATTCGGCCGGCCGGCGGAGATGTCGGCGTAAGCCTTCAGGAACGCGCGATTTTGCGCGCTATCGTGGGCAACCGAGTATTGATGGGTCGTCACCACGCCCAGGGGCGCATCCCCCATCGCCTCGATCAGGCTGTCCTCGGTGACGTCACCCGTGGCGATCAGCTTGATCCCGGCCTTGTCGAGTTCGCGCTCGGCAAAGCCCTTCATGACCGCTACCGGCTGCTCGCCCTGCGGCATGAATATGAACAGCGCCTGCGGCCGCGCGTCCTTGATGCGCTGCAGAAACGCCGAGAACTCGGGGTTGTTCGGCGGCGAGCGCAATGAGCCGACGATCTGTCCGCCGCCGGCGGTGAACGTTTTCTTGAACTGCGTCTCGGCATCGATGCCGGGGCCGTAGTCGGCGACCAGGGTATACACCTGCTTGATCCCATTGTTCAGCGCCCAGGTGGCCAGCGGCGCGGTGACCTGCGGCAGGGTCATCGAGACGCGGGCGATATAAGGCGAGCGCGTGGTGATGATCGAAGTCGCCGCGTTCATGATGACCATGGGTTTCTTCGCCTCGGTCGCCAGCGGCGCGACCGAAAGCGCGTTGGGCGTGAGCCCGAAACCGGCCAGGAAATCGACCTTGTCGTTGGTGACGAGCTCCTGCGCCTGCCGTTTCGCCACATCCGGGGCCATGCCGGTCGTGTCCTTCACGATCAACTCGATTTTGCGGCCCGCCACCACATCGCCTTGCGCTTTCACATAGGCGCGCGCGCCGTTCAGGATCTGCCGGCCGATGTCCGCGAACGGCCCGCTCATCTCCAGCACCATACCCACCTTGATCGGCTCCTGCGCGGAGGCGGTGGCGGCGATCAAGAACGCCGCCACCGATACCAATAGTTTCAAATAGCGTTTCAACATGGTTTTCTCCTCCTGTTTATTCGGTCTCATGCGTCCAGCCCGGCCGTGATCCTGATCGGAACGCCAACGCGGGCGGCAACATTAGCATAGATTGTGGTACCGCGATTGATCGCGTCGGAGCTTCGCAGCCCGCCGACTGGCCACAAGCGGCAAAGCGCTTCCCCGCGAACTTCGCGCCGTTTGCGCGCCGCCGCTGCAGCGAGGGCCTGATCCAAGGTACCATAGACCAAACGATAACGTGCAATGACAGGAGAGCGCATGGCTGAAATCAGCGGTGGTGAAGTCATCGTTAAAATGCTGCAGGCCGAGGACGTGCGGAAGGTGTTCGGCATCATCGACGGCACCTATTTCGGTTTCTATGCCAGCCTGCGCACTCACGGCATCGATCTGATCACGCCGCGCCACGAGACCAGCGCCGTGCACATGGCCGGCGCTTACGCGCGGCTCACCGGCAAACTCGGCGTGTGCATGGCCTCGAACGGCCCCGGGGTCGCCAACGCGCTGCCCGGCATCGCGGTGGAGCAGGCCGAGGGCAATCGCGTGCTGGTGGTCACCGCCTGCCGCCGCCCCGGCATCGCCTATCCCGACCGAGGCGGCAGCTATCAGTGTTTCGACCAGTCCGGCGTGATTGCCAAAATGGCGAAATGGAGCTGCGTCATTTCCTCGTTCGAGCGCATTCCCGAACTGGTGCGCATGGCGCTGCGCAAGTCCTGGGAGGGCCGGCCGGGCGTGGTGCACATCGATGTGCCCGAAAATGTCATGAACACCAAGGTGAAAGCGGAGCCGGCGTTCTGGGCTCCGCACCAGTACCGTCGAACCTCCCCGACCATGCCGGCGCCGGAACTGATCGAGCGCGCCGCCGACATGCTGATCGCGGCCGAGCAGCCCCTGATCCACGCCGGCAGCGGCATCATCCATGCGGCGGCGTACGCGGAACTGCGCCAGGTGGCGGAACTTCTGTGCGCGCCGGTGACCACGAGCTGGTCGGCGCGCGGTGTGCTGCCCGAGACCTCCGAACTCGCGTTGCCGATGATCCACGTCAAACTGAATCATGCGGCGCGTAATGACGCCGACCTGGTGCTGGCGCTGGGCACGCGCCTGGGCGAGACCGACTGGTGGGGCAAGGCGCCCTATTGGCGCCATCCGTCGAAGCAGAAAATGATCCAGGTCGATGCGGATGGCGAGATGCTCGGTATGAACAAGCCCGCAGAACTTGCCATTCTCGGCGACGCCAGGTTGTTTCTTTGCGCCCTCGCCGCCTGCCTGGAAGCGAAGAAGGGCGGAATCCGCACCGAGGCGCGGCAGAAGAACATCGCGCGCTATAACGAAACCAAGCGGCGCGACCGCGAAGGATGGAACCGGGCGCTCGCGGATCGCTCGGCGCCGATGAACCCGGCGCATGTCGCGAGCGCGTGCCGCGAATTCTTTGCCGACGATGCGATCCTCGTCGCCGACGGCGGTAACACCACCATCTGGGCCAGTTTCTATCACGAGGTGCGCGTGCCCAATACGCTGCTGTCGACGTTCAAGTTCGGCATGCTGGGCGCGGGCGTGGCGCAGGCGCTGGGGGCCGCGGTGGCGCTGCCCGGCCGCCAGGTGGTGTGCATCATCGGCGACGGCGCGATGGGCTTTCATCCGCAGGAGGTCGAGACCGCGGTCAGGAACAAGCTCAATGTGATCTACCTGGTGCTGTGCGACAAGGCCTGGGGCATGGTGAAAATGAATCAGTCCTTTACGCTGCATCCGATCAGAACGCTGCTGATGAAATCGCTCCCACCGGAGGAAAACATCGCCACCGATTTGGGCGAAATCGAGTTCGACAAACTGGCGATCGCGATGGGCGCGCACGGCGAACGCGTGTCCGACCCGAAGGAGCTCAAGCCGGCGCTGGAGCGCTGCCGCGCCAGCGGCCGCTGCGCCGTGATCCACGTGGACGTCAATCCGGTGAAGCACATGTGGGCGCCGGGCCTGATCCACTTCAAGGACATGCACCAGGAACCGAAGGGAAAATAGTGGGCGCGCCGCGCGTACTGGTGACGGGCGCGGCCGGTTACCTCGGCAGCCAGTTGATCGCAGCGCTGGCGGCGGACGCGGCGCGCAAGCCCGCGGCGCTGGTGGCGATGGACGTGCGCGAAGTGCCG
>Ga0315281_10011415_pt1 | contig 12173 bp, 11 predicted proteins | sample YL17G07_0_MG_FD_204540 | JGI IMG/M metagenome (GOLD analysis project Ga0315281, IMG submission 204540) | Sediment microbial communities from Yellowstone Lake, YNP, Wyoming, USA - YL17G07_0 | ecosystem: Environmental > Aquatic > Freshwater > Lake > Sediment | place: USA: Wyoming | collected... | reverse complement strand
TCAGATTGTCGCGAATCTCCAAAAGCAGGTCCTTCATAATCGGCTTGTCGAAGTCCGCTATCAATATATTTATGGCCGAAAGAAGGTCCGTCCCCACTTTAAGCATGAGCGCCAGATACTTGGTAAGGAATATCTTATCGGTAAGAGTTATCCGTCCGGAGAAAATATGAAACCCTTTTTGGGATTCCTTGAGCGATTGGATGGATATCGGCCGCCAGCCCTTGGCCGAGAGGAACCTGAGGACGCCCGCCAAATTGTCCGCGTCCATGTCCGCCTCGAAAAGTTTGCCCATAGTGTCGGATGCGATGTAGTGATATAGCATTGGATTTATTCTCTGATAACACGCAGGACCTCATCCAAGCTCGTCGAGCCGAGCGCGGCCTTCTTGAGGCCATCCTCAAACATAGATGCCATTCCTTCGCTGGTCGCCGTCTCCCTGAGCTTATCCAAATCAAAATCCGGCGAGACAATAATTTTACGGATAGTTTCCGTAACCTGAAGAACTTCGTAAATGCCGAAGCGCCCTTGATAGCCCGTGCCGCCGCAAACGGCGCAGCCCTTCCCCTTAAAAAGCAGTTTCGGCAGCGTGTAGTTCTTTAATCGAACATTGAGTTCTTGGATCTGTTCCTCCAAAAGTTTTTTTGTTTCCTCGTCCGGCTCATAGGAATAAATACAGCTCTTACAAATCTTCCGGACCAAGCGTTGGGCGATTATAAGGTTTAAAACCGAGCCCACGAGAAACGGCGGTATTTTCAAGTCAAAAAGCCGGGGAATAGCGGTAGGGGCGTCGTTCGTGTGAAGGGAAGAAAGAAGCAGATGACCGGTAAGGGCGGCTTGTACGGAAATGTTCGCGGTTTCATCGTCGCGGATTTCACCGACCATAACGATATTCGGGTCCTGGCGGAGAATCGCCCTAAGGCCGCTCGCAAAAGTTATGCCTGCCTGGGTATTTACCTGCGACTGGTTTATGTAGCGCATGTTGTACTCTATCGGGTCTTCAATGGTCACGACATTCACGTTCGGCTTGTTTAAAATATTCATGATTGCGTAAAGGGTCGTGGTCTTACCGGCGCCGGTCGGTCCGCAGGCAACTACCATGCCGTAGGTCTTTTTGAGATTCATCTCCACTATCTTCGCGATGTCCGGGAGAAACCCGAGCTCTTCCAAAGAAAGCGGTTTTTGCGCGGCCTCCAAAAGACGCATGACTATTTTTTCTCCATAAAAGGTCGGGAGAATGGAGACACGCACGTCCACGGTCTGATTCGCGCTCTGGAAACGGAAGCGCCCGTCCTGCGGTTTATAGTGTTCGTCGAGTTTTGCTCCGCCCAAAAGTTTTATCCTCGCGACCAAGGCCGAGTGAACAATTTTCGGTATGCGCATTATCTCGTAGAGTATTCCGTCAACGCGGTAGCGGATAAGCGTCACATCCTCCAGAACCTCAAGGTGGATATCCGAAGCGCGGAGCGATATGGCGTAGGACATAATGTTATCCACTATCGCGACAATCGGAAGTTCCGCCGCGGATTCTTCCGCGGTTTTGCCCTTGGCCATGAGGGTCTCCTGGATGTTTTTTTCGATGACCTCCTTGAAGTTGCTCGTAAGCGCGGAGCCGTAGATGGAAAATCCTCGGTTCAGGTCGCTTTCTGTCGCAAGATACGGCTTTACTTTCGCGCCGAGATGCTGGGTAAGGTACTCTATGGTTGCGAGGTCGCTCGGGTCGCGCATGGCGACATTTAGCGTTCCGTCCGTTTCTTTGCTGAAAATAATTACCTGCCTTTGCCTCGCCGCTTCTTCCGTAATGAGTTTCACGGTTTCCGGGTTTATCGTTATCAGGTTGAAGTTTATGAGCTCCACGCCAAGAAGCTCCGCGACCATCTGATTTATATAGGCCTCATCGGCGACGCGCTCGGAGATAAGGACGTCCAGAAGATTCTGGTTCTTAAGCGCCGCTTCTTGGGCAAGAGCGTCAAATCTTTCAGGGGTAATAAGATTTTCCTGAACCAGCCGAGTTTTAAGCTGGCCCGCGGGTACCGGAATGGCCATTTATAACTTAATTATAGCAGAAGCGGCGCTGTTCGCGCCGCGTTTGCCGCCATTTATCTTTTAACTTTTAGCTTAGAGTGACAATCCCGAAGCGGTTCCGGTTTCGTAGGCGTTGTTATTAAGCCCGCCATCGGCGCTCATCATAAATGTGTACTTCACGCTCTCCATAAAGGTATCGAGTTGAAATTGAAGAGTGGCGTTCGCGGCATAGGCGTAATAGTGGGTCGCGTCGTTTACCGGGTCTACCGGGAGATTGCCGATAGGCGCGCCGGAACTTATGGCCGTAAATTGCACGGGAATCCAGCCAGTACCGTCAACATCGCGCAAGCTGGTAGAGGTGGCCTGACGGGGATTGCTCGCGTTACCTAAGGTGAGTCCCGTGGCGCTAAACACCCCGCAACGCGTACTTGTAGTAATACTCGTCCCGAGCGGCACGGAAACAAAACAGTCGGCGGTAGTAAATCCATAAAGAATATTCGGCGAAGTCACATCCGCGAGATAAAGGGAAATCGCGCTTTTCATGGTGCTAAGGTCCGACAGGCGGTTGGAATCCCTCGCCTGCTTAAGTAACTCCGCGGGGTTAAGGGTTAATATAACTACGACCGAAAGAATGGCGACGATCGCCAAGACGACCAGAAGCTCGATGAGTGTAAAACCTTTTTTAGCCGGCATTATTATTTGAGACAACTTCCTGACTGATGGATACTGGCTCTTTCGACTACTTTTATAGTATAGCAAATGCATTATATCAAAAACCCCGCCGGTCGGCGAGGTTTTGCCTCGGTTTATTCGCGGACTAAAGCGCCAATCCGGCGGCAGTCCCCGTTTCGAAAGCGTTGTTATTCGGTCCGCCATCAGAAGACATGTTCGCTGTATATTTTGTGCTTTCCAAAACCGCATCCAGCTGGAAAGTCAGGGAACTGGTTGCTACATAGGCGTAGTAATAAAGCGAGCTATTTACTGGGTCCACGGGCAAATTGCCGATTGGAGCGCCGGAGCTTATTGAAGTAAAATTAACCGGTATCCATCCCGTAGCATTTACATTGCGATTATTGGCCGTGGTCGAGGTGCCATAGTTAGAAGTAGCTCCGCCAGCGCTGAATACTCCGCAGTGAGCAGCGCCGGTATCCCCCGTAGGAACGGGGACATATGCCGGAGCTGAAGTCCAGCAGTAAGTATAGTCGTTGAGGTGGCTTGCGTTCGCGGCCAAGTTCGGCGAACTTACATCCGCGAGATAAAGGGAAATCGCGCTTTTCATGGTGCTAAGGTCCGACAGGCGGTTGGAATCCCTCGCCTGCTTAAGTAACTCCGCGGGGTTAAGGGTTAATATAACTACGACCGAAAGAATGGCGACGATCGCCAAGACGACCAGAAGCTCGATGAGTGTGAAACCTTTTTTAGCCAACATGATTTATGATTTTTATTTTTTGATTTTTGATGGTGGTTCGCAAACCACGGGAAGCGACGCCTTCCCTATTACAAAAATCTTAGCAAATTAGGCGATTTGTGTCTTGTGGATAAGATTTTACTTCTTTTCCAACTGATTTAGACATTTTTCGAACTCCTCCGGAGGTTCGGCTTCTATCCGGAGCGTCTTACCCGGCTCTGTCTCAAATTCCAGGGCGTAGGCGTGAAGCATAAGTTGTTTCGCCTCTTCCTTTCTCCTGCCGTATATCGGGTCGCCCACTATCGGGTGGCCGATGTGCTTCAGGTGCACCCTTATCTGGTGTGTCCTCCCCGTAAGCGGGCGGACCTCCAAAAGCGCGAATTGTTCCCCCCCTTCATTTTCATATGTGTTTTTTACCTTATATTCGGTCACCGCAGGTTTTTGCATTTTCCTCCCGCCAACCTCTCTTTTTATGGTCCCGGATTTTATCCCTATCGCCGCTTCTATTTTCCCGGTTCTTTCGGGCACACCCCAGACCAAAGCCAGATAAGTTTTTTTAACCGCGCGGGACTGAAAAAGCGATTTAAGATACGAAAAATATTCTTTAGTTCGCGGGACAAGGATAACCCCCGAAGTGTCTTTATCCAGGCGATGGACTATGCCGGGCCTGAGTTCCGGCTCATCGCCTACTTTTTTAAGCTCCGGATATCTTTTAAGGAGCCAGTCGGCCAGGACCGGGGCGTTATCGTTTTTCTCCTGTCCCACGCCGTGCGTAAGCCACCCGGCGGGCTTTAGAACAGCCAGAAAATTTTTGTCTTCATAAATTACGCTTGGTTCGGACATGTTGGTGGGCGCGGAAGGCATGGTCGCTTCGCTATGCACTTCCTATCTCTGCGTTGCCTTCGGCAACTTAATAATATTGTGGTCGGAACAAACCTTCGACCCCTGCCATAGGCAGGCGAGTCTGTCTTATTGGCGGCAGTGAGGGGAAAATGAAAATTATGTGGGCGGCATAGGAATCGAACCTATGACCTCTGTCTTATCAGGACAGCGTTCTACCACTGAACTAGCCGCCCATAACTTCTTTTCTTTCATTTTCAACGAACGAACCGCCAACATCAAGTACTCTTGATACCAGGACAGCGTTCTACCACTGAACTACGCGCCCATATTTCGAATAGTGCCAAGCCGACGCTTCTGTCGGCTCCCCGACTGGAAGCGTCGGGGCCGAACTAATTGTCCTAAACTATACTTAAGAATTTTTCAAAAATCAAAGCCCCGCGGTCGCGCGGGGCAGTTTCCATCAGATGTTCGCCATTCCGAAATTCGCGAGCCGGACATAAAGTTCTCCGGTCTCCACCATCTCCGGTCGAAAGAGGACGGAACGAATCCCCGCGGCCTCGGCGGCAGCGACGTTCTCTGCGACATCATCTATAAAAACGTATATGTCTTTGTTCTTTTTTTCGGCTATGGCCTTGGCGAAAATCCGCGGATCCGGCTTCCGGAACCCGACTTCGTAAGAAAGGATGATTTTTTCGAAACTCGAGAATATCCCCGGATGGCGCCGGTTGGCCAAGCGGTAAAAAACCGGACAGATATTCGTCAGGAGCACCCTTCCCCAAGCGTGCTCTTTTACGCGAAACTCCTGGAAAAAATCATAGAACTTCCTGTCTAGCGTTACCGACCGGAAAAAACGTTCGCCGAAATCCTCTATCGTTCCCTCGTAGCCGAGCTCTTTTTGCAGGGCTTCAATGAATCCGATATCGTTCAGCGTCCCGCACTCATAGCCACACCAAGCCGGCCCTTCGAAAAACTCTTTGACTTTGGCGCGGGAAGCAGAACATCTCGCGAGAACCGATTCATCGTGGGCCATATGGCAAAAGCGTAAAAAAACGCCAAATAAGTCCACTATCAGAACCCTCTCCACTTCGGCCTCCTTTTTAAAATAAGCTGAATGGAGTTTAAAAGAAAAAACCAGGCCAAGCAAGTTTTTCACTGGATGATATGCGGTTCCCCGACCCCCTCCACTCGTTCGTTCCATGACACAAAATAAATACCCATCATAAAAATGGATTATTTATTTTGTGCGCGTTATAGGGATCGAACCTATGGCCTTCACAATGTCAATGTGACGCTCTACCACTGAGCTAAACGCGCGCCTTATCCAGCTCACTTTACGCAAATCGCCGGATTATTTCAACTCATCCGGAGCGAAACCCCGGAGATCCAGCTTCTTGAGCTGGTCTATATTATAAATAAGTTTCGTTGTGGCGGCGGGCGGCGGAGAAATGGCTTGAGAAAAATTTGTGGTGATAACAGCGGTAGAGTCCAGGAAAAACCAGATTATGAGCCCCATAAAAAGCACTGCTACGGCTATGAGTATCTGGTCAATATAATTTTTGATAAATTTTTTCATTTTATCGGAAAAAGGCGCGGCCCTGGATATTTAAAGCGTAGCCCGCCCCGCTCTGGGAAAGATCAAAGCCGTCTATGCTGATTAAAAATCTGGTGGCTTTTACCTCTATGTCGTTTAAAAAAAGCTCAAGAGAGTCCAGAGAGCCGCTTGAATCCATAGAGAATACGGCGATCCCCGCCGAAGAACCTTGCGGCAGGGTCGGCGTGCCACGGAAAGAAAAATTGAAAGAAACGTTATGCGCCGCGGCGAGAGACGAGAGGGCCTGCGGGAAATTCAGAAGTTGTTCCTGGGGGGGCAGGAGGTTATTCATTTTTTGCTGATATGCGGCGGCTTCCGCGCTGGTATTTTTTATTTCCGCCAAATTCGCCAAAAGCTCCGCTCGCTTCGCGATGGTGGCGCGCGCGGAAGAAATCTGCTGGCTCATCTCGGCCATCCGGCCGGAAAGGAAGGTGGAGGCGATTAAAAATATTATTATGCTCCCCAAGATGGCGCCGACGCCTATCCAAATCTCTTTTTTGAACTTTTTCTCCATCCCGTTAGAAATTATGAGTGATAATTCATTTTATTTTGCAATCAGCAACGAATTTGCTCTTTCCTTCTGCTGCCCGTTAGTATTCCAGATTTCTAACGGGATTCATTTATATGTGAATTATATCACACAAAAAGTTTTCCACTTTGTCCCGTTAGAAATTACGAGTGGTTTAATTTGAGTCGATGCCACGGCGGAAAGTCAGTTTCTTTCTGCGGTCATATTCATCGATACTCAAGATTTCTAACGGGATTGACAACAAAAATTGTGTAATGATTAATGAAGTGGTGAACTTAGAACCGCTTTTTTACAACGCGCTTGCCGTATCTTTTTTTTCCGATTACAAAAAATTAGCGCGCTTCAAAGAAAAATACAGAAGTTGGAAAGCGGCTTGGGACGCTGAAGGCCTTCCCGGCTCTGACCCGGAAAAAGAATTCGCGCTGGTGGAAAAAGCCGGGATAAAACTTATTCTGGAAGACGACCCGGATTTCCCGGCGCTTCTTAAGGAAATCCCGCTTAGCCCACGGGCCTTATATTTCCGCGGTTCTTTGCCGGAAAAAAATTCCGTTTCGCTTTCCGTAGTGGGAACGAGAAAGGCCACTCCCGAAGGCGAGGAGTGCGCGTATGAACTTTCCCGAACACTCGCGGCCAATGACATTAATATAGTGAGCGGATTGGCGCTCGGCATTGACGCCGCCGCCCACAAGGGTGCTTTAAAAACAGGCCGAACCTTCGCGGTTCTCGCGACGGGAGCGGACAACCCCTACCCCCATTTAAATAAAAGGCTCGCGGAAGAAATTATTGCCTCGGGAGGCGCGCTTATTTCCGAATATCCCACCGGCTCAATGCCTATGCCTTATCGGTTCCTCGAAAGAAACCGGATAGTAAGCGGCCTTTCAAGGGCCGTGGTGCTCATTGAGGCGCCGGAACGCTCCGGATCTCTTGCTACCGCGCGCTTTGCCCTGGAACAAAACAGGGAGATATTCGTGGTCCCGGGACCGAGAGCGCATAAAAATTACCGCGGCTCGCACGCGCTTATAAGGGAAGGGGCGCGCCTCGTGACCTCCGGCGAAGAAATCCTCGCAGACCTCGGCCTTTCCGAAAAAAAATCCGCGCCTCTCTCCCCGCATGCCGGAAGCGAAGAAGAAAATGCTATTCTTGAAATATTGCGGACGCGGGGGCCCCTCTCTATTGACGAAATAATAGAGGCGGTTAAACTGGACACTTCTCTCGCTGTGGGAATTGTTAGCTCGCTCGCTATTGCCGGCAAGCTTATAGAGAAACCGAACGGTTATCAATTAATTAAAGGCCCCGACGCTCCGTTTCGCGGAGGCCGGGGTCCCGACCGAAGCGTCGGGAAAAAACCAAATGGCTACCAAATCATCTAAAAAATTAGTGATCGTAGAGTCCCCCACCAAAGCCAAAACTATCGGCAAATTTTTGGGCGCGGATTACGTCGTGGAATCGTCTTATGGGCATGTCCGCGATCTTCCGAAAAGCAAACTGGGCATAGATCCGGAAAATAACTTCGCGCCTCAATACATAATCCCAAAAAAAGCGCAGGTTCAGGTAGCCGAATTAAAAAAACTTGCGTCCAAAGCCGGAGAAATAATACTCGCGACCGACGAAGACCGGGAGGGTGAAGCCATTGCTTGGCACATTTCCGAACTCTTCCGGGAAAAAGGCGCCTTGAAAAACGGCGTTGATACGAAGCGCATCGCTTTCCATGAAATTACGAAACGGGCCATCGAAGAGGCGCTCAAGCACCCGCGCGGGTTGGATATGAATCTTGTGGACGCCCAGCAGGCCCGCCGCGTCCTTGACCGCCTCGTAGGATACGAACTCTCCCCTTTTCTTTGGAGAAAAATCCGCTACGGGCTCTCCGCCGGACGGGTGCAAAGCGTAGCCGTGCGCCTTGTCGTGGAACGGGAACGGGAGATACTGGCCTTTAATAAAGAGGAGTATTGGTCTATAGAGGGCAAATTCCAGAAGGGCAAATCCGTTTTCCCGGCGAAACTCCAAACGGTTGAGGGCGTTTCATTGGGCAAGATGGATATCCAAAGCGAAGCGGCGGCCAAAAAAATTCTCGGCCGCTTTGAGGGCGCAAAATATTTTGTCGGCAACATTTCCACCAAACAACTCCAGCGGAATCCCGCCCCGCCTTTTACGACTTCCACGCTTCAGCAGGAAGCGGCGAGAAAATTGGGATTCTCCGCCAAGCAGACCATGGTCATCGCCCAGCAACTCTACGAGAACGGACACATCACCTATATGCGCACGGACAGTCTGAATCTTGCCGCTTCCGCGACCGCGCAGGCCAAAGAAGTCATAGAGACACAGTTCGGAAAAACTTATGCGCTTCCTTCCCCCCGTTACTTCGCCAATAAATCAAAAGGCGCGCAGGAAGCGCATGAAGCCATCCGGCCGACCGACTTGTCCAAAAAGCTGGGCGACGGATTCGACCTCGCTGACCGCGGACAGAAACGCCTTTATGACCTTATCTGGAAACGGACCGTCGCCTCCCAGATGCAAGCCGCGAGCGTTGAACAAACCGCCGCCGATATCGAAACCGAAAATAAGCAATTCATATTCCGCGCGAACGGCCAGGTCGTGATATTCGACGGCTTTATCCGTGTTTACACCGAAGGCCGCGACGAGGACGGCGAGGAAGAGGAGGGAACACTTCCGGCGCTAGAAACTGGCGAAAAAATAACCGCTAAGGAAATTTTGCCGATTCAGCATTTTACCGAACCGCCGGCAAGGTACACGGACGCCACGCTTATCAAGATACTCGAGGCCGCGGGCGTCGGCCGCCCCTCCACCTACGCGCCGACCCTCTCCACCATCCAAGACCGGGAATATGTGGAAAAGATGGATAAAAAATATAAACCGACGGAAATAGGCGCGGCGGTTACGGATATGCTTGTAGAAAACTTTCCGGAAATAGTGGATATAAACTTCACTTCGCACATAGAAGAAGAGTTTGACCTTATAGCCGAAGGAAAGATAAAATGGCCCTCGGTCATAAGAGAATTCTACGAACCATTCAAAAAACACCTTAATGAGAAAGAGGTATCGGTCATAAAAAAGATTGAAGTTTCGGATACCCCTTGCCCGCACTGCGGGAAGCTGATGCTTATAAAATTCGGTCGGATGGGAAAATTCCTGGCCTGCCCGGAAGAAGGCAGCAAGATTACCCTGCCCCTACCCGAAGAAGCCGCGAAAATAAAAGAACTTGAAGAGAAGACAAAAGGCGAGATGTGCCCGATTTGCGGAAAACCGATGATGGTGAAGCGGGGGCGTTTCGGTTATTTTCTGGGATGTTCCGACTACCCGAAGTGCAAAGGAATCTCCAAAATCTGGAATAAGACCGGCTTTAAATGCCCGAACTGTTTAACGACACCGGAGCGGGCCGAAAGATCCGGAGATGTTGTAGAGAAACGCGGTCGCGGACGGGGCAAACCTTTCTACGCCTGCACCCGTTTTCCGGATTGCACTTTCGTTATGAACAAAAAACCGGAATCCCAAACGGATATAGACGAAGGCTACAAACGCTGGAAGGAAAATCCGCCGAAGCCAAGGGAAAAATACGCAAAGAAAAAGGCGCCCCGGTAGGGCGCCTGAACTTTATTAGCACTCATAGACCAGTCGGAGTCCGCACTCCGGACATTTCACTTCCCTGGCCTCTGAAGTGAGCCCCCTGCCCCAGTACCGGTCGTATTGTTTCGCGGAAAGCGCCGGCTCGTTCGGTTCAAGCGGTTCGACGCAAATCGGGCACATCTCGTTCGCCCGGACTTTCTTTTCCTCGCTGCACTTAACGCAGGTCAGGGTGAACTCGATGACATGGCCAAGCCACCCCACCTTGTACACGCCCTTGACCGCGGATTCTTGAAGAACGATCCCGCCTGTGTTTTCGTAGTCGTGCTCGCAACTTGCCTGGATTTCCGCGACTCTTTCGAGCAGCGAATCCACTTCGTTAGCCGGGGGTTTGGGACCGGAAGCGAATCTTTCGCTTGACATACTGCCTCCTCAAAAATCTAAGTGAATACTATCACCGCTTCAAATGATGTCAAAGGTCAAAGAAAAAGCCGCCCGAATAAACCGAGCGGTTCTGTTCTTCGATTAGTGTCCGCCGAAGCCTGCTGCGAATTTCTTCCTTTCTTCTTCGCAAGCCGGACAAACATCGTTTAAGCCGTCCAGACCGACTCCGAAGTCACTGGCTCCGCAACAATGGGCGGGCCGCCTTCTGCGTTTCTTCCCATCGGTTACTACGTCGTAGAGGTCCATGACCGGAAGCTCCGGCCAACTGGAATCGTAATTCGACGGACAGTGCCTGTTTTTTTCGGTTGCTCCGGCTCCTTCGCCGAAACCGAAAAAGGTCATGGCATAGGTCTCGTCGTAGCAACCGATAGTCCGCCCGCAACCTTGTCCCGGAATTTTCTGAACCACCACGACAAATCCGGTTAACTCCCCAACCGTGATCAGGGTGTTCTTATCCCGGGAAATGAGCCAGTTGATGCTGCCTGCTTCCGTCCGTTTCAGCAGTTCTTTGGCGTCCATTACCGCCTCCTTTAAACAAATACTGACCCGATGTTATCATGAGCTCAAATGACAGTCAAAGAATTGGTGAAAAATGAACCGAATGGCGCTATCACCAAAGCGTATAAATTCGCGGAGGCCGCGCACAAAACCCAGAAGCGCAAGACCGGCGAGCCATATTTTAATCACGTTCTCGCGACCGCGGAGATATTGAATCTTTGGCACCTGGACGAAGCGACCATCGTAGCGGGGTTTCTCCACGACACCGTGGAAGACACCGGCGTAAAACTCGCCGACCTCGTGAAAGAATTCGGCGAGCAGGTAGCATTCCTGGTAAGCGGCGTCACCAAACTCGGACGCATCAAATACCGGGGATCGGAAGCGGAATCCAAAGCGGAAAATCTCCGCAAGATGATCCTGGCCATTTCCGAAGACCTGCGCGTGGTCTTCATAAAGTTAGCCGATAGATTGCACAACATGCGCACCCTTGCCGCGCTGCCTCCGCAAAAACAAAAACGCATCGCGCTTGAAACACATGAGATATACGCGCCATTGGCATACCGGTTGGGGATGCAAAACCTTTCCGGTGAATTGCAGGACCTCGCCTTCCCCTATCTTTATCCGGAAGAGTACAGGTGGCTAAAGGAAAAAGTAAAAGACGCTTACGAAGCCAGAATTAAATATCTGGAAAAGTTGAAACCGGTAGTCCACGGAGCACTCGAGGAAAAAGGAGTGTGGTCGGCGATGATAGATTTCCGCGCCAAGCGGTTCAGCAGTTTGTACAAAAAATTGCTTCGCCAGAATATGGATATCGACAAGATTTTTGACCTTGTCGCCATGCGCATAATCGTAAAAACTACCGAGGCCTGTTACGCCGCCCTGGGCATTGTCCACAATCTTTATCCCCCGCTCCCCGGCAGAGTTAAAGATTATATCGCCATGCCAAAACCGAACGGCTACCGCTCACTCCACACCACGGTCATCGGCCCGGATAAAAAATTGGTTGAATTCCAAATACGGACGGAAGAAATGCACGATGAGGCGGAACATGGAATCGCCGCCCATTGGATTTATAAAACTCACGGCGGAATAGCGCCTTCCAAACAAAAGAAAATCGCCGAGGAAGCCAAGTGGGTGGAACAACTCCGCCGCTGGCAGGAAGGGCAGGCGGGTAATATAAACGCGGATGAATTTTTGGAGTCCCTGAAGGTGGATTTCTTTAAAGACAGAATCTTTGTTATCACTCCGCGCGGCGAGGT
>Ga0315281_10011414_pt1 | contig 12173 bp, 9 predicted proteins | sample YL17G07_0_MG_FD_204540 | JGI IMG/M metagenome (GOLD analysis project Ga0315281, IMG submission 204540) | Sediment microbial communities from Yellowstone Lake, YNP, Wyoming, USA - YL17G07_0 | ecosystem: Environmental > Aquatic > Freshwater > Lake > Sediment | place: USA: Wyoming | collected... | reverse complement strand
CGGCTGGAAAACCAGTTGACCCGCGAGCCCTAGAGGAGATGCTGCCATGCACAGAATCATTCTACGGCAATCCCTCATCACTTCATACCTTTGGTCAAGAAGCCCAAAAGGCGCTTGAAGAAGCTAGAACAAGAGTTGCGCAGCTGATCAACGCGGAAAAGAAAGAATCCGTCATTTTCACATCAGGAGCGACTGAGAGCAACAACCTGGCAATCAAAGGCGTTGCCAATCGTTACAGGGATCGCGGGACGCGCATCATAACTTCAAGCGTCGAGCACATGTCAGTTGTCAACATCTGCAAATTCCTAACAACGAAAGGCTTTGAGGCCGTTTTTCTTCCCGTAGATCATTACGGCATTATCAATCTTGAAGCATTAGAAAAGGAGCTTACTGACAAGACCGTTCTGGTCACAGTAGTCTATGCAAACGGCGAAATCGGAACCATCGAGCCGATAAGGAAAATTGGTGAAATAGTGCACAGCAAGAGTTCTTTTTTGCATGTAGATGCGACCGTTGCGAATGGGCAGGTTCCGATAGATGTGAAGAACGATGGGATAGACTTGCTTTCTCTTTCTTCGAACGATATGTATGGACCAAAAGGAGTTGGGGCGCTTTACATCAAAGAAGGAATACGATTGGAGCCGCTGTTCCACGGCGGCGGACAAGAGCGCGGCCTCAGATCGGGAACAGAAAATCTGCCAGGCATAGCTGGGTTTGGAAAGGCAGCTGAGATCGCACGCATGGAAATGCAGACTGAAAGCGAGCGGCTTGTGAGGCTGAGAGACAGGTTTATCAAAGGCTTGCTCGACCCCATACCTTACTCATTTTTGAACGGGCATCCGACTGAGCGGCTGCCTAACAATGTCTCGGTGCGGTACAACTTCATTGAAGGCGAATCCATGTTGCTAAGCCTAGACATGATGGGAGTAGCCGCATCATCAGGTTCAGCTTGCACTGCAAAAACCTTGGAACCATCTCACGTGCTTTTGGCAACCGGACTCAAACACGAGGAAGCCCACGGCTCACTTATGTTCTCTTTGGGCAAACAAAACACTGAAGAGGAAGTTGACTACGTAATAGGCTTAATGCCTGGAATCGTTAAGAGGTTAAGATCAATGTCGCCCTTAACACCAAAGGAGCTGAATCAGTGATGTATACGGAAAAGGTCATGGACCACTTCAGAAACCCGCGGAACATGGGCGAAATCCCAAACGCGGACGGAATAGGCACAGTTGGAAACCCCGTTTGTGGAGACATGATGGCGATTTACATCAAAGTCAAAGACAATCGCATCGAAGACATCAAATTTAAGACCTTCGGGTGCGGCGCAGCAGTTGCGACCAGCAGCATGGTCACTGAAATTGCCAAAGGAAAGACTTTGGAAGAAGCAATGAAGATCACGCGCGCGAGTGTAGCTGATTCTCTGGGCGGTTTGCCACCAATCAAGATGCATTGCTCCAATCTTGCGGCAGATGCACTACACGCTGCAATTGAGGACTATTACAAGAAGCAGAAAGAGGTGAAAAAGTGACACCTGAGTTTGTCCGATGCGAATTCTGCAAATCTAAAATCCCCTCAGAAACGTGCAAGCTCGCAGCCTACAGCACAGTGATTGAAGGCAAGCAATACTTATTCTGCTGCGAGCAATGCGCCGAACGCTATAGGGAGAAGAAAAAGAAAACGAAATAGGCAGACTTCACACGTCTCCTCTCTTTCCATTTTCAGGTTGACAATTCGGGCAAATGTAAGATGCCGTGCTGCCAGTTCTGATCTTTTCTATGATCGTATGACATTCTGGGCAAGGCTTTCCTGGTTTGTAACCAACAAGAAAATCGCCAGACGTAAACCTGCCTTTTTTACCATGGAAGTCCACTTCAAAGGCTGCTCCACCCAACTTCATGCTACAGTTCAGGACTTCCAACGTTGCCTTATGCAAGTCGCCTATTTCCTTTTCAGACAGCGTTGAAGTCTTTCGGTTAGGGTGCAATCTGGCTTTGAATAGTATGTCTTGAATGTACACGTTTCCAATTCCTGCCATGTTCTTCTGGTCAAGCAGGAAGCTCTTTACGCCTGTTTTCTTACTAGCCAAAAGCTTCTTGAAATTGCTCGCTGTGAAGCTCTCTTCTATTGGTGAGATGCCAAGCTGTGAGGTTAGCTTGTGTTTAGCCAAGTCTTTCTCTGCCACAAGATGAACGTAGCCGAACCACCAGAAATGGATGGTGAACCCTGTCTTGTCGGTGAAGATCAGCTTGAATTGAGCATTTTCTGGGGGTTTCTGGTTTGCCTTCAGGTAGAGTATTTCTGCGCCCATTCCTAGGTTGATGAGGATGTTGTATGCTGGGTTAAGTTTCATGAACAGCCATTTTCCCTTGCTTGAAACGCAGTCGACAATCTTGCCTTTGGCTTTCTTGGCGAAATCTCGAAGGGACATGTTAAGATGCTTTGGCTGCTTGTCTTCAATGCTTGCAATGCGTTTTCCCTTCAACTCCTTATCCATTTGTCTCGCGATCACTGTTATTTCCGGCAGCTCAGGCAAAGTTATCACAAGCCGAAGTTTGAGAGGTTGATCTCATGTATTCTCTTCTTTTGCGACACAGTTTAAATAGGCAAGGTTCATAAGATTTTGCAACAAAAGCGGTGAAAAGGCTTGGAAAAATGGGAATGCACTATTTGCGGTTACATATATGATCCAGACTTAGGTGATCCAGAGCATGGGATAAAGCCTGGAACACCTTTCGAGAAACTGCCTGAAGACTGGACCTGCCCAATATGCGGAGCTCCTAAGGATCAGTTCGTCAAGAAAGGTTAGATTGTGCCAGCAGCTTCTTCTTCAAAACTTTAATATCGCAATCAACGCAAATCTGATTTGACCAGTTATGCCTGTTACCAAAATAAGGAAGAGAGACGGGAGAATCGTCGATTTTGACGGGACCCGAATCAAAGATGCAATCCACAAGGCTTTCATTGCCGTTGAGCTTGAAGATGGACAGAAAGCCGAAAGCATCACAAGAGAAATAGTCAGGCTTATAGATGAGAAGTTCGCGGAAAGAATTCCGTCAGTTGAAGATGCGCAAGACCTTGTCATAGAAGCTTTGAAAAGAGGAGGCTACGAAAAGGTAGCCGCAGAATATGAGGCTTACAGGAAGAAGAAAGATGAAATAAGAAGCCTTCGTGAGAAGCTTTTCGGAATTGAAGAACCGAAGCTAACTGTAAACGCGATGGAGGTTCTGAAGAGAAGATACCTTCTGAAAGACTTGAATGAGAACATCGTAGAAACGCCTGCGCAGATGTTCATGAGAATTGCGAAGGCCATAGCTAAGGTTGAGCGAAAATACGATGGAGATCAAAGAAAAGCTGAAGAGATCTTTTTTGGAATGATGTCCAGGCTGGAGTTTGTGCCCAACTCTCCAACTCTTTTCAACGCAGGAACAGGGATCGGCCAACTTTCGGCCTGTTTCGTCCTGCCCGTGGGGGATTCCCTCGAAAGCATATTCACTGCAGTCAAGAACATGGCTCTGATTGAACAGACGGGTGGAGGAGTAGGCTTCGATTTCTCAAACCTCAGACCGAAGGGAGACATTGTCAAGTCAACTAAAGGCGTAGCCTCAGGTCCTGTGAGTTTCATGCGCGTATTCGATGTCTCAACTGAGATCATAAAGGCGGGGGGAAGAAGGCGAGGTGCCATGATGGCGATCTTGAGAGCTGATCACCCGGACATCCTTGAATTCGTCAAATCAAAGCAGCAGCCAGGATTTCTTTCAAACTTCAACATTTCTGTGGCGGCAACAGACGACTTTATGAAGGCGGTTGAAGGCAGCGCTGATTACTCACTTGTTAACCCTAGGAACAATGAGAAGGTGGGGAAACTAAACGCCAAGGAAGTCTGGCATCTCATGGCCACGTCTGCCTGGCAGAGCGGAGACCCAGGGGTTATCTTTATCGACGAAATTAACAGACACAATCCAACGCCTCATGTCGGAAGAATAGAAGCAACGAATCCATGCGGCGAGCAGCCGCTATTGCCATATGAGTCATGCAATTTGGGTTCAATAAATCTTTTAAGAATGGTCGAGGATGGAAAGACAGACTGGGTAAAGCTGAAGGAAACGGTGCAGAACTGTGTCAGATTTCTTGATAATGTTGTCGACGCAAACAGGTATCCATTGAAAGAAACAGAAGCAATAACGATTGCTAACAGAAAAATAGGCTTGGGAGTGATGGGATTCGCTGACATGCTGATAAAACTGGGCATTCCGTACAACTCTGAGAAGGCTTTAGCATTAGGCGAAGAGTTGATGAAGTTTGTTGAGACACAGGCTCACGCTGAGTCCGTTGCACTTGGAGAGGAGAGAGGGTCTTTCCCGAGTTTTGACAAGAGCATTTGGAAAGACAAGTATGGCGCCATGAGAAACTCCACAGTGACAACGATCGCTCCGACAGGAAGCATAAGCATAATCGCTGGCTGTTCTTCAGGAATTGAGCCGATATTTGCAGTTTCATTCATAAGGAACGTGCTGAGCGGAACGAGGCTCTTTGAGACTAACCCGCTGTTTGAGATGGTGGCAAAGGAACGAGGTTTCTACGGTGCCGAGCTTTTTGAAAAGATAGCCACGACAGGGTCGCTTCAGAATATTGAGGGTATTCCAGACGATGTTAGGAAGCTTTTCGTCACTGCCCTAGACATTCAGCCAGAATGGCACGTTAGGATGCAGGCAGTGTTCCAGAAGTACACGGACAATGCCGTGTCAAAAACCGTTAACCTGCCCAGGGAGGCAACAGTTGACGCTGTTAGAGAAATCTACGAGCTTGCCTGGAAGTCGAAATGCAAGGGTGTCACCGTTTTCAGATACGGAAGCAAGCCCGAGCAAGTCTTGTATATAGGGGAAGTGAAGACAGAGAAAGGGAAGTTTGTAACGGCCGAGTCGGAATATGCGGGGGGTTGCCCAACGCAAACTTGCCCATTCCCAGGATAATCATTTCTGCGGAATGATTTTTTCCAGCGCCTCAACCGCTATTCCATAGCTGAAATTCCACGTTTCTCCCTTGAACATCTGGTAGATTTCCACATTATCCCAAGTTTTGTCTGCCAAGTCTCCCAAGAGCAGATGGCCGTCTTTGATGAAGCCTCTCTTAGCCAATTCTGCCACAGACTTCCATATGTTTGGGCTTTCGTGTGAAGGTATTACGAATCTGACAAACAACTCGTCCTTCTTCAGGGCTTTTTCATATCCAGTGTTGTATGGTAGATGCCTCAGTCCAGCGGCGAATTTCCTCAAGCTGGCGCTGTTGGAGAAGATAAGATCATACACGAGAAGCAGTGTTGTCTGAGCCGGATTAGGAACAACGTAAACGCGGTAGCCTCTGATAAGGCTTCTATGCATGATTATGTCTCTCATTCTCCGTGAGACTAGCGGGATCAGCCTCGCTTCTTCTTTGTCCTTCAGGATTCCTGCCATTTCCTTAACGATTTTCCTTTGGTTAGTTCTGCCATTAATCTCAAGGCATCTTAAGATTATCAGATCGTACAAGTCGAATTTTACTCTCTCATAATCGGCGGGTTCAGCTAGATCCTCTTGTTGGAAAGTGTCGAAGTCGTTGACCCACGCATTCCAATCAAAGAGTGGAAAGCCCTCTCTCTTGCTGTAGAATTCCAAGTTCAAGAGCGGATAGTTGGGGCTCGTGGTTGGAACAATCTGGAAATCTGTGATCAGACTTCTTCCTTTGATGTCATTTAGGAAAGTGTTGAGGTCTCTTTCCTTGTCTGGAGGAATCACATAGCGCACGTAGTTTCCACGTTTCCATCCCTCCAATACCGCGAGGTATCTCCACAAGGGGAAGCAGGTCATTGCTCTGCTTGAGGCATCTTCTTTGCCTAAAGGTGTAGATGCAAAAACTGCGAAGCTTTTCAAACCTAGCTTAGGCTCGTCGATGAGGGCTCTGAAGCGGACAATGTCTTGTTTGTCAAGCTTTCTGGAGTGATAACTCAAGGTCTGTTTCGGAATTCCCAAGGACGCAGACAGCCTGCTCAGATTCGAAAAGCCCTGCTCATGCATTCCCTTCACTATCTTGAAATCCACCAAATCCAGTGACCTAAACTTCTGTGCATATTCATGCATCGAAGGGATTAAGCGTACATAACTCATGCAGGCAACACCGAGCGCTGTGCCAAACGCGTGTGAAAACCTCTTAAACGAGCCTGCAATAAAAACGTTTTTGTATTTTGCGTGTTACTACTACCAATAAACTTATAAGAAACTTGGTCGATATGTCAAGCTGTCGGGGGAGAGGACCCATTATGCGAATGCGCATCCTGATTCTTATCTTGCTCCTTTCTTGCATCGCACTAGTTACAATAGTCACTGTAGTATTCCAAGCAGTCCACAGTAATCAACGCGTCGGATTCAACCTCAAATCCGGTTCATCCGCCTTTGTGGTCAATGTAATTCGTCCGAATGAGCCCGGAAGTGGGGGTGGAGGCGCAGGGGTCATCAAGTAGCGGCAACTGCAACAGTGCTATCATCCTCTGGATAAAGAACGGATGCCAATCACAGTAAATTTTTCGTGCATCTTCTCTCCTTTCTCCTGTGAACATCTTGGTGCTCGTTCATCCATAAGAGTATGGAGCCTCTGAGCATTGCTGCAACCTCTGAACGGCGATGTGGCTGAGACGGGGGATCTGCCTCTATTCAAGATTCAGGACATTGCCATTGGAAGCAAGATGAAAGGCCATATTGGAAGACAACAGAAAGGGTGGAGTTGGTCCTATTTTTTCTCCGTTCGTATGCTGTAATTCATCCTGACCCCTGCATTTTCGAAGAGTCTGCCAACAGGACAATTTTTCAACGTTACTTTGTGAAGCCTTTCAATTCTGTCTGCCGGTGCATCTGCCTTCACCGTGACGTCAAATTTCGCCTCTGTTATGGTTCCTGCTTCCTCGGTTTTCACCGCTTCAACTCTGACGTCAAGCTCCTTTAGAGGGATTCTCATCTTTTTCGCTGTTAGCGCAAAGATAGTTGCGTAGCAACCTGCGTGGCTCATCACGCAGAGTTCAAGGGCTGTTGGTCCCATGTCAGATCCCGTGTCAAGCGGAAGGTCAATGCACACACTGTGGGATCTGCCATCATCCAATACTATCCTGAAGTCTTTTATCAATAGTGCCGTTGCATAAAGCTTCGTCAAGTCTTCTCCCTCTTAGTACATTAGACAATTGGATTATGAAACTTTTTGTTCGCGAACCAGTCGACGCGTCCACGGCGACAAGGATTCGGGTCAAGATGCGAGAGAATCGATAAGACTAATAGATCAGAAACTGAAAATATGGAAGGGATGAGAAGAATTTGTCATGTGCCGATTCCGAAGAAAGTGAAGCAGCAGGTTGGATTGAGAGGAGCTGAGGCATATGGGCCTGATTCCTGATGAGCACAAAGAGCATCTTAGGATTGAGCTTGGCGAGAAACTGGAGAAGCCCGTCAAGATCATAATGTTCACTCAGCAGATTGAGTGCAAGCTCTGCGCAGAAACAAGGCAGCTTGTTCAGGAGCTAGCAGAGCTGAATGACAAGATAAAAGTTGAAATCTACGATTTTGTTGCCAACGCTGATAAGGCTAGGGAGTATGGTATCGACAAGGTTCCTGCACTTGCTATCATAGGCGAGAAGGATTATGGAGTGAGATTTTACGGGTTCCCGTTTGGCTACGAGTTTCAAACGCTTACCGAATCCTTGGTGAATGTTTCGAGGGGCAGAGCCGATGTTTCGGACAAGACGAGAGAATTGCTTAGAGAAGTCAGGACTCCCGTTCACATTCAAGTCTTTGTCACTCTGACATGTCCGCACTGTCCGGTCGCAGCAAGCACTGCCCAGAAGTTTGCGATAGAAAACGATTTGATAAAGGCAGATGTTGTTGATGCCAGCGAATTTCCGCATCTTGCCCTTAAGTATGGTGTCATGGGTGTTCCAAAAGTGATCATAAATGAGAAAATAGAATTTGTTGGCGCTCTTCCTGAAGACCTGTTCCTAGAGCATGTGATCCTCGCCACTGCTCAAGGCTAACCTTGACTATGGTGCCGAAGGGTTTGAGAAGCTGAAACCTAGGAACAGCTAGAGGAACACGAGTGGCCAGAACGTCCGCCGACGTATCTTGTTGGGTTTTTGTCAAAAGTGGTCTTACATGATTGGTTGCAGAAGTAGAAGGTTTTCCCCATGTATTCAGACTTGAATTTGGCCGTTTTCTCGTCCACCATCATCCCGCAAACAGGATCATTAGCCATGCTACGCTCTCACCTCCCATACTTCTAATTGTCTAACGCGCTAAGCTCAGCCTTATTCCTTTTGTCATGTCCTCGCTCGTGCATCATGTTCCACTTCTAGTCAATGACAGCTTTCCATTTGCCGATATGCTAGGCGCGCACGAAAAGACAATGGGATAACCTAGTTTCCAAGTTTAATTCGATGCGCCAACGTGCTCGGTTTCCAATGCCTATCCTAGCCGTTTGACTATATGATATCCGAACTTCGTTTTGACTGTCCCTGAGATCTGCCCCTTGTCGAGAGCGAAGGCTGCGGCTTCAAACTCTTTGACCATTTTTCCTCGCCCGAAAGTTCCAAGGTCTCCCCCATTCTTCTTCGACGGGCACAATGAGACTTCCTTGGCTATGTTTGCGAATTTTTCGCCCTTGTTAAGCCGTTCCAGAATTGCTTTAGCTTCTGTTTCTGTTTTGACTAGAATGTGGGCACAATGAACTTTGTCTGCCATAGACCGAAAGATGATTTTCTTCGATTTATAACATTTCTTCCGGGCTTGCAGTCTTTGGCGTGTAAAAGTTGTATTTGTGAGTCGTAAAGCTTTAATTTTCGCTGTCGAACACGACTGTAGTCTAAGCAGGTTACAGCCTTGGTTACCTTGAATCTTGACAGGATTTTCAACCCCAAAAGCATAGCGATAGTCGGCGCAAGTGAGGAAGAGGGGACCGTCGGCTATGCCTTGATGAGGAACCTCATAGAGCTCAAGTTTCAAGGAGACATTTATCCAGTCAACATTCGCAAGACCGAAATCCTCGGCTACAAGGCCTATCCTTCAGTAGAGCAAATCCCAGAGCGCGTCGATCTGGCCGTGATTGCCACACCCGCAAGAACAGTCCCAGACGTCGTGGAACAATGCGGGAAAGCAGGAATAATGGCTCTAGTAATAATAAGCGCGGGCTTCAAAGAGATAGGTCCTGAGGGCAAGGCGCTTGAAGAAAGAATTCTCGAAATAAAAAGCAAGTATGGCCTACGCATAATAGGTCCGAACTGTCTGGGCGTTATTCGACCCAGCATCAATTTGAACGTTACATTCATCAGCAAAATGCCCAAGCCTGGCAACATAGCCTTCATCAGCCAAAGTGGCGCACTCGGCTCGGCTATACTGGATTGGGCGATTCACGAAAACATAGGCTTCAGCAATTTCGTTTCAATAGGCTCAATGATAGATGTGGATTTCGGGGATCTGATCGACTATTTTGGAACAGACCCGAAAACCAAGAGTATCCTAATGTACATTGAAGGGTTGACTGATGCTCGCAAGTTCATGAGCGCTGCCAGACATTTCGCGAGAGCCAAGCCCATCATCGTAGTCAAAGCAGGCAAATTTGGCGAAAGCGCCAAAGCTGCCGCTTCACATACAGGATCGCTCACTGGCGAAGACCTCATCTATGACAAGGCGTTCAGACGAGCCGGAATAGTACGTGTGGACGAAATCGCAGACCTGTTCAACTGTGCTGAGGTCCTAGGCACGCAGCCGCTTCCGCGAGGGCCGAACTTGGCTATAATCACGAACGCTGGTGGACCCGGCGTAATGGCGACAGACGCCACAATAGCCAGAGGGGGCAAGATGGCTCAACTGAGCCCCAAGACCATGGAAGCACTGAACAATTTCCTGCCTCACTATTGGAGCAGAGGCAACCCTATTGACATCCTCGGAGACGCGAAGGCGGACAGATACAAAGCAACCGTTGAAGCGTGCCTAAATGACGAGAATATTGATGGCATTCTCATTATCTATACGGCTCAAGCCGTAGGCGAACCAGTTGAAATCGCCAAAACCATTGCTGAACTCTGCAGAGGCCGAACCTACCAGAACAAAACGATTCTTACAAGTTTCATGGGATATGGGGCGGTAGAAGAGGCAAACCACGTCTTCAACCAGAACAACATCCCGACCTACTCGACGCCTGAGCAAGCGGTTAAAACGTACATGTACATGTACCAGTACAAGAGCAACCTTGAACTGCTCTACGAGACACCTGAAGAACTTCCTGTGGATGTTGCCCCGCCTAAGCGCCCCCTTATGGTTATAATGAGGAATATGGCGAAGGAAAACCGTGAGATACTCAACGAAGCCGAAGCCAAAACGTTTCTTGAGTATTACGGCCTTCCTGTTGTGAAAACCAAGGTCGCCCAAAATGCAGATCAAGCTGCTGGCATAGCTAAGGAGATTGGATATCCGGTTGTGTTGAAGATCCTTTCTCCTCAAATCGTTCACAAGACTGATGCTGGCGGCGTTGTTCTTGACATACACAGTGAAGCCGAGCTTCGCGAAGCTTATGAGAGAATTATGCAGCGCGCCAAGCAATACAACCCTGACGCTGAAATCTTGGGCGTTACAGTGCAGCAGATGATCAAAAAACATGGCTATGAAGTGATAATTGGCGCAAAGACCGATCCACTATTCGGGCCTGTCATCCTCTTCGGCATGGGGGGCATAGGAGTAGAACTGTTCAAGGACTTCTCGCTTGGGCTGCCGCCTTTGAATCAGACTTTGGTCAGAAGGATCATGGAGGAAACGAAGGTCTATCAGCTCCTGAAAGGTTACAGGAACGTGCCTCCAGCTAACATCAAACTACTTGAGGAAATAATGGTTCTTTTCAGTCAGATGCTCATTGACTTTCCACAGCTTAAAGAAGTTGACATTAACCCACTGTTCATAAACGAAAGGGAAGCATACGCTTTTGATGCACGCATTGTAGTGGACAAGGACAAGGTGTTTGAGAAGCCTGAGCCTCATCAGCACTTGGTTATGACTCCTTATCCGAAGAAGTACGAAACAATGTGGAAGCTCAGAGATGGGCACACTGTGCTGCTTAGGCCGATCAAACCCGAAGACGAGCCCATGTGGCTGGAAATGTTCCAGAACTTCTCCGAAGAATCCATACGTTACAGGTTCTTCCAAATAATCAAGGACACGCCACACGAGACTAGAGTTCGATACTGCAACATCGATTATGACAGAGAAATCGCTATCGTGCCCGAACTAACTGAAAACGGACGTAGAAAAATACTGGGTGTGGTCAGAGTGGGCATGGAACCCGATGGTAGAGCAGGCGAAATTGCCTTCATCGTCGCAGACCCATGGCAGGGCTTGGGCCTAGGAACAAAACTAGTGGATTACGCGATTGAAATCTGCAAAGACATGAAGATCGAAACTCTCTACGCGATAATGTTGCCAGACAACTACAGAGCCATAAACCTTATGCAAAAGATGGGATTCACCATCACATACTTGGAAGACGGGACAGCGAAGGGAATCCTTGACCTAAGAGAAGAAGAGCGGTGCATTCAGCGCGAAGAACCAAAGAGCGTTGGGGAAACGCAAATTCAAGCTCAACTAACGAAAGCAGAGCAGAAAGAACCTAAAACAGAAGCGCTAGCTGAGTGATCAATCGAGGTTTCGCAGAGAAGCAAGCCTTAGCTTCTTATGGTAAACCATAAACAAGTTGGTCATCTCTTTCGCCTACGATTGATACTTTTCCGAACTGACGCATCGCAACAAGATGCCGAAATAGCTCAGCCTTCTCCATGCCCGTAGCCTTCGCCAGCTCATCTACTGTTGATGCCCCTCTATTCTTTATCTCTTGCATTATCAGAGTTCTCTCCTTGTTCCGCTCCTGTATTTCCCTTGCCTTTTCGGCGTCAGCTTCTGACTTTTCCGCCAACCTTTCTCACCCATGGGAAGACTGGAACCAACTTGAAGATATATATAAGAATTCTTCAATCGCCTTCTTGAAGATGCATACGAATATATTCTTAGATGCAACTAGCTTGGATGGAGAGGTTCTTGAAGGATTTATTCGAAACTACATTTGAAGAGTTAGAAGATAAGGGCTTTGATTTGATCAGAGTGGTTGAAATGCTGTGC
>Ga0315281_10011413_pt1 | contig 12173 bp, 15 predicted proteins | sample YL17G07_0_MG_FD_204540 | JGI IMG/M metagenome (GOLD analysis project Ga0315281, IMG submission 204540) | Sediment microbial communities from Yellowstone Lake, YNP, Wyoming, USA - YL17G07_0 | ecosystem: Environmental > Aquatic > Freshwater > Lake > Sediment | place: USA: Wyoming | collected... | reverse complement strand
TGACCCCTCGGTTTCAAATCGGTGACCCCTCGGTTGACCCCTCGGTTTCAAATCGGTGACCCCTCGGTTGACCCCTCGGTTTCAAATCGGTGACCCCTCGGTTGACCCCTCGGTTTCAAATCGGTGACCCCTCGGTTGACCCCTCGGTTTCAAATCGGTGACCCCTCGGTTGACCCCTCGGTTTCAAATCGGTGAAGGCAGGCTTGCCGAAGGTGCAAATATTGCCGTGTTGGATAGCGATGTGGAATCGGATTCTGCCTCGGTTAACGAAGCCTTACGCGCGCTGGCGCAAATCATTCAGGCCTGTTCCGGCAAACGCTCTCCCATGCACGTAAAGTACACGTAAATTATTCGGTAGGAGCCAATACCCAGCTCCTAGATTTGTCCGAACCGGCGAGCCAATTACAACTCGAATGTTGGCTGTCTGTTAGAGACGGGGTTAGGCTTGCGAGCGATGTGGTCTAGCTTTGTAGCATGACAGTAAGACCCGGAAACACCTTGGACAGCAGCATCACGCACGCCGGGTTTTTGAGGCGTTAAAAATCAATGGTGGCAGTGTCGCGCCCTACGCCGCCATCGTTTCCACTTCGCGCTCGATGCGGTCCTTTAGTTCAATTTCTGCAATCTTCAGGTCGTAGCTCAGTTGCAGATTCAGCCATGACTGTGCATCCGTGCCGAAGTAGCGCGCCAGCCGCAGGGCTGTATCGGGTGTGATCGAACGGCGTTCTTTCACAATTTCATGCAGCCGCGTGGCAGGTACGCGCAATGCCAGCGACAGCGCGTGGACGCTCATGCCCATCGGCGCAAGGTATTCCTCACGCAAGATTTCTCCCGGATGTACCGGGCGCATTCCATTCTTCACCATGTTGTGCTCCTTAGTGGTAATCGACGATTTCGACATCGAACACGTCGCCATTCTTAAACCTGAAACAGATACGCCATTGGTCGTTCACGCGGATGCTCCATTGCCCCTTGCGATCGCCTTGCAAAGCCTCCAGGCGATTGCCCGGCGGCGCACGGAGGAAATCCAGCGTGGCGGCGGCATCCAGTTGCGTCAGCTTGCGCTCGGCAACAGCCTGAATCGCCCGGAAACGGCGCGGCTTGTTTCCTTCAAACAGCGCTTGGGTATCCTTGCAGGAAAATGACTTAATCATGACGCCAACGATATTACGCTTGGCGTTATATGTCAACAGTAATAAATGAAAGACGCGGGGCTATCTTCAAAGGATAGCCCCCACAAGAAAAACTCATTACACCGAAAGTCTCAGGCTGCTTTCAATTCAGACAAGGGCAGGTGGCTTACCGTCAGGTGGTGAATGTCGGCCTTGAGGCTGGCGTGCTGTACGTCAATGCCGACCAACGCGCCATCGTCAGCGTAGTCCAGCACTACGCCATCGACCACTTCGTCTGAATCTACCGCCGGAGTGTCCGTCAGGTGGATATACAGGGAGTCGGTCGCTACGTCATAACTTAGTCTCATGGCTTGAATCTCCTGTCAGGAAAGGCGTTGTGCAAGGTTACACCATCCGCCAGCGTAACCACCCTCAAATACTTGTCCAATTCGGGCACAAATATCCAATGGCGAATCCGTCCGTCTTCCGGTTGTACCTCTTTGCGCACCGGAGTGGTAATGGCAGCTTGGCACCATTCCAAGCGGATGTACGTGCGTTTTGCCAGCACGTCATCCCTGAAATAATCGGTCATCAGCAAGCTGCCCATGGCGGAATTATAACCGGAACACCTGCTGCTCAATAGAAATCGGAGGAGCCGTCATTTCGATGCCCCAGCCCCTCATGTGCATGGGCAAACAACTGGATATCCGAATTCGCGGATAACTTTACTCTCGTCCAGTTAATGGCTTTAAAATGGCCTCCCTGCCCGGCATCGCGATACCCCGAAATCGGCGTAAAATAGCACGCTAAATTTAGTCACCGGTTACATTTACTTTGATACCGCGAAAGCCAACATGAAAATCACTCCTGTCCTCCTGCTTATCCTCGACGGTTTTGGCTACAGCGAAGACCCGGATTACAACGCCATTGCCAATGCGCGCAAGCCGAACTGGGATCGGTTGTGGAACAGTTACCCGCATACGCTGATTAGCGCCTCTGAATTGTCGGTGGGTTTACCCAAAGGGCAGATGGGCAATTCCGAAGTCGGCCATCTCAACATCGGCGCGGGCCGGGTGATTTATCAGGAGCTCACGCGGGTGGATGTGGCGATCCAGGACGGCAGCTTCAACACCAATCCGGCGTTTACCCATGCCATCGCGCAGGCCAAGGAGCACGGCACGGCGCTGCACATCATGGGGCTGTTGTCGCCCGGCGGCGTGCATAGCCACGAAGATCATATCCACGCCCTGCTGGAACTGGCGGTGCGCTCCGGGCTGCGCAAGATATTCCTGCATGCCTTCCTCGACGGGCGCGACACGCCGCCGCGCAGCGCCGAACAGTCGCTGCAACGCTTGCAGGATAAATGCGCCGCGCTCGGCGTTGGGCGCATCGCTACCATCGTCGGGCGTTACTACGCGATGGATCGGGACAACCGCTGGGAGCGGGTGCAACCGGCTTACGATATGCTGACTCAGGGCAAGGCTGCATTCAGCGCCGCCACAGCGGTAGAAGGTTTGCAGCAGGCCTATGCGCGCGACGAGAACGACGAATTCGTGAAAGCCACCGTCATCGGCGAACCGGTGTCCATGCAGGATGGCGACGTGGCGGTGTTCATGAATTTCCGCGCCGACCGCGCGCGCGAAATGACCCGCGCCCTGACCGATGCGGCGTTCGACAAGTTCACGCGCGAGTGCGCTCCCAAGCTGGCGGACTACGTCATGCTGAGCAGCTATGGCGAGGATTTCAGCCACTTGCCTGCCGCCTTTGCACCATCGGCCATCCACAACGGTTTCGGCGAACATATTGCCAATCTGGGACTGAAGCAATTACGCATCGCGGAGACGGAGAAATACGCGCACGTCACTTATTTTTTCAACGGCGGCACGGAGCAACCTTATCCGGGCGAAGACCGCATCCTGGTGCCATCCTCCAAGGTGGCGACCTATGATCTCAAGCCGGAAATGAGCGCGCTCGAGGTCACCGACAAACTCGAAACGGCGATCCGCAGCAGGCAATACCAGGCCATCATCTGCAACTACGCTAATTGCGACATGGTCGGACACACCGGCATTCTGGAAGCCGCAGTCAAGGCCATCGAGACACTGGATGTGTGCATCGGCCGCGTGGTGGGCGCGATGCTGGAGTGCGGCGGCGAGGTGCTGATCACCGCCGACCACGGCAATGCCGAGCAGATGATAGACCACACGACCCATCAGGCGCACACCGCGCACACCCTCAACCTGGTGCCATTCCTGTACATAGGCCGTAAGGCAAGCATGATAGACGGCGGCGCGCTGCGCGATGTCGCGCCCACCCTGCTCTCCATGATGGGCCTGCCGCAACCGCCGGAAATGACGGGCAAGCCACTTATTCAATTTCAAACATGAATAAAATTCAAACATTGATAGGCAGGATGCACAGGATGTGTTTTTATCCTGCCCATCCTGTTCATCCATGTGAATAACGCCAAGGTTTTTCTGAAGCGACTGTTCGGTGCAATGTCCGTTGGTTATTGCATCCTACTGCTCTGCCTGCTGGCAGGCATCGGCGGCGCTCACGCCTCGCAGCAGGACGAACTGGAAAATCTGCGCAAGCGCATCGCCGGGCTGCAACAGGAGCTGGAGAAAACCAGCGAATCGAAATCCGAAGTGACAGACGCGTTGCGCGAATCGGAACGCGCCATCAGCAACAGCAATCGCAAGCTGGTTGAACTGGCGCAACAACACCGTGAGGCGGGACGCACCCTGATGCAATTGCAACAACAAGCGCGGCAACTGGAACGGGACATACAAGGGCAGCAGGCGTTGCTGGGAAAAATGCTCTACCAGCAATATCTGGGCGGCAAACAGGAGTATCTCAAGCTGCTGCTGAACAACCGCGACCCTAACCAGGTTGCGCGCGAGATGCAGTATTACGAATACATCGCGCGCAGCCGCGCGGCATGGCTCAAAACCCTGCGCAACAACCTGGCGCAGTTGAATACGGTCACTACCCAGACCCGGCAGAAAAGCGCAGAGATCGCCGCGCTGCAAGGAGAGCAGAAATTGCAGCGACAAACCCTGGAAAAAGACAAGCGCACCCATCAACAGGTGCTCGGCAAAATTGCGCTGCAGCTCAAGCAGCAGCGCCGCGAGATCGGCCGCCTGCAACGCGACGAGAACCATCTGGCGCAACTGGTGGAGAAACTCTCCAGAATGCTGGCGCAGCCGAAAGGCAAGGGGATATTCAGCAATGACAATTTGCCCGATGACCGTTTTGACGGCAGCCCATTCGAGCAACTCAAGGGCAAGCTGGTTCTGCCGGTAAAAGGCGAAGTGAGCGGCAAATTCGGCACCACCCGACCGGACAGCACAGTGCTGTGGAAAGGCCTGTTCCTGCGCGCCGCCGCCAACCAGTCAGTCAAGGCCGTGGCGGCAGGGCGGGTAGTGTTTGCCGACTGGCTGCGCGGCTTCGGGAACTTATTGATACTGGATCATGGCAAAGGCTACATGAGCTTGTATGGCAACAATGAAACGCTGTACAAACAGGTAGGCGACGTTTTGCGCGGGGGCGATATCATAGCCGCCGTCGGCAACAGCGGCGGAAATGAGGATTCCGGTTTATACTTCGAACTGCGCCACGAGGGAAAACCCCTGGATCCGATGAGATGGGTCACCCGGTAAAGCCGGGGCGCAGAAAATATTTGGGAGCCTCTAAAAATTCAGAGTTCACCCAAATGCAAGGCGCGGGAAAAATTTCGTAGCGCCGCATATGGATGATATGTAAGCAAGAAATTTTTTACGCAACACAGCAGTTGGGATGAAATCTGGATTTATAGAGGTTCCCATATCACTTAATGAGGCCACACATGCGTAGTCGTATCGAAAAAACTGGATTGGTCGGGCTGGGCCTGATCGCGGGCATACTGGCTGGTCTGCACTTCTCCGCCGTTGCCGACAAGGATACCGAAACAACCTTGCCGGTCGAGGAGTTGCGCGCCTTTTCCGAGGTATTCGGCCGCATCAAGAGTGACTATGTGGAACCGGTCAGCGACAAGAAACTGATCACAGAAGCAATCAACGGCATGTTGAGCGGACTGGATCCGCATTCCGCTTATCTGGATGCCGAGGGTTACAAGGAACTGCAAGTTGGCACCCAAGGTGAATTCGGTGGCTTGGGCATAGAGGTCGGCATGGAAGATGGCCTGATAAAAGTCGTCTCGCCGATCGAGGACACGCCCGCATACCAGGCAGGCATAAAGAGCGGCGACCTGATTTTCAAGCTTGACGACACGCTGGTGAAAGGGCTGTCGCTGAACGACGCGGTCAAACGCATGCGCGGCAAGCCGGGCAGCAAAATCACCCTGATGGTGATCCGCAAGAACGAACCAAAACAGCTTACCTTCACCCTGACGCGCGCTGTCATCAAGGTGCAGAGCGTCAAGTCCAAGCTGGTCGAGCCAGGCTATGCCTTTATTCGCATCACCCAGTTCCAGGAACACACCGGTGAAAATCTCGCCACCGCGCTGGGCAATTTATCCAGGCAGAGCGAAGGTGGAATAAAAGGCCTGGTATTAGACCTGCGCAATGACCCGGGCGGCCTGCTCAACGGCGCGGTGGGAGTGTCCGCCGCCTTCCTGCCCAAGGGTGCGCTGGTGGTTTATACCGAAGGGCGCATTGCAGATGCAAAGATGCGCCTGACTGCTTCGCCGGAAAACTACGCGCGCGGCCATGGCGACAAGGACGATTACCTGAAAGATTTGCCGTCGGCGATTAAGGACGTGCCGATGATCGTACTGGTAAACGGCGGTTCCGCGTCTGCCTCCGAAATCGTCGCCGGCGCATTACAAGACCATAAACGCGCCGTCATCATGGGCACGCAAACTTTCGGCAAAGGCTCGGTGCAGACCATCCTGCCGCTTGGCAACAACACCGCAATCAAACTTACCACCGCGCGTTACTTCACGCCCAACGGACGCTCCATCCAGGCCAAGGGTATTGTCCCCGATATCGCCGTGGAAGACCCGGCGGCTGGCGAGCCTCACATGAACATGCGCGAGGCTGATTTGGAGCGCCACCTGATCAATAATCACCAAACTGAGGACAAGGTTGATAGCGGAAAACCCGTAACCCCGGCTAAAACTCCGGCCGCCAAACCCAAGGAAGGTGAAACAACCAAACCGGAACTCACGGAGTTTGGCTCAAAAAATGATTACCAGATGAACCAGGCCCTGAACGTGCTGAAAGGGATGAACATCCTGCACGGAAAGTAAGCGTAGTTCGCCATAGGGAGCCTCTAAAAATACAGAGTTCGCCCAAATGCCCCACAAGGGGACGCCGATCCGCTACGGGCAAAAGCAGCCCGTGCGGAATCGTCAGCAAGGCGCGTAAAAAATTTTAGCTCCGGCTAACCTAAAGGTTACCCTACACTGAAACTCCGTTTTGCCGCGCCGCATATGCTTTATATGTAAGCAAGAAATTTTTTACGCAACGCAGCATAACCAGCCACTTGGTTGCCGTTTTTTGCGAGTTGGGCATAAAGCTGCCCATCCCTGCGAACCCCACTTGGCAACTTAGTGGAATGGCTATAACCAATGACTTGGCTGTCGTTTTTGGACGGCCTAGTCAGATGGCTAGTAGTTTCACCAGTAGTTCCATCAGTTGGGATGAAATGTGGATTTTTAGGTATGAATGACCAACAACTGCTGCGCTACAGCCGGCACATCCTGCTGCCGGAAATCGGCATCGAGGGCCAGCAAAAACTGCTGGGCGCACACGCGCTGGTAATCGGTGCCGGCGGTCTTGGCTCTCCCGCCGCCCTGTTTCTTGCAGCCAGCGGCGTGGGCACCTTGACGCTGTGCGATGGCGATACGGTGGAGCTGACCAACCTGCAACGCCAGATTTTGCATCGCACTTCCAGCATCGGCATGCCCAAGGCGGTTTCCGCGCAGGCTGCGCTTGCCGAGATAAATCCCGAAGTGCGCGTCATTGCGCTGAACGAACGTGTGGATGAAGCGCGCCTGTTTGAACTGGCGGCACAAGCCGACGTAGTGCTGGATTGTAGCGACAATTTCGCCACACGCTACGCGCTTAACCGGGTCTGCGTGCAACTGAAAAAGCCTCTAGTATCCGGCGCCGCTACTCGCTTCGACGGGCAGGTAACCGTGTTCGACCTGCGCCAGCCGCATAGCCCATGCTACCATTGCCTGTATCCGGAGCAGACCGAATTCGAAGAAACGCGTTGTGCCGTAATGGGCGTATTTGCCCCGGTGGTAGGCATTATCGGCAGCCTGCAAGCCGCAGAGGCGCTCAAACTGCTGCTGGAAGCAGGCACATCGCTGTGTGGAAAATTGCTGCTGCTGGATGCGCTGCACATGGAACTGCGCTCCGTCAAACTAATCAAGGATAAAGCCTGTTCCGCCTGTACCCGGATATGACACGTACACGGCAGCATATGAAATACCCGCATGGGCGGAATGAACATTTGCTAGAATCCGCAGGAACGCTGCATAACCCGACACCCTTTCGACCATGACGCCAGAAAAATCCATCCTCATTGAAGATATCGGCGAAATGCTGATGGAATGCGACCTCTTCCATAATTTCCCCGCTGCCGAAATCATGTCGGCTGCACGCTACTTCAGCGTCAACAAAATCGAAAAAGACGAAGAAATTTTCAAGGAAGGCGATGACGGCACCTTCATGTGCATTGTCAATTCCGGCAATGTTTCCGTACTGAAAACCAACATGGATGAAGAAACAGTCGAAATCACCACGTTGCGCAAGGGGCGGGCATTCGGCGAAATGGCTGTGCTGGATGGCGAGAGGCGCTCCGCTACCTGCGTCGCGGCAACGGACTGCACCTTGCTGGCATTTACAAAAGACTCGCTGGACAAGATGCTGACCGAAACACCGCGAACCGCCGCCAAGGTAATCCGCGCAGTGGCAGTATCGCTTTCCAAAAGATTGCGCATGGCCGATGGCAAGCTGGTTGACCGTCGGTCTAACTGTGCATTCTGACAATGGCGATAATTTTCGGTTGCCACTAGAATTTCGTGCTCAAATGGCGTCCGCATAAACCAGCCTTGGCGCCTCATGGAAAAAGTACGTCTCTCCAAACTAATGTCCGAACAGGGCTTGTGTTCGCGCCGCGAGGCGGATAGTTACATCGAACGCGGCTGGGTGCTGGTGGACGGCCAGCCGGTCACCGAACTGGGCACCCGAATTGACCCCACGCAGCGCATCACCCTGAACCACGCAGCACAAGCCCGGCAGCACACACGCGTCACCATCCTGCTGAACAAACCTGTCGGCTTCGTTTCCGGACAGGCGGAAGACAACCACAAGCCAGCCGTCACCCTCATCAACGCGGCATCGCGTTTTGCCGCCGACAAATCGCCGCAACGCTTTAGCCCCGCGCACCTGAAAGGCCTCGCCCCCGCAGGCCGCCTGGATATTGATTCGCAGGGTCTGCTGGTGCTGACCCAGGATGGCCGCATCGCCAAGCAACTCATCGGCGAAGACTCCGCCATCGACAAGGAATACCTGGTGCGCGTGCAGGGCAAGATTGCGGGCAACGGATTGCAGATGTTGAACCACGGCCTGAAGCTGGACGGCGAGACGCTCAAGCCCGCCAAGGTGAGCTGGCAGAATGACGACCAGTTGCGTTTTATTTTGCACGAAGGAAAAAAACGCCAAATCCGCCGCATGTGCGAACTGGTCGGGCTGAAAGTCACCGGGTTGAAGCGCGTGTGTATCGGCAAGGTCAAACTGGGCGACTTGCCTGCGGGGCAGTGGCGCTATCTGCGCGAGGATGAAAAGTTCTAAGGGAGGAAGAAATTTCAAAAATACTTTTTTAAATAAAAAAGCGAAACCTGAAAACAGACAGGATTTACAGGATGAACAGGATACAGAACCAATCATGTAAATCCTGTTCATCCTGTCAAAAAGGTTTTTTCACAGGTTTACTTCATGAATAAATGGTATGTTTGTAATTCCCCTCTCCCTAACTGCAAGGTGTCATGCTTCTTGTCATTCCTCGCTATGCCCGGAATGACAAAGTTAACGTCACATCTTTATGTGAAACGTTTTCCCTATCGCCTCTATGGTTTCAGGGCTATCCCACTCATAGACTCCGCGAACTTTTTCGAGCACGCGGCCATTGGCATCCACCAGAACGGTCAATGGGATCGTATCGGCGCCCAACATGTTTTCCAGGAACACCTTGCTATCAAGGTAGTTAACAAACGAAATTTTTGACTGCTTGATGAACGCTGCGGCTGCGCTGCCATAGTCGTCGGTTGAAATGCCGATAACATTGAATTGTTTTCCGCCATAGCGGCGGGCAAGCCGGTCCAGCGATCCCATCTCAGCCCGGCATGGACTACACCAACTGGCCCAAACATTGATAATCAGGGGCTTCCCACGGTAGTCGGAAAACTTTTTTGAATTACCGGAAAATCCAAGCAACGTCGCCTCGCGCAGATAACCGCCGACCTCGACCTCGCCGGGCGTGCCTGCAAATGCAGATGTGGATAGCGCTGATGCCCAGAAAAAAACCAGAAAAATTGCTTTCATGAAGACTACCTATTCGTTGAAACACCATTTACTCATGGATATCGCCGCCGAAGCCGAAGTTTATCATCCGGGCTTGCTGGCTATCTATTTTAGAAGTGGATGATCCTTGGGCAATTGTTTTGAATACCAGATGGCAAGTTTGTGCCGCAAGGATTTCTCGGCGACCTGATCTTCCGGCAAGGGTTGAATGACTTTATCGTGAACCAGCAACCTGTAGATGTATAGAAGTTTTTCGCTCGCCGAATCAGTTGCTTCAAACTCGACTACACCCCGCCCCTCCGCATACTTCACGCCTGCGAGTAATGCTTCCTTAAACAATGCCGCTTCATTTTTCAGTTTCTTCATGGCGATCCCCGTCGTTTTTCAGTGCAGAAATACCACCCTTTTTGCCATCTTATCCTCCCATTCAATTCCATCCACGAGCAGTAATCTACACGCAAATCGTTCAATGGAGTTAAACATGTTCACTTTATTCGTCAACGGCATTCCTGTGCTCAAACTAAGTGGAATATCAGAGATACCCGCTCGTCAAGGGAGAGAATCCTGGCTGGTTGTAGATGAAGAAGGCAGGACGATAGCTTCTTACCAGCCGAAGAGGCTGGGGAAGCACTCGACATCTAAACGGCATGCATCGGAATCTGCCTACGACCACTTGCGGGCCATAGCTGCTTAGCTCCACCCAGAGTAACATTCCTCTGCCGATGGGCGAAAATTAGAAACAAACTGGGACGAAACGGGATAACCCTGCGGGTTAGAACCAAATTAAGCAGAAAAACACAAAACAGTTAAATTTGCGCAAATTCACACAGGTTGTAAGTAAATTTGCAAAGTATTTGGCACAAAAACAAACGCCAACAAGTCACATTCTACGCCCAGACCACACCACGCGACCAAGGATAGCGAAATCTTGATCCTGCATCTCAGCCAAGCGAACAGTAAAAGATTCATAGGCAGGATTATCACTGGCGACCTTAATCATACTGCCAGGCAAGCCCTGTAGGCGTTTTACCAATAACATACCATCCATCCGCAATATATAAATACCCTCACGATCTGGCTTTGTAGCGCGCCGGTCGAGCAGGATTACATCGCCGGAGCGTAACGTCGGCTCCATGCTTTCACCATCCACATAGATCAAATATAAATCAGACGGCGTAGCGCGTAGCTCCCGCTTGATCCATACCTCGGAAAATTGCAGCACATCAGCGATGTGCTCCTGATCAATTACCGCACCGCCACCGGCACCGGTAGCGGCTCTTGCATCGTAGAGAGGCACAGAGACGAATGATTTTTGGTAAACGGTTACATCTTCGTGTACAGCATGATGCATGGCTGGCGCGGCACTGAGTGACAGTTTGGGAGCGTACGTAAAACCTTTCCCAGCTTTCTTATTAAAGAATTCAGGATTCGCCTCAAGAAAGGAGTGGATCAACTCCAGAACGTCTGCTGGAGGCTGATATTCGGTACGCATGCCGCCTTTACCGCCACTACATTCAACGCTACGTTGCAGCCACGCCCATCTCTTGGCTACTTCGCGTGCGTTTCTTTCAGTGCGTGGCATGCCTGATATCACTTTAGCCGCGCCAAGCATGGCTAATTGCGACGCAGGAAACCAAATTTTTATATCCGTACTCATAGCATAAGGTACAGATACGAAGCTCGGATGATAAAAAGCAGTTCGGATGAGCTTAACATGCTGAATTAAACATAAATTTAAACAATACCTGAAAAACTAGTTACGATGCTTGACACGCTGGGATGCTCGGATGTAAAGTGCTCGAATGTCAAAAACAAATGCACCGTTAAGCATGCCAAAAAAACCAGCCTCGAAGGACTGGCACCGCAAAGACATCATCTCTGCAGTGTGCAAGACAGAAACCAACTTGCAGCAACTCTCGCTGGCGCTGGGATACAACGCTGGCGTATTGCGCAACGCGCTGCATGGCCCCGCACCCAAATACGAACGACTGATTGCCGAACGCATCGGAACGACACCGCAAACCATCTGGCCTTCACGTTACCACGCGGACGGCACACCCAAGAGCGGGCGCGGCGAACGCGGCCTGGGGCGTTACAAGCGCAAAACCATTAAGCGTAATGGTAGCACCGCTAAAAATTCGTGCAATGTAAAAAAGATAAACAATGCGCCGCGTTAAACTCAGATTAAACGTAAGCAGCCATGCAATCAAACAAGGGAGAAACTATCATGGGTCACGCAGATATTTATGGCGGCTTCCGCCAAATCCCGCGCCACGACGGCATCTTTCAGGAGCAGGTACGCGATGCCTACAAATCAAAGGCCAAGCCGCTGGAGCCTACCGTCTGCCCGCAATGTGGTGCGGTCTTTCATGCAGGGCGCTGGCAGTGGCTCAAAGCTCCGGCAAACGCACATCAGGCAACCTGCCCTGCCTGCCATCGCATCCACGACCATTATCCCGCCGGTTTTCTTACCCTGAAGGGTGAGTTTTTCCACGCTCATCGCGACGAAATTATGCATCTCGTGCAT
>Ga0315281_10011412_pt1 | contig 12174 bp, 9 predicted proteins | sample YL17G07_0_MG_FD_204540 | JGI IMG/M metagenome (GOLD analysis project Ga0315281, IMG submission 204540) | Sediment microbial communities from Yellowstone Lake, YNP, Wyoming, USA - YL17G07_0 | ecosystem: Environmental > Aquatic > Freshwater > Lake > Sediment | place: USA: Wyoming | collected... | reverse complement strand
AGAGCGAATTAAGACTCCAAAATATAATATTAGGTATATATGTATTGCCGAAAAAAACGATTGATTTTATCTTGAAGCATCGTTTATACATGTTATTTCCGTCGATTAGCCCTTCTATGCTTAATAATATTTTTGCCACTTTTATCTCCTTGCTGAAAGGTAAAAAAACTAGGATTCTCCTTTCCCCGACTATATATCCAAGATACATGCTAAGGATTTTTACCTATCGGCTGTTCAATATACTGCGCAGGAGTTTTTCGTGAGAGTAGCGTTTGTATCGAGCGGAAACGAAAACCTTGGGCTCGAATACCTGTCAGCGATTCTTAAAGAACACGGCTATGAGGTAAAGCTTTTTTTTGATCCGCAGTTATTTAATGACGGTGATTTTTTTTCCCCGCCGCTCAATAATTTTTTTTTGTTTCAAAAGAAAATTATTGATGATCTTGTTCGCTATGAGCCAGATGTTATAGGCTTTTCTGTTGTTTCTGATTTTTATATGTGGGCGGCAGAGTTGGCGGCAGCTATTAAGCAGAGAATCCCTTCCACGCCTATTATCTTCGGTGGAATACATCCTACCTCTGTGCCTGAATACGTGATTCTCAATCCCGCTGTAGATGTTGTATGCCTGGGAGAAGGCGATTATGCATTATTGGAATTTATAGAAAGCCTTAAGGCAAAAACCATCGATTATACGATAAAAAATTTATGGTTTAAAAAAAACGGTTCCATTATTCGTAATGAAATGCGCCCTTTATTGCAGAACCTTGATTCTTTACCGTACCCGGATAAAAGTCTTTATTATGAAGTGTCGCCTCATTTTCGTACGGAATATTTTACTATGGCAGGCAGGGGATGCCCGTTTACCTGTAGCTATTGTTACAATTCATTATTGCTTGAACTTTATAAAGATAAAGGGAAATTCTTGCGGCGGAGAAGCGTCCCCCGGGTTATTAACGAGATTCTGTTCTATACTCAAAAATATAAGTTTAATTATATAAGATTTTTTGATGATGTATTTGCGTATGATTCAGATTGGCTTAGTGAATTTGCCGTTATGTATAAGCAAAAAATCGGTATCCCCTTTTTGTGTTACGTCCATCCGGAAATAATAAATGAAAACATCGCGATTCAATTAAAAAACGCCGGTTGTTGCGAAGTCGAATTGGGAATACAAACCTGGGATGAAAAAATCCGGGAATATGCCTTGAACCGCTTCATCACAAATAATACGCTTGAAAGAGCGTTATGTTTGTTTAAGGATCACGATATTGCAGTAACCTGCGATAACATATTCGGGATCCCCGGCCAGCATGAAGAAGAATTGGTCGAGCTGGTCAAGTTCTATAACAGGCATAGAGTTGCTAGAATTCAAGTATTCTGGCTTAGGTACTATCCAAAGACCAGAATTGTTTCAATTGCAAAAGAGTTAGGAATATTGCAAGATAAAGATATAGAGCATATTGAAAAAAGAGATGCAAGCCCTTATACACAAGGAATAGGAACTTTTGATGTGAAAAAAAATCGCTTCCAGATCCTTTTAGTTTTAATTCCTTTTCTTCCTCCCTCAGTAATCAATTTCTTAATCAGCAAGAGAGCATATCGATTTTTTCCCGCCATAGCGCCTTTTGTGCTGAGGATTTTTACTAATTTGTTTGGGAGCAAATCAAAGTTTGACTACATTATGCGACGCCAAAAACTTATCTGCTACGTGTATTTTATGGGTCATATACTGCGCCAGTTATTCATCCCGAGAAAAGGAAGATACAGAATTGCGCAGGCGCTGAACAGTGATAATAAAAGGGAAATAGTAAAATAAAAGCTATGCCAGCAGATGATTCTTTCACATGGGAACCACGCCCAGTATTTCTTTAATTTTACCTGTATATAATGAAGTTGAAATCATCAGAGAAACCGTCAGTATTTACTCCGGCGTGCTTTTATCGTTTGCATATGATTTTGAAATAATAGTTGTAAATGACGCAAGCACCGATGGGACGGGTCAGGTACTCCGAGAAGTCGCTTTGTTCAATAAACATGTCAAAGTTGTAACTCATCGCGAAAATTTAGGGAGCGGTAAGAGCGTAGTGAGCGGGTTTAAGGAAGCCCAAAAAGATATTTGTATCACAAATTTCGCGGATAGGCCGTTTGATTTAAACGAGTTACCTAATATTGTTGCGTTATTTGATAATAGCGATACAGACTTTGTGGTTGTGACGAGAAAAGATAGGTCGTCAAACCCAACCTATAGAAAAATAACCTCTTATCTCAACTATTGGTTAATCAGGCTGTTATTTAATATGGAAATAGGCGATTTTCAATTTATTCAATGTTATAAGAGGAAAATTTTTGAGGAAGTAGATCTTAATGCTATTATTTCGCGGCATACATTCGTTGCCCCTGAGCTTATACTCAAATCCCTTAAGAAAGGATTCAAAGTACGCGAGTATAAATCTTTTTTCTATCCTCGCAAAAAAGGAAAATCAAAATACAATAATGTTATTTTAATTTTAAAGTCAGCCTTAGAAATAATATATTTTTGGTACTATTGGATAAATTCTGATTACGAAAAACAATGAGAATTGCTATCATGCAGCCAAATTATTTGCCGTGGCTTGGTTATTTTGAAATGATGTATCATTGCGATACGTTCGTTGTTTTAGATGACGTTCAATATAATAAAAAATTCTGGCGTAACAGAAACCGCATTAGAGTAAAAGATGGTGCGATGTGGTTGACAGTGCCCGTGTTAACTAAAAATAAGTTCAAACAATCAATAAATGAAGTGCAGATTAACCATGCGGTGCGATGGCAAGACAAGCATATTCGGTCTCTATGGCTTAATTATCATCGGTCCCCATATTTTCATAAGTATTATTGCCATTTGGAAGACATTTTAACTAAGAATAATTGGAATTATTTATTAGACCTCGATATGGCAATGCTTAGGCTCTTAGCAGGTACTTTAAATATCAATACGCCGTTAGTCACTGCATCAAGCTTGTCTTTGGAGCAAAGAGGTGAAGAGAAAATAATCGCAATATGCGAAAAATTAGGAGCGCAGCAATTATATGATACATATAATTCGCGCAATTTTATAGATATAGATACGTTCGGTAAGCGTGGAATAGAAGTCATCTTTCAACAGTATAGGTATCCTCAGTACCCCCAACAATATAAGCCATTTCTGCCATATATGTCTGTAATTGATTTACTATTTAACTGCGGGGACGAAAGTCTTCAGTATATATTGGGAAGGCATTAGAACAAGTCTATTGTGCCAGTTATTTTTTCGGTAATCAAGATAAGGAACAGCAGCTTGTAATTTCGAAGGCCAGTCTTTCTTATCGACTCTTGCGCCTTTGTTGCATTAATGCAACAAAGGCGCACTAACATTCTTATGAAGAAAATAATCAAAATTTCGTTTAAAGTCACAAGGATTACAATGTCAATCATTCTTTCAATGTTTATCTTATGCGTAATTGTGGAAGCGTATTTCAAATATTTTTATATTGCAACAGATGATATTTGTATCTCACTTTCAAGCAGAAAATGGGACAGAGAACACTGTAAATATAACAGTGCTGGGTTTAGGGATGACAGGGAATTTAATAGATCAAAAATGAATGGAGTTTTTAAGGTTGGTATTTTAGGTGATTCGTATGTCTTCGGACAAGGCATAAATAACAAAAAAGACAGGTTTTCGGATATTCTTGAGAATCTAATACAGGGCAAGTTTAAGATAAGGTGTGAGGTTTACAATATGGGCAAGCGCGGATGGAGCACAAAAGATGAAAGAGATTATTTTCTTGCAAAAGGCGCTTCATATAAACTAGATGCGCTCGTCCTCTGTTGTTTAGAAATAGACGATTTTGTATCGTCTTTATCTGCTGATATACTTTCTGGCGGAGCTGAAAAGAATCACGGTTATTTCTTAACTTCACTGCTTAATAACTCATACGCGTTTAGTTTTTTTTATGCACAATTCTATAAACTTCGTTACGCATATTGGATAAAGACCCGTAGGCTCGAAAATAAGATAAGCGGCGTTATATCTGACAAAAATAATTGGGAAAAAATTTCTAGCTACATTGATGATGTTAAAAATCAATGCAAGAAACAAGGGATTGCATTTTATATTGTATCTTTTCAACCAACAGGGTGGTTCAGTGATAGTAAGCTTAACGCGGTCGTAACTAAATTTGAAAAATTATTTAAAAATTATTTAGATGCTCATAATATAAAGTATTTTTTTTCAAAGGATTACCTCAAAAATTATAGAGATAAAGATTTGGTTGTGAATTGCTTTGATTTTCATCCAAGTAGATTAGTAAACAAAATTGTAGCCGAACAATTATTAAATCTTATGGAACAGCAACTAAGGATTTATAAGTCAAGCGTTGAAGATGGTAATGGCAGTTCCGAATCTGTAAAAAATGGATAGATGGTAGTAAATATGCATATTTCTTTAATGCAAGCAGGATATTTACCTTTGTTGAGTTATATTTTCTTATTTAGGCCGCAGCAAATAAAAACTTTTATTTCAAATTCGAAATATTTAAAGTCAACCTTAACCAGAAGAAAATACTAGATTTATCCCATTTTATCGTCGATAAATTGAGATTTTAATTTTTTCAAAAAATCAAAAAATGCTTGACAAAGGCTATAGGTTGTGGTAAAAAATACTATAGCAACAATATATTGAAGAGTAGGTGCGGCACTTCGGAGGATAGGATAAACTAAATTGGAAAAAACCGGGTAGATGAAAAGGGCTCTTTGGTAGTTGTGGAGCCCTTTTTTTAATGAGCGCATAACTTACGGAGCTCCTGCCTGCCGATAGGCAGGAAGCGCGACGTAAGTTATATGCGCGAATTAATCCCGGCAAAGCTTATGAGCCGGGAAGAACTTGAACCTTGAGCTCCTCGCCTAAAACCGCCAAAAATTTCTTTGAAATTTTTGGCATAGGCTCGGAGTCAATTCGCAGACGCCCTTACGGGCTACAACTTACGTCGCTTGACGCAGGTTAAAGCTCCGCAAGTTGTCTGCTCATTGATGAAAACAGTCGGCTTAACCTACGATTTAAAGACAAAGTACGAATTCAAGGCAGGCGACCCGCCGGATGCGAATGCGGAATTTGACCATCCCCTGACCATAGGCGTTATCGCCGATGCCATTCGTTCGTGCGGCTTTAAGGTAAAAAAGATAGGTAACGCCAATAACCTTTTGGAGAAGATCAACGACCTTGACGTGGATATCGTGTTTAACATCTCCGAAGGGGTTTCCGGCCGGAACAGGGAATCGCAGGTCCCCATAGTATTGGAAATGGCGGGCATCCCTTTTGTAGGTTCCGACGGGCTTACCCTTGGGCTGACCCTGGATAAGATTATGGCCAAAAAGGTTTTTATGGCCGAGAGAATCCCCACGCCGAAATTTTTCGAAATCAAGAATTCCGATTCCCTGGTTAACATGGACCATCTTAAATTTCCGCTGATTGTTAAACCGCGCTTCGAAGGTTCTTCTAAAGGGTTATCTGAAAATTCCCGGGTAGAAAATACGGAAGAGCTGAAGAGGCAGGCGGAATATATTATCAACATGTACAAACAACCGGCATTGGTAGAGGAGTTTATCTCCGGGCAGGAATTCACCGTAGCTATCGTCGGTAATGATAATCCCAAAATAATGCCGGTGGTGCAAATTAAGATTGACGGTCGCTTATGTTTAAATGATAAATTCTATACCTTTGCGCGTATTACCTCGGACCGGCTGGAATATATTTGCCCTGCCCGCATATCGCAGGACCTGAGCAAAAAAATTTCACATTTGGCGTTAAAGGCATATAACGCCGTAGAGTGCCGTGATTTTGGCAGAGTCGATTTCCGGGTTGATAAGGAAGACAATCCTTATGTGCTTGAGATAAATCCGCTTCCGTCCTTATCTACGGCGGACGTATTTCCTCTGGTGGCGAAGGCAGCCGGCAGTACCTATGAAGCCATGATCGGCGAGATTCTCGATAGCGCGCTTAAACGATACAGTTTGAATTAAATGAAAATCGCCCTGACCTGTAATCTGAAAGAAAAAGACAGCACCAAACCCGCAGACTATTTTTCAGAATTTGACTCTCGGGAAACCGTAGATGCCATCATCGGCGCCCTTAAGCAAAAAGGCCATAGCGTGGATTTAGTTGAGGCCAGGCATCCCGACATCTTTTCTTATTTTAAGAAAAACAGGGTAGATATGGTGTTTAATATCGCGGAGGGCACCTCAGGTAAGTTCCGCGAATCGGAGATCCCCGCTTTATTAGATTATCTGGATATCCCCCATACCGGTTCAAATACACTTTCCCTGGCGTTAGCCCTCAATAAAGCGCTCACCAAAAAGATATTGATCGCGGAAAATATACCCACTCCCCGTTTCCAGGTTTTTTCCAAGATTACGGCCGAGTTGGATCCTGCGTTACGGTTTCCGCTTATTACCAAGCCCAACCGCGAAGGTTCGGCCAAAGGCATCAACGCTTCCTGCGTGGTGCGCGATAAAGAGTCACTCTTCGCAAAAATCCGTGAAATATACGATGCCTACCGGCAAGAGGTGCTCGTGGAAGAGTTTATCGGCGGCAAAGAACTTACCGTCGGGATACTTGAGAACGGCAAACCGACGATACTGCCGATTTTAGAGATTGATTTTTCAAATTGCCAGAAAAGCGGCGAATACTTTTACACCTGGCGCATGAAAGAATACCAGGGGAATGAAGAGCTGGGCCTGGTGCCCCGGTTTTATTGCCCGGCACGGCTGGATGAAGAAACAGCGGCGAGAGTAAAGGAGATCGCCTTAAGGACCCATCAGGCGATAGGGTGTTGTGATATTTCGCGCACCGATATCCGTTTAAGCGAGGATAATATCCCCTATGTCTTGGAAATAAACCCGTTGCCGGGGCTTGACCCTAAAGAGTCGAATTTCCCGATTATGGCGTATGCGGCCGGTATGAAATACGAAGAACTTATTGAGGCAATAGTTATGAATGCCTCTGAGCGAAGGAGGATAGCCTAAGGTGAGCAATTCCGTGATAGCGGTAAATCAAAAATCGCAGCAGGAAATAGCACCTCAAGTCCGGACCACAAAAAGGCCACTTGATTACCAACAGATAAGTTTGTTCAAAGACGTCAATCCTTTAGATTGGGAAGATTGGCATTGGCAGATAAAACACAGGATCCGCAGCAGGGAAGAACTGGCCCAGGTTATCAAATTAACGCCGGAAGAGGAGCAGGGGATAAAGAATGCGAGCGGAAGGTTGTCTGTCGCGATAACCCCTTATTGGGCAACGCTCATGGATCCTGATGACCCTAATTGCCCCATCCGTCGCCAGGCAGTCCCCGTTGCCGCCGAATCATCGGTTTCGCCTCATGAGATGGTGGATCCGTGCGCTGAAGACAGGGATTCTCCCGCGCCGCACCTGGTGCATCGGTATCCCGACAGGGTATTATTGTTAGCCACCGAACACTGCGCGATGTATTGCCGGCATTGCACCAGGAGAAGGCTCGTCGGCGAGCATGCGAAGGAAGAAAACCATTCTGATGTTAAGTTTGATTCCGCAATCGAATATATAAGATCCAATAAGAAAATAAGGGATGTACTTATTTCAGGCGGAGACCCTTTAACGCTTGAGGATGAAGTGCTGGAGGATCTTATCCAGAAGGTCCGTTCCGTATCCCATGTGGAATTTTTGAGGATCGGCACGCGCGTGCCGGTGACGCTGCCCCAGCGCATTACTGAGAAGTTAGTGATGATGCTTAAGAAATATTCGCCGATCTGGATGAGCATACATTTCAATCATCCCAAGGAAATTACCAAGCGCAGTAAAGTTGCCTGTGATATGCTTTCCGACGGAGGGATACCGTTAGGAAGCCAGACAGTGCTGCTTAAGGGCATCAATGACCGCCCGTACATCATGAAAAAGCTGCTGCATGAGCTTCTGCAGATAAGGGTGCGCCCTTACTATATTTACCAATGTGATCCCGTCAGGGGCACGCAGCATTTCAGGACCCCTGTGGCGGTCGGGATAAACATTATGGAGAAACTCAGGGGTCATACTTCAGGCTACGCCGTGCCCGTATACGTCATTGACGGTCCTGGCGGCGGCGGGAAAATTCCCGTGGGCCCGAACTATGTCCTTTCCCAGGCGAAGGGCAAATACGTATTGCGCAATTACAAAGGAAAAATCTACACCTATCTCGAATAAAAACGAGGTACCTATTAAGAATTGTAAATTTTTTTTGGTTGTTTTTCTTTTTATCCCCCTCGTTGCACATGCCCAGGTAGACCCTTCCTTACAACAGATCATCATGGAACAAACTCTGGATGTGGTTGAAGCGCAGGGTGTCGCCGTGTCTGCCAAAAGGAGCGCGGCGCCTATACATTCGGAAAATCCGCCGCAAGACGGATTGTTCTATAGGGCAGAACCAAAACCCTATCTCTTAAACGAACGGCACGTAAGAAGTACCGCGCCCTTTCCACGGGAGGAGGAATCCGCCTTAACCAAGACGGAACAGGCAGATCTAAAGGTAGTCAAGGATTTCTTCTTCGGCGAAAACGGCAGTCCCGACTCAAATATAGCGCTGGGGCTGCAAACAGGGTATATCTCGGGCCGCTCCATCTATCATATCAGTTTCGATAACCCCTATGAAATAGGAGGCCACGGCGAAAGCGAGCTGGAATGGCCTCTCAATAACTCATTGATTGGTTTAGGCCTGGAGCTTAATTACAAGGGGCGCGCATCCCATCCGACCATTCCCAACCAGGCCGGCTTCAGATTCTCCTGGTTTACCAGGATCGATAAGCGTTCGGGCAGCATGAAAGATTCGGATTGGATTGAAAATGACATCGGTTACATAGACTATGACGATGACGGCATCTTAAACGGCAGTGACCCCTGGGCATGGAATAACGATGGGCTTGACATATTCTCAAAATCTCCCGCGGAATTAGAGGCGTGTAATCTTATTGATATGAATTATAACTATAATTTTTTGGTTAATGATGTTGGAGCCCTGGGCCTTTTAGTGGGGTTTTATTACCAATATTTTCGTTTTGCCGTTTACAGCCTTGATGAAGTCGGATACGGACCGTATGCAGGATATGACGATATAACATATAAAGATACGCAAGGTTTAAAATGGGGGCTGTACGAAATAGATTGTCAGGTGCCCTATATAGGGGCGAGCGGCGAACTCAATTGGCAGGATAAGCTTTCTCTGTTTCTCAGCTTTGGTTATTCCAGCTGGGCCATGCTTAAGGACCAGGATACCCATCTGTATCCTACTGCCGTGGGCGGCGACGTAGATATGATTTCGAAAGGAAAGACCAACCAGGCACAGGTATACCTTTTGAATGCCAAAGGCAATTGGCGGCTGGCACCGAGATGGCTGTTAAGTTTGGGCGCAGCCTTTGTATCTATCGAAGCCAAGAAAACCATAGTACAACATATTTATTTCGATGGCACTGAAGTAGCCTCATCAGACCCTATCAATGAAAGAGTAAAATCGGAATACTGGCTGGCCAATCTTTCGCTAAAATACGTTTTCTAAACTTACCCCGTTTCTCTCCTTTTTCCCCCCCAGCGTTTTATTCCTTGACCCCATCCTTTTTGCGTTATATAATTTTTAATCACGTACAAAAGGGATTCTCGCACATATTCTTCCCGGATTCCCTGTGACCAACCCTTACCTTTTATTTGTTGATGACTCAGTAGGACAGAGGAGTTACCATGGATGCGAAAAATAAACGCAGCATTATTCTCTTAGGCCATGCCCAGTCAGGTAAAACTACCCTTGCGGAATCCATCCTTCATTTCTGCAAAGCCACTACACGCAAGGGCTCCGTAAATGACGGCACGTCGGTAAGCGATTATAGTTTTGACGAGATCGAAAGGAAAAGTTCCATAAGCTCGGGCTTCTTGTATTGCGAGTATAAAGGGTACCGTATCCAGATGATCGATGCGCCGGGATACGCGGATTTCTTCGGAGAAGTCATTTCCGGCGTGCGTGCCGTAGATGCCGCGCTGATAGTGGTTGACGCCAGCGCCGGTGTTGAGGTGGGTACCGAACGGGCCTGGCAGATTTTAGAGGAAGCCGGTTTACCCTGTTTCATTGTTATCAATAAGATAGATAAGGGAGACGTAGATGTGGGCAAGGTATTATCCGGCTTAAAAGACCAGCTTTCTAAGAAAGCCATGCCGATTAATTCCTTGGAGGATTCCGATTTGATTGAGGCCATCGCTGAAAGCGATGATACGCTTATCGAGAAATATCTGGAAGGCGCCAAATTGTCCGCGGATGAGCTGAAAAGCGGTTTGCGCCAGGCAGTGAGGAAGCGGAATGTCTTCCCCGTGATAACCGGCTCGGGATTGACCGATAAAGGGTTATCGGAATTGTTAGATGCCATTGTCGAATATTCCCCCAACCCGCTCGAGCACGCCCAACTTGAGGTAGCCAGTGCCGCCAAACCCGATGAGAAAAAGGCAATCGAGATTAAACAGGATAATCCCTTTATTGCATTTGTCTTTAAGAGCATATCCGACCCTTATGTAGGGCAACTGAGCCTCTTGCGGGTTTTTTCCGGCTCCCTTGTTGCCAACACCTCTTTTTACAACGTGAACAAAAAAACCAAAGAGAGGATTGGGTCAATTTACCTGTTGCAAGGCAAGGAACAGAGGGGTACGGAATCCGCTTCCTGCGGTGATATTGTAGCCATTGCCAAACTGAAAGAAACAGTTACTTCCGATTCGCTTTCCGACGGGCAAGACGTCGTGTTTGACCCTATTATTTTCCCTGAGCCGGCGATTTCCGCCTCCGTAAAGCCGAAAACCAGACAGGACGACGAGAAGATCTCCCTGGTGCTGGCGAAATTAGCCGATGAAGACCCTACCTTTAAGGTATCGCACGACTCTCAGACCAATGAAATGATCATTTCCGGCATGGGGGATCTGCACCTTTCAGTCATGGTCGGCCGCATGAAAAAGCGTTTTAATGTTGAAGTGGAATTGGGCACGCCCAAGGTTTCTTATAAAGAGACCATCTCCAAAAAAGCCAAGGCCCAGGGTAAATACAAGCGCCAGTCCGGGGGCCGCGGCCAATACGGGGATTGCGTGATCGAGATCGAACCCGTAGAAAGAGGAAAAGGGTTTGAATTCGTGGATAAGATATTCGGCGGGTCTATCCCCCGGAATTTTATCCCATCGGTTGAGAAAGGGGTCGTGGCGGCTATGACCGGCGGCATCGTTGCCGGGTATCCCGTGGTAGATGTCCAGGTCAATCTTCTCGACGGGTCTTATCATGAGGTCGATTCTTCGGATATGGCCTTCCAGAGGGCGGGAAGCATGGCGATAAAGAAAGCGGTCATGGAAGCCGGGCCGGTGTTACTTGAGCCGATAATGGACGTTGAGGTATATATACCCGAAGAGTATCTCGGCGGTATTTCGGGAGACATAAATTCCCGCCGGGGACGCATCATGGGTATGGATGTAAAAGGGAAGGCCCAGGTGATCAAGGCCAAGGCGCCTTTGGCGGAGATGTTTACCTATGCCAATGACCTGCGCTCTATCACCGGCGGCAGGGGCATGTACCTTATGCGTTTTTCTCATTACGAAGAAGTGCCGCATAAGATCGCCTCTACCATTATCGCGCGGTATCAAGCCACGCGCAAACAGGAAGAAGAGGAATAATCATGAAGATAGGCATTAAGGCCGCGGAATTTTCCGCCGGCAAGGCGGCCATTAAAGACCCGCGCATCGATAAACTGCAGGAAATCCTGCACAGCGCCCAGAAAATATACCTGAAAGCGGACCTTGTCACTGAAGAGAAGGCGATGTACGATGCCGACGGTATCGTTTGTTCCAAAGACGGTAAGCTCGATTTTATCCTTCACGATATCGAATTCATAGAGACGCGGCTGGCAAATGCGGAGGATGAGTCCGAAAAAAAGTTATTGCAGCGTTTTAAGGAACAGCTTGACCGGGAAGGGTGCATATCGGAAATGGACCTTGTCGAGGAAGAGAAAAAAATGGCGTCGTCTTATTCGATGCTGACTACGAAACCCGTTTACGTGGCACCGGGAGAGGAGAAGCTCGGCCAAGAAGGCCTCTTGTTTTCGGCATATACCTTTTTCGGCTACATCAGTTTCTTTACC
>Ga0315281_10011411_pt1 | contig 12175 bp, 12 predicted proteins | sample YL17G07_0_MG_FD_204540 | JGI IMG/M metagenome (GOLD analysis project Ga0315281, IMG submission 204540) | Sediment microbial communities from Yellowstone Lake, YNP, Wyoming, USA - YL17G07_0 | ecosystem: Environmental > Aquatic > Freshwater > Lake > Sediment | place: USA: Wyoming | collected... | reverse complement strand
CTTCTGGTTGGCGGCCTGCACGAGGTCGAAGATCGCTTCGCCCATCTGCGTCATCAGCTCCGCTTCGGCTTCCGGAACGCTCGATTCGATGCGCTTGGCGAGCAGGGCGTGGAACGGCAGGAGCCGGTTGGCCATCTCCCGCTCGAGCGGATCGCTTTCGCCCAGGAAATTGCAGCGGCGCCAGAGCTGCGGATCGGTGCGGGCGCGGAACTGGACGACGACGCTGGTGAGCTTGCGGAAGAACTCGTCCATCCGTTCGGTCCGGCTCCCGCCGCGCGCGCCCGCCTCCTGGCTGTTGAGGGCGCGATACGCTTCGGAGAACACCGCCGCGCGTGACTTCAGTCGCTCCGTGTCCTGCTGCACTTCGTCGGTAAAGTAGCTCTTGAAGCTGTCGACGGTCTGCGCCAGGGGCATATCCGAGGTGAGAATCTCGAACATCGAGACGAGCTGGGGCAGCTGTAGCGAGCTATTCCGCATCGCCTCGCGGAACTGCACGATGGGCGGAAGGTAGCGCGTGGCCAGGTCGCCCAGCAGGCACACATTGATGACTTCGGCGTCGCTGAGCTTGGACTCCTGTCCCGCGTTGATCGCCTGAAGCTTCGGCACGAGGGCCGGCGGCAGACCCTCCAGCTCAAGCACGGGCCGCACGGTGTTGACGAAGCCCTTTCGCCGCTGCACACGCTGGATCAGGCCGGACCTGAGCGCGTAGTTGGCCAGGATGTTGAGGGGGACGGTCTGGAAGGTCAGGTCGATCTGGGCAAAGAGCTGATCCTGGATCTCCGGCGGGGCGCCGGTTACCAGGATCGGACGCCCGGTGCGCAGGATCTCGGAGAAGATCAGCGGCGCCGCCAGCGCGTCCTCGCGCACCTTGTTCACATTGAGCAGCATCACGCAGGAGGGATCCTGCCGGATTCCCCCCAGCCATCGCCGCAGGCCGAAGAGGTCCTCGTTCGGATTGACTTCGATGTTCTCCGTCACCTCCTGGGTCAGGCCCTTGGCGAACTTGCCGCCCAGGCTGCGGCGCGCCTTGCGCTGGATGACGTAGCGGAAGGCGATGGCCTCCGCCCGGACGGTCCTCGAATTGAATGTCTTGAGAAAGCCGTCGAGGCCGAGGATCTTGTTCGGGGGGGCGTTGCTGACGAGCTGGATGACCCGTTGCTGCTCGGCCTGTGGTCCCGGCCGGCCCAATTTCGCGGCAGCGGTCAGGACGTTTGCTTCCATGGGGCCACCGCTTGGGATCTGGACGGCGCGAAGCGCGGGTCTTGCCGCCAACCGGGGTCTGGGCGCCGGCGACGTATTTCCCTCCGCCGCCATGCGAGCGGGCAAGGTTTATCCTAGCCCAGTTGAATTGGGCGAAACAAGCCGCACGGGCCTGCACGTGGAACGATTGAAGTGGCTCCCAGGTTGCGTGCGTGGCACGGCGCCGCAGCGGCACGTCTGCCTGAGGGACGGGTCGCACACCGCGGCATCCCAGCGCCCTAGCGCACGCTATAGTGGAAGAAGGGCAACTCCTCCTCCCGGATGTCCGAGACGAACATGTGCCCGGGCGCGTGGGTGATGGCCAGGGGAAGCTTCGCGTTCAGCAGCGCTTCCTGAGGCGTCACTCCGCAGGCCCAGAAGACCGGAATCTCCCCTGCGCGGATGGGCACCGGATCCCCGTATTCCGGCCGGTCGATGGCGCGAATGCCGATCGCCCCGGGATCTCCCTGATGGATCGGTGCCCCGTGCACCTCGGGCAGCTTACCCGTCACGAGCGCAGCCTTTATCGCCTGCTCGGGCGTGAAGGGGCGCATGGACACGACCAGCGGTCCGGAGAACGCGCCCGCGGGCCGCGTCGGAATGGCGGTGCGGTACATCGGCACGTTCACTCCGCAGGTCAGGTTGCGGATCTCCAGCCCCGCGTCCAGCAACGGCTTTTCGAAGCTGAAGCTGCAGCCGAGCAGGAACGAGACGAAATCGTTGCGCCACAGATCGCTCACGTCCGTTCGTTCCTCCGTCATGCTCCCGTCGCGGAAGACGCGGTAGCGCGGGATGTCCCGGCTCAGGTCGCTGCCGGGAGCCAACCGCTTGGCTTCGCGCTGACCGGCTTCCACGACTTCGAGCAGCGGGCAAGGCTTCTGGTTGCGCTGGCAGAACAGGAGGAAGTCGAAGGCGTGCGCCTGCGGGACAATCACGAGGTTGGCCTGAACGTAGCCGGGCGCCTTCCCGCTGGTGGGCTTGTCGAAGCGTCCACCGCGGATGGCCGCGCGCAGCTCCTGGCTCGGGTGCATGCCTGCCTCCTGAGGTGCGGGGGTTTGGCCGAGGGGGCGCAGGCCCGGCGTGGCGCCCCTCCTACCACTGGGGTCCGCCGGCCGCCGCGATTCGACCGGCAGCCTAGCATGGATGCCTCGCGGGAGTCCGGGACGCGCCGGCCGATGGACGGCACGGGGCGCTCATCGGTTTGGTTTTCGCGGTGGGTTCGATTTCGTTATTTTATATAACCATCTGATATGATGTGTGTTATTTGGAAGACCGAAGCCATCCGGGAGGCGGAGTCCGCTCGCTCCGGGTCGCCACCCGTAAGGGTGCGCTCAGGCACACGACGCACCCGTTCGCCTACGCTTAGCCTGCTCTCAAATGCCGTTGAGGTCCTGGTCTACTTCCGGGTCGCTCCAGCGAGGTGGGCCTGGGCGGGGCGGAGGGGGCGAGTGTCGCAAACCGCACCTCACCTCCGGCGCTACGCGCCACCTCCTCTCCGTAGGGAGAGGAGGAAGTGCGATAGCGACGGCACGTCACCTGCGCGAGGTGGGTTGAGTGCGCCGACTGGGCGCTGCGGGGAACTTGGGCGATGGGCGCGGTTAGAGCCGAACGGGCGAGACGGGGGACTTGGGCGTGGGGGGTGGGACGAAACGGACACGAGGGACAGGGGTGGTGGCGACAGAGAGCTTGGACTGTCAGGGCGGAGGAGATCAGCCAAGCCTTACCAGGGTCTGGGGCGCAGGACCCTTGATGAGGTGCACTACAGAGAAGTGGAACCTTTTGGGAGGTAGCTTGATCTCTTCGACTGAACCGGTTCAGAGTTTAGTCCTGCCGTGCGGTTGTCCAATGGGTGGGATTCACCTCACGCGTCCGCGCTCCGTGGCGCCGGCCATGACGGTCGCCCCCGCCAGGTTCACGGCCAGTTCCCGCACTCCTGTCTGCACCAGCTCCACGAATCGGCCTTCGCGCATCACCGACTCGGCTCGCAGGGTCTCCGCCGATTCCACATCCACGACTTGCGCGAACACCTGCCAGAGCGTCTCGGAGACCTTGGTCACTTTGCCGGAGACGATGCGGCGCACGCCGAGCAGCTTGCCCACCTGCACGGCGCATTCCTGGCTGGTGCGCCCGCTCTGCTGCAGGGCCTGTTCGCTGAGGATGGCGTCGATCTGGCTGCGGTCCACGAGGGTGACGCGTCCCGTGCGCAGCAATTCCTCGCGCAGGCGGTCAGTCACCACGCTGGCCTCGGCCTTGCTGCCGCCGAGGATGTCCAGGTCGAGCACGGCGATCAGTTCCTTGCCCGAGGCGGCTTTGGCGGGCGCGGGCCGGGCGGCAGGCGGAGACGGGCGTGCGGGGACCTGCGGCTGGCCGGTGCTGACTAGGGGAAGAATCAGGGCCAAGGATAGCGCCGCGCATAAGGCGCGACCGCTCTTAGAACGGTGCCACATCCCTTCCTCCACGTGGATTGGGCACCAACCGAGGCGGCGGTAGTGGGTCAGTTTGACGTTTTGCGCGAACCGTGGCCGGAACTGCACCTCACCCGCGCCGCTGCGCGGCGCCGGCCCTCTCCGTATGGAGAGGGCCTCCGACCGGCTCCGGATGCGGATGTTCAGAGAGCACGGGGTATTCTGGACTCTCCTCTCCATACGGAGAGGAGGTGGCCGAAGGCCGGAGGTGAGGTGGTGTTGCGTGCCTCCAAGCTTCAAACTGACCCACTACCGAGACGGCTTTTCCTTACTCTGCGAAGCTCGCTAAGATCAAGGGGAGCGACGTCCCGCGCGGGGACTCACGCCCGCCGCTCCCCACAGCCGCCGCCGACTCCTCCTGCCCGTGCGGAGCCCTGCCGGCGGGTTGCGCCCATTGCCCCGCAGGCATGACCGCAGTCAAGCGCCGGTGGTCGGAGCGCGCAGCGGGGCGTATGATGGGGCAAACTGGGTGCGTCGGCCCACCGCAGCGCGGCTGCCGCGCGCCCTATCGGCAGTGCCCATCGGCCCGGAAGGCGCGGGCGGGAGGCGGGTATGATGTGGGGCTGGGAGGGCGGACCCCATTACGGCTGGTGGTGGCCGATGTGGGGATTCGGCTGGATGTTCTTCATGCTGATCGTGATCGCGTTCGTGTTCATGATGGTGATGAGGCGGCGGCACCACATGGGATGGTGCATGCACCACGGGCCGCACGGCGACCGGGCCCTGGCGATCCTCCGCGAGCGCTACGCGAAGGGCGAGGTGTCGAAGGAAGACTTCGAACGCATGCAGAAGGATCTCGGCGCCTAGGCTCCGTTCGGAAACGCGTACCCTTCCGTCAACGCGGCGAGTCACCGCAGCGGAGGTCGAAGACTCCCGCGCCCCCAATGAGCGCCGCAGCCGCGCCGTTGCCTGAGCCACGTCGTTGCCTGAGCCACAGGACGCGGCTCCGGCGCACAACCAGAGCGCAGGGAGCATGCTCCCTGCTGGGGAGCCCGAGGGGCAAATGCCCCTCGGAATGCTTTTCCAATCACAGCCTAGGCCAGCACACCCGGACGAGGAGACGGAACATGCAAGCAGCGCAGGCGGCGCAGGTGCAGTCCAACCGCGGCAAGTACGGACTGGTGCGGCAGGTGGAACTCGGCTACGCGGAGGCGGTCGAGCGCGTCACCGCCACGCTCAAGGAGCAGGGCTTCGGCATTTTGACCGAGATCGACGTCAAGAAGACGCTGAAGACGAAGCTGGACAAGGACTTCGTGCCCTATGTGATCCTGGGCGCGTGCAATCCGCCGCTGGCCTACCGCGCGCTGAGCGCGGAGACGGACATCGGGCTGCTCCTGCCCTGCAACGTCTGCGTGTACGAGGATCCCGCAACCCACAAGACGATCGTCTCGGCGGTGGATCCGCAGACGCTGGTGGAGTTGACCGGCCGCAAGGATCTGCAGCCCATTGCCTCGGAAGTGCGGACGAAGTTGCTGGCGGCCCTCGCGGCGGTGTAGGCCCGCTCATTCCGACCTGACCGGCCCGGCGCTGCTGGGTCCGCGCGCGGCGATCCGGCGCGGAGCGCTAGCGGCCTGCGGAGCGCCAGCGCGTATGGCAGGTTTACCGTGCCGCGCCGTGCGCCGGCTGCTCAGCGGCTTGGTGCATCGCGTCGTGGTGCATCCCCTCATGCGCCGGCTGGGCGGCGCTTCCATACCCGCGCAGGTGCTGGTAGCGCTCGACCTGTTCGGGCGTCAGCAGCGCGCGCATGCGCAGATGGGCGCGCAGGTGGCTCGCCCGCAGCTGCCCCTGGAGGCGGCCCAGGTCGCCGGTGAGCCGCGCCAGTTCCGGCTCGTCCAGCGCACCCGTGCGGAAACGCTCGTCCAGGCCGCGCTCCAGGCTCAGGATTTCCCGCCCCAGCCGCACCGCCTCGGAACGCATTTCCGCGTACAGGCGCTCGGCGGACGCGCGTTGCTCGCCGGTCAGGGCCAGCGGCCCCGCCAGGTCGAGCACGTGGCGCGGGCCCGGATATTGGTTGAGTTCCGCGGCCTTGGCCAGCCCCATCCCCTCGCCCGCCTCCAGCGCGCGCACGTCCTCAGGCGAGAGCGCCTTGATGTCCCGCAGCTCCTGGCCCGCGTAAGCGGAGGGGGATGCCGGTTGCTGCGGTGCTGCGGCCAGGGGGGCGGCTGCCCCTGCCACGCCCAACAGCGCCGCCACTGCCCACGCCCCGACGTTCGGCTTTGCCATGCTCGTGCTCCTTGCTCCCATGGGATTCCCGGCTGCCGGGCGCTCCCGGCGCACCAAGCGCGGGAGCCGATCCGGAGCGGACCTAGACCCACTATCTTATCTCGTGAATCGGCTCACGGCTACTGCGATTGGGTTGTGCCGGACTGCGCAATGGGCGGGACGGGTGCTCGCGCGACCGCCCCGCGTCTCAAGAACCCCCGTTCCCGGTCGAGTCGTGCAGCGGTCTCCGGGGCAAGGGCATCTCTGCAGCCGGCCGCGCTATCCGCGCCCGCCGGAGATTGGGTAGAGTGGAATCGGCTCGCCCGAGGCGCCGTTCCACCTTTCTCCCGCTGGCGATCATGGCTCCGCGATTCCGGCCGGCGACTGAGGCTGACTGCGATACGGTGGTCGGCCTGATGCGTGAATACTACGCGTTCGACCGAATCGCATTCGACGAGACCTGGGCGCGCGAATCGCTCGGGCGCTTGCTCGCGGACGCCGGGCTGGGGCGGGCCTGGCTGATCGAGTGGGAGGGAGCCGTCGCCGGATACCTGTTCCTGACCTTCGGCTACAGCCTGGAATACAAGCGGGACGCCTTTCTCGACGAGCTGTACGTGTGCGCGCCCTACCGGGGCCGGGGCATCGGCCGGAAGGCCGTCGAGCATGTCTTGGCCGCTTGTCCCGCGCTCGGCATCGCGGCGGTGCACCTGGTCGTCGTGCCCGGCAACGAGCGGGCGCGCCGGCTCTACGAGAGCCTGGGCTTCGAGGATGAGCAGCGCCGCATGATGACGCGCCGCTTGCTGCGGCCGTCCGGCCAGCGCTGACCGGGCCGCCCGGCCCCCGGGAGGCAAGGGTGCGCGATTGACACACCCCGGCCCGGCCCGGCATAACTCGCCAGCGCCCGCGCAACGGTTCCGGCAGCCCAGCACTGCGCCGCCGGAGCGCCGGCTCCCCAAGTCCAGCGACGCACCGACCGGCCTGACCATGAAAGACAGCGAATCCTCGATCCGCGCCCAAGTGCACCGTCACGTCAGCGAGAGCCGCGTGCAGTCGCAGGCGCGGCAGACCAGCCAACAGTCCGGGCAAAGCCGCTCTTTGCTGGGAATCCTGCAGCAGACGGACCAGGGCCGGCACGACTTCGCCAGGAACCGCAAGGACGCTGACGACGCGGTGCGCCGGGAGATCGAGAAGGGCCGCAAGGAATCGGCCGCCACCCGCAGGCAGGGCGACCATGGCCGGAGCGAGACGCAGGAACACCTGAAAAAACAGCTGCGGCCCTGATGCGGCCCTGAATCGGCCCCGCGCGGCCGAGGGGGAAGCCCCGCCGCTCCGCTCGTGAGCGCGGCACTCCAGCGAGCTGCCGCGGAGCGGAATCCGCGTTGACCGCGGCGAGGTGGCGCGCTCCGGCTGGTGCGGCTGGAGCCGCTAGCGAGACTCGCCGACGTGCCGGGAGAGCAACCCAAACGCGGCGAGCACGTGCACGGCCAGCGTCACAGGGATCGCGAACAGCGGCAGCAGGAACATCGGGAAGCGGGACATGCTGTCGATCAGCTGGTCTCCCGCCAGGTGCAGCGCAATCCCGGACCCCATCAGCTGCAGCAACTCGGCCAGTCCGAGCGCGTGCCAGGCGGCCAGGATTCTGCGGCGCCGGAGCGTGGCGGCGCCCAGCACGAATCCCGCGAGCGGGGCGGTCAGTCCCACGCTGAGCTCGCCGATTCCGGCGGGCACGCCGAACCGCGCGGGCAGCACGCCCGTGCCGCACAGCCAGAGGAACGCCACGCCCGGGAGCACGCGCCAGGCATGGCACGTGGCCATCCAGCCGGGATGGAGGCCGCTCGCCCAGCGGCGCCGGCTCGGCGCACCCAAATAGATGCCGAGCAGCAGCGCGACCCCGCCCCAGACCCGCACCGCGATGAGCGGCATCGGCACCTGGGTAAGCACGCCCGCGAAGCCCGCCAGCAGCGCCAGCCCCAGCGACGCGAGCGCGGCCAGAATCACCATCCATCCCGCTCGCGTCATGAGTCCCCCCAGGCCAGGGTCGCCGCATGGTATCGCGCGGCACGGGTTGAATCGCGCGGCGCGGGGGCGCACCGGACGCGCCCCTCGCCCGGCGCCGCCGGAGCCGCACTCCCTGCCCGGCGCAGCCAGGAGTGCCGCCCGCCGTCGTCCTGCGCGCGGGTCTAGCCGGGCAAGGCGCCGATGGCCGCCCTCAGCTTGGCGCCGATGTCTCGTGCCTTGCGCGGATCGAGGGGACGCTTCTCCCGCGGTACGCCCGGCCAACGAGGAATCACGTGCACGTGCACGTGGTACACGACCTGTCCGGCGGCGCTGCCGTTGTTGACCATGATGTTGTAATGGGAGGTGTTAAGCGCGCGCATGGCGCCCTGGGCCACGCGCTGCACTCCCTGCATGAGCGCCGACAGCTCCTCCGGCGTGAGTTCCTCGAACCCCGCCACCTCCCGCTTGGGCACGACCAGCGTATGCCCGTCGCTGGCGGGGTAGACATCGAGAAAAGCGATCAGGTGGTCGGTCTCGTAGACGATCTCGGCGGGAGCTTCGCGGCGAATGATGTGCGTGAAGATCGAAGCCATCGGCGGACCGGATCGGAAGTCGGGGGAGCGGCTGCCGGCGCCTTGCAGCATGCCAGGGTCTCGCGCGGGGACGCAACGCCGCCCGCGGCAGCCCGGTGCGGCCGCGCCGTCCGAGGTCGCCGCAAGCCGACGCCGCGCGCCTCGGATTCCATCCCGCGCCCGTGCCGGAAGCCCGTCCGGCGCCGGTGCGCGCGTTCGAATCTTGGGCCGGCGTGATATGGTCGGGCGAACCGGATGGACGCGACCGTCCCACCCGTCAGGAGATTCCCATGCGCAACCTGTCCCCCGGGACGCCGCAGCCGGCGTCCGTCCTGTACAGCCGCTGCAGCGTCGATCTCGGCACCGGCCGCATTGCCGTCGAGGAAGTGCCGTGCCGCAATCTCGAGGACGTGCTGGGCGGCTTCGGCCGCTCCTTCCAGATGCTGGCGCAACACGAGATCCGGGACGCCTATGCGCCGGAGAATCCGCTCATCGTCAACACAGGCGTGCTGACGGGCACCGAGGTGATGACGGGGCTGCGCACGTACTTTTCGGCCTACTCGCCGCTGAAGGTGTCGAACCGGGGATTGCCCGCCGCCATCTGGAGCGCGGGCAGCGGGAACTTCGGCTGCAAGTTCAAGTGGTGCGGGCTGGACGAGCTGGTCGTCGTGGGCCGCGCGGCGCAGCCGGTGTACCTGCTGATCACGGAAGGGCCAAAGGTGGAGATCCGCCCGGCGCAGGAGCTGCTGGGACTGGATACGCACGAGAAGATCATGGCCCTCGCCGGCAAGCACCCCGACGGCCATGTGGCCTCGATCGGCCCCGCCGGGGAGAACTACCGCGCCAACTTCATGGCCGCCGTCGCGCTCAGCACGGACAACGAGCTCAAGTCGAAGGACGACAAGTGCCGCTTCGCCGGCCGCGGCGGGATGGGCAGCGTGATGGGGAGCAAGAACCTGCTCGCCCTGGTGGCGCAGGTCAAGGACAAACCCGGCAAGCTTGCGCCGGAGGTGCGGGACATCAACCGCACCATCTCCGGCGGGCCGGGCTCCGCGAAGTTCCGCGAGAAGAACAAGCAGGGAATGGGCGGCACGTGGAGCAACTACGAGCCGATGGAGAAGTTCTACGTCGTGCCGCAGAACAACTTCCGGCCGCTCGGCGACGACAAGGTCAAGCTGCTCTTCCGCGAAAACGTGGAGAAGGAATACATCGTGCGGGCGGAGAGCTGCTACCGCTGCGGCATCAACTGCCACAAGAACATCTACGAGAAGAAGGCGGACGGCAGCCGCGGGGAGTTCCGCGCGAAGTTCGACTACGAGCCGCTGGACCTGCTCGCCACCAACCTCGGCATCCATAACCCGACCGAGGCCTGGCAGCTCATCAAGCTCGTGGACAATCTCGGCATGGATTCGATCTCGCTGGGCACCACCATCGCTTACGTGCTCGACTACAATGTGCGCCATCCCGGCAAGCCGCTGCTCAACGGCGCGAAATTCGGCGAGTTCGCGAAGATCAAGGAGCTGATGGAGGGGACGGGGCGCGGCCGGCTGCCCGAGATCGGGCGCGGCGTGAAGCGGCTCTCCGACGGCCTCCGCGAGCCGGGCTACGCGATGCAGGTCAAGGGCCTCGAGCTGCCCGCCTACATTCCCGACACGAACCCCGGCTACCCCTGGGCGATCGCCGGAGGGCACATGTCGATGGGGACGTTCCTGCTGCTCGTGCTGCAGGGCGACACGAGCATGGACTACTGGGTCAAGGCCATCACCGAGCGCGGGCTGTACCAGGTGCGCGACGACCTGCTCGGCGTGTGCAAGTTTGCCGGCATGAGCCACAAGCAGGCGCTCGACTCGCTCAAGTCCATCGGGCTCGAGATCACGCAGGAGCAGCTGCTGGCGGCGACGCGGCGCTCCTATTTGCGCGGCCTGGCGCTGGAGCGCAAGCAGGGCTACGAGGATTCCGACTATGCGCTGCCCGCGCAGGTCTTCGAGAACCCCAATCCCAACCTGAAGACGCCCAACTTCGTCACGCCCGAGTTCTTCCGCGAGCTCAAGACGAAGGTGTGGGCGGTCTTCGACAAGGAGCTGGCCGCTCTGTAGCGCGCCGGGCCGCGGCGGGTCGTTCCGCGTCCGCGGCTCACCGTGCCGATGCAGAGGGAAGCGAGGGGAGCGGCCGGACTTTTTCGGCGCCGGCGCAGCCATCCAAAGCGCGGATCCGGCAGCGTTCGGCCGGCGCTTCTTCACGCGCCGACGGAGAAGCGTTGCGCGGAGAGATTGCCCATGCCCATCCGCATCGTCTTTGCCGCGCAGTTTGCCGAACTGGTGGGGGGAGCGGACTCCGTCACGGTCGCGGGCCACTCCGTGGGCGAGGTGCTGCGCCGGCTCACCGAACGGCATCCCGCGCTGGCGACGCTGGTGTGGTCGCGCACGGCCGTGGGCGCGCGCGAGCTGAATCCGGCGATCGTCGTGTTTCTCAACGGCGAGGACACGCGCGCACGGGGCGGGCTCGACGCCCTCCTCAACGAGGGGGACGAGCTGCTGCTGATCTCCGCGGTGGAGGGAGGATAGCTGCAGGCTGCGGCGAAACGAACGGGGGACGGGGCCTGGAGCGAACACGGCCGGCCGGAAGCGCCGCCGGCAGCGATGACGGCTGGCCGGAAGCGCAGGCCAGCAGCGATGACGGCTGGCCGGAAGCGCAGGCCAGCAGCGATGACGGCTGGCCGGAAGCGCCGGCCAGCCGCGGGCGGCGCCCCTGGCCCGCCAGGGTCGAGCTAGTGGTCCCTCAGGCCCAAGTCGGCCATGAACCGGTACTTGATGAAGGTCGGGCTCTTCGGCAGCGGCGGCCGCTTGGCCCGGTTCTGCTCGACCAGGGCGAGGATGAACCACGGGCCGTCGCCGGCCAGAGCCCGGTCACAGGCTTTCTGGAAGGCGGGCAGGCTCTCCACGCGCTCCACCTTGTCCGCGGCGTAGCCCGCCCCTTCGGCGACTTTCGCCAGGTCGGTGCGATACGCGGTGGCGGTGGGCTGCTGGCCCGTCAGCTCGTAGCTGCGATTGTCCCAGACGATGTGCACGAAGTTCTTCGGGCTGCGCACGGACTCGGTCGCAAGCGAGCCGAGATTCATCAGCAGCGATCCGTCGCCGTCGAGCACGATCACCTTCTCCTGGGCGCGGGCCATCGCCAGTCCGAGCGCGACCGAACAGGCCATCCCCATCGCGTTCCACATGTAGAAATTGCGCGGCCGGTCCTTGGAATTGAACAGGTCGTACACGTTGTTGCCGAGCGACGCGACCACCAGCTCGTTGGTCAGCTTGGAGACGAGGTACTTCGTGGCTTCAAAGCGCTCGATCATGACGGAGCTATTCCTTCCAGCCGGCAAGTTGCGTGGAAATCAGGAGGGCGACGGGCCCTTCGGAGGAGTAGGCGAGGCGCAGCATCCCTTCCGTCAGCACGGCGACTTCCTCTTCGCGCCTGAGCTCGAAGTAGGGAATGCGCAGGGCGGCGAAGATGTCCCGGGCGGACTGCCCCATCGTCACCTGGGCCTGGTTGAATTCGCCCAGGTCGCCGCGGTGGCCGATGATCATGGGCAGGGGAATCTTGTACGGAATCGCCAGCGAGGCCAGCGCGTTGATCGAATTTCCGAGCCCGGACACCGGCATCACCAGCGCGCCGCGCACGCCCCCGAGCGCCTGACCGCAGACGACG
>Ga0315281_10011410_pt1 | contig 12176 bp, 10 predicted proteins | sample YL17G07_0_MG_FD_204540 | JGI IMG/M metagenome (GOLD analysis project Ga0315281, IMG submission 204540) | Sediment microbial communities from Yellowstone Lake, YNP, Wyoming, USA - YL17G07_0 | ecosystem: Environmental > Aquatic > Freshwater > Lake > Sediment | place: USA: Wyoming | collected... | reverse complement strand
AACCGGCGTTTCGAAGAATTGGCGGAGCAAAGAACCGCCGACCCTTCCATGCACGAGCGCCTTGTGGCCGACCTTTGGCGCAGGTATAGGCGCTGGTCGCAAGAGAGGGATGAAGCGCGCCTGTAAAGGTCCCCCTCCGCTTTGCCGATCCACTCAAGCGTGAGAGGATTCATAAAGCACCTTTCCCTTTGAGGTGATTTCCTGGAGGAAGAAATCGTTCAACCCCAGCCGCCTCCTGAGATCCTCCGGGGTCCGGACGACAATGTCCACGGGAATGCGCGGGCTCAAGGCGTGCATGATCTCAGCGGCTTTCAAGCCGTTGGATCCCTCGAAAGAGAGAACCACCAGAAGATCCACGTCCGAGTCGCGGGTTGGCTTGCCATAGGCGTATGACCCAAACAGGATGACACGATCGGGTTTGAACCGGCGCCCGATCCGTCTGGCAAAATCCCGAATTGTCTTGCGGCTGACAAGCACCTTGGATATCTCCCGTCCCATAGCGGCGGAAAGAGGCCCCGCGACAACGGATGACGATTACGGACCTTTGCCCCCGGCCCGAACCCGTTCGTCTCAACCATCCGGGTCGAATGGTACTCCGGAACGGCGTCCCCAGGCAACTGAAATTGCCGATTGCGGATTGCGGAGGGAGCATCTTGACTCCGCTACCAAACCGTGGGAACGGACAAAATAGGGCGGGCGTCTCGCCGGCCGCTTTCAAACGCCCCCCGCCGACTCTAGAGTCGGTGGAGCGCTGATTTTGCTCCAGAGCAGACACGCTCTCCATATCGCCCCCGCCGACTTTATGTCGGTGGAGTGGTGGTTTTCTTTTCGTTTGCGAACCCGAGGCAGCGACAATGTGAGAGAGGGCGTGGATGGGCGCCGAGAAATTCATGGCAAGAAACGAGGGGTTTCAATCACCGCTCCACCGACATAAAGTCGGAGGGGGCGCGGATGAATAATATGGCCGATTCTGGAGCAAAATCAGCGCTCCACCGACATAAAGTCGGAGGGAGCGATTTGGTCGCGGAGTCAAAATGCGCCCGATTGCGGATCAGGTTCAGGATGGTCAACCCCCAATCCCCAATCCGCAATCCCCAATCCGCAATCCTCAATCCACAATCCGCAATCCCCAATCCGCAATCCGCAATCCCCAATCCCCAATCCCCAATCCGCAATCCGCAATCCCCAATCCGCAATCCCCAATCCGCAATCCGCAATCCCCAATCCGCAATCCGCAATCCTATCGTTGCGCCTTCTTCAGCCGGTAGTATTCGTCCAGGAACTGCTTGGCCACCGGCGCGGCGAACTCGCCGCCGTGGCCCACGCCTTCGAGCAGCACATACACGCAGATCTCCGGATTGTCGCACGGTGCAAAACATACGAATCCCGCGTCGGTGACCTTTCCCTGGGACGTGGCTCTCTCGGCGGAGCTGGTTTTCCCCGCCACCTTCATCGCCGGATCAAAGCCCGCATGGCGCCCCGTGCCGCTGCGCGTGTCCGAAACCACGTTCCGAAAGTCTTCGAGCAGGATGGCCCACTGCGCCGGCGTCCAGGGAATTCTGCTCACCTCGACGGGCGCGGATTCCACCACCTCACCCGACGCAAGCACCATGCGCTTGACCACCTGAGGCACGAACATCGTGCCCCCGTTGGCCAGGGCGCAGTAAGCATTGACGATCTGAAGCGGCGTGGCCAGGATCAGGCGGCCCTGGCCGACGGCCAGCATGTGCAGGTCCGCGAGGTTCGTGGGCCCCGGCGCGCCTAGTTGGCCCGGCGATTCGGCGCCCAGCCCAATGCCCGTGGGTTGTCCGAAACCGAAAACGGAGCCCGTTTCGATCAGTTTGTCCAGCCCGACCCGGTTTGCCGCCACGTCGAAGAAATACATGTTGCAGGAAACGGTGATCGCTCTGCGCAGGTTCACTTCGCCGTGGGAACGTTTTGCGTCGCACTGCATATAGGGGCGGTTCTGAATCCCCATATTACTCCCGGTGCCGTGGCAGTAATAGATGCGCTCCGTCGAGCCGCCCGCGAGCAAGTAGGCGGAGGCCGTGACAATCTTGAAAGCGGAGCCGGGGGCATAGCCCGACCGGATCACCTTGTTCCAACTCGAGTTGCCCTCCCTCCCGGCCTGCTCGGGGAAGCCGGCGTCAAAACCCGGACAGGACGCCATCGCCAGCACCTCTCCGTTCCGGGGGTCCATCGCCACGAGCACGCCGGATTGGTCCTTCAGGAGATTGCAGGCCGAGGTTTGGAGGTCAACGTCCACCGTGAGCACGAGCTTCGAGCCTGGGACAGCGTTGCTCTCCACCCTGGAATCCAGCAGAAAGCCAAAGGCGTCGCGCCGCACGATCTGCGTTCCCTTTTCGCCGCGCAGAAGCGCCTCGTACTTGCTCTCCAGCGACGCCTTACCCACCGTGTCGTTCAGGTCATAGCCCTCCTCGAGCCGTCCTTGCACTTCGTTCTCCAGAATCGCGGACACATACCCCGTGAGAAACGCCGCCACTCTGCCGCAGGGGTACGCCCGCGCGAAGGTCTGCTCGACGTGCAGCCCGGGGAGCATGGCCTGGCGTTCCATGAGCGGCAGGGCCTCGGCCATGGCCAGGTTCACGGCGAGCGGCAACCGGCGGGGGCTTCGCTTGAGTTTCATCACGTTCTCGAGGGGAGGAATGACGGCCCTCGGGCACAGCGCCGCCACCCGCTCGAGAGTCTCGGCCATCTGTTCCTTGCGAACCTTGTAGGGGTTGACGGAGAGGTTGAACCGCGGCTCGCTGATGGCCAGGAGGCGGCCGTAGCGGTCCTCGATGGCGCCGCGCGGCGCGGGGATCTTGTCGCGCCTGAGCATGTTGTACTCGGAATAGTCGAAGAGCTCCTGTCCGCGGCCCACGGTCAGATAAAGGATGCGGGCCGTGAGGAAACCCAGGACGCACAGGCCGCACAAGACCAGCACGGTGATACGCGCCAGGAAATGGCTTTGCTCACGCGTGGCTTTTTGTCGGTCACCAAACATCCTAGGGAAAATACCGCGCGGCGCAAACACTCGCAACTGGAATTGTGGATTGCGGATTGGGGATTGCGGATTGAGAATTGCGGATTGAGGATTTGGGATTGCGGATTGGGGATTGCGGATTGGGGATTGCGGATTGGGGATTTGGGATTGAGGCAGGGAATTGAGGATCTTGTATCTAATCCGCAATCCGCAATCCCCCATCCGAAATCCGAAATCCGAAAGGCGGGGTTATGCAACTTTGTGGATGGCATTGACGAATTCGCGGCCTGACATAGGCTCAGGAAGCGGTTTGTCGTCCTGTTCATAGAGCGCGACCGTCTCTTCGATGATCTCGCAGAGTTCAGCGAAAACGCTCTTGGGATCCGCGCCATGGCAACCCCCGAAAAACAACTCCGGGCAGCTGCCGATGAAGCAAGCATCGCCCTCCGACCACTCCACAATCTTGAGGTACCTGTCGCTTTTTCTCATCGTTTTGACTCCTCAATTGCCAATATAACGGATTTTTCCTGGTAGCGCAACGCATCATCGCCTTCATGGCCGGAGACCGTGACCGGTTACCGAGCCCTTGGATGGACAAAGTTCCGGTGGCTTCCTTTTCCACCTCTGGCGATGAATCCGGCCTGTCTCAAGTCCCAAATGAGATCACGCACCTTGCGTGGCACACGTCGTCTCTTTCTGCATTTGTCATGTCATGTGTTAATGGTAGATTTCTCATTTTACTTCTGCATCAAGGCAGCACTTCTTATATTTCTTGCCAGAGCCGCATGGACACGGGGAATTACGTCCTATCTTTGTTTGCTTTGAATGCTTAGATTTGTCTTCTTCAATGACGGGGAATTCTGTCACGGTCTTTTTCTGAAGGGTAAGATTGCTGGATTCAAAGAATCCTATCCCCCTGTTTGCCTGTTCATAGTACTCTCTGCGATCATCCGGCCAATCGCAGCAATCCATTAGGATGAAGTCCTCAGAATTCGTTCTTGCGAATTTTGGGGCATCTATAGCAATGCCAATAACTGTCCTCAAGTGCGGGAATTTATTCTTCGCGGCACCACAGGCAATTTCAAGCATTGCTTGTCGCTTTGGGCGGTAGTCATTCTCATAGTCAGTGATTCCGTCAACTTTGAGTTGCAGAAACACATAACCTTTTTCTCTGTAGAACGAAGGCATGAAGGATAGATTCCGCATCAGCGGTTGGGAGGATGCCGGGAAGCTGCGGATTGCCCCAATGATATGTTCCGATAAGGCGCGGCGGCAGAACCGAGGCTCCTTTGCCATTTCACGGATCGCACTTTGCCCTCTTAGCGGTGTGGAGTTTCCAAGCAAAGTGCCGTCAAGGGTATTCTTACAGGTTCTTTGGAGCAGTTCATCCCAAAGATATGACACCTTGTCGGCTGATTTTTTGTTCTTGTAGATTGCAGTCTCAATGAAATCTTTCCATTCTCCCTCGCCAATCATTACAAAGTTGATGTCTCTGCGCGTTGTCCCAATAAAATGCTTGTTCCGGGGTTTGTCAAAGTTCTGGAAGTAGTGTGCTAGTAAGTCTTCTTCCCCGCAATAGGTCAAGGCATCGAGTGATTTAATTGCATCAATCTTTGCGTCTAGGTATGAAGAGAAATCACAGAATGTATCAAGTTCACTAAGAATAACTGGAAGGTTGAAGCTATCGAACACATGAACGGGGTTATTCTTGTCGATGTCGATCTTGAACGGGAGAGGACAGTGAGTACCGCTGTATCCATAGGAAATAGCTAAGCTGCCGTACACGTTGTCGTCGGAGTAGTTTTCACAAGCTTCCTTGGCTCCGTGTGCGATAATGATCTTGTGAACAATCATTTTATCGAAGTCAATATTGATGGGGAATGGGACTTCCAAGGCGTTATCTAGGAATATGCCGCGCCCACTCCTGATGTAACGTTCGGCGCCCTGGGCAGCGCGAATCTGGTCATCAATTACTCTTTTTTTCCAGCGTTCCCAGTTAACCAGCAGGTCTTCGCTCGGTTTATCGAGTTGTCGGCTCTCGCGATCAAAGAATATAAGCACGTGATTCTCAAAAACGGCGAGCAGATCACAAAGCTCATTTCGGTCGTCTCTTACTGGATTTGGGTAACTCCATAGCTTCAGGAATGACCTTTCACATAGGTCTGCCAGCAGCCGCTCGGTGGGTGTCACGCCCTTCGACTTGACGATAATCATTGGCCAGATCCTTGTTTGAAGAGGCAAGGCCAGACTTTCAAATCTCAATCTGCCTTGGCATCCCCGCTCCCGGCAAACTGAGATTTGAAAGTCTGACCCTGCTGTCGCATGGCACGCTGTCCAGGTATAACGTATCAGGACAGAGGTCTTGGCCATTCCGCCATTGGACGCTCCCTAAGAAAGGCCTGACGGAATTGAATAGGGTCATGTCTTTCAGCTCGGTAAATACACCGAGGCCCAAGTAGGGTTTGACGTCAAACGACCTGACTTCGCCGCTGCTGAAAAGCAAGGTCAGCGTGTAGTCGGGATTCGGTTTGACAGCTCTTACTCTAGGGTTCATCACCAACTCTCTCTATTTCAAGGGGTCAATCTTGAACACATTTTCACCCTGGCTGGCAAGTTCCCAATCGGCCATCAGATCCTCTTGGTGTATTTCAATCCACGCTTGGACCAATCTCAGCTTGTTGGGTTTCAGTTCACCTTCCAACACGTCGCCTCCCGGTATGGCAATGACCGCATCCTGTTCCTGGTATTTGACGTGAATGTGCGGCATGTGATGCTGTCGCTTATCGAAGTGGTACATCGAAACGATAATCCCGTAGAACATTGCAATGATCGCCATAGTCAGTCTCTCTTCATCTCAGGAGCGGCAGGGTCACACTTTCAAATCTCAATCTGCCCTGGCATCCCCGCTCCCGGCAGATTGAAATTTGAAAGCCTGACCCTGCTGTCGACCCTGCTGTCTTGACCCTGCTGTCTCTGCTGTCTCGAAAACCCTGAAAAACAGGGGGCTATTCGGTTTCCGACTTGAAAAACAGGCCGTCAATTTCCCAAACCAGAATGGCCCACAGAGCCCAGGTGAGAGTGGCGTACAGCGTGGCGTCGAACGTGCCGGTGTTGACAACCCACCTGCCCACGGAGACCCAGTCGTAGCGAATGGCCGCCAGAAACAGGGCCAGTGGGAGAATCATCACCGACAGGAATAGAAGGGGGTGGATCACCCGCCAGGCGGTGGTGGAGCGTGCCTGCTCCGCCAGAGAGTCCACCTGCTCCTGCGTCAGGGCGGGGTATTGCCGGATGACGTTCTCTATGTCGGCGATGGGGGCCAGAACGGGCAGGAGTTCCATTCCCGTCTGCGCCTTGACCTCGTCCTGGACCATGATGTCCGTCGGGTCTTCCATGGCCATCACGAGGCGGTTGTTATCAATGAGAATCGGGACACAACGGAACCGCTCGGCATAGGAGCGGGAAATCCGGGTGAGGAGATCCGGGGGTACGGAGATCCCGCGGATATCCACGATCTCGTGTTTGAATTTCTTGTGGAGAAAGGCCATCTTGGCCTGCTCGGTGAGAAGCCCCATGTCCACCAGCACCCTCCCGATGGACTTCTCCTGCGCGAGCTGGGCCGCGCGCGCGGCCTGAAGCTGGTCCTCGTTGATCAGCCCTTCCTCCAGGAGAAGCTGGCCCAGGTCCTTCTGAGAGTTCATCTTGGTCATGCCTGCAACTCTCCCGCCTCCTCAAGTCCCCCAGGGGCTCGAAAGAAGCCCTTGCGCCCGCGGGGTCGCTTCAATGGCCTGAGATGAAAAGGAGTAATAATACCCTCGCCGCCGCCAACCCGTGGCCCGAGAACCACGGCCCGACAGGTATCATACTGACCAATTCCCACTTGCCGTGTCAAGAGGAAAAGACCCGCCGCTTTTCGTGTCGGTGCGTTTTTTGTTGACAACCCGCCCCAGGAGCCTGATAAACAGGATTCCTGAGCGCGCCGCGGATCGAGAGCGATCTGCCGCCGATCCTCGCGGGCTCAAAAAGGTCGGGGCGTGGCGCAGTTGGTAGCGTACTTGACTGGGGGTCAAGGGGTCGCTGGTTCAAGTCCAGTCGCCCCGACCATGTAATCAGCCTGTAAGTTCTTCAAATGCAAGGATCTCCGCTGGCCGCCCCAGCGGAGATTCCGCTTTCTGCGCGTCATTTGCGCGCCTTATCGTGGGCAGGAACGCGCCGCCGGGAGCCGCGGTCCGATTGTCTCTGAGCCGGTAGCCGGCTCTGGGTTCGCTGGAGCGGATCCTAACCCGGGCGGCGCGAAGAATGGGGCGTCTGACGCAAGAGACTCCGGCGCGAATCATCTTGACATTCATCCGGTGTCGCTTCAACAATTGGCAAGTGCTCGTTTGCTGGCGCAAACTAGGGTTTGGGTGCGTCAGCAGTTGGCTGAAAGAGGGAACTGAACAATGAAGACGCCGCCAATACAGCCACCGAGCGAAATGCTCAACGTGAAAGAAGCCGTCTCGTCTGCGACCAAAGCGTTGCAGGATTTCTTCGCCGGGAAGAAACTCCTCAATCTTGAACTTGAAGAAGTCGAGTTGACCGAAGACGGCAAGTCGTGGCTCATCACGCTCGGTTTCGATCGTCTTGTGAAAACGCTGTCAATACCAATGACGAGACTCGAACGCAAGTACAAGATATTCAAGGTTGATGGCGTCACGGGGAAAGTCACGGCGATGAAGATCCGTAAACCATGAACGATACCCCCGATATCTTGCTCAAGAGGTACAAGAATAGGGGAATCTTCGTTGATGCGAATCTCCTCTTGCTCTGGTTCGTCGGCGCTCTAGACAAACAGCTCATCCCCCGGTTCAAAAGAACACAGCGGTTCGCGCCGGAGGACTTTGATACGCTCGATGATTTTGTGGCTTGCTTCAAGACGCGCGTAACTCTCCCGAACGTTCTCACCGAAGTTTCGAACCTTGCCGCGCAATTGGGGGAGCGTGCGCAGTCGTTTTTCACGGAGATCTTCTCCAAGGAAATCCGTAACCTCGACGAGCGATACATATCGAGTGTTTCGGTGCTTGATGACTCCTCCTTTCCAAGGTTTGGCCTCACCGACTGTTGCATCATGTCCCTGGTTAGGAACAACTACCTACTTCTCACAGATGACTTTCGCTTGTCACAGTTCTTTTCTTCGGTCGGTGGTCATGCGATAAACTTCAACCACATTAGGGTCATGAACTGGAGGCAAGAGGGGTAACGTCGGTGGCCCAGGAAAACCTGCTCTACTACGGAGACAATCTGGACGTTCTGCGCCGGCACGTGGCGGACGAGTCGGTTGATCTCGTCTATCTGGACCCGCCGTTCAACTCCGCCCAGGACTACAATGTTCTCTTCAAGGAACGTAACGGCACAGAGTCGGCGGCGCAAATCCGCGCCTTCGAGGACACCTGGCGCTGGGACCAAGTAGCGGCGCGGGCCTATCAGGAGGCTGTCGAGGGAGGCGGCAAGGTGGCGCAGGCGATGATCGCGTTCCATTCCTACCTCGGCGCGAACGACATGCTGGCCTATCTCGCGATGATGGCGCCGCGTCTGGTGGAACTCCGGCGGGTGCTGAAAGAGACGGGGAGCATCTACCTGCATTGTGACCCGGTGGCAAGCCATTACCTCAAGATTCTTATGGACGCGGCGTTTGGGCCGGCAAACTATCGAAACGAGATCACCTGGAAGCGGACGAGCGCCCACAGCGACACGAAACAGGGCATGCGCAGGTACGGGAAGATTCGGGACATACTTCTGTTCTACACCAAGTCCGACAACTTCACGTGGACCCCTCAGTATACCTCTTACTCAGGAGAGTACATGGAGGCGGAATACCGCCATGTGTCCGCGAGCGGTAGACGATACAAGGAAACCAACCTGACGGCTGCGAGGCCAGGAGGAGACACCGAATACAGGTGGCATGTAAAGAGGGCCAAGGGGGGAAAAGTCCGCTGGGAAGCGGATCTCGAGGAGGAGTATCGGAAACCGAGAGTGGGTCACGAATACAAATCAGTCGTCCCATACAAGGGGCGTTATTGGGCATACTCAAGAGAGAACATGAAGGAGTTCGTGAAAGCGGGCAAGATCGTTCATCGGGAAACGGGCGTGCCGAGACTCATGCAATTCGCCGACGAGATGCCGGGGATAGCCTTACAGGATCTTTGGGATGGAATCCCACCCGCTCTCGGAGATGAGAACCTTGGCTATCCAACACAAAAGCCCGAAGCCCTTCTTGAGCGCATCATCCAGACCAGCAGCAACGAGGGCGACTTGGTGCTCGACCCCTTCTGCGGGTGCGGGACGACGGTTGCCGTGGCGCAGCGGCTCAAACGCCGCTGGATCGGGATTGACATCACGCACCTGGCGATCAACCTGATGAAGCGGCGATTGCATGACTCTTTCGGCAAGAACGCGGCCTTCAAGGTCATCGGCGAGCCGGTGGACGGGGCGGGCGCCGCCGACCTCGCCAAGGCCGATCCCTATCAGTTCCAATGGTGGGCTTTGGGACTGGTGGATGCGCGGCCAGCGGAGGGGAAAAGAGGCGCGGACGAAGGCATTGACGGCCGCATCTTCTTCCACGACGAGGCCGACACCACGCAGACAAAACAGGTTGTTTTGCAGGTGAAGGCGGGGCACGTCAACGTCGCCCACGTGCGCGACCTGCGCGGGGTGCTCGACCGGGAGAAGGCGGAGATCGCCGTCCTCATCTCCCTGGAAGAACCGACCAAGCCCATGCGCCGGGAGGCCGCCGACACGGGCTTTTACCGCTCGCCGGGCTATCACAAGGACTACCCGCGCCTGCAAGTGCTCACGATCGGCGAGCTTCTCGCGGGCGGCGGGATTGACATGCCGCCTCCACGGCAGACAAACGTGACGTTCAAGAAAGCGCCAAAGGCAAAGACCAAGAAGGCGGCTAACCCCGATTTCCTTGAGTAACGGCCGGGGCGGCGCGGTTTCAGGGGGCGCGTCCGGTCTGAAACAAGGCGCAAGCATGGCTTGCGCACTCCAAGAAAGCGTCCCCTATTCCAGGATTCCAGTTCCGGGGAGGTTTGGAGTTTTTGGAGTGCTGGAGCCATGCTCCAGCCCTGCTTTTCGCGAAGCCATGCTTCCCTTTCCTGGCGCAACGCCTCCCGAATCCGTGGGACGCACCCGTGCGCCAAGTTTCCGGGTTTATCCGCTTGATTCCGGGCGGTCAGATGGCTATAGTGGGTCCCGGTGGCGGGCGAGCTTGCTCACCGCCCCCATTCTTCCGTGCGGATATCATTCCCGGAGCGGCAAATCGCCCAGGAAAGCGCCCGAAACCGATGGCGGAGCGGACTAAGACCTCTTACATAGGACTCGCCCGGCGTTACCGGCCTCAGTCCTTTTCGGACCTGGTGGGGCAGGACCAGGTTGCGCGCTCCCTCGAGCAGCAGGTCCTCCAGGAAAGACTGGCCCAGGCCTACATTTTCAGCGGCCCGCGCGGCATCGGCAAGACCAGCGCCGCCCGCATCCTGGCCAAGTGCCTCAATTGCCTCAAGTCCACCAAGCCCGTGCCGCACCCCTGCGGCGAGTGCGAGCAGTGCAAGAGCATCACCTCGGGCAACAGCATGGACGTGATCGAGATTGACGGCGCGTCCAACAACAGCGTGGACGATATCCGCAACCTGCAGGAAACCATCAACCAGAACCCCTTCGCCGCCCGCAAGAAAGTATATATCATTGACGAAGTGCACATGCTGAGCAAGGGGGCGTTCAACGCCCTGCTCAAGACGCTGGAAGAGCCCCCGCCCTTCGTCGTTTTCATCTTCGCCACCACCGAGCTCGAGAAGATCCCCGAAACGATCAAGTCGCGGTGCCAGCTCTTTCAGTTCCGCCGAATCTCCATCGAGGATATCACCCGCCGGCTCGACTACGTCGTGGAGCGGGAGAAGATCGAGATGGATCCCGGCGAGCGCCGCGCCATTCTCGAAACCATCGCCTTCGCGGTGGACGGCGGCCTGCGCGACGCCCTGATGGCCCTCGACCAGATAGCCGCCCTGAGCGACGGCGGGGTGAGGCTCGACGAAACCGTCCGGTTCCTGGGAGTGGTCGAGCACGAGCTGCTGATCCAGACCGTCGAATGGCTGCACCAGCGCAACACGCGGGCGCTGCTGGAAATGGTGAACTCGCTGGTGGAGCGGGGCCGGGACCTCGAGCGCTACGTGAAGAATCTCCTGGGCTTCCTTCGGGACCTCATGATCCTGAAATCCGGCGGGGGCGAGGAACTGGTGAACCTCTCCGGCGAGAAGCTGGCGCGGACCAAGGCGCTGCTCTGGAAAACCGAGGAGAACGGCAAACTTACCGAGGTTCTGACCTATCCCGCCCTGCTCAACTTTATCCAGATGTTCATGGCGCTTGAAGCGGGGATGCGCGAGGCCGTTCAGGTCCGCATCCACCTCGAGTTCGCGTTCGTCAAACTCGCGGCCATCGAGCCGATGGTGGATATCGCCAACCTGATCGAGAACTTCGACAAGTGGGTGGGGGGAAGCCCGGCCAGGGCGCCGGTTCAGGTTCCTGTGCCGTCTCCGCAAACTTCCCTCCCCGCGTTCGGCCCTCCCGCCACGCCCACCGAACGGCCGATTTCCCCGCCTCCGAGGCCCGGCACGCCTGACCTTTTCGGCGACCGCAAGACCGCGGCGAACCCCGCGCGGGATCTCCCCGGCCAAACCGCGGAGGCCCCGCAACCCGCGCTGGATGGAGACGACGTTTCCCCGCTGTGGCCCGCGCTCTTGGAGCGCCGCAAGCAACTCGGCATGGCGCTCTCGATCGCGCTCAAGGATTGCCAGTGCCTGGGCGGCGCGGGCAACGTTCTGCGCCTGGGAGTTCCCAAAAAATCGCTTTCGCTTGGCACGCTGCAGGCCGCCGAACACCAGTCGAGAGTCCACGCCCTTCTGTCGCGGCTCGCCGGGAGGCCGGTCGGCCTTCAGATAGTGCCGGTCGAGGTGGCGCGGACGGCGGAGCAGACGGGCTCGCCCGCGGCTGCGCCTGCGTCGGCAGCCATACCTGCCTCCGGTCCGGCGCCTGGGTCCGCGGCTGGGCCCGCAGCTGCGCCAAGTTTCGCGGCTGCGCCAGTTTTCGCGCCTGGGTCCGCAGCTGAGTCCGCGACCGCGACCATGTTTTCCCCCACTCCCGTCTCGCGCGTGAAGGA
>Ga0315281_10011409_pt1 | contig 12176 bp, 11 predicted proteins | sample YL17G07_0_MG_FD_204540 | JGI IMG/M metagenome (GOLD analysis project Ga0315281, IMG submission 204540) | Sediment microbial communities from Yellowstone Lake, YNP, Wyoming, USA - YL17G07_0 | ecosystem: Environmental > Aquatic > Freshwater > Lake > Sediment | place: USA: Wyoming | collected... | reverse complement strand
CATCGTGCGCTCCGACGGCGTCGCCGGCTACAACTTCGCGACGGTCGTCGACGATCGCGACATGGGCATCACGCACGTCATCCGCGGCGACGACCATCTCACCAACACGGCCCGCCAGGTGCTGCTCTTCCGGGCGCTGGGGGCGCCCGTGCCCGGCTTCGCCCACCATTCGATGGTGCTCGGGACCGACGGCGGCAAGCTCAGCAAGCGCCACGGCGCCACGGCGGTGGGCGACTACCGCGAGCTGGGCTACCTGCCCCAGGCGATCGTCAACTACCTCGCCCTGCTGAGCTGGTCGCACGGCGAGGACGAGGTACTGGGCATGGACCGCCTGGTCGCCGACTTCGAGATCGAGAGGCTCTCGTCGAGCCCGGTGGCGTTCGACCAGGCGAAGCTCGACTGGCTCGACCACGAGCACATCATGGGGCTCGCTGCGGAGGTGCACGAGCGCCTCTTCGCGGCCCGTCTGCCGGCCGGGACGCCGCCGCCTGCGGCGGCGGCGCTCGCGGCCGCCTTTCAGCCGTCGCTCGTGGCCTACGGGCAGGCGGCGGCGCTGGCCGCCGCCGTGCTGGAGGCGCCGGCTCCGCCGGCGGCCCTCACGGCGGCGCTGGCCGCCGCCGCCCCGCAGCTCACCTGGTTCCGCGAGCTGCGGGCCGCCGCCGCCGCGTGGCTCGACCCCGCCGCCGCCAAGGACCTCATCGCCGCGTACCGCGCCTGGGGCAAGGAGCGCGGCGTCGGCGCCCGCGACCTTCTCATGCCGCTGCGCATCGCCCTCACGGGAACCGAGCACGGACCCGAGCTGCCGTTCGTGCTCGCTGCCCTGGAGCGCGGCGAGACCCTCAGACGACTGGACGACGCTTTCGCCGGCAGCCGCGCCGGCGCGCCCACGACGACCCCGGGAGACAGGCCTTGATCCGCCTCTTCAACTCACTCACGCACCAGAAGGAGCCGTTCGCGCCGCGCGACGCGGGCAAGGCGGGCATCTACTGCTGCGGCCCCACGGTGTACGGCCTGGTCCACGTCGGCAACGCCCGCCCCTACGTGGTCTTCGCGGTGTTGCGCTCCTGGCTGCGCCACCGTGGTCTCGAGACGACGCTGGTCGCCAACATCACCGACGTCGACGACAAGATCATCGCCAAGGCGAATGCCGAGGGCCGCGATCCCGCGCAGACCGCCGAGGAGTACACCGCCGCCTACGTCGCCGACACCGACCGACTCGGTATCCCGCGACCCGACCTGGAGCCCAGGGCTACCGGGACGATCCCCGAGATCATCGACCTCGTCTGCCGGCTCATCAGCGCCGGCCACGCCTACGCGGCGCACGGCAGCGTCTACTTCCGCGTGCGCAGCTTCGCCGAGTACGGCAAGCTCAGCAAGCAGCGCATCGACGAGCTCGAAGAGGGCGTGCGCGTCGACCACGAGCCCGGCAAGGCCGACCCCCTCGACTTCGCCGTCTGGAAGGCCGCCAAGCCGGGCGAGCCGGCCTGGGAGAGCCCCTGGGGCAGGGGCCGGCCCGGCTGGCACATCGAGTGCTCGGCCATGGGCCTGCGCCACCTTGGGGCCGGCTTCGACGTGCACGGCGGCGGGCGCGACCTCATCTTCCCGCATCACGAGAACGAGATCGCCCAGAGCGAGGCCGCCGGCCTGCCCTTCGCCAAGGTGTGGATGCACAACGGCATGATCCGTAGCGAGGGCGAGAAGATGGCCAAGAGCGTGGGCAACATCTTCCTGCTGCGCGAGGTGCTCGACCGCTACGAGCCTGCCGTGGTGCTCACGTACTTCCTCACGACGCACTATCGCAGCCCCCTCGAGTTCGGCGTCGAGAAGCTCGACGAGGCGAAGGCCGCCTACGGTCGCCTGCGCGACGCGCTCGGCGACATCGACTTCCGCGTGGCCAACGCGGCCAGGGCGGCGCGGCGCGGCGAGTGCCCCGACCTGACGCTGCGCGCCGCGGCCGCGCGTCTCGCGTTCGCCAAGCACATGGACGACGATCTCAACACGGCCGGGGCGATGGGGGAGCTCTTCGCCCTGGTGGGCGAGACGCATCGCTATCTCTCAGAAGTCGACCGCGGCGAGACGCCGCTCGATACCGAAGCATTGACGGCGGTGCGCGGCGTGCTCACGGAGTCACTCGGCCTGCTGCTGATCCCGGCGCCGTCCGCCGCCGCGGAGATCACCGCGGCGGGCACCGTCGCCGGCGACGAGGCGCTGGCCTGCGTGACCGGCGACGTCGCCCTGCTGCCTGCCGCCCGTCTCGCGGGGGACGGCCGCTGGGACGACATCGTGCTCGTGTACGCCGACCGCCTGGTCTGCGCCGACGCCTCCTACGCCTGCCAGCTGCGCGACCACTACAGGGCCGAGAAGCGCTGGTCCGACGCCGACCGGCTGCGCGACCAGATGCAGGAGGCCGGCTTCGAGGTGCGCGACACGCCGCAGGGCACGCAGGTCGTGAGGAAGTCGTGAGGCGGCGGGGTCAGGCGAAGATGAGGGCGCTCATCAGCGCCGCGGCGCCGAGCATGCCGCCGACGATGCCGAGGGGGAGAGCGGCGGCCGCGTACCGCGCCGCGAGCTCCGGCCGCGGGGTCAGGCGGATCAGCGCCGCGGCGGCCAGGACGACGCCCGCCCCGTCGAGGAGCGCTGCGCCGGCGGTGCCCACTCGCGACGACCCGGCGTGCATCACGGTCACCGGCAGGAAGACGAGGATCGGCGGCACGAGGATCGCCAGCGTGAGCCACAGGCGCAGCCGCAGCCTCCGCGCGCAGAGTACGGCGGCCGCGAGCAGGCCGAGCGGCGAGAGCACCGTCCACCAGAAGAGGGCGCTGATCGCCGCGGCGGCGAAGGACCCTGCGGAGACGTCCAACGGCATGCCTGCAGCATACAGGCGTCCGGCGGCGGTCGACAGGTAGCGCTGTGGAGTGGATCTACGGACGCCACGTGGTGGAGCTGGCGCTGGCGGCCGGCGCCCGGCGGCGAGCCCACCGGCTCGCCGCAACCCCGCCGGCCCTCAAGGCGCTGCGGCCCGCGATCCCGCCGGGCCTTACCGTGGAGACCGCGGACACGCACGCCCTCGACGAGCTCACGGGTAGCCGCGACCATCAGGGCGTCGCGCTGCAGGTAGACGCCTTCGTCTACGCGACGGCCGACGAAGTGCTGGGCGCCGAGATCGTCGTGGTGCTGGACGAAGTAAGCGACCCGCGCAACCTCGGCGCCGCGGCGCGCAGCGCGCTGGCCGCCGGAGCGGGCGCCCTCGTGGTGCCGAAGCACCGCTCGGCCTCCGTGACGCCGGCCGCCGTGAAGGCGTCGGCCGGGACCATCGAGCATCTCCCCGTGGCCCAGGTGACCAACGTGGTGAGCTTTCTCAAGGCGGCGAAGGACGCCGGTTCGTGGGTCTACGGGGCGGCCGGCGAGGCAGGCGCCTCGTATCTCGACCTCGATCTCAGCGGCCGCCTCGTCCTGGTCTTCGGCGCCGAGGGTCGCGGCCTGCGGCCGCTCGTGGCGCGTACGTGCGATGCGCTGGCCTCCATCCCCATGGAGAAACCGGTCGAGAGCCTCAACGTGAGCGTCGCGGCGGCGCTCTTCCTCTTCGAGGCCCGGCGTCAGCGCAGCGCGGCCAAGGCGACCGGCCGCGACGCCCCGGGCGGCCGCCCGCGAGGTGGCGCGTGACGCTCACGCTGTACATCGTCGACGGCTACAACGTCCTCCACGCGCTCTTTCGCGGCGCCGACAAGGAGGAGATCTTCGCGCGCCGCGACTGGCTCGCCGACAGGCTCGCGAGCTTCGCGGCGGTGCGCGGGGCGAAGGCCGTGCTGGTCTTCGACGGGCACGGCCCGCAGAGCTCCAGCTGCGTGCCCGTCAAGGGCGCGCCCGTCGAGGTCTGCTTCGCGGGCGGGCGGTTCACGGCCGACACGCTGATCGCGCGCCGCATCGCGGAGCAGCCGGCCGACGTCGCCGTGGTCGTGGTGTCGGCCGACCAGGAGGTCCAGCGGACCGCGGCGCGCGCCGGCGTGAGCCGCATGACCCCACAGGAGCTCGGCGTCGACCTTCTCGGCGCAGACAGCGGGCAGGCTCTTGACACTGCCCAAGAGTCTACTAGAATGCTCTCACGGCTTGAGGATAAAGTAGACCCTGAGACTTTGCGTAAGCTGGAGGAGATGCGCAACAAGCCGCAGTGACGGCCCGGAGGCCCTCCGCCCCCGGGTTTTGCAGGGGCAAACGAGCAGAGGTGGGGGCAAGGAATGGCGCGCCAGGCCAACCACAGTCGCAGTGCGGGATCGTCTCACAACCCTCAACCTTTCAATGAGAGTGCCGACTTCGCTCTTGTCCAGGCGTATCGCCGCGGCAGCCAGGCCGCGCTCGATGCGCTCATGCTCCGCTATCACCAGTTCGTGCGCCTCAAGGCGAGCTCGTATTTCCTGGCCGGCGGCGACGCCGAGGACCTGATCCAGGAAGGCATGCTCGGCCTCTACAAGGCGGTCCGCGACTATCGTGACGACCGCCTGGCGTCGTTCCGCAGCTTCGCCGAGCTCTGCATCACCCGGCAGATCATCACTGCCATCAAGACGGCCACTCGCCAGAAGCACGTCCCGCTCAACGGCTATCTCTCGTTCAGCCAGTCGCCCAACGACTCCTCGGATGATGGCGACTGCTCGCTGGGCGACGTATTGCCCGGGCCGAGCACTCATGACCCGGTCAACCAGGTGATCAGCTCAGAAGAGGTCGACAGCCTCACCGGGTGCCTCACGCAGATGCTGTCGGATCTCGAGGGCCGCGTGCTGCGCTTGTACCTGCAGGGTCTCAGCTACGAGCGCATCGCCAACGAGCTCGGCTGCGACTGCAAGACCGTCGACAACGCGTTGCAGCGCATCAAGCGCAAGGTCGACCTGCATCTGGAGGGCCGCAGGGTCCTGAACTAGGGACCCGGGGCGCGCGGCTGCGGCACGCCGGCGCCGTCCTCCGCCCGCGCCGCACTTCGCCGCTGCGCCTAGAACGTCATCAGGCTGACGTCGTGTCCCTGCTGCTGCACGAGAAGCTTGAAGTCGTGCGGATTGCTCGCCACCTGGGCGGCATCGCTGAGCGTGATCAGTCCGTCCTCGTACAGCTTCAGCAGCGCCTGGTCGAAGGTCTGCATGCCGTAGAAGTCGCCTTCCTTGATGGCGTCGCCGATCAGCATGGCCTGATCCTGGTCCAGGATGAAATCGCGGATGCGGTTCGTGGTGATCATGATCTCGATGGCGGGGACGCGGCCCGCCCCGTCGGCGCGCGTGAGCAGGCGCTGCGACACGATCGCTTTGAGCGTGCCGGCGAGCATGATGCGCACCTGCTTCTGCTGGTGGAGCGGGAAGAAGTCGATGATGCGGTTGATGGTCTCGGTGGCGTCGATGGTGTGCAGGGTGCTCATCACGAAGTGACCCGTCTGCGCGGCGGTGAGCGCTGCAGCCACCGTCTCCGTGTCGCGCATCTCGCCGATGAGGATGTCGTCGGGGTCCTGGCGGAGCACGTACTTGAGGGCCGAGATGTAGGAGTCGGTGTCGAGGCCGATCTCGCGCTGGTTGATGATCGAGCGCTTGTCCTTGTGGAGCACCTCGATCGGGTCCTCGATGGTCACGATGTGCCGGCGCATCGTGCTGTTGATGTGGTCGATCATCGCCGCCAGGGTGGTCGTCTTGCCCGAGCCGGTGGTGCCGGTGACGAGCACGAGGCCGCGCGGCTCCAGGGCGATCCGCTTGATGATCTCCGGCAGGTGCAGCTCCTCGAACGAAGGGATCTTGATCGCGACCCGCCTCATGGCCACGCTGATGCTGCCGCGCTGCCGGAAGACGTTGACGCGGAAGCGACCGAGGTTCGGCGCCGAGTAGGCGAAGTCGATCTCGTTGTGCTCGCTGAAGCGCCGGATCTGTTTGTCGGTCATGATCGACGCGGCGACGTCCTTGGTGTCCTCGGGGATGAGCGGCGACTCGTCCATGAGGAGCAGCTCGCCGTCGACGCGGATCACCGGCGGGCTCCCGGCCTTGATGTGCAGGTCGGACGCGTTGCGCGCCATCATCTCGCTGAGCAGATCATCTATGGGTTTCACGTGGCATCCCCATCGTTCGTTGCCTCTCTCCGAAACCTACTTCGGCAGATGACGGCAAAAGCTTACCCCCGGGCAGCGGCCGCTGCACTGGTCGAGGGCGTTCGGGCGGCCTAGAACCGGCCGCCGATCCAGGCGTCGCGCCCGCCCAGCGCACCGTAGCGCACGACGTCGCCGCTGTGCGGCGCCTCGATGACGCTGCCGCCGCCGGCGTAGATGGCGACGTGGTGGCTGTAGCTGGAGTTACCGAAGAACACGAGGTCGCCGGGGCGCAGGTCGCTGAGCGCCAGCGGGGTGCTCTGCCGCTGCTGATCGGTGGCGCCATGCCACATCCTGATGCCGATCTGCGCGTAGCAGTACATCGTGAGCCCGGAGCAGTCGAAGCCGCTCGGGCTGGCGCCGCCCCAGACGTAGGGCACGCCGCAGTAGCGCTGCGCGATGGTGACGATCTCGGGATGACCGGGGCTGTTGGGATCCACCGGCGGCGGCACGATGCCGCCCCACGACTGCTGGGCGGCGAGTTTGGCGGCGAGAGCCGCCTTTTCGCGGAGGCGCTTGATCTCCCCCTTGAGGCCTTTCGTCATCCTCTCGAGCTTGCTCTCCAGGGCGAGGATCTGGTTCTTCTGCGCGGCGCGCTCCGCGGCCAGCGTGGCCGCGGCCTTCTTGTCCGCCTCGAGCTCGACGCGCCGATCCTTGATGTCGCGGCGATAGGCGGCGATGGCCTTGACCGTGTCCACGTCGCTATTGCCGATGCGGTTCATCATGTCGAGCTGCGTGACCAGCTCGTCGAAGCTGTCGGCCTGGAAGAGGACGTCGACGATGCCCACGTCGCGCGACTTGTAGATGTTCTCGGCGCGCACCTTGAGCTGCGTGTTGGCGACCTTGAGGTTGCGCTCGGCGAGATCCAGGAGACGCTGGTTCTCCTCGATCTTGAGCTCCACGTTGTCGAGTCGGCTCGTGGCCTGGTTGTGCTTCTCGACGGCCATCTCGACCTGCGTGTAGACCGTGTCGAGTTTGGTCTGCACTGCCTTGAGGCGAGCCTTCTTGGTGGAGATCGGAGACGCGGGGGAGGCCGCGGTGAAGATCAGGGACAGGACGCAGGCGCCGAGGATGAGGGCGAGCGCCGCGCGCCGCGCGCCGTTCGTACGCTTCACGCTACCGGGTCCTTTCGCGCGCGCTGCTGACGGGACGCGCGTTCGCTGACGTGGGGTACGGGTGACGACAGTATTCGAGCCCTGGGGGCGGTTCCCTACGCGGGAGACCGCCCCCAGGGCTCGCGTGAGTACTAGAACCTGCCGCCGATCCAGGCGCCGCCGATGGAGCCGTAGCTCACCACGGCGCCCGTGTGCGGGGCGTGGATCATGCTGCCGCCGCCGACGTAGATGCCGACGTGGTAGCTGTAGCTGGCGTTGCCGAAGAACACGAGGTCGCCGGGCTGCAGCGCGCTGATCGGCACCGGGGTGCTGGCGTGCTGCTGGTCGGTAGCGCCGTGCGACAGACCGACGCCGACCTGCGCGTAGCAGTACATGGCGAGGCCTGAGCAGTCGAAGCCGCTCGGGCTGGCGCCGCCGTACACGTAAGGGACGCCGAGATAGCGCTGGGCGATGGCGACCACGGCGGAGTTGCCCGAGCCGCCGGGGTCGGGGACGGAGCCGCCGCCGTTGCTGCCGCCGGCAGCCTGAGCGGCGGCCTGAGCGGCGGCCTGAGCGGCGGCGCGGGCCGCGGCGGCCTGCTGCTCCTGAAGGCGCTGGATGTCGTCCTTGATGCCGGCCGTCATCTGCTCGAGGCGGCCCTGCACGGCGAGGACTGCGCTCTTCTGCGTGGCGCGCTCGGTGACGAGCTTGGCGGCGGCCTTCTTGTCGGCGTCGAGCTTGACGCGCCGGTCCTTGATGTCTTGCTGGAAGGCGGTGATGGACCTGACGATGTCGACGTCGCTGTTGCCCAGGCGCTCCATGAGGTTGAGCTGGGTGACGAGGTCGTCGAAGCTGTTCGATGCGAAGAGGACGTCGACGATGCCCACATCGCGCGACTTGTAGATGCTCTCGGCGCGCGACTGCAGCTGCGTGTTGGCGACAGCGAGGTTGTACTCGGCGACCTTGAGCAGATGCTGGTTCTCCTTGATCTGCTGCTGCACCGTGGTCAGCTGGCTCGTGGCCTGGTTGTACTTCTCGACCGCCAGGTCGGCCTCGTGGTAGACGCCCTGCAGCTTCGCCTGGACCTCGCGCAGCCGTGCTTTCTTGTCTGCAACGGGAGAGGCGGAGGCCTGGGTGGAGAGGGCGAAGGAGAGGAGGAGGGTGCCGAGAAGAAGCGAGAGGACTGCGATCCGTCGTCTACCGTTCACTGCATCGCCTCCTTTTGGACGTGTCGCCGGGGCGGACGCGCCCTCGTTGAGGTGAGCCCTGAGTGTGTCGCTTCTCTGGGTCTGCCGAGCCTCCCCCGGGGGGGAGACAAGCTCACCGAACTCAAGTATGAGACCCTAACACCCGCCGTCTGTCCTGACAAGCTTCGGTCACGACCTTCTGAGCCCTCCGTCGCCGCTGACGCCCCTCGCCGTGCCGCGCGGTGTGGGCCGCGGCCACATGCGCTTGAGCGCTTTGATGAAGGCCTTGTTGCGCTCGTCCTTGCGCCAGTTGTGGATGATCACCATGCCCCACCAGTGGAAGAGCAGCTGCTTGGTGAACCTGAGGGCGAAGATGTAGCGCAGCCAGGTGCGCAGCGAGTAGAAGCGCATGTAGCCGCGCAGGTCCTCCATCTGCAGCTCGTAGGGGGTCATGAGCTTAGGCTCGAAGACGACGTGGTGAGCATCGTAGAGGTGCCAGCGCTTGTCGAAGATGCGTCCTGCGGCGTCGAGCTCCTCGTACTGCGGTGTGCCGGGCAGCGGCGTGAGGATGTTGAGCATCACCGTGTCGATGCGGTTCTTGATGGCGAAGGTCACGGTGTCGCGGACCGTCTGCACGTCGTCGGTGTCGGCGCCGAGCACGAACATGCCGTGGCTGCGAATGTCGTACTCGTGCAGCAGGCGGATGCCTTCGACGATGTCGTCGACGGTCTGCGCCTTCTTGTAGCCGTCGAGCGTCGCCTGGTTGACCGACTCGAGGCCGAGGTAGACGACCTCGCAGCCGGAACGCCGCATGAGCTCGAGCAGCTCCCGGTCGCGCGCCACGTCGGTGCGCACCTGGGCCGACCAGGGGATGACGAGGTCCTCGTCGATCATCATCTTCAGGAGCTTCTTGAGACGTTTCTTGTCGGCGGCCATATTGTCGTCGTAGAAGAAGATGCGCCCTGGGCGCTTGTCCTTGATCTCGGCGACCACGCTCTCGGCGCTGCGAAAGCGGTACTTGCGCCCGAACATCGCCGTGACCGAACAGAAATTGCAGGCGAAGGGGCAGCCCCAGCTCGTCATGATGGGCATCGTCGTGAGCTTTTCACTGCCGACCAGGAGTCTGAGGTCGGGGAACGGCAGGGTGTCGAGGTCGGTGCAGCGCTCGCGCAGCGGGTTGTGGACGGCCTCGCCGTCGCGGCGGAACGACAAGCCGTCGATGTCATGGAGCTCACGGGCGCCACTCAGGGCCTCGATGAGCTCCAGCATGATCTGCTCGCCGCCCTCGCCACGGGCCACATAGTCCGCGTGTTCGAGGGCCTCATCGGCCATGAACGTGACGTGCGAGCCGCCGATGACGACCGGGATGTCGCGGGCGCGCAGCCCGTCGGCGAACTCGTAGGCCGTGGTGGCCGTGGAGGTCGTGCTCGAAAGGCCGACGAGGTCGGCGCTCTGCACGTCGTCCCAGTCGATGGGCGCCATCTGCGAGTTGTAGATGAGCACGTCGTGGCCGTGCGCTTTGAGGGTCGCGGCGATGATGGGCAGGCCGAGGCGCGGCAGCAGGACCTTGGCGTACACGTGCATGCCGGGGGGTTCGGGCTCGATGAGGCGGATCTTCATGACGCTCCTTGGAGAGGCGGCCGGGGCTGCCGCGGCGGTCGCCGCGGCTCTTCGCCCGGCCGGGCGGTGTGCGGCTATGGCTGGACTCTCATGGTAGTCGCTCGGCGGCGCTAAGTGAAGCGCACGGGCGTTTCGCGGCGGCGGGCGCCGCCCTCAGAAGATCCAGGTGCCGAGCAGGTACACGCCCGCGGCGACGAGCCCGGCAGCCGGCAACGTCAGTACCCACGCCGTCATGATGTTGCCGGCGACGCCCCAGCGCACCGCCGAGAGCCGCTGCGTGGAACCCACGCCCATGATGGCCGCCGTGATCGTGTGGGTCGTCGAGACCGGCAAGCCGAAGTGCGTGGCCAGCTGGATGACGCTGGCGGCGGCCGTCTCGGCGGCGAAGCCGTGGATGGGGTCGAGCTTGATGACCTTGGCGCCCAGGGTGTGGATGATGCGCCAGCCGCCCGAGTAGGTGCCGAGCGCCATGGCGACGGCGCAGGCGATCTTGACCCACAATGGGACCTCGAAGGTGGTGATCTTGCCGCTGGTGAACAGCGCCAGGGTGATGATGCCCATGGTCTTCTGGGCGTCGTTGGCGCCGTGCGAGAAGGCCATGAATCCGGCCGAGATGGGCTGCAGGCGGCGGAACCAGCGGTTCACCGGCGCCTGCGAACGGCGTCGCACCAGCCAGATGAGGCTGGTCATGAGGAGCCAGGCGCCCGCGAACCCGACGAGCGGCGAGCCGATCATCGGGATGATGATCTTGTTGAGGACGCCGCTCCAGATGACCCCGGTCACTCCGGCGCTGGCGATCGTCGCACCGATGAGGCCGCCGAAGAGCGCCTGCGACGAACTCGACGGGATGCCGAAACACCACGTCGTGAGGTTCCACGCTATGGCGCCGACGAGCGCTGAGAGGACGACCGGCAGCGTGACCAGCTCGGTGTTGACGAGGCCCTCACCGACGGTCTTGGCGACGCCCGTGTAGATCAGGGCGCCGAGCAGGTTGAGCCCCGCGGCCATGATGATGGCGGTGCGCGGAGAGAGCGCGCGGGTCGACACCGACGTGGCGATCGCGTTGGCGGTGTCGTGAAAGCCGTTGGTGTAATCGAAGACAAGGCCCAGAGCGACGATCGCGATGAGGAGGACCACGGCCTGTGCTCAGGTCAGCTGTGCTTGAGGACGATACTCTCGATGACGTTCGCCACGTGCTCGCACTCGTCCATGGCGTTTTCGAGAGTCTCGTAGATGGCTTTCCACTTGATGATGTCGGTGCATTTGGTGTCGCCCTCGAAAAGGCTGGCGATGGCTTCGCGCTCGATGCGGTCGGCGTCGTTCTCGAGGCTGTTGACGGCGATGATGCGCTCGTCGAGACCCTTGGCTTTCTCGAGGTTGTCCATGCACTCGCGCAGGATCGGCGTGGCCTTGGCGATGACCTCAGCCTGGCGGCGGGCGTAGGGGGTGATCTCGCCGACGCGGTAGATGAGCATCAGCCCTGCCGCCTCCTCGATGCTGTCGAGCACGTTATCGGCGGTCGCCACGAGGCTGTAGATGTCCTCGCGGTCGAGGGGCGTGATGAACGACTTGTTGAGGCGCCGCACGATGTCGTGCACGATCTTGTCGCCCACGTGCTCGTGCTCGAGGATGGCGGCCGCGATGGACTGGCGGTCGTCGTCGCTCATGAACTTGACGAGCAGTTGCGCCGCCGCGTCTAGGTTGGCGGCCTGCTCCGAGAACAGCCGAAAGTAGTCGTGGTCCTTTGGAACCAAGCTGAGTTTCACGCGGGCCCCTTTCCCCTACCACACCCTGTGCCGCGCGTAATGCTACCCGTTTTGGGGCCGCGCGCAACTTTGGCCGGCCGGCGGCGCGCATGCGCCTTCGCCGGCCGGCCCCCGCGACCCGATCGGCCCCCATCCCCTCTACCCGGTTGCCAATGGCGCGGCCCTTCGGGTAGCCTTCTGTCACGCGTGGTGGGGGCCACAGGTCCCCCCCTGCGTGCCACTGACTTCTTGCCGGGGCAGAACCCGCGCGTCGCCGGCAGTGAAGGACGTGCCTAGCGGACTTGCGGACGTCGTTGTTGTAAGGAGGATCCAGTGGCAGAAGAGCTCTACGAACTGATGAAGCAGACCGTCATCGACGGCGAGGCCGAAGAGGCTGCCGCCCTCGCCCAGCAGGGCCTCG
>Ga0315281_10011408_pt1 | contig 12177 bp, 18 predicted proteins | sample YL17G07_0_MG_FD_204540 | JGI IMG/M metagenome (GOLD analysis project Ga0315281, IMG submission 204540) | Sediment microbial communities from Yellowstone Lake, YNP, Wyoming, USA - YL17G07_0 | ecosystem: Environmental > Aquatic > Freshwater > Lake > Sediment | place: USA: Wyoming | collected... | reverse complement strand
AAGGAAAATCCCGCGGCAGGCGTTACGACAAACGCACGAGCGTGCTCATCGTCGTCGGCGAAGACAAAGGCGTTAAAAAAGCAGCGGAAAACATACCGGGCGTCAATGCCGTAACTGTCAAGGAGCTCGATGTTGAGATGCTCGCTCCTGGAACACACGCCGGCCGGCTGACAGTCTGGGCAAAGTCGGCAATCAAGCACATCACTACCTAAAATGGACCTCAATAAAGTCATCCTTTACCCACTCATGGGCGAGAAAGCAACGTTCCTGCGGGCAGGAAACAAGCTCACGTTCGTCGTTGACAAGAAAGCGACAAAAAAGGAGATTAAGGAGGCAATCGGAAAAGTCTATAACGTCAAAGCGGTTCATGTCACCACGATGATAACCACTGAAGGACTGAAGAAAGCCCACATCACGCTCGCTTCGGCGCATAATGCCGAAGAAATAGCATCACAATTTGGGGTAGTATAATGGGTAAACGTCTCTTAACGCAACGTAGGGGCAAGGGGAGGCCGCGGTTTAGGTCGCCCTCGCACCGGTTTAGAGGAGAGATACGCTACCCACGGCTCAACCTAGCCAAACCAATGGGCGGACAGATACTCGAACTCATCCACGACCCCGGCAGAACTGCGCCGCTCGCACGCGTCATGATGGAAGACTTCAAAGTAATTCAAATGATTGCTCCCGAAGGCGCCCAAGTAGACCAGTGGATTCACCTTGGCGGGAAGGCGAAAGACATAGGCTGCGTCAAGCCGTTGGGCGAAATTTCCGAAGGGACTGAAATCTACAATATAGAGTCAAAACCCGGAGACGGCGGCAAGTTCGTTCGTTCGTCCGGAGCATCAGCTTCAATCGTCACCCACGACCGCAAGTTGAGAATGACGCGAGTTCTCATGCCCTCCAAAAAAACAGCACTCATCAGCAGCATGTCGCTTGCCACCATCGGAAGGGCAGCCGGCGGCGGTAGGAAAGAGAAGCTGTTCCTCCACGCCGGTCAAATGTTCTACAACCGGCGGGTGAGGGGTAAGCTGTGGCCAGTCGTCTGCGGGAGAGCTAAAAACTCATTAGACCACCCCCACGGGGGCGGCAGGCACCCTCATGTAGGCCGTCCGACCTGCGTCAGCAGAGACACGCCTCCAGGACGGAAGGTCGGCCACATCGCCGCCCGGAGAACTGGCCTACGTAAGAAGTAAAATGGCTAAAAAAGAATTCCACTACCGGGGTTACACGCTTGAACAGTTGAAGAATATGTCGCTTGAAGACCTGCTCAAGGTGTACCCTTCGCGCGTCCGGCGGAGTATAAAGCGAGGTTTCACTGAAATGCAGAAGAAATTGCTCGCTTCAGTCAGGAAGAACCGGAAAATCTTGGATGCCGGCGGAAAGCAGGAAGACATTAAAACACACTGCCGGGACCTTCCCCTACTCCCAGAAATGGTCGGCCTCGTCATCGGCATCTACAACGGCAAGGATTACGTTCCTGTTGAAATCAAGCCCGAGATGCTGGGCGAAGTCTTGGGCGAGTTCGCCATGACGCGCAAGACGACTAAACACGGCGCTCCAGGCGTCGGCGCAACGCGTTCATCACTCTTCGTTCCCATAAAGTAAACCTTACAATGAAGCTTAACTACGCTCTCAAGCCCAAGGACGAGTCGAAAATCGCCAAAGCCTTGATACGAGACGTCAACATGTCTCCCAAGCATTCGATTGCGATAGCCTCCCGCCTTCGGGGAATGAACGTCAACAAGGCAATCAGCCTGCTTGAGCGCGTCATAACATTGGAGACGCCGATACCCTTCAAGAGATTCAACACCGGCATCGGCCACCGGAAGGGCGTCAAGAAGGAGAAGGTCGGGCGATACCCTGTCAAGGCTTCAGGGAAATACATCGAGCTCTTGAAGAATCTGCAGGCGAACGCCGCCTTCAAGGGCCTTGACCCAGAGAAGTTAAAGCTCGTTCACATTGAGGCGGAAAAAGGCGTCACCAGAAAGCGGAGAAAACCGAAGGGGCGCTGGAAATTGTGGAGAACCCAGTTTGTCCACGTTCAAGCAGTAGGGAAGGAAGCGTAAAATGGCAATGGAAAAACATTTCATCCAGGAGGGCGTCATACGCTCTGAAATAGAAAACTTCCTGAAAAAAGAGCTTTCCAGAACGGGATTCTCCAGCGTTAGCATCCAGAAGACGCCAACGGCAACGAGAATCATCCTCTACATTGAAAAGCCGCCGCTCGTCATCGGCAAGAAGGGCAAACGCATCAACCGACTGACGAAGATACTCACCGAGAAATACGGCATTGACAACCCGACGATTGACGTCCAGCGGGTTGAAAAACCAACGCTTGACCCAAACATCGTCGCACGGCGCATAGCGGTTGCGCTCGAGCGCGGCATCAACCGCCGGAGAATCGCCTACAAGGCGCTTCGCGCAATCATGCTTTCCGGCGCGCGCGGTGCGGAAATCGTCCTCTCAGGTAAAATCGTTGGCAAAGGCGGCCGCTCGCGCGTCGAGAAATACAGCGAAGGCTATATGAAAAAAGCAGGCGACTCTCTCAGACTCGTGAACAAAGGCTCGACGCAGGCAAACCTCAAGGCTGGCGTTATCGGCGTCACCGTGAAACTTGTCCGGCCAGGCGTGCGGTTCCCAGACCAAATAACCGTGCTTGAAGGCATGCCTAATATTCCACCCATTCCATCCGTCTTGGAGGAAAAGAAGGTCGAGAAGAAGAAAAAGCCTCGCAAGCCGAAGGCGTCCGGAGAAAAGGAGAAAAAGCCTGAAATACCAGCTGAAGCGGCAGTCGAACAACCGGCACAGCAGCCTCAGCAGCCCGAAGTAAAGTCTCTTGAGGAAACGGCAGCTCCAGCGTCCGGCATCCAGGAAACTTAAATAACACACAATCAATATATACTCCCTTAAAATGGTCATATTACGCTCGAGCGACATCCGGGAAAAAGATGAAGCAGAGCTTGAGAGCGACCTTGCCGAGCTTCGGAAGACGCTGATGAAAATCCGCGGCGGCCTTGCATCAGGCGGCATCCCTGAAGACGTTGGCAAAGTACGGGAGATAAAAAAGACTATTGCGCGGATTTTGACCATCAAGCACGAGCAAAAACTCGGTCTCGTGCATGCACGCAAGCACGAGCAAAAGCCAAAGAAAATTTTCGAGAAGGCGAAGGAGTCGTCCAAGGAGGAAAAAAAGACGTTGGCTGAGGAAACTTTACAGAGCGATGTCACTATGCCTCATCAAGAGGAGGCTCGCAAAAAAACAACCAAGAAAACAAAAGAACCTAAGGAGGTAACACCCAAGAAATGAATTGTCCTAAATGCGGACTACCACCAGAACTCTGCGTCTGCGATGAAATGACCAGGCGCGGGCAAAAAATACGCGTACGCGCGGACAAGCGAAGCTACGGCAAAATCGTCACCATCGTTGACGGCTTTGACAACGTGGATATTGACAAAATCGCCAAAGACCTCAAGCGCAAGCTGGCCTGCGGCGGAACGTCAAAGCACAACACCATTGAACTTCAGGGAAACCACACCAACAAGGTCAAAAACGTGTTGATTGAGATGGGTTTCTCTGAAGACATGATACAGCTAGCTTAGCCGGCTGGTGGATGTGCAACAGCAACCATGATAACGCCCTATAACGTGCTGCGGCACGAGCTTGTCGGCTTGCCGGCGGGCGTATACTCTTCGCCGCACAAAAACTTCAAGAACATACGTGGGGAAATCATCGGGGAAACCCGGAACACCCTGTCCATACGTCAAGACGGGGTTGAGAAAAAAATCCCGAAGAATGCGGCGTCGTTCGAGCTAACGCTTGACAACAAAACAAAAGTGCGCGTTGACGGGAAGCTGCTCATCGCGCGGCCCGAAGACCGCATTAAAAAAAAGATACGCATCACGTTCGTCTGACCAAGGAGTAAAGATGGAAAAAACATGCAACGACCGGAACTGTCCCGTGCACGGAAGCCTTAAGACCAGAGGTCTGGTTCTTGAAGGAAAAGTCGTTTCAGACAAGATGCAGGGGACAGTCATCGTCCAAAAGGAATCGATGATTAAAGTCAAAAAATACGAGCGTTACAGGCGCATGCGGTCGAAGGTTCCGGCGCACAACCCTCCGTGCATCAATGCGCGCAAGGGCGACAGTGTCAGGATTATGGAATGTCGCAGACTCTCCAAGACCGTCAGCTTCGCCGTCGTTGAAAAAATAGATTAAGATGGCTAAACCACTTGCTGGGGGTTCAAAACGGCCCCCGCTCGGGAAGGCACTTGCAGCCAGGATAACCAGAGGTCTTACCGCAGGCTCTCGCATGGTCTGCGCCGACAACACCGGCGCAAAAGAGCTTGAACTTATCGCAGTCAAAGGAATCAAAGGCGTGCTCAATAGGTATCCTTCTGCCGGCGTCGGCGACATGATTGTCGCGTCAGTCAAGAAAGGAAAGCCGGAGATGAAGCGGCAGGTGGTTTTTGCCATCATCATACGCCAGAGGAAGCAGTATGCTCGCTCGAACGGCAGCAGGATAAGGTTTGAAGACAACGCCGCCATCATCATAGGCGAAGACGGGCTTCCCAAAGGGACGGAAATCAAAGGGCCTGTCGCACGGGAAGCGGTCGAAAAATGGAACAAAGTCGGCGCCATCGCCAGCATCGTGGTCTGAAAATGCGTCAACCAACTTCATCACACACCAGGAAACAGCGGAAATGGCGCATGAACGCGCCCATGCACAAGAGAAAGGCGTTTTGCAACGCCATGCTCAGCCCTGAATTGAAGAAAAAGTATGCCGCCAATGCCGTGCAGGTCAGGAAAGGCGATAGAGTCAAGGTAATGCGCGGCGACTTGCGGAAGAGCACGGGAAACGTAATCCGCGTTGACGTGAAACACACCAAAGTCTACATTGACGGCTTGACCATGAAGAAATCAGACGGCACCGAAATCGAGAGGCCCTTCCACCCGTCAAAACTTCAAATAACCGAGCTCGTACTTGAAGATAAAAAACGGAAGAAACTCCTCGAACGTAAAGCAGGTGGATAAATGCACACGAAACGAATCGCAGCAGGAAAAGGCAAGCAGCCGAAGTGGTTCGCAACTTCAGAGGCGGGCGCCCACAAAAAACAAGACTCTATGACACTTCTCTATGTCATACGGAACGTCCTCAAGTATGCTGACAACGCGCATGAAGCCGAGCGCATCATCCGTAGCGGGCTGGTCGTCGTCAACAAGAAAATCGTGCGTGAGCCAAGGCAGGCTGTCGGACTGATGGACGTCGTTGAAATACCAAAAATGGCCGCGTACTACCGCGTCCTTCCCTCGGCGCACGGCGTCCGGTTGCATGAAATACGCGAGCCGGAGTCAGCAGTCAAGCCCTGTCGTATCGCCGACAAGCAGACGCTGAAAGGCGGCCGAGTGCAGCTCAACCTGCACGATGGCACAACAATCCTGCTCAACAAGAACACGTTCAAGACTAAAGACACGCTGTTGCTTGAACTCCCGTCCCGGAAAATCAGAGACGTATTGGAGTACAAGACCGGCGTTATGGCATTGATTTCACAGGGACGCCACTCCGGCAAGTCCGGCGTCATAAGCGAAGTCTCTACTGGAGGCGCTTCAGTTAAATCAAAAACAAAGGTCGGCGGATTTGAGACCCTCACAGACTACGTCTTTGTGATTGGAAAAGATACGCCGGTCATCTCGGTATAAAAATGCAGCAAGATAACGTCATGCAACAGCCGCGGATTGAGAAAGTGACGCTCAACATTGGAGCGGGCGAGTCAGGAGAGAAACTCGTGAAGGCGGAAAAACTCCTCAAGAAGCTTACAAACCGAAAGCCCGTGCGTACGGTCTCCAAAAGCAAAGTGCTGGCGTGGAACCTCCGCAAGGGCGAGCCCATCGGATGCAAGATAACCCTCCGGGGTAAGGCGGCGGATGAAGTGCTCAAGCGCATGCTGTACGCGAAAGACAACAAGCTCGCACGCTCAAACTTTGATACGGTAGGAAACGTCGCCTTCGGCATTCACGAATACATCGACATTCAGGGGATGAAATACGACCCGGAAATCGGCATTCTCGGCCTGAACGTAAACGTGACTATGGAAAAACCCGGTTATCGCGTCGGCAGGCGGCGGCTCCGACAGCGCACGATTGCCAGAGAACACAAGGTAACGCAGCAGGAAGCAATCGATTTCATGAAGGAAAAATTTGGTGTTGAAATTGAAGCAGAGACTTAAAAAGAGAGTGAAGATGGACGCGCGAGAGCAGCGTTGCAGGGTCTGCGGCAACAACCGCGGCATGGTCCACAAGTACGGTCTTAACATGTGCCGGAAGTGCTTCCGCGAGCATGCTGAAAGCATCGGATTCGAGAAATACAGTTAAAATGGACGTGAAATTGTTCAACAGGTGGGGTTTTGACGACATTCAAGTCAAAGACGAAGGCATGAAGCGGTACATCTCCCTCAAGCCGGTGTATGTTCCGCACAGTGCAGGACGCCTCAGCGGCAAGCAGTTTGCCAAATCCAAGATGAACATTATTGAGCGCCTGGTGAACAAGATGATGCGTTCAGGCCAGGGGACCAAGAAAGTCGCCGGAAAGTTCATACGCGGTGGCGGAAACACCGGTAAAAAACAGAACTCCCTTAAAATCGTTGAAAAAGCGTTTGAAATCGTCGAAAAAAAGACAAAGAAAAATCCCATCCAGGTCTTTGTTGACGCGCTGGTCAACAGCGGTCCTCGGGAGGAAACCACGACCATCATCTACGGCGGCATTCGCTACCACCAGGCAGTGGACGTCTCATCCCAGCGTAGGGTTGACTTCGGCTTAAAGTACATTTCAATCGGCGCGTTCGCGACGTCGTTCAGGAACAAAAAGACCATTGAGGAGTGCCTTGCAGATGAAATCATTGCGGCGGCAAACCAGGACATGAAGAGCTACGCCGTCCAGCGCAAGGAAGAAACCGAGCGTATCGCGCAGTCAGCCAGATGAGGTAAAAATGGGACGCCAGGAGCAGGTAGCGGAAAAAGTAAAGAAGCTTGTAGGAAAGCCGGAGCAGATAAGGAACATGGGTATCGTCGCCCACATAGACCACGGCAAGACGACGCTGTCCGACAGCCTGCTTGCGAACGCCGGCTTAATCTCAATCGAAACCGCGGGAAAACAGCTTGCATTGGACTTCCATGAAGACGAGCAGAAGCGGGGCATCACCATCAACGCGGCAAACGTCTCAATGGTGCACGAATACGACGGCAGGGAATACCTCATCAACCTGATTGACACGCCCGGGCACGTGGACTTCGGCGGTGACGTGACGCGGGCGATGCGCGCCGTTGACGGCGTCGTCGTCGTCGTCTGCTCGGTGGAAGGCGTCATGCCCCAGACGAAAACGGTTCTCGGCCAGGCGCTCCGTGAGCGCGTCCGGCCCGTCGTCCTCATCAACAAGGTTGACCGGCTCATAAACGAGCTCAAGCTCAACGACGAGGAACTCCAAAAACGCTTCCTTAAAATCATAGCGGAAATCAACCGAATCATCCAGATGAAACAGCCGGACGGCATTGACTGGCGGGTTGACGTCAACGACGGAAGCGTTGCATTCGGCTCCGGCTTCCACAAATGGGCTATCAACGTTCCCTACATGAAGAAGACGGGCATCACGTTTAAAGACATCATAGACTACTGCAGGGATGAACGGCAGAAGGAGCTTTTTGAAAAAGCGCCAGCCTACAACATCGTCTTGGACATGGCAGTACGCCACCTGCCAGACCCGTTCATGGCTCAGAAAATCCGCATCCCCCAGATATGGAAAGGCGATCTAGAGTCTGAAATAGGCAAGTCCATGTTAAAGTGCGACCCGAATGGAAAACTTGCCATCATGATAACCAACATCCAGACTTTTGACAAGCGCGAAGGGGAGGTTGCGACCGGCAGAATCTTCTCAGGCACGCTTCAGGAAGGGCAGGAAGTCTACCTGATTGGCGCGAAGACGACCGAACGCGTTCACAACATCGGCATCTACATGGCTGCGTCCCGCGAGCGCGCGCAGAGCGTTCCAGCCGGAAACATCGTCGGCATCACCGGCCTTCGGCACGCGTTCGCAGGCGAAACAGTCTCCACAGACGACATTCAGCCGTTTGAGGCAATCAAGCACGTTTCAGAACCAGTTGTCACCATCGCAGTTGAGGCGAAAAACATGAAAGACCTCCCGCGCGTGATTGAAGTCCTCAGGCAGACTGCAAAAGAAGACCCGACGCTCCGAGCTGAAATCGACGAAGAAACCGGAGAACACCTGCTGTCGGGAATGGGCGAACTCCACCTTGAAGTCATCACAAACCGGATAAGGGAAGGCGGGCTTGAAATCAAGACGTCGCCGCCCATCGTCGTCTACCGGGAGACCGTGCAGTCGTCGTTCGGCCCTGTTGAAGGAAAATCGCCAAACAAGCACAACAAATTCCAGATTAAAGTCGAGCCGCTCGAACCGAGAGTCTACCAGGCAATCGTGAACGGCGACATCAAGGAAGGCAGGCGGAAAGACCGCAGCAAGGACCTAAGGGCGCAACTGGTCGAGCTCGGAATGGAAAACGAGGAAGCAAAACGGCTTATCAACATCTATCACGGCAACATCATGGTTGACCGGACCAAGGGAATCCAGCATTTGGACGAAGTAATGGAACTCCTCTTTGACGGGTTTGAACAAGTCATGAAAAAGGGGGCCTTGGCTGCCGAGCCGATGACTGGCGTGAAAGTGACGCTGGAAGACGCAACACTCCACGAAGACGCCATCCACAGGGGTCCGGCGCAAATCTACCCTGCCGTGAAAAACCCCATCTATGCGTGCATCCTCAGGTCAAAGCCCGTCATCATCGAACCCATACAAAATATCTACATTGACGTCCCACAAGACTACATGGGCAACGTCACCCGGGAACTGCAGCGCCGGCGGGGCATGGTCGTTGACATTCAGCAAAAAGACGAGCTCATGACCATTGAAGGCAAAATCCCAATAGGCGAATCATTCGGCTTTTCGGGCGACATACGCAGCGTCACGGAAGGGCACGCCCTCTGGAGCACAGAGAACGCGGGCTTCGACAAACTACCTTCTGAACTGCAGCAGAAAGTCATCATGCAAATCCGCGAGCGCAAGGGCATGAAGAAGGAACTCCCAAATGCAGAGGAATACATGGAATCCTAACGCGGCGGAGGGATTTTTAAAGGTCAAATTCAAAATAATTAGACTTAAACTAACAGAATAGGAGGAAACAAAAAATGGCTGATTTACCACACATGAACATCGTGTTCATCGGACACGTTGACCACGGAAAATCAACACTCGTCGGAAGACTACTCTACGAGGTTGGGGAAGTTTCAGAACAAAAGCTGAAGACGCTGAGAGAAGAAGCCGCCAAGACCGGAAAGGCTACATTCGAGTTTGCCTGGGTGCTCGACGAACTGAAGGAAGAGCGCGAGCGCGGCGTTACCATAGACATCTCGCACAAGAAATTCAAGACCCTGAAGCACTACTTCACCATCATCGACGCTCCCGGACACCGCGACTTCGTCAAAAACATGATTACCGGAACGTCGCAAGCCGATGCGGCAATCCTCGTTGTTGACGTCGTAAGCGGCGTCCAGCCGCAGACTAAGGAACACGCGTTCCTTGCGAAGACGCTTGGCTTAAAGCAAATCATCGTGGCGTTAAACAAAATCGACGCCGTCAAATACGACGAAAGCAAGGTTAAGACAGCGCGCGAAGACGTTGAAAAACTCCTCAAGTCAATAGGATACAAGATAGAGGAGGTTCCGTTCATCCCTCTTTCAGCTTATGAAGGCGACAACGTCAAAGAGAAGAGCAAGAACACGCCATGGTACAAGGGCGACACGCTCCTAGCCGAACTTGACAAACTCAAGGCGCCTGAAAAGCCGGTAAACAAGCCACTGCGCCTGCCAGTGCAAGACGCATACACCATCACCGGCGTGGGAACCGTCCCAGTAGGCCGCGTTGAAACCGGCGTCATGAAACCCGGCATGAAAGTCATATTCATGCCCGGCGGCGCAAGCGGCGAAGTCAAAACCATTGAAATGCACCACGAGCAGATTCCGCAGGCGGAACCCGGCGACAACGTCGGATTCAACGTCCGCGGCGTCGGCAAGGAAGACGTCAAGCGCGGCGACGTTCTCGGACCAGTTGAAAACCCGCCAACCGTTGCCGAGGAATTCACCGCTCAAATAGTGGTTTTACAGCACCCGAGCGCGATAACAGTCGGCTACACGCCGGTATTCCACATACACACCGCTCAAGTGGCGTGTCAGTTCATCGAACTGGTGAAAACCATAGACCCCAAAACCGGCGGCGTAAAGCAGGAAAAGCCTGAATTCATCAAAACCGGCGACGTTGCCATCGTGAAAATAAAGCCCACCAAACCAATGGTCGTCGAGGCTGCAAAAGACTTCCCTCAATTGGGAAGATTTGCCATCCGCGACATGGGACAGACTGTCGCCGCCGGCATGATAGTGGAAGTCAAAAAGAAGACGGCATAAAAAGCAATGCTGAACTGAGGTCCCTTCTCTGGACCTCACTTCTTTTTTTAAACCACTGCACCCTATAAATACTTCTCACGCTCGCACAACAATGGAAAAAGCACGCATCATCCTAATCGGCAGAGAAATAGACAAAATACAAGACGTCTGCGACCAAATCATAGACATCACCAAAAAAGTCGGCTCCAAATACGCGGGACCTATTGCCATACCAACACGGAAGATGAAAATCACCACACTCAAAAGCCCGGACGGCGAAGGCACCTCCACCTGGGAACGCTGGGAAATGCGCATCCACAAGCGCGTCATAGACCTAGACGCCAACGAACGCACACTCCGCCAAGTCATGCGCGTACAAGTCCCGGACGGAGTACACATAGAAATAGAACTGACGAAATAAGTGAGGGCAACCTATGGTTTCTGCACACCCTTACCCTCTTTGAAGGTGTGCACCTTATGCTTCCATATGGAAGCATGCCAGCGCTACGCGCTGGCACAACCCTACCCTTCCTACGTGGGGCTTTCAGCCTCACACAACAACTCTAACTTAATAACCAAAATATACTATAACATAACTCAATAAAACGCTCCCGTAGTGTAGCCCGGCCAATCATACCGGACTTTCGAGGCCTCCCGTGAAAACGGGGCCCCTGGGAAAAAGAAAGAAAATGCCCCGCTCCGCGGGGCATGTGTCCCCGAAGGGGACACTTTTTCTTTGGGGATAGAACACCTTTGTCCCGCAAGGCGGGACATGCCGTTACACGGCACTTTTTATAAAAAAGAAAGGGGTCTAAAGGTATCCGGCGACCCGGGTTCGAATCCCGGCGGGAGCATTGAGCCCCTTTTCTTTCTTTATCCCGCTTCGCGGGACTGTCCCTTCGGGGCCAGAAGAAAGAAAAGGTGCTTCACCCCCAAAAGAAAGAATGGTGGGGTCTTCGACCCCACTGATGCACTATCTACTCTTGGCAATAAGTTTTGTAGAAGGGATTATGTCCCAGTTTTTCTTTACGCTGCTTATAATTTATAGACTTAGTGTACCTAACCCAACGACCATAACCTTCGTTAAATTTACCTTTTGGGGTATTTAGAAATTCTATCATTGCTGGGATATCCTCTTTCACTACAAGGTTCATATCCATCATGTCCAGATGGCATAAGACCTCGTTTGTGATTGAATCATCCTCCTCCCAATCTTCGACTTCATTTCATATGGATACCCCGCAGCTCTGCTGCGGGGAGGGGAGTCTACTTTGAGACTCCGTTATGGTATTTCGTGAATACCCCGCAGCTCTGCTACGGGGATATTTATTTGAAGAAGTCAAAGGAAATTTGTACAGGAGATGGCAATATAGCGCTTCAGGTTTAACTAAAGAAATGGTTGGCGATGGTTTGAATATGCTGCGAAGTGAAGGAGATCCTCACAGCCCTCGTACCGAAGAGATAGGCAAGCAGAAATATTGAAGGCGATGGCAGGTAGACGCAGTCATCACATTGAGGATAAGTTAACCGAGTTTGTTCAGAAAAACGTAGAAAATAGACACAGAGTACGGTGGAGAGAATATAGGAGTTTCGCGGTTGGGGTGTTTTTTGAGTGTGGATTGTGATAGTTTTATATGAATTCCCCTAAGTGTTCTACGGATTTGTATGTACGTTT
>Ga0315281_10011407_pt1 | contig 12177 bp, 18 predicted proteins | sample YL17G07_0_MG_FD_204540 | JGI IMG/M metagenome (GOLD analysis project Ga0315281, IMG submission 204540) | Sediment microbial communities from Yellowstone Lake, YNP, Wyoming, USA - YL17G07_0 | ecosystem: Environmental > Aquatic > Freshwater > Lake > Sediment | place: USA: Wyoming | collected... | reverse complement strand
GTGCCTTCGGGTGGCTCAATGCCCGTGGCGATCTGGCTCAAAGCCCGTGGCGATCACCTGGCTCAAAGCTTATGGCGATCCGAGCCTCAGGTGGATCAATACTCGCGGCGATGCACAGAGGCGCCCAATCGTTTTGCGTAGACCGCCAGCAGAGGCGTGACCATCGAGATGCCCATGACCGCAACGAAGACGGAGACATAGAGCACGACGAAGGGACGGGAACGCATTGTTCAAGAGTATGTGGCCGACCGACCCCTGCTCAACGCGGGCCCGCGCATCTTCCGAAATCGGCGAGCCGGGGCGGGCCCCTGCCCGGCCAGAACAGCGGGAGGGCGTGGATGCCCGCCACGGAACTGGCCGGACTCGAAGCGTTGGAGGGTCGGCGCTGCGCTGAGCTACCGGCATGAAGAATTGAGTCGACTTCGCCGGAGCGGAACGACCGCGAGGAGAACATGACCCTGATCATCTTCGGGGATGGTTTGGCTCAATAGGATTCGAACCTGGAAGCTGTCGGGACCCTTCGTGAGGGCACGGCAGACGGTCCTGCCGGACGCCCGGTTAGGTCCCGGCCGTGAAGGAGTAGACATGCCCGATAACGACACCTACACAGTACTTGCGGAACGGCACGGGTACGGAGCATCGGAGCGCTACCGGCGAATACTCGAGTTCCTCATGTCGCCTCTCCAGGCGCGCCTCGCGGTTTCGCTCCCGCTGCCGAACGCGGCTCTTGCCGCCCAGGAAGGGATCCCGGTCCAACAGGTCGTCGACGAACTCGAGGTCCTCTACAAGAAGGGCGTGATCTTCCCTCGCAATTTCGAGACGCGCGAGTACTTTCGCTATTCCCGCTCCCTCGGCCAGCTTCACGACGCGACCGAGTCGCTTGACGGGCTCGAAGGCCTCTACACCGAGGCCGAGAAGAAGGCGCTCTGGTCTCTCTGGTGGGACTTCGTGCGCAACGAGTGGGAGCCCGATCGCATGCCCCAGCTCGCCGCCCTCGAGCGGCCGCCGATGCGCATCATCCCCGCCTGGAAGGCGATCAAGGACATCCCAGGCGTCCTCCCGAGCGAAAGCATGAAAGCGATCATCGACCAGGCGCCGCTGATCTCGGTCGTCTCCTGCTCCTGCCGCAAGCGCAAGGAGGCCTTTGACGACCCCTGCCGATATTCGCATGACATGAACTGCATTCAGTTCGGCCGCTCGGCCGAGTACACCAGAGGCCGGGGGCACGGGCGGGTGCTCTCCAAGGAAGAGGCTCTCCAGCTGATCGAAGAGACCGAAGACGACGGCCTCGTTCACGAATGGCCGAATCTCTCGATCATGAGCACGAACACCATGTGCAGCTGCTGCCTCGACTGCTGCATGGACATGCTGCCAATCTCCGAGTACAAGGTGCCCTGGACGGCGTACTACGCGAAGAGCCGCTTCGAGGCGAAGAACGACCTTGATGCGTGCGACGGCTGCCAGGACTGCATCGAGCGCTGCCAGTTCGACGCGCTGACGATGGAGAAGATGCACGGCCACAAGAAGCTCAAGGCGGTCGTGAACCCAGAGAACTGCATGGGCTGCGGCGTTTGCGTGCTCGTCTGTGAACCTCGAAGCCTGCTGATGGAGATCGTGCGGCCCCCGGAGCACATCCCCCACCCCTCGGCACAGCGGCGCGTGGCGGCACACTCAGGCTGATCAAGTTTGAACACATGCGAGACCGGGGGTGGTTGCAGTGACCGAACCGATTCAGCCAGACTACCGGATCTTCGTCAGTTACATCGACAAGTCGCGGGAGTACTACCTCGCCCAGGGCTACCGCAACCCGTACCGCTGGGCGAGGCACCAGGACGCACCATTCGTGCGGCTCGAGAGGCCGCTGGCCGAGGCCCGCGTCGGGCTTGTTACCACGGCAAGCCTCATTGAGAGCGAGGCCGCCCCCGAGCCGTTCTCGGTCCCGGCGATCGTCTATGCCGCCCCGGTTGACCCTCCGCCGGCCCGGCTCTATACCATGCATCGCTTCTGGGACCAGGTAGCGACGCACACCGACGACCTCAACTCTTATGCTCCGATCCAGCGCCTGCAGGAGGCCGCTGCGAACGGGCGAATAGGTCGCGTATCGCCGCGCTTCTACGGCGTTCCGACCGTGTACAGCCAGCGGAAGACGAACGAGGCCGACGCGCCGGGACTGCTCCGCCTCTGCCTTGAAGATGCCGTCGATGCGGCAATCCTCGTCGCGCTCTGACCGGTGTGTCACCAGACCGTGAGTCTGGTCGCTCGTCATCTCGAACAGGCCGGCATTCCCACGGTAGTCGTCGGTTCCGCCCGCGACATCGTTGAACAGTGCGGAGTCCCACGATTCCTGTTCACTGACTTCCCGCTCGGCAACCCTTGCGGCGCGCCCTACGACGTGGAGATGCAGACTGCCGTCGTTGGCATGGCCCTCGAGCTCCTTGAGTACGCGCGCTTCCCGCGGACGACGGTGCAGACGCCATTCCACTGGCCCGACGACGCATGGCGGGTCAACTTCATGCGCCTCGACAACCTCACGCGAGAGGAGCTTCGCGCGATGGGCGAAGAACGGCGCGCCCTTCAAGCGGGGCGCAACGCGCGCCTCGCCATCTCTGGAGGTGATGCTTGACTACCGCGCCCAGACCCCGATGGCATCTGCCACGCTCCCCCCAGCGGCAGGGAGGGACACGATCATGAGTGAGAGAACGACCGAATCGGGAATCCCCACGCACGCGCTTTACCGTCCCGGCGACCTCGACGGCCGTGGCTACGATGAGCGCCTGGGTGACCCCGGCAGCTTCCCGTTCACCAGGGGCGCTCGCGCCAGCCACGGCCAACGCGGCTGGATCCAGCGCGAACTCTCGGGCGAGGGCGATGCCCGCCGCTCGAACGAGCAGTTCCGCTACCTGCTTTCGCATGGCCAGACGGGCCTCGACGTGATCGGCGACACGCCCACCATGGGCTGGCTCGACGCCGACCACCCCTTCGCCCGCTACGCGATCGGCACCCAGGGGGTCTCGCTCTGCCACATCGGCGATTGGCGCGCGCTCTACGAAGGCATCGACCTTGCAGGGCTCACGCTCTCGCACTCGCTGCCGGCGCCGTTCGCCGTTGCCGCGCTCTACTCCATCGCACGGGAGCGGGGCATCTCGCCCGCCGTGCTGCGGGGCTCGGTCATCCAGTCTCCCTACTACAACGAGGATTGCGGCTACGCGGTGCACATGCCTTTCCGCCTTCGGGTGCGCATGGCGGCCGACAGCGTCGCCTTCGCCGCCCAGGAGATGCCGAAGTTCCACGCCCTCGTCGAGGACACCTACTACATCAGCGAGGGCGGACTCGACGGCGTGGAGGAGATGGCGCTGGGGTTCGTCGAGCTGCGCGGGATCACCCGCGAACTGCTCGCGCGGGGCGTGGACATCGATAGCTTCGCGCCCCGCATCGCGATCCTCGTCAACTGCCGCATGGACTTCTTCGAAGAGGTGGCCAAGGTGCGGGCCACGCGCCGCCTCTACGCCCGCATGATGCGCGACGAGTTCGGGGCGAAAGACCCCCGTTCCTGGGCGGTGAACATCACGGCCCACACCTCGGGGCTGTCGCTCACGGCCCAGCAGCCCGCGAACAACATCATCCGTGGCACCTCGCAGGCGCTCGCCATGGCCTGCGCCGGAGTGCACGCCCTCGAGGTTTCGACCTTCGACGAGGCCTTCCGCACCCCGAGCTCGGAAGCACACCTCGTCGGACTCCGCACCCAGCAGGTGGTGCAACTGGAATCGCGCGCCACCGGCGTGGCCGACCCCCTCGGCGGCTCCTACTACGTGGAGGCGCTCACCGACGAAATGGAACGGCGCATCGAGGAGATGCTCCTCCGCATCGAGGCGCTCGGCGACCCTGGTCACCTGGCCGACACCGGCTACTTCCGCCGCATCTTCGACGAGACGACCGAGCGCTACGCCCGGGCGATCGCCGACGGCAGCCTGCCGAAGGTTGGCGTCAACGTGCACACCATCCCTGAGGAGCAGGACACGCTGCTGCGCGACGTGGCGGAGCGGAAGATAGAGCCCATGCGCGAACGCATCGAGCACCTCGCCCAGCACCGCCGCGAGCGCGATGCCGTGGCAGCGGACGGCGCCATCGCTCGGCTGGACGCCGTAGCGAGGGATGAGCGCGAGAACCTCATCCCGGCCATGGCCGCCGCGCTCGAGGCCGGTATCACCCTCGGCGAGATCGCGGGCGTGCTTCGGCAAGCTTATGGCAGCCCGGCTGACCCCTTCGGCGGGGCTGCGGCCGCCGGGGTGGGGCGATGAGACCGCTGCGGATTCTCATCACGATCATGGGACTCGACCAGCACGAAGTCGGGGCCGTGGCCGTCGCCCGCCTGCTGCGCGATGCCGGCATGGAGGTCATCTACACGGGTCGCTTCAACCTCCCCGAGCGCGTGGCCAGGACCGCCATCGACGAGGACGTGGATGTGGTCGGACTCAGTTGCCACTCATGGGAGTACCTCTACTACGTCGAAGAACTGCTTGGTCTCCTGGATGAGCCGGGCGCGCCGATCCCGGTGGTCGTGGGCGGATCGGTGGTGACCCCCAGGGACGCCGCCGCCCTGAAGGAGCGCGGTATCGCCGCCGCTTTCGGTCCCACCGCAACGCCGGCGGAGATCGTGGCGACGATTTCAGCGCTGGGCGCGCGCAAGGCGCGGGCGTAACCCTGCGGAGCCCGCGCCGGCTCGGGGGCGGCGTTGGGACAGCCGCGACTCGCCTTGTCAGGGATCACCCGAAGGCGACCGTCCCATACCGACTCTGGGAGGGGCGATGCGGTACGCACTCGTGGTCGTGCTGACTTTCAGCCGTTGCAGGCAGCGACAGGACCTGCAGTGGAAGATGGCCGCCATCAACCCTGCCGAGCTGCAACGGGGCATCGACCGGGTTCTCCGCGAGCGCTGGCGGCTGGGGCGCCAGGGGGAGAAACTCACCGAGGACGCCGGGTAACACCTTTATGACGCACCCTTTCCTCCCCCGGTAACCGCTACTTTTGAGGCACTACGCACGGCCGTCGACGAGCGCGCGCCATCGCTCGACAAACTGCTCGCGCTGGGCACCCAACGACACCTTCTCTGCGCAGTGCTTCCGCCGGCGGAAGTACTGGCGGAGCGTGTCAAAGGCCAGGCAGAAGCGCAGAGATGGCTGCCGCGTAGCCGAGCCGGGCAGGCGCCCCCGAAGTTCGAGACCTCACCGTCCGCATGGCGCGGGAGAACGGGCTCTGGGGCGCCCAGCGGATCCGGGGCGAACTACTCGGTCTGGGCTACGAGTTCGGCCGCGAAACGGTGCGACGCTCTATGCACGAGGCTCGACGCCGGCCACCGTCCCAGACGTGGCGTACCCTCTTGCAGAATCACGCGCCGGACATCTGGGCCTGTGACTTCTTCACGGTCCCGACGCTCTCTTTTCAGACGCTCTTCGTTTTCTTCTTCACCGAGCACGGTCGGCGCAGGCTCGTGCACGTGAACGTTACCGCCCATCCAACGGCCGAGTGGGTGTGGTGTCAGCTCATTCAGACGACACCCTGGGGCGAGCGGCCGCGCTTCCTCCTGCGGGACCGTGGCTCGAGCTTCGGCAAGGGCTTCGTAGCGCGGGCGCGAGCGATCGGCATTGAGACCGTGCTCAGTCCCTTCCGCTGTCCGCAAGCGAACGGAGTCGCCGAGCGCATGGTCGAGACGTTCCGCGCCAGTGCCTGGACCACGTCATCGTGGTGAACGAGCGCCACCTCCTGCGCCTCTTGATGGAGTACGTCGAGTACTACAACGGCTGGCGGCCGCACCGCTCCCTGGAGCTGAGCGCACCGGAAGCACGACCGCGCATGCTCAAGCCGCCGGATGGCGAACGCGTGACCGGGCGTCCCGTGCTCGGCGGCTTACGTCACGAATACTCCTGGGAGGCCGCCTGATCGATTATTGGGGCCCCACAGGATCCTGCCGGGGGTGGGCAACCGCGTGGCGTATGGCGTTGCCGTGGTCTCCGTGATCGCGCTGGCGTGCACGCTCTTCGTGCCGCCGTTGCGGGAACTCTTCCGCTTCGACCCGCCGCCCGCCTGGATGGCCGCGGCAGCATTTACCTCGGGGTTCGCCGCGCTTGGCTGGTTCGAGGCGGCCAAGCGTGTGCGGCGGCGCCCGGCATGCCAGGCCCCCTTGACCCGGTAGGCCTCAAAGCCGCAGCCCAGGCCGAGGGTCATGAGGAAGGCGTAGAGCCGACGCTCGCGTTGCGCTTCGGGGTGGTGCCAGCGGCCTGCGTAGACGACGTCCTCCCCTCCCTGGCCGGACTACGGCAAGGAGTCCGACCTTCGGCTGATTAATCGCCACATCTCGCTGGCGTCGTCGTGTTCGTCGGTAAGACCATGACGAGATAGTGGCGCGCAGCGCTAGGTCCGGGGCAGTCCCAGCCCCCGCGTCGCTATGATGTTCCGCTGAATCTCGCTCGTCCCGCCAGCGATCGTGCCGCTAACACTGCCGAGATAGGTCGCAACCGCGTGAGCGCCAATGGGCGACCCATCGCCGGCCCACGACATGCCGTACGCGCCCATCGTCTTCATGGTCGTCTGCGCGATACGCTGCCCTAGCTCGGAGCTGTACAGCTTGACCATGGAAGCCTCGTAGTTCGGAACCAGGCCTCGCGCCTGCATGCTCGCAACCCGGGAACTGAGCAGCCGCGCGACCGCCGCCTCGATCCAGCGCTCGGCAAGTTCGCTCTTCAGCGCTGCCAGGACGCCTGCCCCGCCAGCAAGCTGGCGCTCTCGGAGAGCGTGCAGGCAGGCCTCGACCGTCTTGCGCTGGCCCACTGCGCTCCCGACGGCGCTCCGCTCGAAGTCGAGTGTCGTCGTGCTGATGTACCAGCCCCGGTTCACCTCGCCGACCACGTTCCGGGCGGGCACCCGCACGTCCTCGAAGAAGGTCTCGTTGAAGCCGTGCCGGTTGGTGATGTTGATCAGCGGCCGGACAGATACGCCGGGCGTCTGCATGTCGATGAGGAACATGCTGATGCCGCGGTGCTTGGGGGCATCCGGATCGGTCCGGGCGAGCATGAAGATCCAGTCGGATTCATGCGCGTTGCTGGTCCAGATCTTCTGGCCGTTGATGATGAAGTCGTCGCCGTCGCGCACCGCGCGGGTCTGAAGCGACGCCAGGTCGGACCCGGAGCCCGGTTCGCTGAAGCCCTGACACCAGATGATCTCACCGGCGAGGATGCGGGCCAGGTGCTCGCGCCGTTGTTCGTCGCTCCCGTGCACGATGAGCGTGGGCCCAATCAGGTTGACACCCGTGTCGTACGGAGAGACCACTTCAGCCTCGGCGAGTTCCTCGTTCATGATGAACTGCTCCATCACGCCGAGGCCGGCGCCGCCGTACTCCTTCGGCCAGGCAGGAGCGATCCAACCCCGGGCGGCCAACTTGCGCCGCCACTCCCGCATCCGAGGGTTATTCCGCCAGGTGGCTTCCTCCCCGGAAGCATCGGCCTGTGTCGGTGGCCGTGCTTCGGCGAGGAAGTCCCGCACTTCGTTTCGCCAGGCTGCCTGGCCCGGTTCGTCCCTGAAATCCACAGCCCACCTCCGAGTTGCTCGCGTGCGTTCAGGTGGTCCGCCGCTGATTCTAGCAGCTGAGCGAGGAAGTGACCGGTGCCGTTCCCCCGGGGCGCCTACGCCATGGTTTCATCGTGGCATCCGCCCCGAGGCGTCGCTTTGGGCGAACTCAGGCCCCCGCAGCCTGACCCTATGGGTACTTTGCGTTGACCCCCGCCATGTCCCCGTTGGCAAGCGACCGCTTGTACAGCTCTCCGGCCTGGCCGTACGGGTACATCGTCTGGGCATTGTTCGTTCCGCTTGGGTTCGTGTGGGCAATCCCAAGAACGTGCCCGAACTCGTGCGTCGCGATGTCCTGGACGTCGAAACTCGACGAGACCACACAATCACCGGTCCCGGAGAGGTTGTCCCAGGTGAGATTGTTGTTGACGACCATGTCAAACTCGACAACCTCCCGCGTCCTGCGGTTGAACCAGACATAGGTCTCAGCAAGCCCGCACGCTGAGAGGCCTCCGAACATTGAACAAGTCCTGAAGGTCTCGTTTCACCACCCCTACCGGTGGATCGTGAACGGCCGACAGCACGGCGGCCGCGGTGAGACTCAGTCGGGCTAAGCCACCCTGAGGGCGCGAAGTCTGGCTCGACGAGCCTCCATTTGCAGCACTCGCGACCGCCCCAGTCGTGTCGACGCGGGTCTGGACGGTCACACCTGTCGCAGCGACACAATAGGACGCGCGGCTGAGTGATGCGCGTCGGAGTGAGGAGACCCGTCACCGGCATCGCCGCCGTTGAGCGCATCCTTGACGGCCGGGCCAACCCAGAGAGTGGAGATGGTGAACATCGCGGTGAAGATCGCAAGGGCGATGGCGGGAGCCATCCAGGAACCGAAGCGCCGTTTGAGCCGCAAGAGGACAGGCACCGTCACGACGAACCCGATGGCCCCGAACAGCACACTCCCCCCGGTGCCGGTGAGCAGCGCCGCTCCAGCGAGGGGCCCGATGTGATGGAGGACGTGGGGGGTGATGCCGGCGACGGTTCCCACCGCCCCCGAGATTGCGCCGGAGAGCCTGGCAAACCAGTTCCGGCTGCGGTGATCGTCGGCCGAATCGAGGCTGGTCCTGCTCGTCGCGGCCTCCACCTCATACTGAACGTTGTTCCCGGTCATGGTCTGAAACCTTTCCCGCTCGATATGGCGCACGGCCGCCGCGCCGCCTGCGCGGTCATGGGAAGAGCCCGCGACCGGGGGCCCACCTGCTACCCGGTGTGATCATTGTGCCGCGGCTGCCGGGACACTCAACCCGCCGACCGGCCGTGGGCCTCGTCACCTCCTGAATCCCCCGTCATGGTGTGGCCCCTCGGCCGAAACGCACCGGTTACGACCACTCTCAGCGGAAGTCGCCGGAGACGTAGAGAAGGAGGTCGCCGGCCGAGCTGGCCGACTTCACAGGAATCGTGATGCGGAACCGATGCTTCCCCTCCATCCCCGGGTGCATCCCCATGGGCAGCGAGAAGAGGAAGTTGTTCTCTCCGCCGGGCTCTATGGTCGTGGACCCCACGACCGGGTCCGGCGGTCAGCATCCTTCCAGGACTTCGATCTTGGCTTTTCCGAGGCTCACTCGCTCGCTTCCTGTGTTCCGCAAGACGAAGGTCCGGTCGACGGGCGTATTGAGCGGCACGTGGCCAAGGTCCACCGACGAGCCGGACACTTCGACACCGGCCGCCGACGCCGTTTCCGTGGCGGTGACTGTCAGGGAGCTTGCTCCGGAGTGGTTGTGTGTCCCGTCGGGCGAGCCGCTCCCACTGTCCGCGCCCGCGTCACCGCCGGCCGAAGACGTGAACCAGATGACGCCGGCGACGAGCGCGACAAACGAGGCAACGACAGCCGCGCCGACCAGTCGACCCCCCGGTCTCCGGGCTCGCCGGTCCGGCCGGTCGGCCGGTCTGCGGACCATCGGGGTTCGGCGTCGTTTGTTGGTCATGGCTGGTTCCCCGGGGGTGTGTTGGTGGGCGGTCCGAACTCCGCGTACTGCGCGTCGACCCGGGCCCGAATCGTGGTCACATCCTCCCCCGCCGCTAGGAGGTCCTCGGCGTCTCGCGCGATGCGGCCGCAAACCAGGCAGCTGACGGCGTGGTCGCTGTAGCCCGGGGGGTCGACGAAACAGTCCAGGAGACTCCGGTGGCCCAGGGTCGGGCCGCATCCGCAATAGCAGGGCAGCCGCCTGGCCAGCTCCTGGTGGGTTTCCACGAACCGGTAACGGTCGGCAGTCTCTGGAGCCATCGAGGAAAGCTCAACGGAACGGGCGTTTGACGAGGCGCCGAACTGTCGCGGGAGCCAAAGCCCGAGAGCGATGGCCGTTACGAGGAGTACTGCCGCGATCCCGGTCACGACGCCCCATGAGCCTCGCTTGTTGTTCACGTGGTGCTCCGAGTCGTTGCTCACCTCCATGGTCAGACGATGTCCCGTTTGATCCGCTCGAGCTCTTCGGCGGTGATTTCGCCGCGGGCGTAGCGCGATTTCGCGATTTCCAGCGCGGAGTTCCCGCCCACGACCTTGTGTGAGTAGACGGCGACCGCCCAACCGCCGATGGCGAGCACGCCCACCCAAAAGGCAGACATCATCGCGACCATCGCGATCCAGCCGCCATCGCCCCAGTCCATGTGGCCGTTCGAGTCGGCGTAGCTGGCCGCCGCCTGGGCAAGCCGTCCGGCGCCAGCGAGCGTGAGCGTCATCATCGGCCCTCCCGGCGATCGACCTACTATCGGCCGTCGTAGTTAGATTCCGGCCTGGCGCTGACTCCTCGAAGGGCCTATCGGCCCTTTTGCCAGCGCCGGTTGGCGGCGAATCGCTCAGTGCTCCTGGTTGACGTCCTCGGCGTGTCTGGCGCCGGCCAGCGCGGGAGAACGGGCGCGGAAAACGGGGCCGGTCGGCCGGGAGAAACAGACCTGAGAGGCCCTGCCTTCGCACTGAGAGCGCGCCGAGAGTGAATTTACTACGACACGAGGTAGTACAATGACGGACCAACAAGACCAGGGCGGCCAGAACCCGAAGACGGACAACGGCGGATTCGCCATGATGGCCATGATGATGGTCTGCTGCATGTCCGTCGTGTTGCTCTTCCTCCTCATCCCGGTTGTCGGCTGGCCGATCGGATTGGCTATCGGCGCCGTGGGCTTCGTCGCCATGATGTTCGTCCACCAGCGGATGATGGGCCACGGCGGCAATCACTGAGCCGCGCCGGCAAGCCCGAAAGGTCACGCCTGTCGAGAGCCTCACCGGGGACGTCGTCTGGTGTTGCCGTAGATCTCCCCGCGGCTTGGGCGGGCGTACCGGTAGAGCCGCCAGAGCATGAACATCACAAACGCAGCGAGCACCGACGTCCACATCAGCCCGAGCGCCCAGCCCAGCCACGCCACGAGTGCTAGTCCCAGGACGCCGCCGGTGCAGATCACGAACAAGACCGCGAAGACTGCGTACGCGAGAGCGTTCACGCGGGCGTGCCTTCCCCTTCGCCCAACGCTACCGCGGGCAGTGCAACGCGCGCTCGCTTGAGCAAGGCAGAGTTCACGACGACGGAGAGTGAGCTCAATGCCATCGCTGCAGCAGCGATGATCGGGTTCAGGAAACCCAGCGCGGCGATGGGAATGCCCGCACTGTTGTAGGCGAACGCCCAGAACAGGTTCTGCTTGATCTTCCGCATCGTCGCCCGGGAGAGACGGATCCCGGTGACGACGTCGCGGACGTCGTCCTTGATCAGGATGATCCCCCCGGTCTCCTTGGCCACATCCGAGCCTGAGCCGATGGCGATCCCAATGTCGGCGGCCGCCAGCGCCGGCGCGTCGTTCACGCCGTCGCCTACCATCGCGACGACCTTGCCCTGGCGCTGCAGGTCCTGGATGACGCGAGCCTTGTCGCCTGGGAGCACCTCCGCGATCACCTGTTCGATGCCCAACGTGGCAGCCACCGCGCGAGCCGTGCGCTCGTTGTCGCCGCTCAGCATCACGACCTCGACATGGTCCCGTTTGAGCCAGCTCACTGCCTCGCGCGCCTCGGGCTTGATCGTGTCGGCGACTGCGACGATGCCGGCGACACGGCCGTCATAGCCGACCAGCATCGCTGTCTTGCCCTCGAGCTCCAACCGCGCCATCTGCTCCTCTACCGGCGCGCAGTCGATGCCACTCTCCGCGAAGAAGCGGCGGTTCCCGAGGAGCAGCGGGCGGCCGGCGACGTCTCCGCGGATCCCACGACCTGGCATGGCCTCGAACCCCTGGACTGCCGGTAGCACCAGGTTCCTGTGTGTCGCTTCGCGGACGATCGCCGCTCCAAGAGGGTGCTCGGAGCCGGACTCCACCGCGGCCGCCAGGCCGAGAAGCTCCCCTTCGTCCAGGTCCCCTAGCAGGACGATGTCGGTCACGCTCGGCTCGCCGCGAGTGAGGGTCCCCGTCTTGTCGAACACCACCGTGTTCAGCTTCTGGGCGCGTTCGAGGATGTCGCCGCCGCGGATGAGGATTCCCGCCTCGGCACCCTTGCCGACGCCCACCATGAGCGCTGCCGGCGTAGCCACGCCAAGCGCGCAGGGGCAGGCGATGATGAGCACCGCGATGAACGCCAGCAGCCCC
>Ga0315281_10011406_pt1 | contig 12177 bp, 11 predicted proteins | sample YL17G07_0_MG_FD_204540 | JGI IMG/M metagenome (GOLD analysis project Ga0315281, IMG submission 204540) | Sediment microbial communities from Yellowstone Lake, YNP, Wyoming, USA - YL17G07_0 | ecosystem: Environmental > Aquatic > Freshwater > Lake > Sediment | place: USA: Wyoming | collected... | reverse complement strand
AGGTTTCCGGGGGACACCCCCGGACCCCCGGCAGAGAGCGCTGCGCTCTCTGCACTCCCGCTTTCTCAACCGAGTGTCCGAGCACGTACAGGTTCTGTGGGGAAGCACCACGCTGGCTGATCATCGGGCGCAACCGCCGAGCGACGACCGACGACTGTCCACCGTCCACCGTCCACCGTCCACCGTCCACCCTCGCCCGCCTACTTCCAACGCCGTTGCGAGCGCACCCATCGTCTGGTACGGTCAGGGCATCGAAGCCTGCTCCGCACAGTCTCCTGCCGCACCGGTTCTCCTGGCGCACACGACGACTCCGACGGACACGAGGCCGGCCCGCTTCGGCGGCCGTATGAACACGGAAGAACGTCGTGGTCGACCCGGCATATTCGGCGCCGGAACACAGCGAAGGACCCCACGGCGACAGGAGGTAACACAGCAATGGCATCAGGACAGATCAAGCGGCTGGTCCGCGACCGGGGCTTCGGCTTCATCCGGCCGGACGGCGCGTCGGAGGACATCTTCTTCCACAGCTCGTCGCTGCAGGGCGGCATTTTCGACCAGTTGAACGAAGGCCAGAACGTCGAGTTCGACACCGAGAACGACCCGCGCGACCCCAAGCGCAACCGCGCCGTGAACGTCCGCATCGCCGGATAGGTTGTAGGTGGTAGGTTGTAGGTTGTAGTCAAGAGGCCCGGGGCGAGTGCTCCGGGCCTCTTTCCTTTTCGTTGAACCCGCCTCCGTCAGATCTGGCGGAGGCGGCGGCTGGTGAGGCCGATGACGAGCACGATCGCCGACGCGAGTCCGGTGAAGCACGCGACCGTCACCTGCGCGCCGAAGACATCGATCAGCGCGCCCATGAGCAGCGCGCTGAAGGGCGTGATGCCCTGCACCATGACGTAGAGCGACAGCACGCGGCCGCGATAGGCGTCATCGATCGTGAGCTGGATCATCACCTGGTTGAACATCAGGTAGATCGAGTTGGCGATGCCGGCGACGACGAGCAGCGCGAACGACAGCGCGTAGTTGTTCGAGAGCGCGAACGCCGTGACCAGCGCCATGTAGACGAACGTCGTCCAGACAAGGATCTGGCCGCGCTTGCGGATGTTCGTCAGGTTGGCGGCCAGCAGCGCGCCGATGATCGACCCGTACCCCACCGCCGACGCCAGGAAGCCGAAGCCGAACGACCCGACGTGCAGCACATCCTTCGCGAAGACGGGGATGAACTGCACGTACGGATAGACGAGCAGGCTCGGGAGCCCGGCCATCACAACGAGCAGGATCACGTCGGGATGGGAGCGGGCGTACGAGATGCCCTCGGCGATGCCGCCGAGCACCGTCACGGTGGAGCGGCTCGCCGGCACGCCGCGCGTCTTGATGCGCGAGGTGGCGTAGACGGAGAAGCTGTACGCGAGCGCCTGCATGATGAACGCCGACTGGATGCCGAAGCCGCCGATCAGCGCGCCCGCCATCGACGGGCCGACGATGCGCATCGTGTTGGAGCCGAGCGAGTTGACGGCGACGGCGTTCGGCAGGTCTTCGGCGCCGACGACGTCGTAGATCATCACCTGGCGCGCGGGCTGGTTGATCGCGTCACCGAAGCCCTCGACCGCGGAGAGCGGATAGAGCATCCACACCTGGATCACGTCGGTGATGATCAGCGTGGCGAGGAGGATGGCGGCGCTGGCGCTGAGCGCGGTCATCACCATCAGCACCGAGCGGCGGCTGAACCTGTCGGTGACGGCGCCGGCGAAGGGCGAGACGACGACGGCGGTGGTGCCGCGCACGAAACCGACGGCGCCGACCTGCAGCGGCGAGCCGGTGAGGTGGAAGACGAGATAGCCCTGCGCGGCGAACTGGATCCACTGCCCCAGCATGGTGCCGACGTTGCCGATCCAGAGGACGCGGAAGTCGGGGATGCGCAGGGACCAGAACGTCCGCGCCCCGTAGCCGCGGATGCCGGTGCGTGCCGGCGCGAGGCTGGGAGGGGGCGGCGCTGGGGCTGATGCTGACACGGGATGCCTGACGCTGAGAATGGTGGGGCTGAGGGCATGCTACCGAACGTTCACGCGAGGGTGAAGGTGAACGTCAGTTCAGGAAGTCGAGGTACGGCGGGAGCGGGGGGCTGGGGCGCGCACGCGTGGATCGAGAAATGACGTGCATCCGGCCCTATCCCTCTTGACGGACGGGCGTACCATCGATCCAGGGACAACATCGTTCACGCGGACAACGGAGGTGACGGCCATGGCGGAGAGCGTCTACAAGATCATCGAGCTGGTGGGGACGAGCACGGAGTCGTGGGAGAAGGCAGCGGCGGCGGCGGTCGCACGGGCGGGCGGCACGCTGCGCGATCTGCGTGTCGCGGAAGTCGAGAAGCTGGACATGCACGTCGAGGACGGCAAGGTCACGCTCTACCGGGCGAAGATCAAGCTCTCGTTCAAGTACGAGGAAGCGTAGCGGGGGCGGGCCGGACCGCAGCGGCGGCTTGAGGGCGAGCGGGGGTGGAGCGGGAGCGAATGGACGGCAGGCGAGGCTTCCGCGCGCGAGCATGAGATTTGGGCTTCGGCTAGTCGACGCCCTGGTGCTGGTTGAACGCTAGGCCAGCGAGCTATGGCCCCTGCCTCGATGGCGCGCCGCACGGTTTCCTCGAAGGACATTGGGTAGAGAGAGCGGCTTGGCGCGCGGCTTCTTCTCATCGGTCATGTCCCATCACTATAGCGGGCATCGCGCTTCTCCAACTCACGACGAAAGTATTTGACCGTTCCTCCGTCATCGAGTTCTTTGAACGCCAGCTGCAAACTCGTGCTTGCGAAGTGCGGTAACGCTACGAGGGCGCGCAGGTGATCGAGCAACTTGTCGTCTTCCCTCCGCCACTCGCCAATACGACTATCATTGTCGAATCTCCAATTGGCCATACGTTCTGCTTGAACCACCCACCGGACGATTGACTCGTAGTGCCGATACATATCAGCAATCAGCTTGTTGAAGTCGTCCGCACGTTCGCCCCTCAATCGCTCTTGAACCGCCGTACAAGAAGCCTTCGCAGGGTGCAATACGGCCATTTCTAGAAGTGCCCCCTGTGCCTCTCCTGTGTTAGCGGTCACTGCGCGGCATATGGGCGAAAAGAGATCCATCGCCTTGTCCCACGCGGGCATGAACCACGCATTTACGAATTGGACTAACTCTGGCGGGGGTGGCACAACGGGAGGGTGCAGTAGTGCGTCTCGTGCTTCGATCTGACGAAGTTGGGTGGTGAGCTGTTCCTGCTGCCGCATAACCCTCTTAGCGAGACCGTCACGCTCCTTGCGCAATGCAACGATCGCGCCGTCACGCTTGGCAAGTTCGTGGTCGGCATCTTCGTATGCTTTGGTGAGTTGCTGCGTCAGCGATCTGACGTAGTCATCATCGACCTCAAGGCCGGAACTATCGAAGGACGGGGGCGAGACTGGCACATGTCCATGTCTGGTATCGAGAAACGCCAGCAACCCCAGAACAGCAATCACGCCGATGAACAGAAGAAATGGGGTCGTCACAACATCCCCCGCCGCCGACGGGGCGATCTTGTCGATCTGATCGTTGGCCCAACCCTGCACGCGATCTTCGAGAAGCAACACGCCTACGTAGATGTACCAATACCTCTTCGATAGCGCGAAGAAATCGTCCCACATGCTCCGTACACGAGAAACAACAGCCACTGCGCACTTCCTGTCGCGCCAACGCCTGACCACGACTCGGCAGAGCCGTAGCAATCAAGCGTCAGCATGACAGGTCTTTCGAGGGTGTGTCGAAGCGGCGGGCGGACAGGTCTGAAGACCTGTCCCTACGTGCGCGCGGGCGCGGCCACGTTGTCTGACTTCCGATCTCAGACGCCCGACTTCTGACTTCCCGCTTCCGACTTCCGACTTCCCGCTTCCCAGCGCGCAGCGCGATCAGTGGCGCTTGGGCTGCTCGCCGTAGTCGCCGAAGGGGGCGTCGCGGCGGCGGACGGCTTCGCGGAAGCCCTCCTGCATCGCCATGTCGCGCCAGGCGATGCCCTCGGGCGTGTGGCGGGCGATGCCGTCGAACACGGTGCCGAGCATCTGGCTCGTGCGGAGGCCCATGTTCTCGTACGCCTGGTTCACCAGCAGCTTGCTCATCACGAGCTGGTTGAGGGGGATGGTGGCGAGCTTCTGCGCCATCGCCTCGGCTTCGTGCGCGAGGCGGTCCGCGGGCACGGCTTTCGATGCGAGGCCGAGGCGCTCCGCTTCGAGGCCGGTGAGCGATTCGCCGGTGAGCATCAGCCGCTTCGCGTGCTCCAGGCCGAGGCGGTACACCCACATGACCGTCGTCGGCTCGCCCCAGATGCGGGCGGGCGGATAGCCGATCTGCGCGTCCTCGGCCATGAAGATCAGGTCGCTGCAGAGCGCCAGGTCGGTGCCGCCGCCGACGCACCAGCCGTGCACCTGCGCGATCACGGGCTTCGGGCTCTCCCAGATCGACATGTAGGCGCGGACGTTGCGCGACATGCCGAGGTAGTCGCGCACGGGGTCCCACTGGCCGGACATCGCGCGCTGCGCCGCGTCTTCGGCCTTCGTGCCCCAGTCGAGGTCGTAGCCGGCGCAGAACGCGCGGCCGGCGCCGCTGAGGATCAGCACGCGCACGGACGGATCGTCGTTGGCGGCGGCGATGGCGCTGCGGAGGTCGGCGACGAGCTGCGTGTTGATGGCGTTCAGCCGCGCGGGCCGGTTCAGCACCAACCGCGCGATGCCACCGCCGGCGTTGTAGTCGATGGTCTCGAAGGTCATGGGGGTGTCCTTCCCTTGAACAGACCGGTAGCCGCAGCGAGAGTGTACGACGGGTATGGCCGACGTCCCACACGTTCGCACGGATACGGCAGTGTCCGCTGCCGCGTACCCTGCAACAGAGGAGAAAGAGGAAGATCCTGGGGGACACCCCCAGACCCCCGGCAGAGGGCGCTGCGCTCTCTGCACTCCCGCTACGGCGGGCCTGTCGGTGCATCTCCACGGAGCGCCGGGAGCCCGACCGGCAACGCGGCGGCAGGGCCGGATCGTGGCAGCGCGCTGGCGCGATAATCGGCGCCGAATCGTATCTGCGTGGGGCCTTAGGCGCGGCGGGCGGGGAATCTACGCCGTTCCCCTATTTGCCAGGGGGCACCCTCAGGCCGTACACTCGGTACATAACATATTGCATCTTCAGTAAGCGTCCGCTGCGATTGCGCGCCCCCACCGCTTTCTCCCCCTTCGCACTGGTCGTCGAGAAGAGCTATCAAGAAGATTGATTCTTCTGACGAAAGGTATCCGTTTGTCATCGTTTAGTGAACTCCCGCTTCGGCCGTCGAGCCAGAAGGCGCTCGAGGCTATGGAAATCGACACCCCGACCGAAATCCAGGAACTGTCCATCCCCCCCCTGCTCGAAGGCAAAGATGTCATCGGCCAGGCATTCACCGGCTCCGGCAAGACGCTGGCCTTCGGCCTGCCGCTCATGGAGCGCATCGACGTCAACAACAAGTGGCTGCAGGCGCTGGTACTCGTACCGACGCGCGAACTGGCGCAGCAGGTCGGCGGCGTGCTCGAGAAGCTCAGCAAGGGCTCCGGCATCCGCACGACGCTGATCTTCGGCGGCCGCGCGTTCGGGCCGCAGCAGGACGAGATCTACCGCGGCGCGCAGGTCGTCGTCGGCACGCCGGGACGCGTGCTGGACCATCTCAACCGCGGCACGATGCGCCTCGACGGCATCACCTACCTGATACTGGATGAGGCGGACGAGATGCTCGACCGCGGCTTCGCGCCGGACGTCGAGCGCATCCTCTCGCAGACCAACGCCGACCGCCAGACCGCGCTCTTCTCGGCGACGACGCCGGAGTGGGTGCACAAGGTCTCGAACAAGTACCTGAAGAACCCGACCGTCATCGAGACGCAGCGCGCCGATGACGACGCCGGCCCGGACATCGACCACGTCGTGTACGAGGTGTGGCGCGAGGACAAGCTCAACGTGCTGGTCCGCCTGCTCGACGAGAAGGTCGAAGGCACGACGCTGGTCTTCGGTCGCACGAAGCACGGCGTGAAGAACCTGGGCGACAAGCTGGAGCGCATGGGCTACCAGGTCGACGTGCTGCAGGGCAACCTGAGCCAGGGCCAGCGCGACCGCGTGCTGGAGAAGTTCCGCGCCGGCCAGACGCCGATCCTGCTGGCGACGAACGTGGCGGCGCGCGGCCTGGATGTGCTGCACATCACCCGCGTCATCAACTTCGAGCTGCCGGAGACGCACGAGCTGTTCACGCACCGCGTCGGCCGCACGGGCCGCATGGGCCGCTCCGGCCGCGCGATCACGCTGCTCGGCCCAGCGGACCTGCCGAAGTGGCGCGAGATCGAGCGCGGCCTCGGCCGCGTGCTGCCGCGCATCACCCCCGAGGGCGAGGAGATCAAGCCGACGGCGCCGCGCACCGCGCCGGGACAGCGCAAGCGCACCGGCTCCTTCGGGGTACGCCGCCGGTCGACGGTCGGCGCGCGCCGCTAGGGCGGACTTTACCGAGAGACGCATTGGGCGGGTGAGAGTACTTCTCACCCGCCCTTCTTGTTGTGCCTGGCCCAGCGGCGCGAAGCGACCGAGGTCGATCAGCCGCGATGCTGCGGGCGGACGAAGGTGCGGTACGGTGCGACGAGGCGAAAGCCCATGCGCTCGTAGACGGGCCGCCCCATCTCCGACGCCTGCAGGCTCGCCATGGTGCAGCCGATGCCGGCGCCGGAGCGCACGGCGTGCCAGGTCATCGCTTCGCCGTAGCCGCGCTTGCGGTGCGACGGCAGGCAGGCGACGTTGTACACGCCGGCGACGCGGTGCGAGGCGATCAGCGCGGACGTGGCGATGGGCTCACCGCCGACGTAGCCGACGTAGAGCATGACATCGGGCAGCTCCAGCAGTCTCGCCGACAGCAGCTGCTCGGCGAACCCGAGCGGCATCCCGAACGCGGCGGCGATGATGCTGATGTGATGCTGGAGGGTCTGCGTATCGTCCGCGGCGCGGACCTCTATCCCATCGGGCATGGTGACCGCGGCCGGCATCTCGGACAGCACCATGCCCGGCACCGTGTCGCTGTATGGGAGGCCAGCGGCCTCGCAGGCGCGCTCGGTCGCGGGGTCGAGGCCCTCGCGCACGCGGATGATGAACGGCAAGTGCAGGTCGTCGAAGTAGTGCGTGATCTGGTCTACGGCGCGGGCGGGGTTGGCGAGCGGGCGCGTGATGAAGCCGATGTTGAACCAGGGCAGCGGCATGCCGGAGTTGGTGATGAGGACGCCGCCGGTCTGGCGGGCCTCGCCGCCGTCGACGGCGGCGACGATCGCGCTCCACGTTTGGAAGTAGTTGGCGTCGGCGCGGGCGATGATCTCGTCGTCGGTCATGGCGGTCTCCGGCCGGATGACTGCGGGCGGGAGGGACAGTGGAGCGGGGGACGGGACTCGAACCCGCAACATCCAGCTTGGAAGGCTAGCGCTCTACCAATTGAGCTACCCCCGCGCGGTGGGCGCGTCGCTTACGGCGCTGAAGTATACCGTTCGCGACATACGGAAACGGAAGTCGCTGAATCGCGTGAAGCGCTCTCACGCAGCTGCCTCGCCCGTCACGGAGCGGTAGAGCGCATCGAGCTTGCGCGCGCGGCCGTCCCACGTCATCCCCTGCAGGTCCACGGGCCCACTGCGGGGCGCGCGCATCGCATCGGTGATGGCGCAGGCGAACGCCTCGTCCTCCGGCGCGGCGACGAACACGCGGCCACTCGCTTCGATGGCGGGCTCCGTCTCCATCTCCGTCGTCCAGACGACGTTGCAGCCCATCGCCAGCGCCTCGTACGGCGCGATGTTGAAGTCGGCCATCGCCGGCGCGGCGAAGACGTGCGCGCGCGCGTGCTCGTCCCACAGCCGCTCTTCCGGCACGTAGCCGAGGAAGCGCACGCGGCCGTCGATGCCGAGCGTGCGCGCCAGCGACCGTAGCTTGCCGTCCTCCGGCCCTTTGCCGGCAACGACGAGCGTGGCGTCCGGCACCTCACGCAGCACGAGCGCGAAGGCCCGCAGCAGCAGGTCGACGCGCTTCACCGCCTCGAGCCGGCAGACGCTCAGCACGACCGGCGCCCCATCGCGTTGCGTGCGGACGCTCGTCTCGACCAGCATCGCCGGCAAGCAGCCGCGCACGACCGTGGCTTCCACACCGTGCAGCAGTCGCAGCTCCCGCACCGTGCGCTGCGAGGGCACGATCACGGCCGCCGCGGCACGCAGCGCGCGATGCTTCAGCCACGTACGCAATTCCGCGTCGACGCGGCGCCTCGGGCCGACGTGCGCCGTGTGCGCGAACGCCGCATAGCCGGCGGCGCCATCGCGCACGCGCGGGAACACGCGCCGGTAGCGCCTGGAGGCCATGTACGGGTTCGCGGCCTCGCCAATGTAGAACGGCGGGCTGTTGTGATACTGCACGTAGCGTACGCCCGTCGCCCGCGTCGCCAGCCAGGTCAGCTCGGGGCTGGTGTGACTCACCAGCACGTCGGGGCGCAGCCGCCGCAGCGCCGAGCGCAGCGCCAGGATCTGACCGATCCAGCCGCCGCGGCTCCGCAGCACCGTGATGTCTTCCGCGCGCGCGCCATCGACGAACAGTGCGTCGGGCGACACGCGGAACGTCAGCGGCGTGACCGCGTGGCCGAGCGCGCGCAACGAGCGTGCCTCCTCCAGGAACTGGCGCTCGGCGCCGCCCGCCGTCACGAGCGGCGTCGACAGCATCGCGATGCGCAGGTTCGGCGCAGCGGCGTCCTGACGCGGCCGCAGGTCCCGCATGGTCATGCGGCCCTCGCGATCACGAACGCGTTCCAGCTCCGCTCGTCCGGCTCTCGCTCGGGCGCCTCGAAATCTCCCAGCGCCAGCAGCTCAAACCCGGAGATCTCGAGCAGCAGCTCCAGCTCCATGGGGAAGAAGTAGCGCACCACGTGCGTCTCGTCCGCGACGCTGTCCTCCCGCCCGGCATGGAGTCGAGACAGGCGGTAGTGGACGTGACACAGGTGCCGGCGCACGTCCAACTTGCTCGTGACGGAACGCGTCAGCGGCCCGTCAGCGGTTTCGACGAGGCGCGAGCGGCTGCCCGGCGGGTCGGCGAGCACGCCGGGGCCGTACCACGCATCGAAGGCCAGCAGCCCGCCCGGCCGCAGGTGGCGCCGGATGTTGCGGAACGTCGCCAGCACGTCTTCATTCCGGTGCTGATAGCCAAGCACAGCGAACATGAGCAGCGCCGCATCGAACGGGCCGCCCGCATCGACCGAGCGCACGTCCCCCTCGCGCCATTCGACGCCCACGCCGGCATCGACGCCCTTCGCGCGCGCCAGTCGCAGCATGTCCGGCGACAGGTCGACGCCGGTCACCGCGTAGCCGCGGCGCGCCAGCCGCAGCGCATGGTTGCCGGTGCCGCACCCCAGGTCCAGCACCGACCGCACCCGATTCGTCTCGAAGCCGCGGAACGTGCGCTCCACGAGGTCGCACTCGGCCTCGTAGTCCTTTTCGGCGTAGAACGCATCGTACGCGCTCGCGTACGCCTGCCCGAAGATCGCCGTCACGACGCCGCCTCCTCGCGGACCGCGCGCGCGACGATCTCGATCTGGTCGTCGGTGAGCGTCAGGCCGGATGGCAGATACAGGCCCTGCCGCGCGATGCGTTCGGCCACCGGGTAGCGCTCGCCGGCGAAGAGGCCGCGGCCGAGTAGCGCGGGCTGCTCGTGCATGCCCAGGAAGAACGGCCGCGTATCGATGCCGCGCCGCCGCAGCGCAGCGGCGAACGTGGCGGCATCGCGTCCAGCGCGCTCATCCAGTACGACGCCGTACATCCAGTACACATTCGTCGCCCACGGCTCTTCCACGGGCAGCGTCACGCCTTCGAGGCCGGACAGCAGCTCGGTATACCGCCGCCCGATCGCGCGCTTGCGGTCCACCCGCGCATCAATGTCTTCGACCTGGCCGAGGCCGATGGCCGCCTGCACCGCCGTCATGCGGAAGTTGTGGCCGAGTTCGGTGTGATAGAAACGGCGGTCCGGGCGAAACGCCAGGTTGCGGTATGCGCGAGCGCGCGCGGCCAGCGCACCGTCATTCGTGACGACCATGCCGCCCTCGCCCGTCGTCAGGATCTTGTTCGCGTAGAAGCTGAAGCAGCCGATGTCGCCCAGGCTGCCCGTCCGCGCGCCGCGATACTCCGCGCCGTGCGCCTCGGCCGCGTCCTCGATGATCTTCAGGTTGTGGCGTCGCGCCAGGGCACGCAGCGGCTCCATGTCCACCGGATGGCCGTAGATGTGCACCGCCATGATCGCCCGCGTGCGCGGGGTGATGCGCTCGGCGACCCGGCTGACGTCCATGCACCACGTGCGTTCGTCGGCGTCGACAAGCACCGGTACCGCTCCGACCGCCATGATCGCCTGGGCGCAGCTGATGATCGTGAACGCCGGCATGATCACTTCGTCGCCCGGCTCCAGGCGCAGCGCGTCGACAGCGGCGAACAGCGCCGCGGTGCCGCTGCTCATCGCGACGCCGTGCTCAACGCCGCAATACGTGGCCCAGGCACGCTCGAACTTCGCCACGTACGGCCCTTCGGACGAGATCCAGCCCGTGCGCATGCAGTCCATGACGTACGACTGCTCGCGCGCGCCGATCAGCGGCTCATTGACCGGAATGAACGACTCGGCCGCAGCGGCGCCTTGCTCGACACTCACGCGGCGTCTCCTTCGATCAGCGGCGTATCGAGGCGGAATGTGTCCGACTCGTACTCCCGGCCGCCGCGTGGCCCGCGCGTCATCACGACCATCGTCGTGTCTTCGAGTGCCTCGAGCGCGTGCGCTTCCATCGGGCCCGTGCCCAGCACGTCGCCCGCACCGATCTGGCCCGTCTGCAGAGGCCCCTCGCCCGCGCGCACGGCGTAGGCAAGCGCGCCGCTGACGACGTACAGCCACTGATGCGTCTCGCGATGATAGTGGTTGCCGCGGACGGCCCCTTTCGCCGTCGTGATCAGCGTCACGTGCTCGATCGTCTCATCTTCCAGCACGTCCGCGATCGAGCCGCGCGCATCCTCAAACGCCTTCTCGATGTGCTTTACGATCATGCTGCCATCACCTTCTCAGTACTGCTCACGATCCTCGGTTCCGGGATGGGGATGATGAACTGGCCCCCCGCGGCGCGATATTCGCGCAGGTTGTCCATGATTTCCGCGGCGAAGTTCCACGCGAGCAGGAGCACGTAGTCGGGGCGTTGCGTCAGCAGCTCCGCGTCGGGCACGACCGGGATGTGCGTGCCCGGCGTGAAGCGCCCGATCTTGAGCCGCGATTTTTCCGTCACGAACTCAAGTGTCTCGGTGCCAAGCCGGCAGTAGTTGAGCAACGTCATCCCCTTCGCCGGCGCGCTCACGCACGCGACGCGCTTGCCGCTGGCGCGCAGGTCTCGCAGCAGCTCGGTCAACTGCGTCCTGTTCTCGCTCACCTGGCCGGCAAACCGCCTGAGCCTCCGCACGTCGTGCGCGCCCTCACGCTTCTCTCGCGCGAGGAAGCCCTCGATCAGCCGCTCGTCGGGCGCCCGCACAGCCCGATCGACGAAGATGCGGAACGAGCCGCCGTGAATGTCCACTTCCTTGATGTCGAAGATCCGCATCCCGAAGCGCGCGAAGAACGGGATCAGCGGCTTCACCGAGATGTACGACAGATGCTCGTGGTAGATCGTGTCGTACTCCAGGCTTGCCAGCAGGTTCGCGAAGTACGGCACCTCGAAGATGAACATGCCGCGCGGCGCCAGCAGCGTATCCACGGCGCGCATGAACGACTCCAGGTCGTCGATGTGGGCGAACACGTTGGTGCCGCAGATCACGGTCGCCTGGCCGTGCTCGCGGACAACGCGACTCGCCACGGCCGGGCCGAAGAAGTCCGCCACGGTCGGGATGCCGCGCTCGTTCGCGATCGCCGCGATGTTGTGCGCCGGGTCGATGCCCAGCACGCGCGCACCCTCCTCGGCGAAGCCGGACAGCAGCACGCCGACGTTGCTGCCGATGTCGACTACCAGGTCCTCGGCGCCAAGCTCGTGGTGCCGGGACACGCTGGCCGCAAAGGCGCGGAAGTGGAGCCTCCCCGCCTGCGTCGTCGACGCCTCATACGGGTACTCGTCCTGATACAGGATCTCGGGGGCGACCA
>Ga0315281_10011404_pt1 | contig 12178 bp, 15 predicted proteins | sample YL17G07_0_MG_FD_204540 | JGI IMG/M metagenome (GOLD analysis project Ga0315281, IMG submission 204540) | Sediment microbial communities from Yellowstone Lake, YNP, Wyoming, USA - YL17G07_0 | ecosystem: Environmental > Aquatic > Freshwater > Lake > Sediment | place: USA: Wyoming | collected... | reverse complement strand
GCCAGATATTCTGCGCCGAGTTGATCGGCTTCGAGTTCATGCTCGCGTCCATAACCCCGCAACAGTGCCGCCCCGAACAACTGCACCAGTTGATTGCCGCCGGCGTTCATGCCGGGAATGAAGACGGCCCCGAGTGTCGCCCCGATATTGGCAAGCTGGGCCGCGGTGTACTGGCGGACGGCATGCCGGGCGGTGACGTGTCCTATCTCGTGCCCCAGCACAGCCGCCAGTTCTGCCTCCGAATTCAGGTAGGCCAGTAGTCCCCTCGTGATGTAGATATATCCCCCGGGCAGCGCAAAGGCATTGACCTCCTTGCTGTCCACCACGGTGAAACGATATACCAGATCAGGACGTTGGCTTTGGGCCGCCAGTTTTTCACCTACTTTTTTTACATAGTTCTGGAGCTCTTGGTCGTCGTAGATGCCGTATTGTTGCAGTACCTGCTGGTGAGATTTACGGCCCAGCTCCAGTTCCTGTTCTTCCGACATCAGCACGATATCCTGCTGGCCGGTGACAGGATTGACGGCGCAGCCTGAAATCAGCGGCACCAGGAACAAAAGTACGATGAGAAAAATATTGTTCATGGAGGAATTTTAGGACAAACCACGGGTGGAGATCAGTCACCACCCGTGGTTTCCATGATCTTCATATCGACCGGGTGTCGTATTTGCATACGGAATTCTCCGTTGCTGAAATAGAGCAATCCCTGAGCCCTGATCTGTTTCCCGGTCAATCCCCGCAGCTTGCCGAAATAATGCAGGTCCTCGTTGGCGATGTGCAACGACAGATTTTTGGCAAGATTGATCCATAACGCGGATTTACCCTCGGCAACGCGGATAATCTTGCCCGTAATAATTCGATAACCCAAGTCTTTATTTGTTACGAATTCAGCGGGCATTGGCCGGTATTGTTTGAGCGTCCAGAGGCCGATCCGGTGGGCCTCGGCATTTGCGGCGCTGGTTTCATAACAATCCACGAATTCCAGATTGGGGGGTATGGTGAGTGTCGTGGCCAACCCATTGGCCAGCAGCAATGCCTGGACGTTGGTTCCGTCCTCCAGAAACAGATGTGCCAGTGTGCGTTTGTAACGATCGAGGTGTTGCCGGTCATAATGCAGGTTGATGGTCTTGTGGGTGTACAGAAGACTTTTCAGATAATGGTATGCCTGGTCTGCGCCGGGTTGCGCGGGACGGCCGTCATGGCCGATTTCCGGGGCATTGATGCCGATTAGGCGTATGTGGCGATCATCCGCGAGGATCACGGTATCACCATCAATTACATGTTTGACAACGGCCTTTTCATCGTAATGATTGGTATGACACGCCGCCTGATAGGGAGTGCTTGCGGCTTTAGCAGATTGACCCGGGAGGAATATGCACAGAAACAGGGTGGCCCAAACAAAAAAGCGTCCCGCAGGGACGCTTGTCTGGGTGCGAAGACGGGAGCTGTAACGATTAGTGTATCCCGTATTTGCGGCGGAACTTGTCAACACGACCGGCGGTGTCCATGATTTTCTGCTGTCCCGTGTAAAACGGGTGGCACTCGGAGCAGACTTCGATGTGCAGCGCCCCGCTGTGGGTCGACTTGGTCTTGAAGGTGCTTCCGCAACTGCAAGTGACCTCGATTTCCGCGTAGGCTGGATGGGTGTCTTTTTTCATATAACGTCCTGAAATTTCTTGGTAACCGGTATTCAAGGGGCGAAAAGTCTAGTCGAATACATCCTGCCGCGCAAATGGAATTTAATATCTACCGTATATCAAAGTCGGCTACTACCGGCGCATGATCGGAGGGTTGTTCCAGCCCTCTGGGCCCCTTGTCAATCCTGCAGCCACGACACAAGGCTGCGAGGGCATCGCTGGCGAGGATGTGATCGATGCGCAATCCCAGATTGCGGCGGAAGGACGCTGCGCGGTAGTCCCACCAGGAATAGCCGCCCGGTTCCTGGGTGAATAACCTGAAACAGTCTTTAAGGCCCGCTGCCAGCAACTTTCTGAATTCAGCGCGTTCGGGTTTGCTCACCAGCACCGAACCTTCCCAGGCTGCGGGGTCGTGCACGTCCCGATCCTCCGGGGCGATGTTCAAATCGCCGAGGACCACCGTATATCTGGACTGTCCCATGAGTTCCTGCACGAAAGGGTGCAGGTGTGCAAACCAGTCGAGCTTGTAAATGTATTTCTCCGATCCCACTTCGGAGCCGTTCGGGGCATAGAGATTCAATATAGTGAGGTCGCCGATCCCGGCGCACAATACCCGTTTCTGGTTGTCATCGTAACCGGGCAGGTTTGTGATAATCCTGCCCGGTTCCTGTTTGCTGAGTATGGCGACACCGTTGTACGTTTTTTGTCCAGCGTAGGTAAGGTGATATCCGGCGTCCCTGATGGTGCTGGCAGGAAAGTCCGCATCCTGGAGTTTTGTTTCCTGCAGGGCGAGCACGTCCGGTTTTTCGGTTTGCAGCCATTGCAGCACATGGGGCAAACGGACACGGAGGGAGTTGACGTTCCATGTGGCGATGCGAACCATGGGATTATTGAAAAAGTTATCGCGGCACCGGCAGGTGCGATTGTCAGACTCGAAAACCGCCGTGCCTGCGCCTGTTGTTCCAATCCATAAGAAAGGCGCCGCCGATTAAACCGATAATGATACAGACGGCAATCCCAATCAGGATAGCGCGCCAGCCTGGATTACCGGCGCCAAGCCCGACGGCTGCCGACTCTTCCGTGCTGTCTGTGATTGAATCTGATGCATCCTGTTTGCCGGTGGTTTCCTGGCTGAGTTTATTCCGTAATTCGCCCGCCTGCGCCTGTAATTCGCCCGCCTTTAACTGTTCTGACTGCAATTGCTGTTTTAATTCCTCGTTCTCTTTGGCGAGTGCGGCCTGTTTCTGGTTGTCAGCGTTGGAAGAAGGAGTGGTATTTTGACCGGCCTTGAGAGCGGTCAACTCGCCTTCCAGTTTGGTAATCTTCTCCTGCAGTTGCGCAGTCTGCGTGCGCCCCGGCGCCGAGTCCACGAGATAATGGTTGTCTACCCACCCGCTTGAACCGCCGGGGCCGGGCTCTTTTACCTGGGTGAGTATCGCATCACGTTTGAGTACCTCAAGGACGGTGCCGCTGGGGAGCAATTTGATGATGGTGCTGTCGATGTCCTTGTCCTGATGCAGACCGACCATGACCTTGTCATCAATATAGACGTTTTCCGCTGTTGCTGTCAGCGGCAGGATGAAGAGCAGCAGGAGGCCGGCCCTGTATATAGATGCGCTTTTTGTCATAGTATATATTTCGATCCTGTGCTCAGGCGGTGATACCCGCATGCCGGAGCAGAGGCTCAATGCTCGGTTTGCGCCCGCGGAATTCGACAAAAAGCTCCATCGGATCACGCGATCCACCCTGTTCCAGGATGCTGTGCATAAAGGCTCGCCCGGTCCCTTTGTCAAAGATACCGGTTTCTTCGAACTTGGAAAAGGCGTCTGCTGATAATACTTCCGCCCATTTATAGCTGTAATAGCCCGCCGCATAGCCACCGGCGAAGATATGCGAGAAACTGTGCTGGTACCGGTTGAAAGCGGGCGGGATGACTACAGCCACCTGCCTGCGTACGTCATCTATCAGATTCTGGATGTCCTCCGGTTCGGGGCGTTCAAACTCAAGGTGCAGGCGGAAATCAAAGAGGGCGAACTCAAGCTGCCGTACCATCTGCATGCCGCTCTGAAATGTCTTGCTGGCGTTGAGCCTGTCATACAGCTCCGCGGGGATTTTTGCTCCGGTCTGGTAATGCCCGCCAATCAAGTCCAGCGAGGCGCGTTCCCAGCACCAGTTTTCCATGAACTGACTGGGCAGTTCCACGGCGTCCCAGGGCACGCCGTTGATACCGGCGACGCCCGGATAGTCGACCAGGGTCAGCATATGGTGCAGGCCGTGGCCGAATTCATGGAACATGGTAATCACTTCGTCATGGGTCAGGAGCGACGGGGCAGCGCCTATGGGCGGGGTAAAGTTGCAGGTCAGGTAGGCCACAGGTGTCTGCACGCCGGCGGCGGTTTTTCTGCGTACAATACATTCATCCATCCAGGCGCCCCCACGTTTGTGGGGTCTGGAACAGGGATCAAGATAGAAGCTGCCGCGCAGGGTATTGTCGGCATCGTAGATATCAAAAAACTGCACATCGGGATGCCAGGTATCGACGTCGGTGCGCGGCAGGATGGTCAGATCGTAAAGCTGATTAACGACCCCGAACATGCCCTGGAGCACTTGCGGCAACGGGAAATAGGGGCGCAGTTCTTCCTGCGTAAGATGAAATTTTTCCTCCCTGAGTTTTTCGGAATAGTAGGCGATGTCCCATGCGGATAATTCACGCACCCCATTGCGTGTGGCGGCGAATGTTTTCAGCTCCGCAAATTCCGTCTGCGCTGTTTCCCTGGCGTGACGCACAAGGTCGTTCAGGAAGGACATGACTTCATCGGGGGTTTTTGCCATTTTCCGGGCCAGCGAATATTGCGCATAACCGTCAAACCCCAGCAATCTTGCCAGCCGGTGCCGCAATTCCAGTATTTCCCGCATGGCCTCCGTGTTGTCCCATTTATGGTCATGGGGGCCCGCGTCGGAGGCACGCGTCACGTAAGCAACGTACATCTCTTCCCGCAAGCCGGCATTGCCGGCATATTGCATCACGGGCATGTAGGACGGGAATTCCAGTGTAAAGATCCAGCCGTCAAGTCCCTCGCGTTGCGCATTCTGCGCCGCCAGCGCCAGTGCGGTCTCGGGCAGACCCGTGAGCAACTGCCGGTCGGTTATGTGCTTCTTCCAGGCGTGGGTGGCGTCCAGCACGTTCTCTTCAAACTTTGTCTGTAAGCGCGCCAGTTTCTGTTGAATCTCCTTGAATTGTTTTTTTGATCCCTCATCCAGCTCTATGCCCGACAGGCGGAAATCACGCAGGGCGTGATCAATGATACGGCGTTGCGCCTGGGACAGGGTTTTGTAATCTTCGCTTTTGGCCACGGCGGCATAGGCCCGGTACAGGTCTTCATTCTGCCCCATGTCGGTCGCGTACTCCGACAGTTTGGGCAGGCAATTGTTATATGCGGCGCGCAGGGCCTTATTGTCCCTGACCGCGTGCAGGTGACTTGCCGGAGACCAGGCGCGGTTCAGACGGTCATCCAGTTCCTCGAGCTCTTGCAGGGTGTTGTCCCAGGTATAGACGTCATTTTCCTTCAGCAATTGATCAATGCGACGGCGATTGTCTTGCAACAGGAAATCAATGGCCGGTTCGATATGTTCGGGCTTGATCCGGCTGAAAGCGGGAAGCCGGCCGGGGGCCAAGAGGGGATTGTCCATATTATTTGTCATAACCAGTGCATTGTACTGCAGGAAAGATGGCGAGCATAAAAATTACCGTCATGTTTCCAATAGACGTCCTTTTCCGGGGCGGCAGTGTTCACAATACCGTGTAATACCGGGCGGACAGGCGGGTGCAGACGGCCCGATATGGAGATGGTTTGGATGCATGTTTGCGGCGGGGCATGGACTTATTCAGATCTTGCTTATAAAGTTCCCTGCTACAATTAAACCACAACCAAATACAACCCACGACAATACTGTTATGAGTCACATCCCGGGGGACCTCAAATATTCATCCACGCACACCTGGACGGAAATGCTGGATGATGGTCTGATCAAGGTCGGCATTACCGATTATGCACAGAAGGAGCTGGGTGATATTGTCTTCGTCGAGCTGCCGGAAGTGGAGCACAGTTATACTGCGGGCGAGGAATGTGCAGTGGTTGAATCGGTAAAATCCGCTTCCGATATCTATTGTCCGGTGAACGGGGAGATCATTGAGGTCAACCCTGCCCTGGAAGAGACACCGGAAAAGATCAATTCCGACCCTTACGGCAGCGGCTGGATATTTATCCTGAGACCGGATGACATGGATACTCTTGATGAACTGATTGATGCAGATGAATATGGTGAACTGATAGAAGAATAGGGGGCAGGTTATATGGCAACGATTACTTTAAGAGGCAACAAGATAAGCACCAGTGGCAGTTTACCGAAGGTCGGCGGCAAGGCCCCCGACTTTGTTTTGGTGGACGGCGATCTGAACAACGTCACTCTCGATAATTACAAGGGCAAGAAGAAATTGTTAAGCATAGTGCCGAGTCTCGATACGCCGGTATGCGCCATGTCCACGAAAAAATTCAATGAAGCGGCGCAATCCAGAAAAGACACGGTGTTTCTCATGATCTCCGCCGATCTGCCGTTCGCCATGAAACGCTTCTGCGCCGCAGAAGGCGTCGGCAACGTCATACCGCTGGCAATGATGCGCTCGCGTAATTTCGCCAAGGATTACGGCGTGTTGATCCAGGACGGGCCACTGGCCGGGATTACCGCACGGGCGGTTGTTGTGCTTGACGCGGACAACAAGGTATTGCACGCGGAGCTCGTGCCGGAGATCGCCCAGGAACCGGATTACGACAAGGCACTTGCTGCATTGTGATTCGCGGCATGATATCCATCACCTGAAATTCCCCATGTCCTGGCAGGGCACGTTTGATGTGCTGCGCCTGATCAGGGCGTTTGGTTTTTCTTTCAAGGGACTCAGGGCGGCGTTTGACAACGAGGCTGCCTTCCGGCAGGAAGTCATACTGTCCCTTGTGCTCATTCCGCTGGGACTGTGGCTGGGTGCCACCGGACTGGAACGCGCGCTGCTTGTCGGCAGTGTGCTCCTGGTCATGATCGTGGAACTGCTCAATTCCGGCATCGAGGCGGTTGTCGATCGACTGGGTGATGAACAACACGAACTTTCCGGGCGTGCCAAGGACATCGGCTCCGCCGCGGTTTTGCTCTCTCTGGTCAATGTGCTAGCCGTCTGGGCGTTGATCCTGTTCTATTGAATATGCACAACGGCTGATGATACCTAGATTTTTTCTGTTAATACCTTGCCTGCTTTTTTTTGATAACGTTTATGCCGATCATCATGCGCCGGACAAATCCTGGACCTTCACCTTCCGCTTTGAGAACGATCTCTTTGCCGGTACTGATCGCCACTATACCAACGGCATCAAGCTCAGCTGGATCTCACCGGACCTGACCCGCTTCCGTGACAGTGACCAGTTGCCGGAGTGGGGCAAGTGGATAGTAAACAAGTTGCCCTACAGCCAGGTGGAGGGATTGCAACGGAATATTGTGTTCTCCATCGGTCAGAATATGTACACCCCGGCAGATATCAAGGCGCGGGAATTGATCAGAAACGATCGGCCCTACGCCGGCTGGTTATACGGCAGCGCCGCTTTCCATAACAAGAACTATCGGCACCTTGATACCTTCGAGGTACAGGCGGGCTTTGTGGGGCCATTATCATTGGCGGAGGAGGCGCAGAATCTGATACACGACCTGCGCGGCATCGACAAGGCCAACGGCTGGGACAACCAGCTCAAAAATGAACCGGGGCTTGATCTCATCTATGAACACAAGGACCGCGTCATTACGCCGGTATCACTGGCGGGTCTTGGTTTTGATGCGATCACACATTACGGCGGCGCGTTAGGGAACGTGTTTACCTATGCCAATGCCGGGGTGGAGATGCGTCTCGGCTGGAATCTGCCTACGGACTTCGGCACGTCGCTGATACGCCCGGGAGGAGAGACCAATGCCCCGGCCGATACGCAGGACCCGCGTTATCAGCAGATTGGACATGGTTTCAGCCTGCATGCGTTCGCCGCCGTCTCCGGACGCATGGTATTACGCGATATTTTCCTTGACGGCAACTCTTTCCGCGACAGTCACAGTGTCGACAAGGAATTTCTGGTTGGCGATCTGGTGTGCGGTATCAGCCTGATTGTGGACAGTGTCAAGGTGTCCTACGCGCAGGCCCTGCGCACCAGGGAGTTTGAAGGGCAGGACAGAGGACAAAATTTCGGTTCGATTAGTATTTCCTATACTTACTGATTAAGCCGTTATCTGGCTCTTTGCAGGCCGCCGCGGATATCGATACAAGAACGTATGACAATATCTGGAAATGCTTTGCGTGTTTATATGCGGCTTGTGCTACATACAGAGATGGTTCTATAATGGTTCCATATCAGAACCATTCGGAGTCATGCATGACAGTGAATCTATCCATCAAAAATGTGCCCAAGGAACTCACAGCAAAGGTTAAAGAACGGGCCGCCCGCAATCATCGTTCACTTCAGGGCGAGTTGATGGCCATTCTTGAGTCTAGTGTCAAGGAAGAATCAAAACTTACACCGCAAGAGGTATTGACACGGGTGCGTTCAATGGGCTTGAACACACCGTCCAAGTCTGCTGTTTTCATCAGGGAAGATCGCGATGCCCGTTCGCGTCGTTGATGCTTCTGCGCTAGGCGCGCTGCTTTTTGGTGAGTCGCGGGCAGAGGAAGTTGCTGAAAGATTGGACGGCGCGGAACTGGTAGCCCCGGCCCTCCTCTGGTTTGAAATCACAAGTATTTGTCTGAAAAAAATCAAGGCACAACCGAGATCCACGGAAAAAATTCTTTCCGCTTTCATGTATTTTCCTTCTTTAGCAATCAAACAGGCCGAAATCGATCACGTTGCAGTCATCGCACTGGCTCATAAGAAAAAACTCACGACCTATGATGCCAGTTACCTGTGGTTGGCCGGTAAATTACAGGCTGAATTGGTCACTTTGGACAAAAAACTGCTGCATGCTTTGGAGTCTCGGGATTAGGGAACCTCTGAACGAGTCACATTTTTCGACAATTCGTCATCATACAATCACCGTCATTGCGTACATGGAGTGTACGCAATCCAACGGCCAGGGATGGCATCAACGCTACTGCTTCTGGAAAGGTATAAAAGCTATTCTGATTTACGATATCCCTGTGATATCGTGGTCATAAGTTAGAAATCAGAACTGCTAAATCTGTAACAAGGAGTTGGTATTCATGGGGGACAAGATCCACCGCAACTCGCTCAAGCCCGGCCATAAGCTGCACTGGTATCGTATTGAGAAAATATTGGGTCAGGGCGGATTTGGCATTACTTACCTCGCGCATGATTTCAATCTCGACCGTCAGGTCGCGATCAAGGAATATCTGCCAATCGAACTTGCAGTACGTGAAGGCGATTTTTCTATACACCCGGTCTCTGAAGACCGTGGAGAAAAATTCCGCTGGGGCCGGGATCGATTTATTACCGAGGCCCGCACACTCGCCAAATTCAAGCACCCCAATATTGTGCATGTGTTGAATGTTTTCGAGGAAAATAACACCGCCTATATGGTCATGGAATACGAGCAAGGTGAGAGCCTGCAAGATCTGCTCAACCACCGCAAAACCATTGAAGAGGCGGAATTGATCAACATCCTCATTCCCATTCTTGGCGGCCTGCAAAAGGTGCATGAGGCTGGATTTATTCATCGTGATATCAAACCCGCTAATATTTTTATCCGCGAGGACGGAAGTCCGGTTCTGCTTGACTTCGGTTCGGCCCGGCAGGCGCTTGGCGTTGCCACACAAACACTGACCAGTCTGGTGTCGCCAGGTTACGCGCCATATGAACAATACTATTCAAAGAGCGATCAGCAGGGTCCGTGGACGGACATCTATGGATTAGGAGCCACTTTATATCGTGCCATCGCAGGCGTTGTGCCTATGGACGCGGTGGATCGTAGCAAGGTGATACTAAAAGGAGGCAGAGATACATTTGTATCAGCAGTGGAGGTAGGCAAAGGACGTTATTCGGAACGATTTCTGTTCGCTATCGATCACGCCCTCCAGTTCAAGGAAGAAGACCGGCCGCAAACCATCAATGCATGGAAGGCAGAATTCGACTTGCCTGAAGACCCGATCAAAAAGGCTGATGCCGTTGAACGGAAAACAACCCAGCCGGGGACAAAAGTATTAGAAAGACAGCAACAGAAATTATGGTTATTTGGCAAAGTTGCGATTCTTGGTGTGATCATAAGCGTTGCGATTGTCTATTTTTACCGGGATGAAATTCAACACTATTTCGGACCAACAAAGGCGCAGCTTGAAGTAGAACACCAGCGTGTAGAGGAGGAAAAAAGACTTGCCGTTATAAAACAAAAGGAAAAGGACCAAAAACAGGTGGAAGCAAAAGCACAACGTCAGGCAGAGATTGAACGCCGACGGCAGGAAGAGGCGCGCAAACAAGAAGCAGTACGTTTAGCCCTTGAGGAGGAACGCACAAGAGTACAGGAAGAGGTGCAAAAACGCTCGGAAGCAGAAGCACAACGCAAAGCAGGATTGGAACGTCAGCGAGCAGAAGATGAAAAAAATAGATTGGCTGAGGAAGAAGCAAAACGAAAGGCGGAAGATGAGGCAAAGAAAGCTGAGTTAGAAAAACAACGTGCTGCGGAGGAGGTGGCGAAGCGGAAAGCCGATGCGGAGACAAGGCGCCAGGAAGAGTCTAAAAAATTGGCGGAGGAGTCACACCTAAACGAAGAACAGAATCAGCAATTCAAATATCAGCAGTTATTAGCCGACGCAGATTTGGCTCTCAACAAGAAAGACAAGGAGTCGGCGCTCGCTAAGTATCGCGAAGCACTTGCCATGAATCCAGGGGACTCGAATTTAATGATGAAGATAGAACAGGCTGAGAAATTACTGGACAAGCTATGCTATGAAGTGATCGGCAAATGGGATTGTGGTGGAGCCTCTGTAACGTTTAGTGAGGATGGCACAGCATTAGTCCAACCTCTCATTGGTTCGAGAATTGAGCCCTGGACGTGTAATGGGACTACGAATGAAATTACTACAACGATAATGAAGCTTATCCCAGGGAAAGCGGTATATGGGCTTGCAGATATTGCGGTGAACAAGACTACGGGTAAGGGGTTATTTCAAAAGAGTAATAACAAAATTCAGTGCGCGCGATGGGAGCTTACACATCCAGAGTAAGTGGACAACTGATATCTAATGTCTGATGATTTACAATATAGAATCATCAGGGACGTACCCCTATTCCATAATTCTAGTTTGGAGGTTTACTTGCCCATCTGCCAATTGTGCCACAGTGACCGTAAACTCCGTAACTCACACATAGTCCCAGAGTTTCTTTATGATGATCTCTACAACGACAAGAATTACATGATGGCCATCAACGGCCAAGGTAACCGTGGCTGGAAACCTCTACAAAAAGGCATCCGCCAACATCTATTCTGCGAATCGTGCGAACAGTACTTCAATGAGCATTTCGAGAAACCATTCCACGCTCAGTGGGTCCTCTCAAAGCCACTGCCCAATCCTTTTAGTAGAAATGAAGTTTTCTGGGTCACTGTAGACTACGCCTCGTTCAAGCTCTTTCACCTCAGCGTTTTGTTTCGGGCTGGCGTTAGTTCTCTTCCAACCTTCGCTGAAGTTACACTCGGCCCGCATCAAGAACGGCTGAGGCAACTTATTCTCAATCGAGACCCAGGTGATGTAGCACAATATCCTGTCTTCGGGTACGCAGTAGTCCACCATAAGACTAACGAGCTCATTCCAATAGTGTCCCATGCTCAACGATCAAGCTTTGGTGGGCATCGGTGTTACGGCATGATGTACGGCGGAGTCGAATGGTGGATATCTGTGTCATCCCATCGAAACCTGGAATTCGAAACTGGAGCTCTACAACTAGACGGCCGAATGCCATTTCATGCTGTGCAATGGAACGAGGTTTCGGTTATTCAAACTGCATCAAGGACTCTCCGATCTGTAAACCGCTAGGTAAATCAGGGCAGGAGTGATGGTGGATAATTGGGACGTGCCCCAATAATCTTATGTTAAATTGGGGGATGAGCAACTTGAAATCTCCATCATCAGCGTCCTGGCTACTGCAAAACCACGAGACCTTTCTGTTCAATCAGATTTAATAATCTAAGCGAAGGTCCGTTTGGTTTTTTCTGGCCCTGTTCCCACTTCTGCACGGTTGATTTGCTTGTATTCAGATATGTCGCGAAGACGCCCTGACTGGCCTTGTTCTTAATACGCAGGCGCTTGATTTGGGCAGCGGTGTACTTTTTAACAGGGGGCAAACACATGGCATCAAACTCCCGCATGGTGAGTTCGTCCATCAGCCTAATATTTCGAAGTTCTCCGGCGCCTTTGTGTACTACCCTCAAAATTGATTTACGGCTCATTACCCATTACCTCGATTAATATTTTTGTCTTTACAGTTTTTTCCAGGGCAACATCGCTGCTGTAT
>Ga0315281_10011403_pt1 | contig 12178 bp, 10 predicted proteins | sample YL17G07_0_MG_FD_204540 | JGI IMG/M metagenome (GOLD analysis project Ga0315281, IMG submission 204540) | Sediment microbial communities from Yellowstone Lake, YNP, Wyoming, USA - YL17G07_0 | ecosystem: Environmental > Aquatic > Freshwater > Lake > Sediment | place: USA: Wyoming | collected... | reverse complement strand
GTCGACGGCAAACGCGACCCGATCGCCGTCCGCGCTCACCGCATAATTGTCGAGACTGTATTGTTTGTGGCCAGCGGCGAGGCTTTCAATGTCTAGAACGACCTGCTCTGGCGCCCCGGGCTGAGGCCTGTGGCGTACGATGACAGGAAAGCGAGCCCCTTTGGCCATGTGCCGCTGATAGACGTAGCCGTTTTCAACGAATTCGGGGCTCTCGCCGGCACCTTCGACTCGTGCGTACAATTCTCTTTCGAGTTCCTCGATCAGTGGATTGAGGTCCGCAAGGCGCGCAGCAGCGTAGGCGTTTTCCGCTTTGAGGTAGGCCAGCACATCCGGATCTCTCTCGTTGCGGAACCAGTCATAATTGTCGATGCGTTGATTACCGTATTCCTCGAAGAGTTTTGGTATTCTCTTGGCAACGGGCGGCTCGATCGGAGTCTCGGGCGCGCGTAGCGTCCGCGTGGTGAGCGGCGCGGATGCTGAAGGCAACGAACCAGAGAATGCTGGCTGCACGCCAAAACAGGCCACGAGGCCCATACACGTGAGCAGAATCGCAAGGAAGCTGGCTGCAACACGCTGCATAGTCGCCATGCCCTTTCGAGTCTCGCGCCGCTTGCGCCCGATCAACGATGGGTCGGCGCTAGCTGGCGGTCGCAGTTTCAAGATGGGGGCCAACAGTGGACTTGGTCTCGAGCCGGCCGTCGCGTAGTCGAAAGATATGATCGAACCGATCGAGAATCATTTCGTCATGTGTGACGACGATGATCGCGGCGTTTTGATCGACGGCGATCCGGCGCAGCAGATCCATCACGATCCGGGCGCGCACCGAATCGAGCGGCGCGGTCGGCTCGTCGGCGAGAATGATACGCGGCTTGTTGGCGAGCGCCCGCGCGATCGCCACCCGCTGCGCTTCGCCGCCGGAGAGCTGCTTGGGCAAGGCATGCTTGCGGTGGCCGACCTCAAGATAGTCGAGCAGCTCGATCGCGCGCGCGCGCGCGGTGGCTGCGTTGAAACCAGCAAGATGAAGCACCACGGCGACGTTGTCGCTGCCGTCGAGAAACGGCAGCAGATTGGGGTATTGGAAGATGAAGCCGATCTTGTCGAGCCGCAGCCGGCGCAGATCGGCCTTGAGCCAGCGGTCGTCATAGACGACTTCGCTGTCGAGCGTGAGCCGGCCACTGCTCGGCTCCATGATGCAGGCGATACAGTTGAGCAGCGTCGTCTTGCCCGAGCCGCTCGGGCCCATCAACCCGACGACCTGGCCGGGATAGACTTCCATATTGATGTCAACTAGGGCGTCGACCCGCGCGCTCCCCGAACCAAAATGCTTAGAGAGGTGTTCGGTACGCACGACCGCCTGTTTGCCTGTCTCGGCCATGGTCCTACCCCGACGAGGCGAGCGCTTCGGCCGGGTCCACCTTGAGCGCGAGCCGGATACCGAGCGTGCTGGCGGCAAGGCAGATCACGATCGTGATAGCGAATACGGCTAAAATACTCTCTGGATCAAACACGAGCCGCCGCGGAAAATAGGGCCTGAACGTGAAAACAAGCAACAGCCCGGCGAAGTAGCCAGCGATCCCCAACGATAGAGATTGCTGGACGATGAGGCCGACGATCGTGCGGTCCGGCGCGCCGACGAATTTGAGCGTGGCGATCGAGCGCACCTTGTCCATGGTCATCGTATAGATGATCAGCGCAATGATGACGGCCGAAACGATCACCAGCAGCACCATGATCAGAAGCTGCTGTTTGCGCGCCCTTTCAATGACGACCTGGCTCAGCATGGTTTCCTGCTGCACTTGGGTGAGCGCCGTGAGGTGCTTCCAGCGCGCGAGAGCCACGGCGACCTCGTTGGCCGGGACGTAGGGCGAGACCTTGGCGATGACGGCATTGATCTGGTCATTGGAATCCGATCCGCCGCCGCGCGCGAGCTCGCGCCGCACGGCCGGAGGCGCGAGCTCGAACTGCAGTTGTTGCGCGTCGCGCAAGGTGATGTAGGCCACGGGATCGCCGGCCGAGGTGACCTCGTTCTCCATCAGGCCGACCATGGTGAACTTGTGCCCGCGCGTGCCGAGCGGCACTTCCTGGCCGATCGTGAGACCGGCGCGGCGATCGACGATCATTTCATAGTGACTGCGCATGATCTGGCGCCCGGCGGCAAGCTTGCGCGGTCCGCCGGGCCGGCCCGGCTCGAAGCCGATGAGGAAGAGACGGTGTGGTGCGCCGTTCAGCTCGGCCTGGACCGATTGATAGGTGACTGAACCGGCGCGCTCAATGCCATAGACCCGGCTGACCAGTTCCCGCGTATCGCCCGGAATGCGCGAGGATTCGGCGAACGGCCCTTTGGTGTCGGCCTGGACGACCCAGAGGTCGGCATCCGCTGCGCGGGCCTGCCGTAGCGCGTCGTCGATCAGGCCGCCGTAGACGCCGGTCATCATGATCACGATGCCGAGCAGCAGGCTCAATCCGAAGTTGGTCAGGACGAACCGGAGAAGGTTATGCTTGATGTCCCGGTAGGCTAGGTTCATGAGCCTTGCCCTTTGGTGATCTTGGCGGCCCGACCGACTCGCAGCCCGCTGCGCAATCGCGTGACCACGACGGCCTTGTCCGGTACACCGCCCGTGATCTCATAGCGTCCATCGAGTAGCCGGTGTCCGAGCGCCGCGTCACGCCGTTCGAGGTGTCCGTCTTCGACAGTCCACACGGTCCCTCGGTTCTTCGTGAGCCCGTCGATCGCCGCTTCCGGAACCAGGAGTGCCTGATCGAGCTGGACCGTCGTGATGTAGACCTCAGCCTGCTCTCCAAGATGGAAATCGTCCGGTATGCGATCGAACGAAATCTCGACCCGGCGCTCCTCGTTGATGCGATCGCTTTCGGGCTCGATCCGGGCAACCCGCCCCCGAAACCGCTGGTTAGGAAGGGATCGCAAAACAATCTCGGCGGGTTCGCCAACCCGGATTTCGCCAGCCTTGCTCTCATCGATATAGGCGAGCACCCAGACCTTCTGCGGATCGATCAGCGTGAAGACCGCCTCTCCGGCACCAAGGGCTGAGCCAAGCTCTTTCAGTCGCGCCGTCACCATGGCGTCGTAGGGAGCCATGAGAGTATGGAAATCCAATGTGGCGGCTTCCTGTTGCTGTTGCGCCTTAGCATCGCCGATGGTGGCTTTTGTCACCAGAACGTCGCTGGCGGCCAAATTCAAATCCGCAAGTGCTGCATCTTGGACAGTCTGTGCCGTTTCGGCTGATTCAATCGAGGCCGTGCTGCTCTGAAGCAGCTTTTGCCGACGCTCGTTGATGTTCTTGGCGTTAGCATAGTTCACTTTGGCCTTTTCGACGCTCGCCGTGGCTCTCTGAAGGTTGGCTTCGGCCTGCTCAATGGTTGCTCTTGTTCTGGCGACACGCGCGCTTTGTTCACGGTCGTCGAGGCGGGCCAACACTGCGCCCTTGGTTACACGATCACCGACATCCGCTCGAAGCTCAACAAGCACTCCGGAAACCTTGAACCCCACCTTGGATGTGACGCGCGCTTCGACTGTTCCAAGGCCAAATACTTGAACGGGTACATCACGTTCTGCGTGGGAGACTTGGACTTTGATAGGCCTAAAAAACAGCGCCCACGCGCTCAGGCTGGCACCGACGATTAGTGCAAGCACAACGGCAAAAAGCAGGAGGCGCTTGCGACTCATCGAATCCACTCGTTGGAAAAATTCTCGATGCAAAATGCCGCTAGGGTCAGGTGTTGGCTTTGAGATTGATCAACAAGCTACCGGGACAGATATGATCTTGTGTTGAGTTAGCGCCCAGCGACTGTGTGGCATTCGGTGCGACTGCTTCGTACGCCGAGCGCAGCAACTGGAAGGAGCCATAGGTGCGAAGCCCGAACCATAAAGTCGGAAGCATCGTGAGTACAAAGACGATAAGGGCCCCTCGGCGCATCCCGCGTGACTGGAGATTAATCACTGCCGCAACCTTTCCAAATTGCAGAGCAAGCACCTCACCGACTGGCTGGTATCGTAACAATCGGCACCTGCGGCACGGCACGCGACTCGGAGAGAGCAGAGAATATCATTAGGAACATGAACACGCGCTTTGAACGCAGATCGCGGTCATCGATCCAAAACCAGCGGTCACGGTAAGGCACGGCAGAAAAAGAGTCGGTGGGTTGCTCGGCACCAGAATGAATGCGAATGAGTGGGCGGGGTGCCGCATCTGTACTTAGAATCGGCATTGATGTCGCACGGAGTTCCGCTACGTCCTCCTCGGGCACCTCGACCCCGGCAGCAAGCTCGGTCAAAATCTCCTGCATGGATCGCGTGAGGACGGCTATTTCACCGGCCTTATGACTTGAACCGAACGTGAGCACGAACTGGTCCCGTCCCGGTTCCAGGCCAAGCAGCCTTTTCAGCAAGCGGATTTCTTGCTCTACCGTTTGGCCCGCGTTGCGCCGGAAGAACACAAAGATCACGCTCTCGGTGCCGATCTTGCCCGTCCGCGTCCCGATCGCGCCCGCTTGCTGAATGCGCCGGATTGCTGTGCTTACCTGACGAAATTTCGGGTCCTCGCTTCGTGCCCGCGCTGGCGAGGCAGAATAGTTGTAGATGCCGTTGATGGAGCGAACGGCAAGGGAAAAAATGAAACCAGCGTCATGTCCAGCGTCGATCATCGCGAAGATGGTCTGCGGCGGGATCGGACGCAGTAAGCTGTTGATGAATCGATCGCCGGTGATCGGCGTGTAGGAGACCGTTGGTCGGTCAGTATATCGGCCGGTTACCCCGATATTACGATATTCTTGCGATGTGCTGACTGGATGGGGAAAAAGCCGCACTGACGCATCGGCTTGGGTGTACAATTCTTGTGAACTGATCACCGAGGATACGTCGAGGAACACCGGCGGGTCGAAATAGCGAAACTTGACGATATTGAGCAACATCTGCTCCTTCCAGGAGCTTGCCATAGCGCCGGAGTAATCTGTGCGATCGCGCTTGATGGTTGAGGGGCCAATACTGGCGCAGCCCGCCACCGCAAATGCTGACGCACATGCCAATGCCAACGGCCAGCGCGAACGCATATTGCACTCCCAACTCCTCTTGGGCCGGATAGAGCGCCACGCAACGTTAAGACGTTCCACAAGTCCATGTCTCCTAAGTTTTTTACCTAAGGGCCGGGCAGAATAGCCGCGTTGATTTGAGTCAATAAGCGCGGACTCTGCTGAAGCTCATTCGATAAGGATGCGGCAAGGACTGGTATGACTCTAACCATAGGCCAGCAATGCCGTGAAACCGCTTCTCAATTGCCTGCCTGCCAGAGGGAAATCGCTGCGCTCGCATAGATGAGTTGAATGATGTTGAGTGTCAAATTGTCGTGGATCATCAATCCGACGAAGACCTCCATTGCAATTGCAAGTGAGACGGTCGACCAGGCCGGCAGTATGCGTGCGAGAACGAACCCAAATGCTCCCGCAAGAGTGTCACTGACGGAGTTGATGACACTGTCGCCGAAATAGCCCTGCGCGAGCGCCAACTGACGATAACGTTCAATGATGAGCGGCGTGTTCTCAATAAGCTCCCAGCCCGCCTCAAGTCCAACGGCAAGTGCGAAACGCAGACCAAGTGGTGCACGCGGCATAACCAGCCATAGGAATAGATAGAAACCAAACCCGTGAATGATGTGCGTGTAGGTGTACCAATCGACCAGTTGTTGTGAGTTCTCCGGACCGGAGACGATCCCATTCCATAACTTAATTGTGCCGCACGAACAGATCAGCGGTTGTCCCATCGCAAATAAAATGAGTGCTTGCAGGCCGACAATTGCCGCGGCGATCGAAAGCGATGTGCTGACGAGATGTCGCTCCCACCATTCTACAATTTGATGACGCATCAAGTTCATTTGTCCCGAATTTGGAATCCCAGTCACTTAGCAGAGGACAAGAAAATATGGGGCAGAACCACTGAGATCGCATAATAGACCCAATGCACGATGTAAGAGTAGGCGAGCCCATTCGGCACCCGCAGTATGAGATAGGGAAATACGAAGCCGAATGCCGCAGCCGAGATCATAAATCTGATCACATAGCCGAGCGGCACTCCGCCGAACGCGAGAAGAACGTGCGCTCCTCCGAAAACGAGTGCGCAGTAAACGGCTATCTTGCGTATGCTATATTGCTGGGCCGATAACGCGAGAACGAGAGCTACGACAAGAAGCTGCTGAAAAAGAATCTCGATGGATTTCGGCAGAAAATATAACGGAGTGGCTACCCTGACCTCCGGCGGCGTCCAGGATTCAGTCCAGTTTATCGGAGGCAACAGAGGAAGCACATATGCCGCGAATAATATGCATCCTGCAAAAGAAAGAGACCAAACGATATAGCTGGTCAATCGGTTCTCGAAGGTAGACCATCTGCCGTATTGAGGCCAGCTGCTATACAGCGGCCAGAACGTGATGACCGCGATTCCGACCCAGAAACCGTAGTACAGCGTGACCGCAATGGAACCCGCGTTATAGCTTGCTTGTACCCCGAGCGCCGGCAACAAAAAATAATACCCGGCATCCGAAACGGTCCAGATCGCCGCAATTTGCGCCAAGGTCCGCATGAGCTGAGCCTTTTGCGGATCAATCGCGGCGATGGAAAAGCGGCTGGACACCAGGTTACCGTATATTAGCGGCCGCTTGCGTGTGAAGACCGTGGAGTCGACATCCAATCATTCGCGATCTTGCTGCTGATGCTGGCCGTGTTGTTCAGCGTGGTTGGGGCGTCTGTCGGCTTGACCGTCCGCTCGATTTGTTCGAAATCGAGAACCTTCAAGCCAACGTTCACGAGTCTCGCCATCGGATTCAACCCGAAACGTTTCCTTATTCGCCGAGTGGCGCCAAGCCCTCATTCTTTCCGTCTCACGCGTAACTTTTATTGTTAGCCTTCAGCGTCTTGCTTTGATGTGCATCAACCAGGGAGCTCAAGATGATTTGCTATACATATTTCAATTTTACCACCATCCGAGCAGTTCAAGAGCTATCGATGGTGCTTCCGCGATGATAGGCGCCGTAACGACACGATCGACAGAGTATCGAGCGGCTCATAACGATGCTCGTGCTTCCAGAAGCGTAACATCCATGGAGATGTCCGCAGCAGCTACAGGTCCGACCGGCTTAACGAGCGCAGAAGCTCGCCGTCGGCTTGGTGAATTTGGCCCAAACGCCGTCGCCGAGAAAGCTACGCCGCGTTGGCGAGTCTTCCTCACGAAATTCTGGGGGCCTATCCCATGGATGTTTGAGGTCGCGATTCTGCTCCAGCTCGGGCTCGGCGAATATATCGAAGCAGTGGTGATCGGCGGTCTGCTCCTCTTCAACGCGACCCTGGGCTTCATCCAAGAGGGCCGGGCAGGTGGGGCGCTTGCGGCGCTCAAGAAGCGGCTCGCCCCGACCGCGCTGGTGCGCCGCGACGGCGAATGGGTCAGGCTTCCGGCGTCTGACCTCGCGCCGGGCGACGCGATCAGGCTGTCGCTCGGCGCCTTGGTGCCCACCGATGCGACCATCGTGTCGGGATCGGTGCTGGTCGACCAGTCGATGCTCACCGGCGAATCCGTTCCGGTCGATGCCAATCCCAGCAGCCAGGTCTACGCGGGTTCCCTCGTGCGCCGAGGGCAAGCGATTGCCGAAGTGACGGCAACCGGCTCGAAGACCTATTTCGGACGCACGGCCGAGCTCGTGCGCATCGCTAAATCCGGCAGCACCGAACAGGCGGCCGTTTTCGCTGCAACGCGGAACCTCGCCCTCGTGAACGGCACGGTCGCGATTCTCATCATCGGATCCGCCTACGCCATGGCACTGCCGACCGCCGACCTGATCCGTCTTGCCCTCACGGCACTGTTGGCCACAATCCCGGTAGCGCTACCGGCAACGTTCACACTCTCGGCCGCCTTCGGCGCGCAGACACTTGCGCAACGCGGCGTTCTGCTGACCCGCCTGTCGGCGGCGCACGAGGCCGCCGCGATGGACGTTCTGTGTGCCGACAAGACGGGGACATTGACGCGCAATGCGTTGGAAGTCGTCGAGGTCACCGCGATCCCTCCGCTCGATCGCAAGCGCGTCCTGGCACTTGCGGCGCTAGCAAGTTCCGAAGCGGACCAAGACCCAATCGACGCTGCCATTCGTGGGGCTGCGGTCGAGGCAACAGGTGGCCGCACAAGCGAACGGCTCGTGCGTTTTGTTCCCTTCGATCCGGCGACCAAAACCTCGGAGGCCTTCACCGTCGATCACGATGGACGTGAGGTCCACGTTATCAAAGGCGCATTTGAGGTGATCGCTACGGTGGCAGAGGTGCCGGCGGATGCGCGGCATCTAGTGGACGATCTTGCCGAGCAGGGTAACCGGGTCATCGCTGTTGCGGCGGGTGCGCCTAAGTCGCTGCGCCTGGCCGGTTTCATCGCTCTCAGCGATCCGCCGCGCGAGGACTCAGCAACACTTATCGCCGCGCTGCGTGACATGAATGTCAGAACCATCATGGTGACCGGAGACTCAGCCGTGACTGCGGCGGCCATCGCCGGAAAAGTCGGCATCACTGGTGCCGTATGTCCACCGGAACGCTTGTCCGAAGAGCTGAGCACGGATGAATTCGGCGTGTTCGCGCGCGTCGTTCCCGAGCAGAAGTACCAGCTGGTGAAGGCGCTTCAGCATCACGGCCATGTCGTCGGCGTGTGCGGCGACGGCGTGAACGATGCGCCGGCTCTCCGGCAAGCACAGATTGGAATCGCCGTGTCCTCTGCAACTGATGTTGCGAAAGCAGCCGCCGGCATGGTGATGACCGAGCCGGGGATCGCCGGCATCGCGTTCGCCATCCGCGAAGGCCGGATCGGATTTCAGCGGCTGCTCACCTACACCTTCAACATGCTGGTCAAGAAAGTCGAGATCGTCCTTTTCCTGGCGATCGGGCTCGCCCTGACGGGCCACGCGGTGATGACGCCAGCGCTCATGGTCTTGCTGTTCGTGACGAACGACTTCCTTAGCATGTCGCTCACCACCGACCGCGCGAGCTTTGCAGCGTCGCCCAGCGTATGGCGCATGCGTAACATTACGGCCGCCGCTATCGCCCTCGGAGTGTGTAAACTCAGCTTTTCCACGGCGCTATTGGCAGTTGCAAAGTTCCGTCTCGGGCTTGGTCCGGAAGCGCTGCAGACGCTGGCGTTCGTCACACTCGTGTTCGGAAACCAAGCCGTATTGTATGTGCTGCGCGAACGGCGTCATATGTGGGATTCCAAGCCCAGCAATTGGGTTCTGGCGTCGTCAGCGGCAGACATCGCCATCATCTCGACGCTGGCATTGTCGGGCATCTTGATGGAACCGCTGCCATGGCGCGTCGTAGCGGCCATATTCATCGCCGCGGCCGGATTCGCATTGATCCTCGATCAGATCAAGTTGCCGGTTACGTCGGCGTTCAAGGTCGAGTGAGGCGCCGGAAGGGAGAGTGATATGACACCCGCAATGGAACATTGTCACCGGCCATGGTGGAAGCGACCACCACTGTGGTTCATCGTCATAGCTGCGGTGTTGGCCCTGGTCGTCGGCGTCGTCATTGAAGAATCAGGCAAACGGGCTCCGACGCCTTACGGCACATTTCTTGATCAACTCGATGCCGGCAACGTCGCAAGCGTCACGTTCCAAGGAATGGAGATCGACGGGCGCTTCAAGCAACCTTTGGACAGCACGCCCTCAAGCGGCGCGGTGCAGCGAGATACCTTCCGCAGCCGAGTCCCCGATTTCGGCGATCCCACGCTGATACCGGAGTTGCGCAAACAGCATGTCGTGATCAACGTCACTTCGACGACGTCATGGACGCGACTGTTCGCGGGTCTGCCCTGGCCCATGCTGCTGTTCATTGGTGTAGCGCTGATCGCTGGCTTGGTCAGGCTCGCGCGCGGAGGGAAGGCGCAATCGGGATCTGCCATGCCCATGCACCCGATGCAGGGAATGGTGGGACTCGTGTCGGGTCTCTTTGGGAAGCAGAATCAGACCCCAAGCTCGCCCCCACACGATGGCGACGGGACCAAGTCCGGATAAATTATCTCACTTGAAGCGAACGGGTATTACGCCGGTCGCGCTGCCGGCCGTGAATAGCCCGACCAAGAGAATGAACACTGCAAAGATGCGCTTCAGACGCCGCTGATCCAACCGGTGGACCAGCATCGCTGCGGCGGTATTCCCGGCAATCCCGCCAGCGAGGAACGCGCCGACGACACTCCAGTCGATCGATGCGGTGGCAAAACGCGTCCCCAGGCCCACGAACGAATTGAAAGCGATCACGAGCAGCGATGTCGCTATCGCGGCCTGCATCGAGCAGGCAAAGACGAATACCATCGTGGGCACAATCAGGAAGCCGACGCCGACACCGAGGAAACCAGTCAAGAAACCGATGCCGATGCCGGCAATCAAGATGACCCAAAGTGGGGACGTCTTGCTCGGCGTGTCGCTGCGCTGCGAAAGAAGCATGCTGATCGATGCCGTGATCGTCAACATGGAGAACAGCAGCATAAGGAGGGAGCTCGAAACATAGGGAGAGAGGAGCGAGCCGGGTATGCTGCCGCCGATTCCGCAGGCGCCCAGCAACAATCCGGCCTTCCACTGCACGGTGTCCCGCTGTCCGACTACACCCTCGGCGGCAATCCCGCCGACCACGGCAAGCGATGTTCCGATGGCCGTGTGCACGTCCTGTCCAACGAGATAGACCAGCGTAGGCACGGCCAGAATTGACCCACCGGTGCCGGTGAGGCCGAGCGCGCCGCCTATTGCTGCCCCGTATGCAAGATCGCTGAGGAGCTGCGGGATGGATTGCATGCTACGTGGGTCCAAGCATTAAACCGGGGATCAGACGGATTTATCCAAGAGAGTTGCGATGAATTTACGTCCACCGAAGCTGTCGACATATTTTGTCACAAAATTCAGCCCCGTTGACAAACTTTCGTGACATCTCGGTCCTATGTGTTGATCAGTTCAGGACGCTTCATCGTGCAGGCATCGGAAAGAACCTTCTCGCAAATCGACGAAGTTCATCGGTCAGAACCGGCATCAACTCCGGCAGCACTCGACAGCATTCCTGACATCAAGTGCAACATCTAACTGGACCATATGAGGTCCAACCTTATTGGAGAAAACAATGCAAGAAGCTCAAACACAAACCGAATCCAGCGGCAAATGCTGCGGCAAGAAAGGTGGCCACCGCGGCCAGCATCGTGGTAGGTGCGGTTCGTCGCACAAACACGAAGCCAACGCGAAGGCGACGTCAAGCCCTCTGGAAATCCTGCAGGAGCGCTTCGCGCGCGGAGAGATCGACGCAGCGGAGTTCGAGGAAAAGCGACACCTCATCACGAACGCGTGATCCCGCCGCAATTTGCGGAACGATATCGCGGGCGACGGGTTTTCGCCATCGCAAAAAACTTGGCGGCCTGCGGCAATGGCGAATAGTCTTTGTCGCCGGCCGATTGTTCATATCAATCGGTGAGGCGCTCGCCGTCGGAATACTGGCGTCATGGTCGCCCAAACATAAGCTTGACGCGGATCAAGGCGGTTAATCGTCAAGCGGCTATCGAATGTTTCAAATTGGTCGATTCCTTGGACATTGGAAGCGTGCATGCGACGCTTGTTACTCGGCCTGTTTTTAACGATCTGCGTGCCGAGTCTTGCTCTTGCGTGGGGCGGGCTCGGTCACAGGACGGTCGCGGAGATCGCGGCCCGCTATCTCTCCGAACAGGCAAAGGCCCAGGTTCGAGACCTTCTTGGTGCTGGGCCGAACGCAATGACAGACGTCGCCATCTGGGCGGACGAGAACGAGAGGCCGGAGAGCTACCCATGGCACACGGTCGATATCCCTCCTGACGGCGTCCGCTATGACCGAGAGCGGGACTGCAAGAGCGGCGATTGTATCGTGGAAAAGATCACTGAGTTTGCTCGGATCGTCGGCGATCGGCAGGTCAGGAAATCATTGCGTGTCGATGCGCTGAAATACCTGATCCATTTCGTGGGCGATATCCACATGCCGCTCCACGCCTATGCCCCGCTTAATCACCCAAAAGGCACATGGGTCCGGATCGGCAAGAGGACCCAGAAGCTACATTTGTGGTGGGACAACGAATTCGTCGAGGAACTCGGCTCAGATTCGACCGAACTCGCAAATATGCTGGTCGCCGAGATCA
>Ga0315281_10011402_pt1 | contig 12179 bp, 7 predicted proteins | sample YL17G07_0_MG_FD_204540 | JGI IMG/M metagenome (GOLD analysis project Ga0315281, IMG submission 204540) | Sediment microbial communities from Yellowstone Lake, YNP, Wyoming, USA - YL17G07_0 | ecosystem: Environmental > Aquatic > Freshwater > Lake > Sediment | place: USA: Wyoming | collected... | reverse complement strand
TCGAAAGGCGAGATTGCTTCCGTCACTTTGTTCCTTCGCAATGACACAAAAAATGAATTACGACACAGTCTCAAGTCCGCCCCTACAACATCCATTATGACACAGTCTGGTTGTGACGGGCTCTTATTGCGGAGTCAACAATTTCGCCTTAATGCCATTGGCGGATACCCGCGTCAGGAAATGCGTCGCATCGGCGGATGTTCCGGAAAACGATCCGTAATGCATCGGTATCGCCAGCCCGGGGCGGATCAGGCCGCATGCCTCGACAGCCTCGTCCGGAGACAAGACGGCCGTACCGGAAACAGGGAGGAGGGCAACGGAACAGCGAACCGTTCTCATCTCCGGGATAAGCCCGGTATCGCCCGCATGATAAATGCGCTGTCCGGCGACGGTGATAACGTAACCCATGCCGTTTTCTTCCCGGGGGTGTCCGGCGCCATACGCGGGGAGCGCTTCGACACGAACCCCGCTGTTTTCAATAACAACCCCTGGGGCGCACAGGGTTACCGGGCAGCCAAGGACTTTCAATCGATCCCGGCTTGCCGCGTTTGCCACCAGAATCGTTTGGGGAGTGAGCAGCCTCGCGATGTCGTCGAGAGAGCAATGATGCGGATGATGATGGGTTATCAGGATGATATCCGCAGGAGGCGAAGATTTTTTCAACTGCAGGGGATCTATATAGATGCGTCGCTCTGCCGCAATTCTGAATGCCGCGTGCCCGAGCCAGATGATCATTTATTTCCCGTAGGTCTTTTCACGCAGCACGATGCTTTTGTCCAGCGCCCACGACCCGTTTTGCTCTATTTTGTCCAGGAGTTTCCGATAGAAAGAAAGATTTTCGTTATGGGCCAGCAGGATGCGTATCCCTTCCATGATTTGCTCGCGCCGGGCGCCGTCATTTTGCGGCACATAGGGCAGCACGCGCAACAGTTGACGCTCGCGCGCCGCAGACGGCATCAGGTGCAGGAGCGACAAGCCGAGTTCTCCGGCAAGATATTCGAGAATGCTGGTATCATCCTTTTCCGCCTCTTCCACCCGTATCAGGTCAACCAGGGAATCGAGGCCGAACAAAAGGATGGGCTGGTAGATGATCTTCTTTTCGGGCCCCAGCCCCCCCATGGCACGCTTAAAATCCGCGTTCATTTTTTCAGCGCAGAGGGTGGCCTGCTGGTCAAAACTCTTCGGATAAACAAAGGAAAGTATCTCGTTAGCGGCATCATGGTAGAGGACAAAATGCTCCGCATGGAATATCCGGCCGCAACCCGGGCAACAGACAATGTTAATCTCACCGGAGAGGAGCGCCTCTTTGAGTTCAGGGTTTTCGTCGGGATTAATGGAATTCCAGAGTTCCGCCTCGAACGTTTCGCCGCACGGACACACAATTTCTTCAAGTTTTGATAGAGACATAAAAACCCGCCATAAAACAACAAAATTGACAGAATATAAGCCTTGTGATCGCCTATATTTTGACCTTTTTAATTATCTCTTTATAGCACATTAACATGTATTTTGCAAGTGAAAAGAAGGGCTTGATTATCGCATGCGGTCAAGCAGTACGCCGGTCCCGGCATCGGCAGGATCAAGCGCCAGCGTTGCCTGCAATTCATACACCGCGTTGCGGCGGTCCCCGCCGGCAAGGTAACAACGGGAGAGATAGCGGTGAGTTTCCGGATTAAAGGGATTAATGGCCAGCGCCTGCTCAAGGATCGTCAGCGCCTTTGCGTATTCACCGCCGGCATAGTAGAGTTCTCCCAACGCCTGATACGGCGTCACGTACCCGGTGTTTTTTGCGATAGCCTGCCGCAGACTCTTTTCCGCATCACGACCGTTGCCTAAAGCGGACGACGCCCGGGCGGCTTTCAGGAGTATCACGGGGTTGTCCGGTTCAGCCGCGAGCGCCTTTTCGTACTGCAGCAACGCCCCGTCGGGGCGTCCCGCCTGGCGCATCCGGTCGCCAAGCCGGATGAGGCCCCGCTGATCGGCGCCGATATACTCTTCATCCTCGACCTTCCTGAACTGCGCCTGATCGCCCATAACTCCGCGGGATTCGGCGAGCGTCATGCCGTTTACGGAGGCATGAAAACGTTTTTCGAACACCTTCACGGAGATGCCGAAAGTTTTCGTGAAAGACGTTTCGTAGTCCGCCTCCGCCATCGCGCGCAGCAGCCGGCGGAGAGCGTCCTCGCCCCCAAACGCCTGCCGCATGAAATCAACGGCGGCTGAAACCTCGGCAAACGCCAGTGACATCTCGTCCCGGTCCTTGAGATAGACAATGGACGGATGCATGCGTTTAAACGGAATAAATGATTTCTTCTTCCGCGCCGCAGACAGGCGGTTCTGGGCATCGGCCGTAAGGTATTCGGAAGTTATCGACCGCCATAACGTTTCATGGTAGCGGGCGATGCCCTCATGCAGCCAGAGCGGACATTTACCCCCGCTTACGCGGTTGACCAGGAAATGGACATACTCGTGGGAGAGGGTGTCAAGCCAGGAGTACCCGAGCGGCAGAGCGCCGGGCGAGAGTATCATGATGCGGTTGAACTTGCATATGCCCACCGTCCCGCTTTTTTCGAGCACGCCGGCGTCAAGCGTCGAGCCGAGCGAGAAATCCTCTTTAAGCGGATAGACCTCGACGAGAACTTTTTCCGCCGGCTGATCGCTCATATCCGCCAGCATGCCGCCGATGTTCTGACAGGCATTCTCCAGGCAGTCGAGCGCATAGCGGGAAAGAAGGACGTCCGCCCCTTGCGCCCTGAACCTGAAATGCGCGCTTTCCGTCTCAACGGCTTGACGGTGAATTTCGCCAAGAGCGTGATAATAATTTTTTAAATGACGGGAGGATTCCGGCGAACCGCATGCAAGCGCGGCGTCAATCTCCCGCTCCGCCGCAAAGTAGTCACCCTCATAAAAGAAGAGTTTGCTCCGCCAATAACTCCGCGAGGCCGCGTCACCGGTTGCCTCGATAGCGGTTTTTGCGCTGTCCAGCTTGCCCGACTCGAGCAGTTGTTCGATAGATATCGACGCGGACCGGGCAGCGAGCGGCAGGCACCCAAGCAGCAGCACGACGCCGGCCAACGATAATATCATGGCAAACGCATTTGAAAACCCGCACCTCAAATCCCCCTGAATCCCCCTCTTGAAAAGGGGGAAGGCTTGATGTTTTCCCGTTTTTGTGTCATTGCGAAGGAACAAAGTGACTGAAGCAATCTCGCCTTTCGACAGAAGATTGAGATTGCCGCGCTCCCTTCGGTCACTCGCAATGACGGCTTTTGGCAGTGGGCAGGTAAACCTGACCCTACGACGTCCACTGTTACATGGGTTGTAAATGCAGGGATGCGCAGGGACAATCTTCATTCGGTCAACCTTCGAAAATATTCTTTAATTATCTTTTCATATTGGAGCGGGTATTTCTCTTTCAGGGCGTCCATGATCTCCTGCCTGAATTCCTGCGGCGGTTTATATTCGTCCGCGCGGGGCAGCTTGACGGGCTGGCTGCGCAGGCCCTTTGACCCATCGCCAACGCGCATCTGGGCCGGGCTTCCGGACGGCGTGCCGCACATTTTACCTTCCTGCCCCATACCGTCGAGCGACGATGCCATGCCCTGCATGCTCTGCTCCAGATTTTGCAGCGCCAGCCGTCCGGACTCCATGGCCCGGGGCGTATCGCCGGCCGCGAGTTCCCCGCCCGCCGCATCCATGGCGGACGCGGCCTTATCCATGCCGTCGAATACCCGCGGATCGAGCGAGGCGCTTTTGCGCGTGAACTCCTCAAGTGATTTCCTGAGCCTGCCGGTATCATCTTTAAGCGCGCGCTGGTTTCGGCTTAAGCCCGCCAGCCGTTCTTCGTCCGACCTGTCAAAAAGTTTTTCCTCCGTTTTCCGGCGCAAGGCTTCAAGGATATCCGACTCCCCCGCGCCTACCCCCGTCACCTCCGGCTGAACAACCGCATAGCCCGCGGCGCCGAAACTTTCCTTGCGGGCATCGATCTCTTTGCGGATATCGTCGATCTGGCGGATAATGTCTTCAAGGTATTTCTGCGAATGATAGACCCGCCGCTGCCGAAACTCATCGAGCACCCGCCGCATCAGATCGATGCTTTGTCCCGCGCTCCATCCGAGGACAGGCTGCTTAAGCGTTATGCGCTGCTGCATTTTGCCTGCGCGCCCGATCAGTTCGGCCTGCTTTGTTTCGAGCCCGGCAAGCAGCCCTTCCTGGGAACGGAACATCGCCTTGCGGCGGTTCCCGTCCATCTCTTCGGTCTGCCGCAACAGGTTCTCCTGCCGTTTGACAATCCCTTCAAGTTCCGATTTCCGGCGCTCGAGATCTGATGCCAGAGCGCCGGAACGCGTGCGTGAAAACCCGACGTCCTGCCCGGCGGCGTCCAGGGTTTTGGCCATACTCTCAAGCTGTTTGGCGAGCGAAAGCGCCAACTCCCGGGCCCGCGTCCAGTCGCCGGCGGCCAGCGCCTGTTCCAGTGCGTCCGTCATTCTCTGAGCCGACTGCATGTCGATCTTTTTAACCGCCGGAGCGTTGACAAAATCCTCGGGCAATTCCTGCGGCATCCCGGCAAGCTGCTGACTGACCTTTGCCAGCAGGCCGCGCACCTCGCTCAAGGCTTTCCGGAGGTCTTCCGGCTGAGAACCCTGCGCGAGCGCCCGGCCCGCTTTCCCGAGTTCCGCGCTTTTGTCCAGCAGGTCGCGCATCCGCTGGTACTGCCAGATATCCTCCGAGAGCAACGTCATCTTCTCCAGCTCGGCGATGATCTCGTCCTGGATTTTCTGCGATTGCTCCCAGTCCTTCTTTTCAAGTGCGGCAACGGCCTCGTTCATCGGGCCGCCGGCGAGGTGGTCAAGATTTGCGGCAAGCGATTTATACTCGCTGTGCGTGGCAAAATCCGTACAGGGGTCGGCCTCCATTCTCCGGAGAATTCCGCGAAGGCGCTCTGCTGGAGTAACCGTTGCCGATCGTATGTCGCGCTGGTTCTTGACTACCCCGGTGTATGTGTTCGTTGAAAACGCGACCTGCAGGGATTTTAGTTTTTCCCGCGCCAGGGTCTGGTCCGCAAGGATGTTCAACAGTTCCCGGCGCACGTCTTTCAGATCCGCCTCGATGCGATCGTGCTCTTTCTCGTAATCGGCCGCTTCCAGCGTCAGCGCCGGCGTCGCCGCCGTTTTCGGCCCGGAAATGGAATCGTTATCACGGGCTTCCACATAATACCGCACCCGCTCGCCGGGATTCAGATGCAGTTCCTCCAGCGGCCATACATATTCATAGATACCGCCAACCGGTCGCCGGCCACGGTCAACGGCAACCCGCGCCGCACCGCTATCCCCCTTCTGAAATACGAGTTCCAGGCTCGCTATGCCGAAATCGTCATCGGCGCGTATGACCAGCGGCAGTTCGGCCCCGGGGGAAACAAACAGGTCATCCTTCGGTGATACAATTTCCACAGATGGAACGCGGTCCGCAATTACGGCGATATCGTAAACCGGCGGCTCCGGATCGCTCATGCCGTCCTCATCTTCCAGCAACAAGCGGTACGTCCCGCTCTTTTTCAAGACCATCTGCCACGAAATGCCGTCAGCGCCGATCTCAACCGGATATGTCAGCCCCTGATCGGTTACCGCCACGGCTTTCCGCACCTTCCCGCTACAGCGGGCGTTAACCTGCACGCGGGTGCCCGCAAGCCCTGAAAGATTGGGCGTCCCCTGCACCGTCTGTACCGGCAACCCTGTGTATGCCGGGCAGCGGTACCGGACGGTAAAATCACCTGCCTGCGCGTAGGCCAACGGCTTGAGAGAAAAAATCGGTGTAATCCAGTCCGACCAGCTGATCGTGTATTCAAGCGCGGTCGTCAACTGCTCGATGCGATACCCATATTCGCCGGATGACAACGATTTCATTTCTTCGCGGCGCCAGACTTCACCCTGAGAACCCGCCGAACGTATCCGCAGCGCCGGCTCTCCGGCAAACGGCCGCGCGCGCTTCACCGTTATATCGACGGCGCTGCCCCGGGGGTATTTTCCACTGCACGGAACAACCGTAAAATATGTATTCCATGCGGAATGGGAAAGAGAACCGCGAACGCGCTCCATGGATGGGCGGATAACAAACGGCGGCAAAAAGTAGAGCGAGGCGCTTATACAAAACAAAACACCGGAAGCACCCGCCACCCGGCGCAGTTTAGCGCCCGGCGGCAGAACCTGCCAAAAGGAGAGCGCAGCGATTTTCGTTTCTACGCCGTCCGCCAGCCTCGCTATCAGTTCTCCGGAAATGCCGCGCACTGTCCCGTGCCGCAACTGCCAGGCGCTAAGCAGTTCATCGCTTAACCCCGGGAACGCATTTTGGATCCGCAGGATGATGCGCCGATCGCTCAAATTCGGCGGAGCATTCGCCACAAAGAACCGGCAGAGCAGCGCAATGCCCGCCCCGGCGCTTACATAAAAATAAATCCGGCGGACGGTAAGCGAAAGCGGCGCCAGGTAATCGCAGATACCCCATAGCAGGAACAGCCCCCAGGCGATAATGACCCAAAGCGCCGCGTGTTCAAACAAAGAAACCGCGCAGAGGTAGCGTCGTGTATTACGGATGAAGGTTTTCGACCGTTCCATCCACTGCTCCTGGAATCCCCCGGCTCTGAGACTGTGTCGCAACCCGCTTTTCTTCTTCCGCCTTGAGACCGGCGGCCCAAAGTCCTACCCGCAAGGGGCTAATCTCTACCCACAAGTTTCTTCTCCCCTCGCGGGAGAAGGTGAGGATGAGGGGCGGTTTCGACGGCAACTGTCGTTCCCCTCACCTTAATCCTCTCCCTCAAGGGGAGAGGAAAAGTCAAGAGCAGGAGATCGACGGTAAAATCAAAGATGTGGGTAGAGATTAGCGCAAGGGGAGAAGGAGTTATGACACAGTCTCCCTGCCGGAGGAGCACCACTCAACAGTTGATTTTTTCCCGTATGTGATAACCGGCTTGTCCGCGTGCCTGCGAATAACCGCGCACGGCGATCTCCGCTATAAACCCTGACACGAAACACAACAATGATACGACGAGCAGACAAACTGCCGCGCCGGCCGCTAAACCGCTGCCTGCGCCCCGGTAGAACACGGTACCGACGACGGCAATTATCGCCGAAACGACAGCCGTGATGAACGCAAGAAGGCTGACCCTCCCGAACAGGTACAGCGGACGGCTAAATCCCGAGAGAAAGTACTTCGCCATGAAAATATCTAAAATAACTTTGTACATACCACGTATCCCGCCGGGAAACATCGACTCCACGTACGGCCGCTGTTTTACGCTGGCCTCCCCGAAACGTCCGCGGTTCCACGCGACACAGGCCGGCAGGAACCGGTGCATCTCGCCGAGCAGCGGGGTTTGCTGCACGTATTCGCTGCGATAAATCTTCAGCGGACACGCGTAATCGTGCAGCCAAACACCCGTACACAGCGAGATGATCGTGTTGGCGACGGTATCCGGAAGCTGCCTGCCAAGAAAAGAGTCCCGGCGTCTCTTACGATGGCCGGAGATCATGTCATATCCGTTCTCCGCCGCCTCGGCCATCCGACCGATGTCCACCGGATCGCTCTGCAGGTCGGCGCCGATCGTCACTATCCAATCTTCTTTGGCCTGAGCGAAGCCAACCGCCAGCGCCGCAGATATACCGCTTATGTGCCCCAGCGATATGATCTTGACGGAACGGTCCTCCCGCGCCAGGTTCCTGAGAATGCTCATCGTACCGTCCGTCGAACCGTCATCAACAAAAATGATCTCGCTGCCTTCCGGGATGTTCGGCCTGATCTCGCGGTAAAATTCTTCGATGGTACTGTTCTGATTATACAACGGCACAACGACACTGAGAATCATTTTTTTCCTCCCTAAGACGTTCGCCCCGCTTCGCGGGGTGCCCGGCGGCTCGAATGGTTATGTTCGCCGCCGGCTCTCTTACAAGGGGAAACTACGTTTCCCCTTCGTCGCTCTCTTCGTTCGCTGATCCCTTTCTAAGTGGTTAACAACACCTACTTTCCTTTCGGCGTGAATATTTCTCTGAATTTCCGGTATTGTTCCGGATTACTGCCGATATCGTATACAAGCAGGGAATGGGCGATGATACGTTCCGGCCGCAGCCGCTTCAACCAGGCGAATATGTTCTTGTCGGCGTAATACGTCGCCTGCGCATTGGTAGCCGATATGACGAACAGTACCCGGGGCTGACATCCAAAGTCAACGGGATCGCCGTCCCGGAGGCCGCAGTTCATGTTGTCCACAAAACCGATCGGCCGGTAGGCGATACCATAGTAATGCGGATCACCGGTCCCGAAATAACACAAATAAATACCCGTAACTTTCTGTTCCCTCAGGTACCTGGCAAGTTCTTTCAATCCCTGCCCCCAATCAACGTTTGAGTCGGTTAAGTACCGGTAACCGTTATCCGGCGAACCGACGATTTCGTTGAAATAGCTTATATGCCAGGGATGAATACGCATCGTCCCCGCTCCGTACCAGATAAAGAGCAGCGCGCCGACAATCATCAGCGCACGGCTCCGGACGCAGGGGTATAATCCGGATACCCACACCAGCAGGAAGGGGTACACCGGCAGGATATGCCGGTGGCCTATCTGCACGCTCGACAGGCAGCCGGCAGCGAAATAGACCGCCGACGGCCAGAGGAGAAAAAGCACTCTGTCCCGGCTCCACATCCTTTTGAACGAAAGCGCCGCCGCAAGCAATAGCAACAACGGAAGCGGCGTTTTCAGTATAAAGACCGCGGGGAAATAGTAGCGCCAGCCACGCGTCGAATAATGGCCCATGAGGAAAGTTGACCGCCCGCCGCCAACCTCAGCCATGACCTTTTTCAATCCCAGCCAGTAATACGATGACAACGGATGAAAGCCGTATGCCAGCAGAAGGACGGCGTATGCCGCGCAAAATACCGCGCACATCTTAACGAGCGGGCGGCGCAGCGTAATCCTTCCCGTCGCAACGTCATAAAGCATGATACCGGCCAGGATCGGGAACAGTACGATCGCGGAATGTTTTGACGCCATCGCGCACCCGATGCTTGCGCCCGCCAACAGGGCGTTAAGAACCGGTATCTTTCCCGTATCGCCGCGCATCGCCCAGAATCGCCGGAAAAAGTAAATAGCGGCGAAAAAAGAAAGCGTCAACGCCATGTCCGTCGTCACCAGTGTGGCGTTCGCCAGAAAAAACGGCGCAAAACACCACAGAAAGAGCGCGCACAGCGCCGCCCCTTCGCCGGATAATTCCCGCGCGAACCGATAGACGGCAATCCCGAGCAGCAGCGAGAGCAGGAGGATCATATACCGGCTTGCGTTCAGAAGCTTCTCGGCGTCAACCCGGTTCTGATAGAGAAACAGATCGGCGAACGGGTAGGAGTAACGGCCGATATCCTCCCAATAGGGATGCTGCACGGGCAGGAGCGGCTTGATAATAAGCTGCGGCAGGGCGGCCCACAACTGAGCCAGCGGGGCGTTGGCAAAGGCGTTCATACGGTAGTCTCCGGTCTTTAGGAAGGAGTATCCGGCGGCAAGATGCACCGGCTCGTCGTACGTCGGCGACAGAAAACGTATGGTCTGAATGCCCAGCACAGCATGGATCGCAAGAAGGAGACAAACGATAAACACTCGCCCGTTTGTAAACCGATTTTTCGGCGGCCTGTCCGGCATGTCTGTTCCCGTAGTTTTCAACCCGCCTCCCCTGCAAAGTTCACCTGAGTTTCTGCCGCGCCAGGTTCAGATAACCCGCCGCTTCTTTGAATTGAGGATCTATGCGCACGGCGCTCTCGAGCTCCCTGACTACCTGCTGCCAGTCGTTGCGCTTCCAATAGATGACCGCCCTGTTGAAGTACGCCCTGGCAGACTGCGAATATGCGTCAATCGCCGCCGCGTAATAGCGGAGCGCTTCCTCATCGCCGCCGCTTTTTTCAATGCAGACGCCAAGCGCTATGTAAGCGTCGGCCTGGTCGCGCGCGATCGAGGCGCGCACTTCCGGCAACGCCTTAAACCGGACGGCCAGCTCCTGATATCCTGAATAGAGCTCAATGGTGCGCAGGTAATTTTCTTTTGCCCGCGCATAGTTTCCCTCGGCAAAATAAGAGTAGGCCAGGCTATTGGCCGCCAGCGGCATCAGTCCCCTCATGGCCAGCGCCCGGCGCAGGTAAGCGCGTCCCCGTTCGTTCAGCCCGGCCCGCACAAAATACTGACCCTGTTCAAGATGAGCCCGGGCATAATCTTCGATGATGTCCGGCGTAAAGAATTCACGGTAAGCGCCATAGGTAAAGTTGCCGCGATAAGGGTATATATAGTCCAACAGCACGTCGCCCCGCGGACGCAGCGGGGCCTTCGCTATCCTGCTGACTATGCCGTCCGGCTCCTCTTCGTAACCGTCGGGACGCGAGTACTCGGCATCGCAGGAAAAATAAATGTCTTTCCCCCTGTTCGTTGCCAGGAAGGCAGCCCAGTCGGCGCTGCCGTGCAACGGGCAGAGGGTCACGCCGGGATGGCGGCGAATAAATTTGTCTACGTACCAGAAGGACCCCGAAAGGCCCTGGCTGACGACCGCGGCGTCCGGACGGCGATCCTCGACCAGCTGCCTGTTCCAGAGCGAAAACAACTGCACGTCCTTTTTCATAACCAGTATGGAACCGGGCGGCAGTGAACGGAGCACGTTCTTGCTGTAATCGTAGGCAATGAAGTTCGCGCGCTTGTTGAGTTCCGGAAAATTCTGCGCAAGATTGAACAGCACCAGGCAACCCGCGAAACCAGCGCCGCCGATCTTCCCCCAAGGCCGGTTCCTGCCCGTTAGATGCCATAACCCCTCGCCGATCCAGAGCATGCAGAGCACGTTCGGCAAAAGAAAATGCGCTTCGAGGATCGCCAGCGCGTGGGTATTGGGCGGCATATTGGAAAGGTAGATGAAGAGCGGGCCGCAGACAAGCCAGGCCGCAACGGTTGCCAGCGCGACGTCACGTTTGCGCTTCCATAGAGACACAATGCCGAAAAAAGCCAGAGGGATGCCTGCGTAGGCGAACCCGCGAAAAAGATGCTGAACGTAAAACACGAAAGTTGCGCCGAAATTCTCTCCCCGCGCGTATGATTCGGATATCAGGTCGAGCGTGCCGCCGTGAGTTTTGCGCGTCAGCGTCCCCCATAACCGCGACAGCGTAGCCGGATGGTTCCAGTCAAGCAACGGGCCGGCCGACGACCTGATCGGCAGGTAGGCGAAGATCGAAAGGCCAAGCACAAAAACAATCGAAACCGCCATAAGCGCATTTATCGACATGTGCCGGCGGCGGTACCAGAAGATTACGAGAAATGCGGGGGACAGCAACAGCAGGTCCATCCGGTTGCCGAGGCCGATACCGAACAGGAATACGGCAATAAATGGTATCCCGTAGCCGGTGCGCGCTTCATCATCGCTCATAGTCGAAAAACGGATAAGCAGGTAAAGCAGGCATGCGGCAAAGAGCGTATTGAGGGTGTACATCTCGGAAACCAGCGACAGGTACCATTGGAGATAGGATGTCGCCAGCAGCAGCGCCAGAAAAGACGCGAGCAGCGACGGCAGCGACAGCCGCACGAAGATTTTGTAGATAAACCAAACGGTTGCCGCCCCGGCCAGCGCCGAGAGAACGTTCAGCCGGTACCCCTCGTTTCCGAATGGCAGCACCGCGAGAAAGAGGCGCGATAAGAGGGTATAGAAAGGATAACCGGGCGGATGCGCGATGCCGAGCGTGTGCGCGGCACTGACCATCTCGCCGGTATCGCGGTAGGGAGCGACGCCGGAAAATAGGGTGTAAAGATACAGAATAAAGCTACAAAAATAAATGAATATACCCATCATTAGTGTCCAAATTAATGTAACACCGTAGGGGCGGGTTAGAGACTGTGTCATAACTCCTTCTCCCCTTGCGGGTAGGACTTTGGGCCGCCGGTCTCAAGGCGGAAGAAGGCGGGGATGAGGGGATGGACGATAGTCTATCGTCGATACACCACCCTCACCTCAGTCCTCTCCCATCAAGGGAGAGGAAGAAAAGCGAGTTGCGACACAGTCTCAAACCCGCCCCTACGCCAAAGAACAGCAAAAACGACGTTGCATTCACATTCTGCGACGATTCCAATTTAGACACATATGTATGCCCATTACGGTTTAATCCGTCGCAACGCCG
>Ga0315281_10011401_pt1 | contig 12181 bp, 11 predicted proteins | sample YL17G07_0_MG_FD_204540 | JGI IMG/M metagenome (GOLD analysis project Ga0315281, IMG submission 204540) | Sediment microbial communities from Yellowstone Lake, YNP, Wyoming, USA - YL17G07_0 | ecosystem: Environmental > Aquatic > Freshwater > Lake > Sediment | place: USA: Wyoming | collected... | reverse complement strand
CGCGGATCGACCACGATCATTTTCGCGCCGGTTTCCTTGGCGTGCAGCGAGTGCAGCATCGACACCGGATGCGCCTCTGCGGCGTTCGAGCCAATGTACAGCATGCACTTGGTGTTCTGCATGTCGTTGTAGGAGTTGGTCATCGCGCCGTAGCCCCAGGTATTCGCGACGCCCGCGACCGTGGTCGAGTGGCAGATGCGCGCCTGGTGATCGCAGTTGTTCGTGCCCCACAGCGACACCCACTTGCGCAGCAGCTGGGCCTGCTCGTTGCTGTGCTTGGATGAGCCGACGAAATACAGCGCATCGGGACCGGATTCCTTCCGGATGGCCATCATCCTGTCGCCGATCTCGTTGATCGCCTGGTCCCAGGAGATGCGCTGGTACTTGCCGTTCACCAGCTTCATCGGGTACTTCAGGCGATGCGAGTGCTCGGTCATGCCGTGCTCGCGCACCGATGCCCCCTTGGCGCAGTGCGCGCCCAGGTTGAGCGGCGAGTCGAATACCGGCTCGTGGCCTGTCCACACGCCGTCCCGCACCACCGCGTCGATGGCGCAACCCACCGAGCAGTGCGTGCATACGGTGCGCTTGACCTCGACCTTGCCGCCCTGCTTCGCATCTGCCGCATCGGCCTTGCCGATCATCGAGAACGGAAGCTGGGCCGCGAACGCGCCGCCGCCAACCGCAAGTCCTGAGCGCTTCAGGAACGTGCGGCGATCGATCGTTTTCGCGAGCGCGCCGGACAGGCTACGGGAAAGACGGGCGCGCGCAACGGGCACGCCGCTGGATTTGCGGGTGAGCAGCATAGACGCCTCCGTTCTCAGACCAGAGTGGTACGGTAGTAGTTGCGGACGTGCGCGGTTTCTTCGTAACCCTTGCCGCGACGTTTGTCGCTATCCCTGGCCGCAGGATCGGGCTGGGACCCGACTCGCCCGGCGACCGCCGCCACCGTGGCGGCGCTGCCGGCACCGACTGCGATGAGGAAATTCCTCCGACTGAGCTTCGCTTGTACGGATTTCATCCTAGTGGTCTCCTTGCCGACAGCGATTTATCCTGACACCCAAGAGCCAATTACCACTTGAGCTTGACCCTTCTGGCGCACTCTGCATGTGATCTAGATCATTTTCGTCGCATCCTTTTCGACATCGAGGAACGCGCGTGTTAACACCGCGACAAGGGCATAAAATTCCGCCCGCCCGCTTTCGGCTACCGCCGCGCAGAACGCGGCGTAGAATGGTTCGACGAACCGGCTGAAAAACCGGCGCTGATCTTGCAGCGCAGCATCCGCCGACCCACGCTCGATGAGATGCCTCATGACGTCGAACAAGCCCGCGATATGGTCTTCAGGTTCCCGGGATGTTTCCTTGCGCGACAGCCCCATCGCCGCGAGTTCCGTGCGCAGCCCCACCAGAATTTTCTCGCCACCGGTTTCGGCGAGGTAGTACGCCGCGTACAGGCTGACCTCCGCCCTGCCGGTGCCGACAAACAGATCGTCATGCTCTTGTTGCGCCGCAGCAGGATCTGCGCTGGAAGCCGCAGCCGCCAGCGCCCGCCACGCGACGGCAAACGGCGACCCGGTTTCCGGCGGAATCTGCGCCCCGGCCTTGGCGATCAACGCGAGCACGCCGGCATCCGGTCCCCGGTAGTAGAGCCGCGCAAGCAGTGCGTACAGATCGGCCCGCGCCCGGTCCTCGTCCTCGAGCACCGGCCTCAATCCGATCAGCTCCGGGGTCACCGTTTCACCTGGAAAATGTTGGTCTCGCTTTTGTTCTCCATCATGTCGACCACGCGGCAGTCTGCGCACATCTGAAGGCGCTTCAGCGCCTCGCCGGTGGCGAACATGGAGTGCGATGCCAGGCGCCCCATCATGCTGTCGATCATTGTTTTCACGCCAAAGGGCTTGCCGCAGCGCACGCACTTGAAGGGCTCGGCTTGGTGGATCGTCACCGCCTGCTTGGCGGCGGCCGTGAGCAGCAGCCGCGGCTTGAGCGCCAGCGCGTTCTCGGGGCATGTGTTCACACACAGCCCGCATTGCACGCAGTTGCGTTCGATGAAGCGCAACTGCGGCCGCTCCGGCGAATCGAGCAGGGCCGATGCCGGGCAGGCACCCACGCAGGCCATGCACAGGGTGCAGGTCTGCGAGTCAACCTCGATCCGTCCATAGGGCGCCCCGCGGGACAGCGCAATTTCCTCCCTGGGCGTGGGCGCATGCCGGGCAAGATGCTCGATCGCGAATTCAAGTGAGGTCCGTTTCTCGGGCGACAGATTGAACGTGGCCGGTTCGGGTACGGTGGCAGCCGGCGTGAGCGCCCAGAGTTCCTGCTCCATCGCCGCCATCGCCTCGGTGGCGATGGTGCGCAGGTGGGTGCCGCCGTAACCCAGGGCATTGAGTATCGTTTGCGCGTGGCCGAGTTGGCTGCGCATTGCCTCGCCGTAATCGGCGTCCTGCTTCTCCGAAACCAGCAAGGCGACCTGGCTTGCCCCGTACGCGATCGCGCCGAGCAGAACGTCGATGCCGACCGAGGCCGGATGAAACACCTCCAGCGGAATCACGCGCGCCGGCAGTCCGCGGCCCCGGCGTGCGGACTTCATCAGGACGTCGAGCGACTCTGCGCCGTCATGGAACACAATGCAGGCGTCCCTGCCGCCCGCCTCCCGGTAAACACGAAGCAGCCGCTTGATTCTCGCGCCCAGATCCGTAACCCGTGGATAGGAATAACTCATCGCGCCGGACGGACACACCGTCGTGCAGCCTCCGCAGCCGGCGCACACATGCGCCTCGACCACGACCTTCTGACCGGCCGAGGAAATCGCGCCCGTCGAGCAGGTATCGATGCAGCGGGTACAGCCCAGCTTGCCCGAACGCCCGTGGGCGCAGATGCGCTCGTTATAGGTGACGAAGCGGGGCTTTTCGAATTCACCCACCAGTGCCTGCAGCTTCGCCGCCGCGAGGGCCTGTTCGAGCGGATCCGCGCCCGGTGCGACATACCCCTGGGGCAAGTGCGGAACTCGCAGCAGCGGCTGGAGCGAAAGGTCCAGCACCAGATCGAAGCGCTCGCTGCGTGCGGTGTCCGTGCGCGCGAAATCGATGGCCCCGATCCCGGCGCAGGCCTTCACACATTGCCGGTGCGAGCGGCACTTGCGCTCGTCGATCTGATACGAATAATCGATTGCCGATTCGGGACAGGCGCGGATGCAGGCGTTGCAGCGCGTGCACAGGTCGAGGTCGATCGGATTCACCTGCTCCCAGGCGACATCGAAGGCACCGAGCCACCCGGTGACCGACCTGGGCTTGCCCGACCAGACCGGATAGCGACGCTGCGCCGGCAATTCGGCCGAATCGATGCGGCGGGGCCCCTCCCCCGCCTTGGGCCGTGCCCGCGTGATCAACACGCTCACCTCGAGTTCGGCCGACAGGCGCTCGGCCCACGCGAGCGCGGCCTCGGCCGGGCCGATGATGAGCACATGGCCGCCGGAATTGAATGTGATGCCCGGCACCGGCTCGGGTTCGGGCGCGTCGGCCAGCGCAAGCAACGCGGCGATCTTGGGCGTGGCCCGGGCGCCCTCGGCGGACCATCCCGCGGCTTCGCGGATATTCACGAACTTCAGCGCTGCCTTCGCGCCCGACTGCGCCGCGAGTTCGGAAAAAAGCGGCGCCTCCTGCGTGCAGCCGACGACGCACTCCTCGTCCTTCAGCGCCGAGGTAAAGCGTTCGATTTCCTTACGGCACAGTTCGGTATGAACCGTGATCGGTGCGGCGCTGTTGAGCGCGCGCGCGAGCGCAGCCGCATCGATAGCAATCGTGTTGTTGCAGTTGCAGAGCCTGAGCGTCTTGTCTTCGAGCGCCATGTCGGACCAAAAGAAAGAAGCGGGACAGGAGCGGGGATTGTAGCCGCCCGTCGCCTCAGGTCGTGGCGGACGGGGTGTCCGGTCCGGGCTGCGGGCGGTTCCCGTCTTCCTTCGCCTCCGGGGAAGAAAGTTTGGTGACCTCTTCGGAGACCGCTCCGGTAACCGTTCCGGTAACAGGCGGCAGCCGGTCTGCCGCATCGGCGGCGGCAGGCTCATTTTCCCCGGTACCCTGCTCGTCCTCGCGGTCAAAGAGCAGTCCCCGGGCCTGATTCAACCCGTTGAGCATGGCCTCGGGGATCGGGTCGGCCTTGGTGTAATCGTCGATGTAGGTGTCCAGGCCGTCCATGACGTTGAAGTGAGGATCCTGGAACAGCTTCTTCAGTGCGGACCGCCGCAGCGTTTCATCCACTTCGGGCCGCAGAAAGTCGCGGTATTCGGATTCCAGGCCACGCAGTTCCTCTATGGTTGGCAACGGCGCGGCCGGTGAACTCGGCGCGCTGCTTTCGCCCGCGCCCGAAGGCGGCATGGTCGGTGGAGAAGTCGCAGGCGGGCTCGCGGGCTTTGGCTCACCGTCGAGCTCACCGTGTGGATCACCACCGCCCCCGCGCGCCTCGATCTTGCGCCGCGACCAGCGGGACAGAAACTTATCCACTGCGTCGTTCCCGCTCATCGTTCATCCCGCCGCGCACCCTTGAACGAAGGCGGACGTACGCGCTCTTGCTTCGTCTCGGGTCGATAGTAGAGCGCCACGAATGCAGCCAGCGACTCGCGCCATTGCTCCGGCATCGGCACACCGTCGACATGTTCGTCCGCGTCCATCATGCGCGCGGCCTCGTTGTAGCTCAGGGTCAGGATGCTCGGTCTCGCCATGCCATCCTCCATTCGCCACATGACGAAAACGAACGGCTGCGGGGCGGTGAGGTTCAGGTAATAGCCCTCCGCCTCGTCGCGATATAACGTCAGCGCGTATCCGGAATGCAACCAACGCGCACGAAACGGGTCTCTCATAAGTACGGTCGGGGTCGTCCGGGTGCCCTCGTCTTCCATGACGCCGATGGCCTCCCACTTCTCGGATTGCCAGCGGTCGTTGAGCCGCGTCCACTCCATGAGCACGGCGGCCGAAAACCTGGGCTGCTGCATGATTGACGCTATACTTGAATGCGATAGCAGATGTCGTATGATGCGCGGCGCAGTGCGCAATGACAAGCTGATCCCTGAACCATGACAGACCGCGTAATCGCCATCGCCGAAGGACGGCACACAAAGCCCCTGCCAAAAGTGGGGTCATTGGGTGCGCCCGGCGCCATCAGCGATGCCACCGTCAGGGATACGTTGGGGCGGCAGGTCCGGGATCTGCGCATTTCGGTCACCGACCGCTGCAATTTCCGCTGCATCTATTGCATGCCGAAGGAGGTATTCGGGCCGGACTACGAGTTCCTTGCACGCAGCCAACTGCTCAGCTTCGAGGAAATCACGAGACTTGCGCGCGTATTCAAGACCCACGGCGTGGAAAAGATTCGCCTCACAGGCGGGGAACCGCTGCTGAGGAAGGATCTCGAGCGCCTCATTGCGATGCTCGCGGAAATCCCGGGCATGGACCTGACACTCACCACGAACGGCTCGCTGCTGGCAAGAAAGGCCGCCGTGCTCAAGGCGGCCGGCCTGAAGCGAATAACCGTGAGCCTGGATTCGCTCGATGACGGTGTTTTTCGCGCCATGAACGATGTCGACTTTCCGGTATCGAAGGTGCTGGAAGGCATCGATGCCGCCGCCCGCGCAGGTCTCGGACCGATCAAGATCAACATGGTCGTCAAGCGCGGCGTCAACGAAGACTCGATCGTCCCGATGGCGCGCCACTTCGTGGGCAGCGGGCACATTGTGCGCTTCATCGAATTCATGGATGTGGGTGCAACCAACGGCTGGCGCATGGACGCGGTCATGCCATCGGCCGAGGTGATCCGCAGGATCGATGCCGAATTGCCTCTGGCGCCGCTCGATCCGAATTACCGGGGCGAGGTCGCAGAGCGCTGGCGCTACCGTGACGGTTCGGGCGAGATCGGGGTGATCTCATCGGTCACCCAGGCCTTTTGCCGCGAATGCACGCGCGTGCGCCTGTCCACCGATGGTCTGCTCTACACATGCCTGTTCGCGACCCAGGGCTACGACCTGCGGGCGCTGATGCGCGCAGGCGCCTCCGACGATGCCCTTGCCGCGGCGATCGGCGCGATCTGGAGCGTGCGCGCGGACCGCTACTCCGAGATCCGCACCGCTGAAACGGCCGCCTTGCGCAAGGTCGAGATGTCCTACATCGGGGGCTGATTGTGAATCGCCCCGAACTCACCCGCGCCTCACTCCCTCTCACTTTCGAGGTCGAAGCGATCAACGAGCGCGGCGAGGCGCTTGCCACGCCCATCGCGGGCGAGCATGCGCTGACGCTGTACCTGGACAAACGCGAGATCGTGACCCTGATGACCCTCGGCCAGGCGCCCGAGGCGCTCGCGCTGGGCTATCTGCGCAACCAGCGGCTGGTGCAGCGGATCGAGGACATTGCGGCAGTGCAGGTGGACTGGGAAACCGATTCCGTCGCCGTCACCACGCACACTCGCCGTATGGACAAGAAGACGCGGGAAAGAATGGGCAAGCGCACGGTGACCACGGGCTGCGGCCAGGGAACGGTGTTCGGCGACCTGATGGAGGAAATCGATTCCATCCGGCTGCGCGAAGACGTTGCACTCGCCGAGGACACCCTCTACAGCCTGCTCGAGGCGGTGCGGCGGCGCGAGACCACGTACAAGGCCGCCGGCGCCGTGCACGGCTGCGCCCTTGCCACCAACGCGCCCATCACACAGGGAGGATCGGAGATCCTCTACTTCGTCGAGGACGTCGGCAGGCACAACGCGGTGGATGCGATCGCCGGCCAGATGTGGCTCGACGCGGTGGAAGGCTCGGACAAGATCTTCTACACCACGGGCCGGCTCACCTCCGAGATGGTGATCAAGGCGGCCCAGATGCAGATTCCGTTTCTCGTGTCGCGTTCGGGCCTCACCAAGATGGGCCACGAGATCGCAGGCCGTATCGGGATAACGATGATCGGGCGCGCGGTGAACAGGCATTATCTTCTGTTCACGGGCAGGCAGCGGTTCGTGCAGGCCGCCTCGCCCACCATGGTTGCGTAATGCGGGAGATCACCGGCCTGATACTCGCCGGCGGCCGGGGCCGGCGCATGGGCGGCGTGAACAAGGGCCTGACACCCCTGCGCGGCCGGCCGATGGTAGCCTGGGCTCTGGAACGCCTTGCGCCCCAGGTCGGCGAACTCCTGATCAACGCAAACCAGAACCTGGAGCAGTACCGGGCCCTTGGCTACCCCGTGATCAGCGATGAGATCGGCGGCTTTGCGGGTCCGCTCGCCGGACTGCACGCAGGCATGAAGGCCGCACATCACCCTTACGTGCTGACGGTGCCCTGCGACTCACCTTTCCTGCCGGCCGACCTCGCGCAGCGCCTGCACGCGGCGCTCGCCGAACAAGGAGCGGATATCGCGGTGGCGAAGACCGGCGACCAGCCCCAAACCGTGTTCTCGCTCTCCCGGCGCGACCTGCTGCCGCACCTGTCCGAGTACCTGACCCGCGGCGGGCGCAGGATCGACGCCTGGTACGCCTCGCTCAAGGTGATCGAGGTCGCGTTCGATGACCAAGCCGATGCGTTCTTCAACATCAACTCCATCGAGGAGCTGAACGTTCGCGTCGCCCGCGAACACTTTGCGGCCGAAAGCGCGCACGATGCCGAACGCTCGCTCGCGACGCTCGCCGACGACATCCTGTACCACGTCGTGGGCTCAGGCGCGATCGTGCGCGGCAAGCAGGCGGTGTCCGAGTACTACGACGCCTGGTGGACGGCATTCCCCGACGTGAATATCGAGATCAAGCGGCTCGTCGCGTGCGGGGAGTGGGTGATCGCTGAAAACGTCGTCACCGCGACGCACCTCGGGCCCTGGCTCGGCCTGCCGCCCACCGGGCGGCGCACGGTGCAGCACCTGTGCGAGATTCTCGGGATGCGCGGCGGTCTGATGATCGAGGAGACCGTCTATTACGACCAGCTCGAGCGCATTCGGCAGATCGGCTCGGTCCTGGAACTCGACGGGCGCCGGATCGAGCTGCCGCCGGCCTGATTCGCCAGGCCTACGACTCCGGTTTTCGCCAGGGCCAGTACCGGTATTTGAGACGGCCCGGGTGGATCAGCGCCGACTTGATGGCCCTGAACTTCGCCTTGATTCCCAGCGACAGCGAAAACGGTCCTTTCAGTATCAGCGCCAGCGGGATTTTCGCCAGAGGATACCTGTCCGGTGCGACCGAGCGCAGCGCGTGGCCCTCCAGAGTCTGTGTCAGCACGTAGAGCACCTGGGTTCCACCTGCTTCGCGCCTGCCGTGAACATACCCCTCAACTTCCTTCGCGCGCGCTTCCACCCTCGCCTCGACCTCGGTACGCGCGCCGAAATCGAGGGCCCCGGTGGGACACATGTGCACGCAGAACGGCTTGAGGTCTTCCGAGACACGGCCGGCGCACATGGTGCACTTATAGGACTTGCCGCTTTCCGGATGGGTCGAAATGACGCCCCAGGGGCAGGCATGCACGCAGTACTGGCAGCCGATGCAAAGGTCCTGGTCGATGACCACCGGCCCTTCCTCGTACTTTGTGATGGCCTCGACCGGGCAGACGGTGGCGCACATCGGATAGTCGCAGTGGCGGCAGCTGTTGCGGCCCCAGAGAGGCGACGTACCGTTGGCGAGCGGCGGCTCCATGGTGATCCAGGTGGTGGCCGACAGCGCGTAGCGGCCGGCGCGCGGCAAGTCGTTCCAGTCCTGGCAGGCGATGACGCACTGCCTGCAGCCGATGCATGCGCTCGAATCGTACGAAATGGCTTTCTTCTCGCCGCCGTTCAGGCGCGCGGTCGGGAATGGGAGTTTATCGGCCACGGAGCCTCCCTTCCTCGTAATGCTCGTGACTATGGTGCGCGAACTCCTCCAAGCCCAGACGATGCAAGGTCGCGAGGAACGGGCGTCCGCTCGCCTCGTGGCGCCCCGAAAGCTTGTAGTACTCCTGGATGATTTCCGGCAAGTAACGGGCAATGGTAAATCCCTGATGCTTGCCGTCGGGGACCGGCTCGAGAAAACGGGGTCCGACGCGTTTCCAGTCGTCCTCGGCACTCCAGCCGCGCTGCGCGTCGAAGAGGCTGCGCAGCAGAATCGCGCGATGCCCTGCATCGAGCGATTCGTCCAGGGTGAAATCCCAGCCGGTCGTCGCGTTCAGAGAATCGACAATCGATTTCAGCCCGTCCGGCTTCGCCGCATTCTGTGCGTGCCAGCACCCGCCCACGACACCCATAAAGTGACGGTACTGCTCGGTTACCAGGTGCTGGCTTGCCCACCCCTCCGGCGCGCGTGGATCCAGCGGCCCCCACTTCTCGCGGTAGGCGAGGTCGGGCGGCGGGTTCATAAGGCCTCCGCTCTGAGGCTTCATCGCGCCGCTCGCGGTGAGTTGGCACAGCATCTCTCCCATGAGCGGGCGCCAGTCGTGCATGGCCGGCACGCCACCCTTGACGTGCACGGCCCAGTTGGGCGCCTCGCCGCCGATCGCTTGTGCAACCTCGAGTGGGCCCTGCGCCATGAGCTCACCGAGCCAGCCCTCGCGCCGGGCCGTGATGTCCAGAAGCCGCTCCACGGCATCGACGCTGCCCCAGGTCAGCTCCAGCCCACCGGTCTGATCTTTCGTGAGCAGGCCTTTCTCGTAGGCCTCGAAGGCGACGCCGGCGCCGCAGGAGAAATGGGCGCACTCGATGCCGACGTCGTTGATTCTGCCCCACAGATATAGAACGTCGTTGCCCTTGATGCCGAGGTTGTAGAAGGCATCCATGACCTCGCTACCCCCGTTGAACTGGAGCAGCGTACCCTTGTGCGGCCCCTCCCCGATCTCCACCGTCCACGGCGCGAGCACGCTGCACTGGAAGCACGGGCGCAGCGTAATGCGATCCTCATCGAACCCGCGCGTATCGGCTGCCTCGATCACCGAGCTGCGCCAGTTCAGTTTGTTGACGGCGCCCCATTCTCTCCCATGGCCGACCGTTCGCTTCGTGGCAGGCGTGCGCTTCGTCACCAGCACGGCCTGGCGCCAGCGGTCGCCGGCGGCAATCAGCTCTTTCCGGTCGTGGATGGGCGGCCGCGCGGTGCCGTGCACGACGATCGCCTTGAGTTTCTTCGAGCCGAATATTCCGCCGACACCGTGAGCAGCATTGTGGCCGTAGTCGTTGAGCAGCATGCCGCTGCGAACCAGGTTTTCGCCCGCGGGTCCGATCACCGCGACGCGGGCGTCCTTCAGGCCTACCGCCTCGCGCAGCAGCGTCTCGCTGGCGCGCGTTCCCTGACCCCAGAACTTCGATGCATCCTCCAACGACACCGCCTTTTCGGTGATCAGGAGATACACCGGCCGCGGCGATGCCCCGGTGATGACCAGGCCGTCGTAGCCGGCCTGCTTGAGTTCCACGCCCCAATAGCCGGCGGTGTTGGACAGCCCCAGGGTATTGCCGGTCATGGGGCTCAAGAACGCCGCGGAGATCTTCGCGCCACCGGGCGTGAAGCCGGTACCGGTGAGCGGGCCGGTGAGCATCGCGACGATGCTCTCGGGATCGAAGGGCTTCGTCGTTACGGGAAGCTCGCGAAGCACCATGTATGCGGCGAGCGCGTCACCGCCCACGTACCTGCGCAGGACGGGTTCCTCCGGAAGATCCTCGGTGCGGATGGTGCCGCGGGTCAGATCCACGCGAAGGATCCTGCCCATGTACCCCATGGGGCGCTGGCTCGTCATCTTCGGATCCTCCCTAGCGGTCCGTTACTGCACCTTGATACCGGTCGCCTTCACGAGCACCGCGTTGGCTGCGATCTCGTCGCGCACATAGGCGTCGAACTGCTCCGGCGACATGGGCATCGGCTCGGCGCCGAGCCGCATCATCCTTTCCTTCACATCGGGCAACTCCAGCGCGCTCAGGGTCTCCCGGTATAGCCGGCTGACGATGTCGCGCGGGGTTTTCGCCGGTACGAACATCCCTATCCAGAAGTTGTAGTCGGAATTGGGAAAGCCTGCTTCCAGCGTGGTCGGCACGGAGGGGAGCGCGGCGGCGCGCTTCGAACTGCCTATCGCCAGGGCGACCAGCTTGCCGTCGCGAAGCAGCGGCAGCGCCGAGTTGATGGGACAGAAGTAGAAATCGACCCGCCCGGCCATCACCTGGATCAGCGCATCGGGGGCGCCCTTGAAGGGAACGTGAACCGCCTGGAATCCGGCGCTCAACCGGAACTGCTCCGCGTTGAAATGTGCCGCGGTTCCCTCACCCCCCGAGGCGTAGTTCATCGCCCCGGGCCTTTTCCTCGCGGCCGCGACAAGCTCGCTCACCGTTGAAATGCCTTTCGACGACGCGATCACCAGGACATTGTGCAGGTTCCCGAGCGGAGTGATCGCGGCGAAGTCGCGCGCTGTGTCATAGGGCAGGCTCGCGTAAGTGGAGGAAGTCACGGTGTGCGAGGACGTATGCACGAGAATCGTGTAACCGTTCGGTTCGGCCTTGGCTACGGCCGCCGCGCCGATCGTCCCGCCCGCGCCGGGGCGGTTCTCCACGATGATCGTCTGGCCGAGTTGGGCGGCGAGCTTGTCCGACACCGAGCGCGCGATAAGGTCGGTGGCGCCTCCGGCGCTAAACGGCACGACCACCCGAAGCGGCTTCGCCGGCCAGGCCTGCGCGAACGCGGCACCCTGCAGACCGAGGAACGCTGCAGCAATAACACAGAGCCATGCTCGCCACATGTCTTGCCTCCTCTTACTCATTCTTCTTTTTTCGCGTCACACGGATTCTCATCTCTCGACGGATCGCATGTCAAGGTTGGTCGTTTCCGGGCCTGGGCCTGCCGATCACCGAGCCCTCGCTCGGGCTGCTGATCGCCAACGGCTTCACCTACATGCTCTCGGGCAAATACTGGATCAGCTTCTTTCCCGGCGTGGCACTCCTCGGCACCATCGTCAGCATCAACCTGGTCGCCGACCCGTTGCGCGACGTGCTCAACCCGAGGCTGCAGAGGCGAGAAGCGGGCGGCCCCGAATCAGGTCGGATGCCCGTTCAGCGATCGCCAGCACGCAGGCATTGATGTTGCCGCTCACCAGGTCCGGCATGACCGAAGCATCCACCACGCGCAGGCGTTCGATGCCACGCACCCTGAGTTCCGGATCGACGACGGCAAGCTCGTCCTCGCCCATCCTACAGGTACAGGCGGGGTGGTACACGGGCGCGGCGGCC
>Ga0315281_10011400_pt1 | contig 12181 bp, 15 predicted proteins | sample YL17G07_0_MG_FD_204540 | JGI IMG/M metagenome (GOLD analysis project Ga0315281, IMG submission 204540) | Sediment microbial communities from Yellowstone Lake, YNP, Wyoming, USA - YL17G07_0 | ecosystem: Environmental > Aquatic > Freshwater > Lake > Sediment | place: USA: Wyoming | collected... | reverse complement strand
CCGGGAACGGCTACAAGACGGCGGAGGTGGTCGCGGATCGCCTGACGGCGCCGGTGCGGCTGAGCCGGTCGTTCAAGGAATTCGAAGCGTGGCACGAATCGCGGAAGGCGATTGCCTAGGACCGATTCGCACCCACCCATGATATTCTCTACCAAAAGGGGAGAACCATCATGCCCACCAAAGTCAATATCGTCCTCGACGACGATGTGAAGGCCGGCCTCGACCGCCTCGTCGACAGCGGGAAACGCAGCCGCGTCATCAACAACGCGTTGCGCCGCGAAATCCAGCTGATGAGCCGGCGCGCCGCCAACCTCCGGCTCGACCAGATGCGGGCCACCACTAAGCCCGTATCAACCCATGACATCGTGAAGCTCGTTCGACACGATCGGGGCCGGTAGTGTCCGCGACCGTGCTCGTGCCGGATGCGTCGGTGCTGCTGAAATGGATCCTGCGGTCGGACGATGAGCCGGATCGCGATCGGGCGCTGGAGCTCAAGACGGCATGGCTCGAAGACGCCTGCGAGCTCATCGTGCCGAGCCTGTGGATCTTCGAGGTCGGCAACATCCTGGGCATGAAGCATCCCGCGACCGCCGCATCGTTGCTGCAGGCCATGATCGATCTTGGCATCAGCGAGGAGCCGCCGCACGGATATGCCGCCGACATCGTCGGCGTGATGCGCGAGCACAAGGTCACGTTCTACGACGCCGCGTACCATGCGCTGGCCATCCGTCATCGCGGCACGATGCTGACCGCGGACCGCGCGTACGTGAAGAAGGCCGCGCGGGCCGGGCATGTCTCGTTGCTCAATGATTGGCGCGCGCCGACGGCGCACTGACCGGGCGGAGCACGCGCCGCCCTTACCGGCGGGGACGGGCTGACGAGCTCGAGACGACGGCCAGCTTGAACTCGATGCCGCGGCCGTTGCGCAGCACGCGCACCGCCGCCGTCGATCCGATCTTCGCGTCCGCGACCATCCGCGAGAACTGCGACGGGTCGCTGATCGGCTGGCCGTTGAACTGCACGATGACGTCGCCGGGCCGAATGCCCGCAGTGTAGGCTTCGGATCCGCGGCCCATCTGCGAGACGACCGCGCCGTTGGTGTTCGGCGCGCCGACTTCCTCCGCGAGCTGCGGCGACAGCTTCTCGATTCCGATGTAGCCGATCGATCCCCGCCGTACCTCGCCGTACTTCATCAGGTCGTCGACGATCTTCTTCACGAGGTTGCTCGGCACCGCGAACCCGATGCCCTGATAGCCGCCGCTCTGGCTGTAGATGCCGGTGTTGATGCCGACCAGCTCGCCGCGCGTGTTGATGAGCGCGCCGCCGGAGTTGCCCGGGTTGATCGCCGCATCGGTCTGGATGAAGTCCTCGTAATCCGCGAAGCCGAGCTGCGCGCGCCCGGTCGCGCTGACGATGCCTGCCGTCACGGTCTGGCTGAGCTGAAATGGACTGCCGATCGCCAGCACCCATTCGCCGACTTTCAGCTGGCTTGAATCGCCCCACGCGATGGCCGGAAGTCCGGTGACGTTCACCTTCACGAGCGCGATGTCCGTCGCGGGATCGGTGCCGACGATGCGTCCCTTCACTTCACGCTTGTCGGGCAGCGTCGCGGTGACTTCGGTGGCCGTCGAGCGGATGTTCTCGCCGATGACATGGTTGTTGGTGACGATGTAGCCGTCCGCGGAGACGATCACTCCGGATCCGAGGCTGAGCGACCGGCGATTCCGCGGCGTTCCGAAGAAGTCGTCGTCGCCGAACAAGTAGCGGGAGAGCGGGTCGTTCTGAAACGGTGAGTTGCGGGTCTGGACGATCTGCTCTGACGAGATGTTGGCAACGCCTTTGACCGCCTGGCCGGCGACGCGGGTGAAGTCTTGAGCGGGTGCGACGAGGGGTGCCGAGGTGCCGGGTGCTGGGGTGCCGGGTGCGGCGGCCTCGCCCGCGGTCGCGCGTGGCGATGCGGCCGCGCGCGCGTCCGCGGCCGTGCGCATGCGTTCGGTGATGACGAGTCCGGCCACGAAACCGGCGAAGATCAGGACGAGCGACAGGAAGAGCCGGCGGAGGATGGTCATTGCGGGTCAGCAGCGACTGCGTTCGGATCGTAGCATGTTTGCCGGGCGATCACGCATACTGTGCTACGATCGCAAGGATATACGGGCGCACACTATGGCTTCATACGTTCAAGCGACGCGGCTGAGAAAAGGGAATCTGATCAAGGTCGGCAACGATCTGTTCCGGCTCCTCGAATTGCACCACCTGACGCCCGGCAACAAGCGCGCGCACATCCAGGTGCGCATGCGCAACATCCGCACCTCCGCCCTGGCCGATCACAAGTTCCGCGCTGAAGAAGACGTCGAGCGCGCCTCGCTCGACGAGCGCGAGATGCAGTACATGTACAGCGACGGCGATGACTACTACTTCATGGACACGGCGACCTACGATCAGGTCCATATCCCGGCCGAAGCGCTGGGCGACGCCCGGCATTACCTCATCGCCGAGTCGCTGATCCGCGTCGAGTTCTACGACGTCGAGCCGGTCGGCGTCGAGCTGCCGCCGACGGTCGACCTCGTCGTGAAGGACACCGTGCCCGGCATCAAGGGCGCGACGGCGAGCGCGCAGATCAAGCCCGCGACGCTCGAGACGGGGCTCGTGATCAACGTGCCGTCGTTCGTCAACGAAGGCGACAAGGTGCGCGTCAACACCGAAACCGGCGAGTATCAGTCGCGCGTCTGATTTCAGAAGTCGGATTTCAGAGTTCAGATTCATGGATGTCGTTCGCAAGGCGCCGCATCACGGCTGGATTGAAGTCGTCACGGGCAGCATGTTCAGCGGGAAGAGCGAGGAGCTCATCCGCCGGCTGCGCCGCGCGCAGATCGCCCGCCAGAAGGTCCAGATCTTCAAGCCGCTCATCGACAACCGCTACAGCGAGAGCCATATCGTCTCGCACAGCGACATGCGGATTGAATCGCAGAACGTCAGGAATTCCGACGAGCTGATTGCGGCCGTGATGGAGGAGACCGAGGTTGTCGGGATCGACGAAGGGCAGTTCTTCGACGCGAACCTGCCCGCGGCGTGCAACACGCTGGCGGGCCGCGGCAAGCGGGTCATTGTGGCCGGGCTCGACCAGGACTATCTCGGCCGGCCGTTCGAGCCGATGCCGCAGCTGCTGGCCATCGCGGAATACATCACCAAGACGCTCGCGATCTGCGTCGTGTGCGGCGACCCGGCGAATCACACGCAGCGCCTCGTCGCCAGCAGCGATCGCGTGCTCGTCGGCGCGACTGGCATGTACGAAGCGCGCTGCCGCCACTGTTTCGACCCCTCGCTCGCGACACCCAAATAGGCCGTGTCCTTTCGGACCCGGCGGTGTCCAACACCAGTAGGCCGGGTCCTTTTGGACCCGGCATCAGTGCCTGTAGAATTCCGCCGTGAACGCCCAGTTGCTGGTCACCGCCACGCTGTATGCGCTCGGGGCCGGATTTCTCGTCGCCAACGCGCGGCTGGTGCTGGAGTACCTCCAGTACATCCGGCGGCGCCGGGCCGCGGTGTTGATCTGGCCGGGGTCGAAACCGCCGTACTACGGCATGGCGCTCGCGATCGGCGTGATGCTTGGCGTGCTGGTCTTCTACAAGGTCGTCGTCATTCACCGCCAGGCGTTCGGCGAGATCATGATGTTCGCGTATTACGCCTACCTGATGCCGCTCAGCGCCCGGATCCGGCGCGGCTTCTACGAAGAGGGGATCTGGGCCGATACCACATTTATCAAGTACGAGGAGATCGGCGGGATCAGCTGGCGCGAAGGCGAGCACGACGTCACGCTCATCGTCATCTCGCGGATGCGCAATCTTGCACGGCGGCTCAAGGTGCCCGGGGATAAGTACGGCGCCGCACGGCGGGTCCTCAGGGACAAGATCGGCGAGCACGCGATCCATTTCAAGGGGGCAGGCCTCGACCTCGGGGACCACGATGAACGGGAAGTGGTGTAGTCGGGAGTCGGGAGTCTGTAGTCATCGGTCATTAAGATGCGGCGGCGTTGCGGCCGATAAGCAACACGCGCTGTGAAACGACTACCGACTACTGACTACTGACTATTTATGTCTGCACGAGCAACCTGGAAGGGCTACCTCAAGATCTCCCTGGTCAACATCCCCATCAAGGTGTTCCCGGCCACGGAATCTGGCGGCGCCCTCTCGTTCAATCAGCTGCACGGCGAGTGTCAGACGCGGATCAATCAGAAGCGCTGGTGTGCGCACTGCAACCGTGAAGTGTCGAACACGGAGATCGTCAAAGGCTTCGAGTTCGAGAAGGGCCGCTACGTCGTCCTGTCGGAGGACGACTTCGACAAGGTCCGGCCCGAGTCCACGCGCGTCATCGACCTCGTGCAGTTCGCCGACGCCTCGTCGATCGATCCGATGTTCGTCGATCGCACGTACTACCTCGCGCCGGACGGCGGCATGGCGGCCGATGCGTTCGCGGTCATGCGCGACGGCATGGCGGGGAAGGTCGGCGTCGGCAAGCTGGCGCTCTACGGACGCGAGTATCTCGTCGCCGTCCGGCCGCACGGCCGCGGGATCGTCATGCACACGCTGCATCACGCGGCCGAGATGCGCGGCATCGAGTCGGTCGAAGAGTTGAACTCCGTACCGGCGACCGTGAGGCCTGAAGAGATGAAGCTGGCGAAGCAGATCATCTCGACGTTCGAGGGACCGCTGGACCTGTCGACCTACAAGGACGAGTACCGCGCCGGCCTGCAGCGCATCATCGACGCCAAGATCGCCGGCCAGGAGATCGTCGCGCCCGCGACGGAGGCGGCGCCGAAGGTCGTCAACCTGATGGAAGCGCTGCGCAAGAGCCTGGACGCCGTCAGCGCGAAGAAGAAGAGGTCGGCGAAGGCGACCGTCGCCAAGCCGGCCGCGAAACGCAAGCGCGCCTGAACTGACCCCGTATCCTTATATATACTGACCGCCGGGTATGCGTCTGCTCCTGACGACGCTTGGCGTGGCGCTCGCCCTGGCCAGTCAATTCGGCCAGCGTCCGCGCGTACTTCCGGTTGGCGCGGCGCCACAGATCCTGGCTATCAACCCCGCGCAAGGTCCCATCGCCGGCGGCACGGACGTCGTCGTCAGCGGCGCGGGATTCACGGGCGCCACGGTCCGCATCGACGATCAGCCGGTCACGCCGCTCTCGCAGGCCGACTCGTCCATTCGCCTGCGGATGGCCGCACACGACAACGGCTACGTGATCATCGCGGCCCGCAGTGCGACGGGCGACACGTCCTAACACCAAGTACCTTTACATTCCGCCGCGAGTCCGGCGGAGGTCATCGGGTGTAATGCGGCGACGCGCGCGTCAGTTGATCGGGAGTTGGCGCGCGATCCACGAGAGGAGACCCGGGCCGGATGCCGTCGGATCGCCGAGCCAGGCGGGCGGCGTGCACCAGACGAACGCCAGGATGGCGATGACCCAGAGGTCGTAGGAGAGCGTCGCGCGCTCGTCGGTCCAGAAGAACGCCCGACTGAAGAAGCCCAAGACGCCGTCGCGCGACGGCATCGGCAGGCGATTCAGCGCCAGGTAGGTGTAGTAGATCCGGTTGGCGACGGCCAGGATCGACAGCACCAGCACGACCCACAACACGCCCGCCATCCGGTTGGTCACGGCCCCGATCATGAACAGCACGATGCGCTCGGGCCGCTCCATGAAGCCGACCTTGCACTTCTCGACGAGCGACTCGGCGCGCGCCCGCGCGTAGCTCGTCATGATCGAGAAGATGAGCGTCAGCGAGGCCACGAGCACGTAGTCGCTGCGGCCGAGCTTCGAGTAGAGGAAGATCAGGCCGGTCACCAGCGCGAGATCGGAAAAACGGTCGAGCGTCGAATCCCAGAACGCGCCGAACTGCGACTGCAGCTCGAGCTCGTGCGCCACCTTGCCGTCGATGAAGTCGAAGATGTTCGCCACCAGCATGATGACGAACGCCAGCATGAAGCGGCCCATCGCGAGCGCCCACGCGGCGAGGACGTTGATGACGACGCCGATAAACGTCAGGACGTTCGGGTGCACCCGCAGCGCCACGCACGCGGCGATGATCGCGCGCAGCGGGAACATGCAGACGATCCCGATGATCCCGGTAAACGTCGTCCGACGCGGCTCAGGACCGTTCATGCGGAGAAACGTGTCGCTGGCACCGTTATAATGGTGGGTTCAGGCACTGATCGGAAACGCGCCATAGTAGCGTATGCCCATCCACGAACTCAAGGAGCAGATCGCGCGGCTGCCCGAGCAGCCCGGCGTGTATCTGTACTTCAACGCGGTGGGCGACACGATTTACGTGGGCAAGGCGCGCGCGCTACGCGACCGCGTCCGCACCTACCTGGGCGCGTACGGCTCCAGCCCGAAGACCGACGCGCTGCTCGACGAGGTGGTCCGGCTCGAGGTCATCGTCACGGACTCGGTCGTCGAGGCTCTGGCGCTCGAGAACAACCTGATCAAGCAGCGCACGCCGAAATACAACATCCTCCTGCGTGACGACAAGAACTACCCGTACCTGCAGCTGACGACCAACGAGGCGTTTCCCCGCGTGCTCGTGGCGCGCCGCGTCGAGCGCGACGGCAGCTTCTACGCCGGGCCGTTTCTGCCCGCGCACTTCGCGCGCAAGACGATGGCGCTGACGCACCGGCTGTTCGGCATCCGGTCGTGCAACGAGGTGATCACGGGCACGCGCGCGCGCCCGTGCCTCGAGTACGACATCAAGCGCTGCATCGCGCCGTGCGTAGACACCGTCTGCACGCAGGAGGAGTACGGTCGCGCGGTGGGCCTGACGCAACTGTTCCTCGAAGGCAAGAACGACGAGCTCGTCAAGACGCTGCGCGCGCGGATGGCGGACGCGGCCGAGGGCGAGCGCTTCGAAGAGGCGGCGCAGGCGCGCGACGCGATGCGCACGGTGCAGGCGCTGCACGACCGCCAGCAGAAGATGGCGACGACCGAGCTGGGGCATCGTGACGTGTTCGGTCTCAAGCTCGGCCCCGCGGGCGCGGTGATTCAGGTCTTCCAGGTCCGCAGCGGCCGCGTCGTCGAGCGTATCGCGCTGGGGACGGACGACGCGATTGTCGGATCACGCGAAGGGGAAGTGCTGGCCGCCGCGATCCAGCAGTTCTACGAGCTGCGCGGCGTGCCGCCCGAAGTCGTCGTCCCTGAGGAACCGGAAGAGCGCGACGCGCTCGAGAGCTGGCTGACGGCCCGCGCCGGCCGGCGCGTGAAGATCATCGCGCCGCAGCGCGGGGAGAAGCGCGGCCTCGTCGATCTGGCCACGCGCAACGCGGCGCTCGCCTACCAGACGCGCTTCAACGAGGCGCAGGCCGCGCAGTACGACGCGCTCGAAACGCTGCAGCAGGTGCTGGCGCTGCCGGCCCTGCCGCGGCGCATCGAGTGCTTCGACATCTCGACGATTCAGGGCAGCGAGACCGTCGCGTCGATGGTCGTGTGCGAGGACGGGCGCATGCGGCGCGGGGAGTACCGGAAATATCGCATCAAGGGGCAGTCGGTAGTCGGTAGTCGAGCGTCGGCAGTCGCCAACAACGACTTCGCGGCGATGCACGAAGTCGTGTTGCGTCGCGCGCGCAAATTAATCGAACAAGGCGGACCGTTCCCCGACCTCATTCTGATCGACGGCGGAAAGGGCCAGCTCACGGCGGCGTACGAGGCGCTCGAGGCCCTGGGGCTGGCGAATCTCGTCGCGGTCGGGATCGCGAAGAAGGAAGAGTTGCTGTTCACGCGCCATCACGACCAGCCGATCGCGCTGGCGACGCACGATCCGGCGCTGTTGCTGGTGCAGCGCATTCGCGACGAGGCGCACCGCTTCGCCGTCACGTTTCACCGCACAGCCCGCTCGATGCGCGACCTGCAGTCCGACCTCGATCGCGTACCCGGCATCGGTCCGCGCCGGCGCCGGACGCTGCTCACGACGTTCGGCAGCCTGGCCGGCGTACGCCGCGCGACGCGCGAGGAACTGGCCGCCGTCGTCGGGCGGAAAACGGCCGACGCGGTCCTTGCGTTTTTCGCGGGTCGGCTTTAACCTGAGACGCCTTTGCTCGACATCCACTTCGCGCAGATTTTCATCGTACTGATCGTGCTGCTGTTTTCGCTCACAGTGCACGAGGCGGCGCACGCCTGGACGGCCAATCAACTCGGCGATCCCACAGCGCGGCTGCTCGGGCGCATCTCGTTGAATCCGCTGGTGCACGCCGATCCCATCGGGACCGTCGTGTTCCCGCTCATCGCGGCGATCAGCGGCGCGCCGCTCATCGGATGGGCGAAACCTGTGCCCGTCACCGTCGGACGGCTCGGCCATCCGCGCCGCGATTACATGCTGGTCGCGGCGGCTGGGCCCGCGAGCAACCTGGTGCTCGCGCTCGTTGCGGCGATCGCGTTGCGGCTCATGACGGTCACGCCGGTCACGCTCGGCGAACCGAACATCTCGGCGCCGGTGGCGTCGCTGCTCTCGCAGTTGCGGCAGCTCAACGTGCTGCTGGCCGTGTTCAACATGCTGCCGATTCCGCCGCTCGACGGCGGCAACGTGCTCAGCGGTCTGCTGCCGCGCAGCGTCGCGGGGGCGTTCAACCTGATTCGTCCGTACGGGTTCATGGTGCTCTACGCGCTGATGCTCACCGGGACGCTCGGCGTGCTGGTCGGGCCGCCCTACGCCTTCATCTCCTCGTGGCTCCCGTGAGCACTGCGCGCGTCGTCTCCGGCATGCGTCCGACCGGGCGCCTGCATCTCGGGCACCTCGTCGGCGCGCTCGGCAACTGGGTGCCGCTCCAGACGCAGTACGACTGCTTCTACTTCGTCGCCGACTGGCACGCGCTGACGAGCGATTTCGCGGACACGAGCCAGGTGACGACGTTCGCGTACGACAACGTCGCGGACTGGATCGGCGCGGGACTCGATCCGGAGAAGAGCACGTTCTTCATCCAGTCGCTGGTGCCCGAACACGCGGAACTCTACCTGCTGCTGTCGATGGTCGTGCCCGTGCCGTGGCTGGAGCGCGTGCCGACGTACAAGGAACAGCAGGAGACGCTGAAGGACAAGGACCTGTCCTCGATCGGGTTTCTCGGGTATCCGCTGCTGCAGACGGCCGACGTCGCGATCTACGACGCGCGGTTCGTGCCCGTCGGCGAAGATCAGGTGGCGCATCTCGAGCTGGCGCGGGAAGTCGTGCGGCGGTTCAACAACGTCTTCGGCGCGGGCGGAGACGTGCTGGTGGAACCGCAGCCCCTGCTCACGCCGTTCGGCCGCCTGCCGGGCCTCGACGGCGACAAGAAGATGAGCAAGAGCCTCGGCAACACGATTCACCTCTCCGACACCGCCGACGAGGTGAAGAAGAAGGTGATGCGGATGTTCACCGATCCCAAGCGGGTCCGGGCCGACATCCCCGGGACCGTCGAGGGCAATCCCGTGTTCACGTATCACGATGCGTTCAACCCGAACACCGCCGAGGTCGACGACCTCAAGGCCAGATACCGGGCGGGGAAGGTCGGCGACGTCGAGGTGAAGACGAAGCTGGCCGCCGCGCTGAACGCGCACCTCGATCCGATTCGCGAGCGGCGGGCGGCGGTGCTGGCCAACCCCGGACGCCTGCGCGAGATCATGTTCGACGGCTCGGCGCGTGCGCGGCGGGTCGCGGCCGGGACGCTGGCGCGCGTGCGCGACGCCGTGAAGCTGTCGTACACATGACCGAGTCCCATTCCGATTTCGAGTCGGCGCCGGACGCCTTCGGGGTCAAGCTCGATCAGTTCGAGGGGCCGCTCGATCTGCTGCTGCACCTCATCAAGAAGAACGAGCTGAACGTCCACGACATTCCGATCGCCCTCATCACCGCCCAGTACCTCGCAGCGATCGCGCTGCTGCAGGAGCTGAACCTCGACGTCGCGGGCGAATTTCTCGTGATGGCGGCGACGCTCATTCACATCAAGTCGAAGATGCTGCTGCCGCGGCCGGAGACGGCGGCCGGGGTCGACGGCGAAGAAGAAGATCCGCGCGACGCCCTCGTGCGCCGCCTGCTCGAACACCAGAAATTCAAGGCGGCGGCCGGCCTGCTGCACGAGCGCGAGCAGCTCCGCGCCGCGCAGTGGCTGCGCCCGGACGAACGGGTCGCCGAGATTGCCGGCCCGGACTACGAGCCGGAGCTCGAGGTCGATCTGTTCAGCCTGCTCACGGCGTTTCAGGCGGTCGTGCAGCGCGCGAAGCTGCGGCCGAAGTACCTGCTGCCGCCGGAACAGATTTCCGTGGAAGCGCGCATCGAGCAGTTGCTGTCGCGCCTGTCGGAAACCGAAGCCTGCGGATTCGAAGATCTCTTCGTCGACACCGAGGATCGCGCCGGCCTGATCGTGACGTTTCTCGCGCTGCTCGAAATGATTCGCCTGAAGCTGATCAGGGTCTTCCAGTCCGGCAGCTTCGGTCCGATCCGCGTGTACAAACGATCGCGGCCGGCCGATGCGCCGCACCCGATTGGCGATCCGGAGGGACAACGTGGCTGAGAACGACGAAGAAGGCCCGGCAGGGCAGGTTGGGCGGGTAGGGCCGGTAGGGCCGGTAGGGGAAGAGACGCCCCCAGCGGAGACGCAGCCCGAAGGGGAGATGCCCCGGCGCGGCGCGGCCGAACTGAAGGCGATCCTCGAGGCGCTCATCTTCGCGTCGCCCGAGCCGCTCACGCTGAAGGCTCTCGGCAAGCTGCTCGACAACGAACCCAAGGAGGACGTTCAGGCCGCGTTGAACGAACTCAAGCAGGACTACGAGCGGCCGGGCGGTCTGCAACTCGTCGAGGTCGCGGGCGGGTATCAGATCGTCACGCGTCAGGACCTGCACGACTGGGTGCGCCGGCTGTTCCACGAGCGCACGACGCAGAAGCTGACGGTCCAGGGACTCGAGACCCTCGCGGTGATTGCGTACCGCCAGCCGATCACCGCGCTCGAGATTACCGAAGTGCGCGGCGTGAACACGTCAGGCGTGCTGAATACGTTGCTCGAGCGGCACTTGATCAAGATCGTCGGCCGCAAGCAGGTGGTCGGCCGGCCGTTCCTCTACGCGACGACGCGCGAGTTCCTGATTCGGTTCGGGCTGAACGATCTCGACGACCTGCCGAAGGTCGAGGACATGGCGGAAGCGCTCGGCCTCGAAGCGCCGATCCTTATCGAGCAGACGCCGAGCGAAGAGATGCTGCCGCTGGAAGAGCCGGACACCGAAGAGCCCGGTGAATCAGTTCATTAAGAAGATGAACCACAGAGGACACGGAAGGCACGGAGGTTAAGAAGTCCTCCGTGGTTCATCTTTCTCTCCTGCCGCGGATTTCCGCAGGCGCTCGACTTCCTCCGCCGTCAAGTCCCGCCAGTGCCCCAGCTTCAGCCGCGTATCTCTGATCGGCCCGATCGCGACGCGCCTGAGGTTCGCGACGGGATGGCCGATCGCATCGCACATCTTCCGCACCTGGCGGTTCCGCCCTTCGTGGATCGTCACGACCAGCGTCGCTTCCTTCGCCTCGCGTCCGTGCGGCTGCAGCTTCACCTGTGACGGCCCGGTCCGGCGCCCGTCGATCACGAGCCCGCGCGAGAGCCGATCGAGATCGTGCGCGTCAGGAATGCCGAGGACGCGCGCTTCGTAGACACGGGGAACGCCATGGCGCGGATGCGTCAGCTTCGCGGCGAGGTCACCGTCGTTGGTGAGCAGCAGCAGCCCCTCGGAGTCGAAATCGAGGCGGCCCACCGGATAGAGATACTCGGAGATCCCGCGCAGGAGATCGATGACCGTCGGCCGCTTCTCCGGGTCCGACCGCGTCGTCATGTAGTGGCGCGGCTTGTTCAGGAGGACGTAGCGGCGCCGTTCGGCGATCTTGAGTCGGCGTCCGTCGACGCGGATGTCGTCGCGCGTGAGGTCGGCTTTCGTGCCCAGCTCGCGAATGGTCACGCCGTTCACGGACACGCGGCCGTCGATCATCAACTGCTCGCTCGCGCGACGCGACGCGATGCCGGCTTGCGACAGGATTTTCTGTAAGCGTTCCACGACTTAACTATGTACCACGGAGGACACGGAGCACACGGAGGAAGGAAATGTTGACATCCGTCTTTTCCCTCCGTGTCCTCTGTGTCCTCTGTGGTTCCGCTTTTGTCAACGCGCCAGCAGATCGCCCCAGAACCCC
>Ga0315281_10011399_pt1 | contig 12181 bp, 12 predicted proteins | sample YL17G07_0_MG_FD_204540 | JGI IMG/M metagenome (GOLD analysis project Ga0315281, IMG submission 204540) | Sediment microbial communities from Yellowstone Lake, YNP, Wyoming, USA - YL17G07_0 | ecosystem: Environmental > Aquatic > Freshwater > Lake > Sediment | place: USA: Wyoming | collected... | reverse complement strand
GACGAACGACATTCTTGATTTCGTCGTCGGGAACAGTGATGAAAAAGATCCCACTGTTACGAGCTTGCGTCGAGAGGATCCCGCTCCGAGCGGCCTCGACTTTCTTGCCGAGAAGCCTCGCCGACTTTCCGCTCTTGCTGAAAACGGCGCGGATGAAATAGTGTTTCTTGTGCAGGGAGAGCGCCAATGCGTGACCGACGGCGCCGGCGCCAATAATTGTGATGGGCAATGTCTTGCGTGGGGTCAATGAATTTTCCACAATGCTGCTGAGACATATCCAACGACACGGTCCCTATCGCCGGAAACGTCTCCCGAATTGCACGCATGCAATACATCGCAAACATCCGCCCCGAGTTTCTTGGCAGCAGACATCACTGCGACGATTGGTCCGCCGCCGCACGCCTCCGTGCGCTCCGTCTCGAGGTCCGACATCAATGTCGCGTAGTCCAACTTTTCGATTGAAGCGATGGCAATGGTATCGAGTTTCCGCGCAGCGTCCGAGGTATAGTAGTGCGACAAGTCTGAGCTCGCGACGAAAAGCACATCTCCTTCTTTGGCAACTTCTGCGAGCGCTGTCCCAAGCGCCTCGCAGTATTCACGCTTCTGGTTTCCTAGAATGATGGGAAGAATTTTGAAATCTGTCATCGCGATCTGAAGGAACGGCAACTGGACTTCCAGCGAATGTTCCGCTCTATGTCCGGCGAGCGAACTTTGGACGTAGGGGGACGCCTTCACTAATGCTGACCGCATTTCCACATCGATTTCGATCGCACCCAGCGGCGTTTTGAAACTCGCACCCGAAAAGACTGAAATGCCGTCAAAGTACTCCCTGTGACTCGGTCCCACAAGAACAACTGTGCGCTTTTTCTGTTTCTTCAACAAAGCAAACGCATATGCTGCGGTCGCACCGGAATATTGGAAGCCAGCATGCGGGACGATGATGCCGACAAGGCCACCTTTGTGGCGTTTCGGCTTCGCGCCGTCTATCAACTGCCCCACCATCTGTTCCAATTCATTCGCATGTTCAGGATAAAACATGCCTGCAACAACAGGCGGCCGTATGTATGAATCCTCGCTCATGATGCTCGCTGCTTAATAATCTCAGCAGAAAAAACAAATATTCGGGTTTCAGAATGCTTCCACTGGTCGGGTGGCAAACCGGCTTTTATGCATGTTTCTTCCAGAAACTGGATTCTGTTCCAATGTTGTGTCACCGCCACTTGCGGAAGCAGAAGACCGCGAAACATGCCGGCGTGAATGAAGAGTCCGTGGGTCCCGACCTGAATTTCTTCTATCGACGAAATCTCTCTGAGCGGAGAGAGAATCGAAATTTCGATCTGAATACTGCCTAACTCGTCTTCCGTGACCGGTCGAAAGCGCGGGTCTGCAGTGGCAGCCCGGCCGGCAATCCCTGAGACAGTTTCGAGAAGCGGCTCCTCCGAAACGATAATGCCTAAGCATCCGCGAAGGGCGCCCTTCTTGTAGAGCGTGACAAATGCGCCCGCGGCTTGTCGCAAAGCACTATCCATGTCAAAACGATCCAACTGCCGTTGATCTCTTTCAATAACTTCTCCACAGACCTCGTGGCGAATCGACTTCCATGCGGCTTCTATCAATTCTTTTTGTTCGTCGGCATTGAGCATGAACGACCTGCCACAGAAATATTGAATCAAAAATAGTCAAATAATAAGTCAGTTTCAACAAATGATGAGATTTGGTTAGACTCGTCACTCTCTTCTTTCTCTGATGCCGGAGAAAGAGTTTGCCACCACCCCTTAATCCCCTCCTCGAATGAGGAGGGGAAGGCGCGATAGCGCCAGGGGTGGTTGTTAACGAGAAGAAGTAGCTCGCCAACGAGACTCTCTCTGTCCCTTGGAAAGTGAGACACTACCAAAATTTGGTAGCGCTGCCATGACTGTCACAATTAGATCCCGGCGTTTAGCATTGAATTCTACCGCCTTTTTTTCTACCTTTCTTATCGGAATCTGCTCATCGCCGAAGGAATGCTATGAATCGAAAATTGAAGTGTGCAATCGGGTTGTCACTCCTCCTTTGGAGCGTTCTTCCCGCACAAGAACTGAAACCAATTTACGTCACGATTCGCATCGATGATATCTTCATGCGCGAGAGCCCTATCACTCCACAGGAAGTCGATGGATTTGTCGAGGTCTGCGAGAGCTATGGCGCTAAGGTCATGCTCGCCGTTGTCCCGCATCGTCTGGTTGAAGATCAAAACAAGAACGGCGAGATGGTAAAAGCGTTGAAGAGATTTGTGAAGCGGGGACACATGATTGCCATGCACAGCTATAAGCATCAGTGCAGCCAATGCGGTAGTACGGGACACGAATACAACTGCTCGACAGACAGCATCACGCTTCCTTTAGAACTTGAAGCACGGGAATTAGCCGAAGGCAAACAATGGCTCGAAGCCGCGATTGGGAAAGGGGTGACGTCCTACGTCTGCGCAGGATCCGACGACCCCCTTCACCTGCAAACGCTCAGCATAGTCAAGAATTTGGGATTTCGGTGGATCGCGGACAGCAAGATCCATCTACCGGATTTTCGGGATACTCTTTCCTTTGCTCCGAGCGGCGCCGACTACACCTGGGAAATGCAGGACTCTGTCTATACTCCAGTGATGGAAAAAGCGAAAGCGGATTTTGTGAGTGCGGTTGCGAACGGCAACTACTTTTCCTTTGTCGCGCACGATCACTTCACGAGGAAAAACTACAACAATGGTATCGCGTTGAAGTGGACGGCGGAGTTCCTTGCGTTTATTGATTCATTTCCCCACATCGCGGTGCACTGCCTGACGATCGACGATCTTAACAAAGAGTGGTTCCCACAGAGGCCATAACGACCGCTCGCTCCTTCCTTGGTCGTTCCCTGTAAAAAAATGCCCCGGCAACGTACTCCGGGGCAAAATATTCTTCTGACTCTTTCTTCTATTTAATCTTAAGCGACGCGACCGATTTTTCGAATGCCGGTTGGAAATCGCCGGTCATCGGCTTGTTCCACGTCAAAATCACGCGATACATTTTATCGTTCTTTACAGTAAAATACACTCGCCGTTCGATGTTTGGCGCGGGAGAAGTCGTGAGATATTTCGCGGGATTTCCGTCGATGGTAGCATCTCCCATGGTTTTCGGCTTGAACTTTCCTTTGTTCTGCTCGAATACTTTCTCCACCGTCAATTTCTTTGCGGGGAGAATATCGATCATGATGTCGCTGTCTTCACGCAACCCTTTGATCTGCAGCGCAAAAATGGTCTCTCCTTTTTTTGCCGGAAGGGTGTATTGAAAATTGTACGGATATTGGATATCAAGAAACTCGCCGGTGTATTTTGATACATCAGCCGACGGTTTGGCAGCTTCATTGGGATCTTTGCTCTTCGCCTTTGGTTGCGGCAGTCTGATCGAATTCAACACGGTATCGAATACCGCCGCATAGAGTGTATAGTCATCATTGAAACCGGCAAAATTGACGTAATAGAATACACTGTCCCTGGCCACAATTATTCTTCGACCGTAGATCGTCGTGCTCTTGTTGATTTTTGATGTGTACACAATTTCTTCGCCTGCTTCCTTCCCGAGCGTTGCCGGCTTCTCGGCGCCCAGCGCCCCGATTCCAGAGAGCTTCTCCTTCGCCTGGCCTTTGTACGCATCCAACGTCCCGACACCGACCGCGCTGAACTTTTCAAACCCGAAAAGGATTTCGACGCCGTTCTTGCCACCGCTGGCCGGGTCGAAAAAATGCGTTGCGACTTCCTGCGAAGAATAGACTTTGATTCTGTTCGCTTCGGCATTCACCAGCCATCCCTTTGGGTACTGCAATTCAAAACCGTAGAACGGGTCCTGGTATAATTCCCAATCTTTGATCACGGGCGCCTGGGGTTTATTGCACGCCGAAAACACCATTGCAAGCATGATAAACACCGCAGCAAGGATGTTCACCATGGGATTCCATCGCTTAAAGAGATGCATCATACGACACCTTTACGATAAGTAATTGTTGTTGGTTTGTAATGTAAAACGCCGTCCCTATTTACCTTTGATCTGATCCAGTTCCTTTATCCCTGTTTTGTTCTTCGGATCAATTTTCAAGACAATTTCGTATTGCTCTATCGCCTTTTGGCGGATCGCCTGCGCCTCCTCAATAGTGATCTTTTGGTTCCCGAGTGACAACGCGTACGACTGGGCCAGCCATAGGTGGGCCTCGAGGTCGCGCTTTTCTTTCGGTTCGAACTCAATTGCCTTCTTAAGATACTCGATGGCGGACGGATAGTGTTTTCCGAGCAGTTCTATCAATCCGATGAACTTGTTTGCCTCGAGCAGTTGTGTGCCGTATTTTTCTGCTTTCGTCTTCCCTTCACTCGCCGGAATGTTCATGGTATCGATGATAGCAATCACAAGTTGATATTGCTTCTTCGCCAGATCAAGCGAATCGAGGAGGTAGTAACACTTGGCAAGATAGAGGTACGCTTGGAAGAACTCGGGTCGGAGTTCGATCACCTTTTGCATCATTACCTTCGCCGTGTCGTACTTTCCGATCACCATAAAGCAAACGCCGCCGTTCACGAGCGCGCCGATATTTTTCGGTTCGGCCTTCAGTTTCTTGTTGTACTGTTCGGCAGCTTTGTCGTACATCTTTTTCGCCATATACCCGCCCGCGAGTTCTGCTGAAACCTCTGTGGACGTTGAGTCTAACGTGACAGCCTGTTCAAAACCCGCGATTGCATTGTCGGTATCCTTTAATTTGAGGTAAGAGCGACCGATGCGAACATAGTCTTCCGCAACAAGAGAATCTTTCGGAAGCGCTTTGTAGGCGTCGATCGCCTTCTGCGATTCACCGGACTCGTAGAGAGAACGGGCGAACGCAGGCTTCAATTCGTATGATTTTGGATTCAGCCTCATTGCTTCTTCGATGACAGGAACGGCGTCTCTGTAGAATCTTCCCGTGTAGAGCGCCTTGGCATACTCTTCGTAGGCAATGCGATTGTCCTTTTTCAGCGTAACGTACTTCCCGAAAAAGCGAGCCGACTCCCTGTACATTTTGGCTTTATAGAATATCTGAGCAACTTCGAGAACGTAGACGTCGTTCGTCGGGTCAAGATTGACGGCTTCCTGGAACTCCCGTGCACAATCGTTGTATTGACGGTTCTTATAGAAGGCCTTTCCGAGCTTGTAACGAATGACCGCAGACTTTGGCTCCAACTCTGCGGCTTTTTGGTAGTTCGTTATCGCCAGCACGGCGATGTTCTGTCTGCCGTACGCTTCGGCCAATCCGATGTACACGTCCGGCAAATTTTCATTGATGTCCTTCGCTTTGGAAAAGTAAACGATCGCCTTGTCCAGGGAATCTACTTCGAGGTACGCGTTTGCGTAGGCGAGCGGAATTCCGGCATTTTTCTTGTCAACTTTTGTCGCAACCGTGAAGATCTTCCCGGCCTTAAGCCATTGGCCGGTTCTCACGAAGAGTGCTCCCAGCGAAGTCGCAGCCGGCATGAACTCGTCGTTGATGTCGACGGCACGTTGGAGATACATCTCCGCCGAATCCCTCACACCCTTCAATCGGTAGGCTTCACCGAGAAAGTAATTTGCCTCCACGTTGCGCGTGTTTGCCTTTTGAGCTTTCAGGAGATAGTCAATGGCAACGTCGAACGATTTTTGCTGCAACGCATCTTTCCCAAGTTTGAGATAATCCTGGGCACGCACACTTCCCGATGCCATAAGAAGCAATGCGACGAAGAGAGCTATTTTCGAGAAAGACTGCATGGGAACTACCTCGTTTACTGAGATTGAAGTTGAACAAGACGGACCGGCATGGTGGCGGGAACAAGTCCGTTCTTGAGAAAGAGCTTTTGACCTTGGGCGCCGGTGACAAACGCGGCAAACCCGATGCCGATCCCCGTCCCGACATTTCGAGAGAAAATATACAGCGTGCGGCGCAGCGGATAGTAGTTGCGGTACACATGCGCCTGCAACGGCGGAAAATATTCGAGGGTTGTCGACGTCGAATCGCGTCGGTACTCTGGGTCTCCGATATCCGCGATTCGTGTCTTTGGCGGTGTCTCCGAAATCCAGCCCTGACTCACAAATCCTATCGCATTGCTGTGGCCAGCCACGTACGCGATAACGTCTATCGTCGTCGCACAAGGAACAACGATATCTGCCAGCGGCTGCGAGGCCGTGATACGCTTCTTAACGTACTCGTACATGCCGGTATTCGGCTCTCCCAACGCCACGACGATGCGCCCCACATTGTTCTTCTCACCCAGGTCGCGCCATTTCGTGACCTTTCCCAGCAAAATCCCCCGCAACTCCTCGACGGTAAATCGAGTGAGAGTATTCTTCACGTTCACCAGCACAAGAGCTGCATCGTAGGCAATTTTGAAGGTGTCTACCTCAAGCTTGTACTTCTTGATCACATCTTTCTCTTCATCGTTGAGTTGGCGCGGACTGGTGATCAGTTTCACACTGTCGTTGAGCAATTGAACGATCGCGTCGCGGGTAGTCGATCGCAGGTGCGTGATATGCGCCTGCTCGTACATCTGTTCAAACTCTTTCACTTCCTTATCGATCACCGGAAAAATGTCTTCCGACGATATCATGGTTAGTTTGCCGCGCGTGGGGAGATCGCGAGAATCGTCCTGGCAGCCCGCCCACGTGAAGAATACGATGAGGGAAAAACAGGGTATTAGACTACGAATGGGTACGGTCTTCATTTTTCTGCTGCTGTTTAATCCGGAGATTGACGAATCGATACACACCGTACAACAGCATTACGACACCAAACATAATCCGAAACTTCTGAGGCATGGTGGGAGGTATGAACAACCCGGTTGCTACGACGAGGCCGCAAATGAAGAGAAAACCCGACAGCACATACCCAAGATAGATCATGGGTTCATGAGGTTCCATTATATTCCTACCGTCCCTGATTCAACTTGAATTTAAACGGAATGGAAACCCACACTGCCACTGGACCGTTGTTCATGACCGCTGGGGTAAAGACCCACTGCATCGCGGCGTCTATTGCAGCTTGGTTGAACAGCTCGGCATCCGACTTCAGGATTTGAGCCTTCTTTGCCTTTCCTTCTTTGTCGACCCAAATTTTTACCCAGACCGTTCCCTCGACTCCGGCGCGCCGTGCAATTTCCGGATAGGAAGGCGGGGGACTCTTGACCGGAGTGGGCTGCTTCTCCACGGGAACAAAATCCGGCGGCGGACCGTCATCGATATTCACGTCATTTTGAATTGCGACGGGCCCCGTGCCCGCGGCATTTGGATCACCCACCGGACCGATCTGCTGCATCTCCGACTGCGACATGATTGTCGCTTCAGGGCTGATTTCAGCGTCGGGAACGGGAACCGGTGTGCCCACGGTTGGCTTCGCAGCCGCTCCGGTAACAGAAACGGCAGGTGCTGCTTGCGAGTTGGTGATTGACGGAGGCGGACCCAGGTCGCTGTACTTCATAATGCGAACGGTGTACACCGGTTCATCTTCTGTCGCTAAATATACCGCACCGTAATAGACCCCGATTCCGACGAAATGAAATATCGACGCAAAGATCAGCGCGCGTGTTGCGTACTTCTGATACAATCCGCGCAATTCATACGCACCATATTTCACTGTTACTGTCGGTGCAATTGCTGACATACGTTGCTAACTCCTTCCTTAGAGACCCTGTGTGCAAACGATAGTTGCACAACACCGGTTTATATTTTTTCGATGAGCGTTTTGTCGGCAGGGAGAAACGGCGCCAAACTGAAGCGCGTTATGTCGGCAAGGTTCAACTCGTCCATGATATCAACCATCATGATATACTTCCCTTTGCGATCGACTTTGATAAGCGTGATCAGCTTCGGGTTCGCACGGTTTTTTTCTTTCAATAAATTCTTCAATTCAACCGGAGTAGCCTTGGCCGGCTTTTCTTCTCCGATGTTCCAGTAAATGCTCCCGTCTTCGGTGATGCGCAGCGTCATGAGGTTCGAAGCCGGGACGTCCACCTTCTGATCGCCGGGCGGCAGGTTTATTTCCATTGCCTGCGGTTTGTTCATCGTCGTTGTCAACATAAAGAAGGTCAACAATAAGAACGCAATGTCCACCATCGGTGTCATGTCGATACGAATGCCGACGCGGCGTTTTTTCTTTTTTGAGTGCTTCGATTTGCCGCGCGATTGCGATACATCAACTTCAGCCATTGCAATATTCCTTCAAATTAATTCTTCTCTAAATCAGTGACAAGATTGAATCGCGTGATGTTCACTTTCTGCAAGATCGTCATCACATCTTCGATAACGCCGTATTCGGCGTCCTTGTCGGCTTTGATGACAGTTTTTAATTTCGGGTTGCGCGTACGGGCTTGAACCAGAAGGTTTGTCAGCTCGCTGGTTTGCACGGAGACACTTGCTTTCAGTCTTGCAGCGGGACCGAAGAGCTGTTCGCGTAAAATCTGCGAGTCTAGACCCAGTAAAATCTGTCCATCTTTTCCTACAGTCAAAGTAATGACATCGGCGGGTGGAATTTTAAAGGCAGAGTGCGAACTGGGCAACGTGATCTGGATATCCTCCGAAGGCTTGAACTGCGTCGTCAACATGAAGAACGTCAGCAGCAGAAACCCGACGTCCACCATGGGCGTCATGTCTAGCTTAAAGCCGACGCGCTTTTTATGAATTTTTGGCATACCTGCCTCTTCTTAATCACGTTTTACAGTTTGGTTTTCAAATTTTGGAGGATATCATAGCTTGCCTCGTCGATCATGTAGGTCATCCCGTCGATCTTCGTTGTGAAGAAATTGTAACACACAATAGATGCGATAGCGATGGAAATTCCACCGGCTGTATTGATCAACGCTTCTGAAATACCCTGGGATAGCTGGACGGCATCCGCAGAACCTGCATGCGCCAACGCTGCGAAGGAACGAATCATACCGATAACAGTTCCAAGCAGACCGACCATCGTAGCAATTGACGCAATTGTCGAAAGCGCAATGAGGTTCTTTTCCAAAATCGGCATCTCGAGCATGGTCGCCTCTTCGATCACGCGCTGCACTTCCGTCATCTTGTCTTTGCTTTCCATGCCCTTGTCGCCGGAAATTTCGCGGAAACGCTCTAATCCCGACTTGATGATATTCGCAAGCGAACCCCGCTGAGCATCGCACGCTGAAATTGCAGCATCAAGTTCGCCGGCGGAGACATGCTTGATCAATGTCGTCAAGAACTTTTGCAGCGCAGCTTTCCCCTGTGCTTTCCGGAGAGAAAGAATTCTCTCGATCACATAGGTAGCCACCATGATCGACATGGCGATCAAGGCAACCACCAATGGGCCACCCTTCTGGATGAATTCCGGAAGCATAAATTCAAAGATGATAAACCCAATCACAAATGCCGAAGCAATGAGGATTGTGTTAAAGGTTCCTTGTTTCATAAAAGACACTCCTTAAGAAATGATGTTATTGTGTTAATAGCTTGCAGTCGAAGTAAAAATTATGTGAAAGCTAACACTGCTTCGGGGCGATCTTCGGCAACCTGAAAAATCATCGAGAGCTTCGTTACAACAAAAATGTTTTTGATGCTCTTATTGACGTTGCACAATACCACTTTGCCTTTTCGATTGGCATATGACGTATGGGCGGACACCAACGCGCCGATGGCGGTGGAGTTCATGTAGGTCACCTTCCCCAAATCAACGATGAGCTTCTTATTCCCCTTCTCGATAAGATCTGCCACGACCGTCCTCAGCTCATCCGTCTCTTCACCACCAACCAACGAACCCTTCGGTTCGATAATAATGATTTCACCATTATGTTCGATAGTGGTTTTTAACTTCATGTCGTGTATCCTCCTATGAGAATTTTACAACCAGGATAGCTTCAACGTTCTAATTCTTTCCGAGAGCGCGAGATTTGTCTTTGCCTGTATCGCAATGCAGTAGAGGAGCTTACACGCAACAGCGGAGCCCGCATTGCGGGCGCCCACCTCAATAATTGCGTGCTAAATAAGATAAAAAGTTACAATTGAATTTGCAATAGAAAATTTTCGATATTTTTAACGTGGGCTGTGCGCCCTAATTCGCGATGGCGCCAATAATCGAACATCCAGACGGGCGAAATGTTCCTCGGCATTGAAAGCGAGAATCAATAACGAGGGAATCGTATTAAGGACGAACGAAGGCAAGTGCCCTGAGAAGCGGCAGTTAGTGAAGTAGCATCATCTTCTTGACGGAACTAAATTTCTGCTTGTCGTCGACAAGAGAGGAAGCGTTAATGACATAGAAGTACACGCCTGTGGCCGTGGAGGTGCTCCAGTGGACACCATAATATCCGGCGTTCATTTCTTGATTGATCAACGTCGCAACTTCCTGACCAATGATATTGAAGATTTTTAGCGTCACGTTGCACGCGACCGGTAGCTGGTAATCGATCGTTGTCGAAGGATTGAAGGGATTGGGATAATTTTGCGACATCGCGAAGGTAAGCGGAATCTTCGGCCTGTCGCTGATTGTCACCACCAGATTCCCGTATTGCACAAGCGCTCCATCCGAGGCATACAGCTCGTACTCCCCGCGAATCTTTTCGTCGCGCACCCGCTTCAAAGGAGAAACGTACACCTGCAAACACTGTTGAACGGATTTTGCATCAAGCTGCAGTTCTTCCAAGGCAGCCACTGCAATGTGCATGAGGCCTCGTTTTTCATCCAGGCGTTCAAAAACAAGCGGTTTTGCCGATGATTGTCCGAATACTTTTCCGAGCGTAACCGAATCGATACGCACGTCGGCGGGATCATACTTCATCGTCAACATCGCAACAGAAAAATCTCTGAACCCGCGCATAGACAGCGCCACAGGTTTCGTTTCGCCGGGTTGGATAATGGACTCGTCCGGGAAGTGAACTTCTCCCGCCCGCACAGCACTGTCGGCGTACGATTTTGACAATGATTGCGCAAAACTGAATGCTCCCTTGTTGTGATCGAATGCCCAATTCCACATTCTGATGAAGATGGTCAGGTCCTCTATATCGATTTTGCCATCCTGTGCGGCCAATACTTTCGGAATTGTTCCGATCACCGGCCCGATATCCGCGATGTTCGTATTTTTCGTCCGCCATCCGTTCACAAATGTCGGCAAATCGCGCGAGTCAACTCTTCCGTCGTCGTTGTAATCACACAAGAGGCTTGTCATCCTCGACGTATCAGCATATGTGCTGTTGATATTCCCGAGCGAATCGATTGCCCACAGTTTCAAATAATAGAGCGTGTTGCTCTGTAATCCCGAGAAGGTGACTGCGGTGGAGGTCGTCGTGGCGAAAAGAGTGTTCTTATTATAGACGCCGGATGTTTCGGACTTGAAGACCATATAGGTTACAGGCTCCGATAAATCGTTTGCAGAAGTCCACCCAAACTGCATTCGTCCGAAAACACTGTCCATATTGTTTTTGAAGACGAACACGCGACCCAAAAATTGCGGCTCCTTGGTATCGACCTCGAACAGATTACTCATTTTCTTGAGACCTGTGGCAGCACGTCCGACGGGCGTCACCCTGAGTTTCATGGCGATCGACTCCATCTTGCTCGAATCGATCGTTGTGATCCACAGAAGCGAGTCGCTGAAGTTTGCAGCAGTAATGTTTGTCGAACGCTGGCGGATGCCGTTCGCCTGCTTCCATGTCGACCCCGCATTGGCAGAGTATTCAGCAAGAAGTTGAATTGTATCTTCCGGCGCGGCGGTGATAGAATAACGGAAATATATTGAGTCGCGCATCCGTCCGCGAGGGGCAATGAGCGTATCTATCTGCAGCGTTCGTGTCGGCGTACCGGGGAGAACAACCGTATTCGTGTCGAGATTCCCTATCGCGTCCATCGAGCGAACGGCAATATAGTATTTCACAAAGTTGCTCAATCCATGCACTGTGATGCCCGTATCCGATTGCGTTATCGCGCGAGCAGTGTCGAACAATTTAGCATTGTTTACCGTGCTGACGTACACAAAATATCGGATCGGTCCGTGCGTGTCGTTCGCGCGCAACCATCGCAGGTTGAGCGTGTTGCCGCTTGTATCATCGATAACAGCTTGAACGCCCCCGAATGCCGGCGGGAGGTTATCGAGCTTGAAGAGCGAGGAGGACAATGCCGCGCCTTTCCTTCCTCTTCCAATCGGAACAAATCTTACCAGCATAGAATCA
>Ga0315281_10011397_pt1 | contig 12181 bp, 13 predicted proteins | sample YL17G07_0_MG_FD_204540 | JGI IMG/M metagenome (GOLD analysis project Ga0315281, IMG submission 204540) | Sediment microbial communities from Yellowstone Lake, YNP, Wyoming, USA - YL17G07_0 | ecosystem: Environmental > Aquatic > Freshwater > Lake > Sediment | place: USA: Wyoming | collected... | reverse complement strand
GAGGCCGTCTATCATGGCGGATTCCTCCAGATAGCGCCGGCTGGCTTCGGCCAAGGCTCGTTTTCCCTCGTCCTCGCGGGTCTTTCTGTACCTCAGCAGAGTCTCAAGCCTATATCGGAACATGTTACATCCTCACGCCAGTATGCTTTTCATTATCGTCACACACTCCGGCACGGTGGCGCTCTCCGCTACTCTCTGCTTAAGGAACATGGTCATCGCGTCTATTTTGGCGATGGACGTGTCTATGCGCTTGTTTGAACCGGCGACGTAGGCGCCGATGTTTATCAGGTCCTCCGCCTCCCTGTAAGTGGCGTAAAGCTCCCTGAACCTGATGACCAGCTCCTGATGTTCTGTCCCGATGACATCCACCATCACCCTGCTTATGGAATCGAGGACGTCTATGGCCGGGTAGTGGCCCAGCGACGCCAGCCTGCGCGACAACACGATATGCCCGTCAAGTATGGCCCTGGACGCGTCGGATATAGGCTCGGATATGTCGTCGCCCTCTATGAGCACCGTGTATAGGCCGGTTATCGAACCGGCTCCAGCATTCGTCCCCGCGCGCTCCAGCAGACGGGGCAAGGCCGCAAAGACCGACGGGGTATAACCTTTGGTCGCAGGAGGTTCGCCGACGGAAAGGCCTATCTCCCTTTGCGCCATGGAGAAACGGGTCAAAGAGTCCATCATAAGCAGGACATCCTTGCCTTTGTCCCTGAAATGCTCCGCGATGGCCGTGGCCGCGAACGCCCCGCGCATCCTGATAAGCGGAGGGTTGTCCGACGTGGCGACCACCACGACGCTACGGCGCATTCCTTCCTCTCCCAGGTTTTTCTCTATGAACTCGCGCACCTCGCGTCCGCGTTCGCCGATGAGCGCTATAACGTTGACGTCGGCGTTGGTGTACTTGGCCAGCATTCCCAAAAGCACGGACTTGCCGACTCCCGTACCAGACAGGATGCCCATCCTCTGCCCTTTGCCCACGGTAAGAAGGCCGTTAATGGCCCGGACGCCAAGGTCCAGCGGCTCCTCGATGCGCCGTCTGTGAAGGGGGTTGATCGGATCGCTGTATAGCGGACGCTCCTGTTTGCAGGTGATGGGGCCCTTGTCGTCCAGCGGCCTGCCCAATGCGTCCACGACGCGGCCAAGAATGGAGTCGTCCACCCTTATGGTAGCCGATTCGCTTCTCGCCGTTATCTGGCATCCGGGAGCCACTCCGCGAAGCTCCCCAAGCGGCATCAGGAAAATCCTGTTACCGGAAAAACCCACGACCTCCGCGCTGACGGGCGTCTCGGAGCCTGGTGTGTGTATGTCGCATATCCCTCCGACGGACATATCCGGCCCGATACCCTCGACCACCAGCCCAACCACGCGCGAGACCTTGCCAGAGACTTTTATCGGCCTGCTTTTGACCAGCGCCGCTCCGAACTTGGCGAAATCAACCTTTGTCATGGCTTGTCATTTTTTGGTGGATTGTTCGATTTTGCTTTCCTCGACGGCGGCGAGAAGGGCTTCCCGCATGGCCTCAAGCTGGGTCTCCACCCTTGCGTCTATGGATCCCATGTTGGTCTCCAGCACGCATCCTCCACGGCTGACGAGCGGATCACCCTTGAAACTGACCTTCTCTATATCCTCCACTTCCTTGCTGATATCCTGGCGCACTTTCTCCGCCTCCGCAATATCCTTGGGGTTTACCCGGATCGTCATCTGCTCGCGGGACTGTAGCTTCAGGACTGCGCTTTTTATGACGTGGCGTATCAACCCCGGGTTCTTTTCTATCTGGTCTCCCAACGCCATCTCCGCCACGTTTATGACCAACTCCACCATCTCGTTCTCGGAATTCGAATAAAACTCGTCACGCGCGCTGGTCAGAGCCCTGACAAGGGACGTAAACGAATCAATCACCGGCGCGGCTTTATTAAGGCCTTCCGCGTAGCCTGCGGCATGCCCTTCGGCGTGTCCCTGCGAGCGGGCTTTTTCGCGGATTGAAACCGCCTCAGCGATGGCAGTGGCGCGTATCTCCTCGGCCTCGTCAATGGTTCTGCGAAGTATCTCTTCCCTTCTCATGCCACCCTTGTAATCGAAATCAAAACCGCCGGCGATGAACTCCGCCCTTTCTGGGGTAGCCACCCTGTCTGGAACAAACGCTGGCCCACTTTTGCCAGGCGCCGTGATGTCCGGCGCGGCGAAGTCGGAGAACTTGAACTCGCGTGTGGTTCCCTCCGCCTCTTTGGCGCTGTATACCCTAGACAAGCTCCTCGCCTCCTCCGGCTATGACTATCTTGCCCTCCTCCTCCAGCCGCTTGACGGTGCGCAGTATGGACTGTTGCGCCTTCTCCACCTCCGACAGGCGCACGGGAGGCATGGATTCCAGATCCTCTTTCATCATAAGAGCCGCGCGTTCGGACATGTTGGCGAACATCTTTTCTTTCAGCTTCTCCGAGGCGGTCTTGAGCGCGATAAGCAGTTCGTTCTGATCGACTTCCTTTAGTATGGCCTGCAATCCGCGGTCGTCTATCTTTACAAGGTCCTCGAATACGAACATCCTCTGCCTTATGCCATCGGCAAGTTCGGGGTTGATAGACTCGATCTCCCCCAGCACGTTGACCTCGGTGGCGTGATCCATGTTGTTTATGATTTCCGCCACGGCGTCAAGGCCTCCAAGCTGGCTACCTTCCATCGCGCCGGTCGTGCGGAACTCTTGCGCCAACGCCTCGTCCAACTCTTTTATCACGCCGGGAGGGATGCGCTCCAGCGTGGCGACGCGGTACATGACCTCTGACTGGAATTTTTCCGGCAACTCTTTTATCGCCGCCGCCGCATGGGCCGGGTCGAGGTGGGCTATGATTATCGCGCAGGTTTGCGGATGTTCGTTGCGAAGGAACGAGGCCACGGTTTTTGGGTCCAGATGCCTGACGGCGTCCAACCCGCCACCGAGGTTCTCCTCGTCAACGGAGGATATCTTATCGAGAATCTCGCTGACCTTCTTGGGATCAAGCGTGCTTTCTAGTATCTTGCGCAGGTATTCCTTGCCGCCGCTTGCGTAGCCACCTTTGCCGGACTCGAACAAGTCCACGAACTCTTCCACGAGATTGTCCAGCACCTGGTTGGGGATGGATGTCATGGTGGTCATGTAGGACGATACCCGCTGAATCTCAGATTCGTCGAGTTCGGCCAGCACTTTTGACGCCATCTCATCGCCAAGCGCGATAAGCAGGGCCGCCGCTTTTTCCGGGCCCGAAAACGCCTTTTTATCAACGGGAGGCATTGATGTTCCCTTCCATTATCCTGATTTTATTATACATTACCGTTTGGACTTAAGCCACTCGCGCAACATCTCCGCCGCGGCCTTGGGGTTATCCTGAACGATCTGGCGGATCTTGGTCTTATAGTCCACCTCCTCTTCGCCAGGCTTGAAACCCATGCTGGCCTCAAGCTGTTGGACGGTCTGTGGGAAGGCCCTCAGCTCCTCGATCTCTCCGGTGGTCGCTGTAATCCACCCAAGCGTCGGGCGGATGATGAACAAGAAGAGCGCAAGAACCAAAGCGCCCATACCAGCGTATTTTACTACTTCCATATAGAACTGTCTATCGGACTCGGCCTTGGCGTCCTCAATCTCGCCAGAGTACCTGGACGTGTCGAAGGGGGCGGACTGCACGGTGACAACGTCGCCCCTTTGCTGGTTGACCCCGGCGGCTGTGCGGACAAGGTCGGTGATCTGCTTTATCTCTTCTTCGGTGCGGGCCTGATATTCTTTTTCATTGGGCGCCCCTTCCTTTTTGGGAATGTATTTGCCGTCCACTATCACGGCTATGGAAAGCTTCTTTAACGCGCCAACCTGTTCGACCATGTGGGAGACAACTTCGTTTATTTCGTAGTTGATCGTCTCCTGCGTGGCATTGGTCTGCGCCGGGGAGCCAGCGGTGGATTGAGCGCCTTCCCCGCCAGGCAGGTTGCTGGACGCTCCCACAGCGCCGTAGGGGGAATTAGCCCCCACCGATTTGTTCTCGCTTCTCTGCTCGCTCCGGGCGACCTGGCTGTTGGGGTCAAATTTCTTCTCGGTGCGTTCAATCTTTGTAAAGTCTATTTCCGCAGTCACCCTTGTGACCGCCTTGCCGTACCCGACGACGTTTTCGATCATGGATGTGATGCGCTTCTCTATGTCTTTTTCCAGGTTTGAGCGATGCTCCATCTGGGTGGAGGACAGGCGCGCAGACTCGTCGGACGACTCGCCGCCGGACAGAAGGCGCCCCTCTACGTCCACAACAGTCACGTTCTCCGGTTTCAATCCCTCGACGCTGGAGGCGACCAGATGAACGATGCCCATCACCTGCTCTTTATTAAGCCTTGCGCGGGACGAAAACTGTATGGCGACAGAGGCCGTGGGGTCGTCCTTCTCTTTTCCGAAAAGCTTTTTCTCCGGCGCGGCGATGTGAACCCTGCACGACTTGACCTCTTTGAACGTGCTTATCGTGCGAGCCAGTTCGCCCTGCAAAGCACGTTTAAAGTTGAGCTTTTGAACGAAATCCGTCATGCCGAAAGTGGACTTGTCGAATATCTCAAATCCCACGCCTCCGCCGGAAGGCAGGCCCGACGTCGCCATTGACAGCCGCAGTTCGTGCACCTTTTCCGCAGGCACCAGAACGGCCCGGCCGTCCTGCGCAAGCTCGTACGGGATTTTCTGTTCGGTGAGCTTCTGGGTTATGGCTCCGGCGTCTTCTGGTGAAAGGCCGGCGAAAAGCACCTGGTTGTCCGCCCTTTTCGACATGTACGCCACGCCCATTATGCCGCCCAGGGCGATGATCGCCACGAAGGCGACGGCCACCTTTTTCGACGTGGGAAGAGCGTTCATCGCCCCCAGCGATTCGCCCCACACTTTCTTTAATAGTTCTAACATTTATCCCTCCCCGTCACATGCGTTCATTCGTGGTATAGATCATTTCGCGCCGATCTCCAACGCCCGCTGGGCCATCATTTTAGCCGTGCTGACCGCCGCCGCGTTGGCCTCGAAGGAGCGGGACGCGTTGATCATGTCCAGCATCTCCTCCATCACGTTCACGTTTGGCATGGCCACATAACCGTTCTCGTCCGCGTCCGGGTGGGACGGGTCGTAAACCATGCGTGGCGCGCTCTTGTCATCTTTCACCTCGACGACACGGGCCTCGCGGATGGCTCCGTCAAGCGTCTGGGAAAAAGCCCCTTCCTTGACCGCCGAAGCCTCCGCTACGACCATCTTCTTGCGGTAAGGCCCACCCTCCGGGGTTCTGGTTGTGTTGACGTTGGCCAGGTTGCTGGAGATGACGTTCATCCTCGTCCGCTGAAGCGACATGCCGCTACCGCTGATCTTCATCGCCGTAAATAGATCCATGATTTCCTCTCCTTATCTGCGGGGCTGAGAATCAAGCACGTTGATCAGGAACCCTAGTTTTTTGTTGGTGGCCACAGCCAGCGTATCGTACCCGAACTGAGTGGAACTCATATTGGTCAGCTCCTTGTCAATATCCACCGTGTTGCCGTCTATCCGTGCGCCTTCCGTCACCGTTGATATATCAGGCGTAACGCCGTAGATGCCTTTGTTTTGAAGGGGCATGTGACGGGGGTTGGTCTCGGTCATCGCAAACCCTTTGCCAATGGCGGCGGCCAGCTTGTCCTCAAAGGAGACCTGCACAGCCTTGTACCCCGGTGTTTCCGAGTTGGCGATGTTGGAAGCGGTGGCGGCCTGCCTGGTGGATAGCATATCCAAGCCCTTCTGCAGGTAGCCAAGTTCCCTTATCCTGTAAATATCGCCCATGTCACGCTCCTTTTTTGCCGGGTCAACGCGCAGAACAGTCAAATTTCCGGCGCGGTTCCGGCTTGCCAGATTTAGAGAGCAATGGGTGTGCCAAATGGTTTGACGATCAAATCACGCCATTTTTCTATTGAAAAACCTGCGCCAAAAGCGGACGTATAGCGTGTTATAATTTTTATTTTTAAGAAATGTTATGGTTTTCGGTCTTTTTGGGCGTAAAAGCCAGGCGCAGGCGGATTCCGGCCCAGTCCAGCCGGAAAATAAAAAGGGCGTAGTAGGACGGTTGTTTGACGGCCTGTCCAAAACCCGTCAAAATTTTGCCAGAAGTTTTGAGCGACTGATAGGCGCCCACGCAAAACTTGACGATGAGTTTATGGACGGGCTGGAGGAAATCCTGCTTTCCGCCGATGTGGGGGTGGAGATAACCACTCGCATAGTCTCTGACCTGCGGCGTGATGTAAAAAAAAACCTCCTCAAAAACACGTCCGAGGTTGTCGAATACGTCAAAAAAGAGCTTATAAGCATAATCGCCCAGGATATCCGCGACCCCGCCACCGAATCGCCGGAAAAACCAAGCGTAATCCTCGTCGTGGGGGTCAACGGTTCCGGTAAAACCACGACCATCGGCAAACTTGCCTCGCGGCTTGTCGCCGAGGGCAAGTCTGTCCTGCTGGCGGCTGGGGACACGTTCCGGGCGGCGGCGATAGACCAGCTGGAGGAATGGGCGCGCAGGTCGTCGGTGGAGATCGTTCGCCATCAGCCCGGCGCGGACCCATCGGCGGTGGTGTTTGACGCGATGAAAGCGGCCAAAGCGCGTGGGCGCGATGTGTTGATAGTGGACACGGCTGGACGGTTGCACACCAAGTCCAACCTCATGGAAGAGCTGAAAAAGGTCAAACGGATAATCGGGCGGGAGATGCCCGGCGCCCCGCACGAGACTTTGCTTGTGCTCGACGCGACGACCGGGCAAAACGCGGTGAACCAGGCGACGATGTTCCACGAGGCGGTGGGCCTTACGGGGCTTGTGTTGACGAAACTGGACGGCACAGCCAAAGGCGGCGTGGTGATAAACATAATGGAAACGCTTAAAATCCCGGTCAAATTCATCGGTGTCGGCGAGGGGATCCAAGACCTGCGCCCCTTCGATCACGCAGAGTTCATAGGCGCCATTTTCGAGACAACGGAGTTGAAAGAAGTTGGATAAGATGGGTTGAGAAGGGAGACTGCCACCTGGCTCCCCGACGTTTGACTCCCAAATCGATGGAGACTATACTAAAACAGTAATTTACTATATGGAACACCATGAGCACAACCAGGACATCCACCGGAAAAGTGAACCGGAGCTTCCAGATCACCATCCCGAAAAAATACCGGGAAGCGTTCAACCTTGGCGTCGGCGACATCATCGGTTTTGACATTCAAGAGGAGGGAATCCTTGTGCGCCCACTTGATCTATCCCGACGACAGGCTTTAAAGCGCATTGAGGAGCTGATCAAAAAGCCGGTGAACGACGAGCTAAGCGCATTGCCGGAAAATAAATTGATGGAAGTTATCAACGAGCAGATACGGGAAGTCCGGGCGGAGAAAACCGCTAAAAAGACCCACCGGCGTTAATCCAAACACGCATGAAAATAGTCCTGGACTGTAATGTCTTTATCGGAGCCGCTATTACAAAAAACGTCTGCTGGAAAACATTCCATGAAGTCATCGGCTGGCATGAGAGCTTTCTTTCCGATGAAATCGTCGAGGAATACGAGATGACAATCCAGAAGCCAAAATTTAAAAAGCACATCCACAAACTGCGGGAATACCTGGAAATATGGAAGAAATTATCAATCCGCGTTGAACCCGTCAAGGTCGGCATACATTTAAAAGACCACAAAGATGTGAAGTATCTGGCGGTCGCATTCTCCGCCAAGGCCGATATCCTGATCACCGGCGACCTGGCGCATTTCCCAGAGCCTTTTTACGGAACCGTCAGGATTTTGCGGCCCCATGAGTTTTTATCCCTGTGCGGAAAATAAAACCATTAAGCTGACAGACTTTCCGATTGCTTCCCCTCGCACACTTCAGCGTGCGCTTTTAGCGTTGTCAAAGTTGTTCACTTCCATCATACCCCGTCGGCGCTTGAGGGGGACAACCTTGACAATTTCTAGCCGTTTTCATTAGCATAAAGATATTTTCATGCTGTAGGGGCGACCTAAGTGGGTCGCTCGGCTTTAAAAAAGGCGTCCCATGAAGAACCGTTTAAAATCAAATTCCGCCAACGCAAAGTTCAGGATTGTTAACATCAAAGAAGGAATGCCAACCATCGAAGAAGCCAGAAACTTGTTAAAACAGGAAATCGCTTCCGCCAAGCAGGCTGGCGCCAAAGCGATGAAGATTATTCACGGGTACGGGTCAACCGGCAAAGGTGGAAGCATTAAAGACGCGATTCGGAAATCTTTGTCGCTCAGGAAAAAGGAAGGGAAGATTTCCGGCTTTATAATCGGCGAAAAATGGACGATTTTTAATGATGAGGCTCGAAAGGCGCTAGAGTCGGCGGGCGAACTTTGCGGGGATTCGGATTTGGAGCGATGCAACGAGGGAATTACTATTGTGTTATTATAAAAATCCACTTTGCTTACGCCAGCTTCTTTGAACGCTTTGGTGGACAAGGTTATTAACGATGAGCGCTGTTAAATTTTCCAATCCAATCAGGGAAACTCCCGTGCTTGATCCGGGAGCCGTCTTCGACATCCTGAAATCCGAAGACACCTGTTCCAGAGAAGACTGGGATAAACTGGCGAAACTGACTGGGAAAAACGGGAAAACGCCTTATCTGCGTATTATCACCGTGCCGCCGGGCGTGGCGTTCATAAAAAAAGGCGAAATGGACATGCACATCTTCATCGTCCTTGAGGGGACGGTGGAGGCCATGTTGCGCGACGAGAGCGGGAAAACTAAAACCGCAAAAAAATGTCATGTCGGCGAATGCGTTGGCGAACTGGCCGTCATCGAGGGAGCCGTCCGCGCCGCCGATGTGCATGCTTCCGGCGATGGCCCTGCGCGCCTGCTGAAGATAGACTGGTCTATCACGGAACAAAAAGAAATTTTCAATATCGCGCTTCCACTGGTGAAGCTGGTTCTTTTAAAAGTGGCGCAAAACACCAGGTCCGGCTATGACGCGATAGGGAGGGTGATCGAAAAGGCAGGGGCCCTGATAAAGTCGCAGGATGACGCCATAAAAAAACTGCAAGAGCGCAACCGCGCCATCATCGAGGCTGTCTCCTCCAAGGAAACGCTCATCTCCCAGATGCGGCAGGCTCTTTTGGCTAAGGGAGTGGAGTTTGATACAGTGGAGTTGAGCCACGCCGGGGAGGACCTTCCGCCCGACATCAACATTGACGCGGCCATCAGCCTGTTGCAGGGGGCGTTAAGCCAGATAAAATCGGCTTAGCAGGCTGATGCGGTGGATAAACTTGGCAATTTCCGCCGGTTTCACCGCAAGGCACGCGGATTGTTAGCAGATGTTTTGTGAGGGCGGATTTAGGAGGGCGGGTTTCAAACCCGCCCCTACGGGAGACTACTACTCCCCCTCCCCTTCCTCTTCTTCCTCCACCACAACTTCCACTCCCTTCCCCGGTCCGCGCAACAAAAATCCCTCGATAAACATGTCTATATCACCGTCGAGCACGGCGGTGATGTTGCCCATTTCGATCCGGGTGCGTAGGTCTTTTACCATCTGGTAGGGTTGCATGACATACGAGCGTATTTGCGATCCCCATTTGATCTCCTTTTTCTCGCCGCCCAATCCGTCCAGCTTCTCCCGGTTTTTCTCCTGCTCCAGCTCGAAAAGTTTGCCCTTTAGCACTTTCATCGCCCAGGCTTTATTCTTGTGCTGGCTTCTCTCGTTCTGGCAGGAGACCACGATGTTCGTCGGCAGGTGGGTTATACGCACGGCGGAGTCTGTCGTGTTCACGCTCTGCCCGCCTGCGCCGGATGAACGGTAGGTGTCTACCTTCAAATCTTCTTCGCGGATGGTGATCTGTATGTCGTCGCCGAGGTCGGGCGTAACCGATACGGACGAAAACGAGGTGTGCCGGCGTTTGTTGGCGTCGAACGGGGATATGCGGACAAGCCTGTGCACGCCAACTTCGGCGCGCAGACGGCCATAGGCGTACTCCCCTTCCACGATGAACGTGACGGACTTTACCCCAGCCTCTTCGCCGGGCAGATAGTCCACGATCCTGGTCTTATACCCTTTGCGTTCCGCCCATCGCAGGTACATGCGCATCAGTATCGAGGCCCAGTCCTGCGACTCTGTCCCGCCAGCGCCGGGGTGTATCTCCACGATTGCGTTGTCCGCGTCGTGCTCGCCGGAGAGCATGGCGGAAAGTTCCAGCCCGGTTATCTCCTTTGCCAAAACCTGCGCCTCGGACATGGCTTCGGTGACCATTCCGGGGTCTTCTTCGGTATTAAGCATTTCGGCGAGGTCGTCGAGGTCTTTCAACCCTTTTTCGAGACGGTTGAAGCTGTCCACGATGCGCGAGAGGGCGGCCCGTTTTTTAAGCAAAGGTTGGGTGGCCGATGGCTCGTCCCAGAACTTGGGGTCGGATATCTTTTTTTCGATGGATGAAAGTTCAGAAGTCTTAGCGGCTATGTCAAAGATGACCTCGGAGCCGGTCGAGTTTCGATTTGGTCAGGTCGAGGAGTTTTAACAGGTCGTCTCTCATTTTTTCACTTTCCTGGGCACAGCCTTCGCTTTTCCCTTCGGGGCAGGTTTTTTAACGGATTTGACAGGCGAGGATTTTTTCACAGCTACTTTTTTCACAGTGGCTTTTTTCGCGACGGCTTTTTTAACCGCAGGTTTCTTCACTGCGGGTTTTTTCACCACAGGTTTGGCTGAAGATGGCTTTTTCTTCACAGCAGGTTTGGAAACGGCTTTGGATTGCCGTGGCTTATTTTTTTCTTTCGAGGCTGATCCGTCGGAAATAGCTTTCGACTTGCCCTCAACCTCCTTTTTTATGCTCTCGTTGGCGTCCATAAGATCGGTCAAATTTTGCTTGATATTCGCCTTTACGGATTCTTCAAGAACATGCAGGACCATTTTGCCCATAGGAGTCGCCACACCGGGAGCGTCTGGGATGGGAATTCCCTTGGCGATATACTTCCTTAGACTTTTTTCGACCTCGTCCGGGGTGTAAAGCTCGCTCTCCTTATACCGGTAGACGAGTTTTACATAATCGCGTTCTTTTATCTCTTCTTCGGAGCTTCTGACTATGTTTTCCATTTTGCAGTCAACGGGCTTTTTGGGCTTCCTGTTGATGAGCTTCACAACTTCTCTGAAATACTTGTCTATTCCCATTTTTTTGGAAAGGATTTCCTGGGGGATCTTGGAGCTTATCTCAAACAAATATCCGTCAGTGTCTATGCGACAGGCTCCTATCTCATAAGTTATTCCTCTGACAAAAAAACGATTATCTTTTTTGGGAGTATGCTTCTTACGAAACTCCGCCCTTACTTCCTCCAAGCTCTTGCTTATATGCTGAAGGAATAACTGGTTTTTTACCTCGCCCATATCCCCCTCGGCTCCCGGTTTTTCCGTTTTTCTATTGTTTTATAACGCGTTCGGTGTTGGAGAATAACAGAATCATTATTAAAAATCAATCAGTAAACAAAATTATCCATGAATTTTATGTAAAGAAGGCTGTTGAAGGCAAAGTGAATGAAAAAAAAGCGGTTCCGATGAGGGATAATATCGGAACCGCCAAGCCCTGAGTTAACCTGTCAGGCCTTAAATTTCCAGAACGTGAGGCAAACGTCCCGGATATTTTTATTTTTGCCTAGTGGATGAGGAACCCACCAAGCAAAACGTCAACCTTTACACTCTCATTACTAAGCATTTTGTGTGCCATAATGCCTCGAAATTGCAACTTCATATTATTCATGCAATTACATTGTATTTGGTTAATTGTGGTTGTATACAAAGGTGTGGGCAAATCAAACACAATTTCTTGGCAAATCCACGCTTTTACCAATACCAACTTATTTTTCAAGTTGTTAACCGAGCGTAACGTAATAGTAGCGCTCTTTTCTCCTGCGGTAAATAAGTAGCGCCTTACTAGCCATCAATTAGGTAACGTCATAGGTAACGCTATGTGCGTTGAAAAATGTTCATAATAATTGGGCCATCGTGGCAAAGCTCAAAAAATAGTGAAAAAACGGGAACTCGTCGTAATGATATAATGTCTAACTGATGAATGGCAAACAGGAGTTTGAAATGAAAAAGAAATTACTGGTTTTGGCGGCTGTAGTAGCTGTTTTCGCAGGCGCATGCGCCTCGGAGAACCAGCAGAAATCTACCGCTATTGGTGCGGCGCTGGGAGCCGGTTCTGGCGCAATCATAGGGCATCA
>Ga0315281_10011395_pt1 | contig 12182 bp, 6 predicted proteins | sample YL17G07_0_MG_FD_204540 | JGI IMG/M metagenome (GOLD analysis project Ga0315281, IMG submission 204540) | Sediment microbial communities from Yellowstone Lake, YNP, Wyoming, USA - YL17G07_0 | ecosystem: Environmental > Aquatic > Freshwater > Lake > Sediment | place: USA: Wyoming | collected... | reverse complement strand
CTGCCATCTCTCCTGCTCCTTTCTCGCCTGTACATTTCGCCGTCCAGGAGCAGGAACACCGGGCTCAACCCAACTCAAAGCGTAGCTTGCCTCGTGTCCCACAATCGCTGAAGACGTACAGGTAGGACCGTAGCCTGCATTCTGTCGCGACAAACGGCCGTGTGAGACGTGCGCCGCGCCTGCCTATCTGGCCGTGTGCGGCGGTCTCAGAGCCACTCGACCCCCGCATTCTACGGCGAGGTAACCACTACAGTCGGCCGCGTGCGGCCGCCCACCCGGCGGAGGCGATATGCCAGACGACCTCTATGGCGCTACCGCGAGGGCGAAGGCTCCCGGGGTTGTGCAGCGACCGCGGATGGTGTCGCTGACTGCGTCAACAGGGTCGGCCGTGACATCCACCCAGCGATCGCCCTCGTGGTGCAGCAGACGAAGGCCGTGCTCTCGGCCGGCGGGGATGGACTTCTTCTCGTAGTGGATCTCGAGACCGATGGCGCCGCTGACCTTGGCTGTGGTCGCCAGCTCATACCGCAGCCCCGCGAACCGGGACCCCTCGGGGAGCGACTGGGGTGGATCGAGGTAGGCAACAAGGCTGGTGCAGCCGGCCTCGGTGACCGTTTCGAAGGTGGCGCTGGCATCGCCCTTCACCACCTTCACCTGCGAACCAGGCTCGGTGTTCGGCGCCCACCAGGTTGCGCGGTGCGTGAAGCGATCGTCATAGGTGAGCCGGACTGGTTCGCCAGATCCGTCGGCGTTGGCCATCCACAGCTCGACGCCCAGCTCAAACTCGCCCCGGCCCCGGAACTGCTTGAGATGGTGCGCGGAGGAGAAGACGATCTTCTCGCCGCCCGGCGACCAGATCGGGTCGGTCGGCCCCGCACAGCAGACCGCGCCCGGCGGAGCGACGAACACCGGGGTGACTTCACCGCCCTCGGGCGCGATGGTGCCGATACCCCAGATAGCTGCACCCTCAGTGGCACTGCTCTGCGCGCCTCTGCTGGTTGCCAGTTCAGCCCCGAAGGCGACCGCGATCAGGCTTACGTCCGGAGACCAGGTGCCCGGCTTGAGGGAAATCACCTCGTAACCTGGGTATCCGCGAACGCCGGTGGCATCCAACGGATGGTCCTCTCTCCCGTCGTAGCGCACGATCCACGCCCCCTGACCGACTCTGACCGGATCCCCAGGAAGCCCAGCGCCCGCGGGATTGTCTGGCCCCGTGTACCTATGATAGGCGATCCAGAGACCGTCCGGGGACCAAGCGGGATGGCACTCGCCGCACTCGATTGAGTCCACAAGAGCGTACGAATGCGAGCCATCGGTATCCGCGATGTGGATGTCCGCATTCTTGGCGGCGAAGGGGCTCCACGGCCCCTCGCGTACGTAGGCGATGCGCTGACCGTCCGGCGACCAGCGAGCGTCCCAACCCTCTGCGCGGGGCACAACCACGGGGGGAGTACCGTCGAGCGCTCCAACAATGGGCCCCATGCTGAGCAGCCTTGTCCCATCCGGCGACCAGTCCGGAGCGCCGTTGAGCCACATCCGGACACTCGGGTCGCGGCTGTAGGCCATACCTGTCTGCCCAAACCAGCCTCGGGGGCTGAGGTTGTAGGCCAGCTTGCCGGCCAACTCAGGAGGGCGCTGCGGCCATTCCTGGAAGACAGCGAAGTTGCCCCAGACCTGAGCACAGGTGTGGACCTTCACCTGCGGGTCCTGCATTGGCGGCTCTTCCGGGCACGTGGCGCCCACCGCGCAGCCATAGATGTGACCGGGGACGAGCACGGGGAGCTGCGCGCGTCCATCGGCGTTGTAGGTGATCTTAGGTTCGGCCCCGTTCGGGGCCTCCCAGACCCAGATCCGATCGCTGCTCGGGCCGTCCTCTCCAGAGACCTCCACGCCGTAGGCACAACCGGGCCGGTCGCAGCGCCAGGAGAAAAGCGGAGCATTGTCGGTGATCACACTGCCGTTGCCTGGGGAGAGCAGCTCCAGGTAGATATCATCTGGCGGGGGCACCTTCTGGGTGGTGAGCGTGGTCGAGTTCCCGCTGCGATCTGTCGCGGTGATGGTATAGTGGCCGTTGGGTGGTTGAGAAAGCCCGCACTCGCCCCAGAAGCACGCTATGCCATTGCCCTCTTGCTGCTGCCAGCGAGCGACACCCCTCCCGGCGTAGGAGTACCAGTCGCCGGAGGTGACCGGCGCCGCGGGGGCTGTCCACGGGCCACTCTCGGGCGTGAGCACGTGGGTGCCGCCGTTGGGGTCAACTATGGTGACGGAGGCGATGTCACCTGCACCGTTTTCATCGCGCGCTATGACGTGTACGGTCTGGCGGTACGAGCGTCCGGCCCGGCCGGAGCCGTCGTGTATGTACCCGCGACTGATCTCCACCTGGAGCTTCGGGGCGCCGGGAGGTGATTGCCTCAGCTCCACCACCTGGCTGGCGCCGGCATCGCCCACTACCAGTGCAATTCCGCCTGGCCTGTACGCCAGCGCGGTGATATCCCCGCCGGCTGTTGCGACAGTCTCGACCTTGCCTGTCCCGTGGGACAGCTGGTAGACGGACGGGCCGTAGGCGAAGTAGATATCACCTGTGACCGCGTGCAGCGCCAGGGGACCGGCCTGCCGGGCGTGTAGCGAGACCATGTGATTCGCCAGCACCGGGGTTACGTCTCCGTGGGGGGAGATGGCCACGATGGTGACCCCATCGCGTGCGGCGTCATCCTCCATCGCGTAGAGCGTCCCGTCCGGCCCGAGGGCCGCGTGTATCAGGCCGTTCGCCAGCGCCGGGGGCCCGACCAGCCGACGCGGGGCGAGACCCTTCTGGTCCAGCACCCAGAGGCCGGCCTGGGTGGGGTCGCTGCCACCGGCGCAGACCAGGAAGTCACCCGGATGCACCTGGGGACCATCGAAGCCAGCAGGCGCGATGAGGATGTCGTAGGGCTCTACGATGGAGCGCGTGAAGACCTGAGAAGTCGCCCCCGGAGCAGGGATCATCCAGATGGTGGAGGTAGGGCTCTCGGTGACGAACACCCGGCCGTCCGGATGGAGCCAGACACCATCGGGCCACTTGAGCGGGTCGCCCGGGGGGCCGTAGGCGTCGCCGGTGTCACATTCGTCACCCGGGTAGGCTACGTATACGCCTTGTGGCACCGCTTGCGGAACAGCCACCGCGACCAGCACGCTGCCATCGGGACGAGGAGCCAGCCCGCTGACGTATCCCGCCCCCGCGTAGAAGGTGCTAACTGTCCAGTCGGCCAGCGCCGGCCTCAGTCTGGGCACCATGTGCGCGGCCAGGCGTGGCTGCTCCGTGAGCGCCAGCCCCAGCTCGGAGACCGCCCCGGCCGCCAGCGCCACCTCCTTCTCCAGCGCCTGGTAGCCAGATCTCCTCAGACTCAACTTGAGCACCCGCGAGCGCCCTTGTTCGAGCTTGATCCTGCTGGCATAGGGGGTGCGCTGGCCGGTGCTCTGGCCATCAATGAACACCTCCGCATCGGAGGGCACGGAGGTGATCCTCAACTCTCCCCACTGCGGGCACCGCACCAGGGGCAGGGTGAGGCTGATCTCTCCATAGAGCCTGGGGGTCTGCTGCAACTCCTGCTGGCGAGACCAGGGCAGCATCTCCCTGGATACGTACTCGAGCGATTCGGTAACGGTGATCACGCCATCGGCATCCGCGTCCGCCGGCCCCAGCAGTCCTTGCAGCAGGAAGGCGGTGAAGGCGCTGTGCCTGCTTGCCTCGTCCTCGTAGGAGGCCTCGTTCTCACCGCAAGATGCCAGCACTACCCGCCCTTGCGCCCGGCCCAACTCCTCCAGCTTCTTGGCAAAGGAGACGGCCTGCGACTCCCCGGCGCCCTTGCCGGGCGTGGTCTGGAAGCGGCAAGCATCTAGGATGATGATCTGCTTCTTCGCCCCGCACCTGGCCAGCCGCGCCTCCACCTCTTCCAGGCTAATGGCGGTGCTGGCCAGGTCATCCCGACTGGCATCCACCGGGATCAGGTAGCTTCTTCTCCCCTCCGTCACCCCGTGGCCGGAGAAGTAGATGAGTACCGTGTCCAGCGCCCCTCCCCCAGCCGTGCTCGCCCAGTCCTCCAGGTGGTTGAGGGCAGCCAGCAAGTATCCCCGCACGGGCAACTGCTGCGGGTCCTGGCTGGCGGTGGTGAACAGCTTCACCCTCGCCGGATCGTAGCCGCCCCTCTGGGGATCCACCAGCAGTCCATAGAAGCTCTCCGCGTCTCGCTCCGCGTAGCGCAGGGGGGCAAAGCCCTTGGTCTCCGAGTAGCGCTGCACACCCACCACGATCGCCACCTTCTCGCCGCTGGGGTCGGCTGTGCCGGCCGCCCCCTGTGATGCCCAGGCGAGCGCGGTGGCGCCCAGCCACAGCACCGCCGATCGGAAGCTGCTTCTGCCCATCTCACGCCTCCTGCCACATCCTTAGACGCAGGTCCGCGGCTACTTGCGCCGGCCGACCAGGCATCGAGTCACTTTGTCACCCTCCACCCGAAAGGCCAGGCCGTAGCGCCCGTAGTCCCACCACGATGCCTCGCCGGACTCCGCGGTCACCGCCCGGGGATTCCCCAGGCGCTTGCGCAAGCTGGCGGCGGTATCTCCCAGGTACACTCCCATGAGTGCATCCCGGTTCGGCTCGGACAGTGCAATACAGGTCACCACCGATACTCCGGCCAGCCCGGGGGCCAACGCGACTGTGATCCCCTGGGAGGGGTACTCGCAGAGGGTGATCTCACCCCGGCCCAGCGGGAGGGTGCGCTCGGACTCCGGTTCCCCCAGGGCGGCCTTCATCACCAGCGCTCCGCTCGACCTCAGGTCCATCCCCCGGTAGTTCGTCACCGCCTCCAGTGGCTCCGACGAGGGCAGGGCTCCGCCGCACCTCAGCAGCCCGTCCCGCGCCCTCACTCCCAGAGAGCTGAAGCTGCCCTCGAAGCTGAGGTAGTGCCGGTAGACTTGGGCCGCTTCCGCTTTGTGCCCCTGCGATTCCAGCAGGTGGGCTAGATTGTAGAGCGCGGGTAGATAAGGATCGGACGCTTTCGCGGCCTCTGCTGCTGCCTCTTGTGCGCTGGCATGGACTGGCAGACTGAGGGCCTTGCAGTAGGACCGCAGGGCGGCAGCGGCGTCCCCGCTGTGCTCTGCCACCACGCCTGCCAGGTTGAGGTAGGCCGGCTCGTCCGAACCCACCCGGACCTCCTGCAGCTGGATCTGGGCCTTGGCGTCGTCTCCCTCGTAGAGGTAGACGCAGGCCAGGCCCAGGCGCGGAGCGAGAAAGCCTCCATCCCTGTCCAGTTCACAGGCCTTCAGGAAGTCGCCCTTCGCCTCGGCCAACAGGCCGCGCTGGGGAGCGGCCTCCGGGCCTTTGGGCAACGGCTGTGACGCGTAATCGGTAGCCACGCACTGCGCCAGCGGCGGTCCGGCGGCCACACTGGCCTCATACTGCCTGAGCTCGGCGTATGCCAGATCGTGCACCACCGTGGGACTGAGCATGAAGACGTTCCGCACCTGGGCGAAGCAGCTCCGGGCCGGCCCCCACTCCCCGACGCGCAACAGGTCGAGGCCCCACCCGAACAGCAGCCTGGCGTCCTCGATCTTCGCTCTCTCCTGCTGCAACTGGGCGATCCGGGCACTGAGTGAAGTATGATCTCGTCGTGCTGACGCCCCCACCGCGTCCAGCAGTTGTTCGTCTCCATTGCGCCGCAGGTAGTGGCCGAGGAACCGCACCATTCCGTCGAAGCGATAGCCAGCATGCATGGCGTACAGCGCGCCATAGCTGTCCGCCTCGAACTCATCCTCCCGCTGCCACTTGCCCAGCACCCGGGCAGGCCACTCCGCCAGGTCGGCCGGGATTTCCAGGCCCAGCATCTCAGCCCGGCGGTGGCGGAGCAGGTGATGGTCCCGCATCAGGTGTGCGATCTCGTGGCCCACCACCCCGGCAAGCAGATCATCACACTCGGCGCCACCGCGATTCCGGACGAACTGCACCAGGCCTAGGGTGACATAGACCCTGTGCTGCACCGGCGACACCGGGAAGGACCAAGCTCCCAGTCCGGGCTCATCAAGCACCAGGAAGGTGTGGCTGATCCACCGGCGGTCGGGCCAGCTCTGGACGATGCGCTGCCCCACCCGCTCCAACTGGCGGCTGGCCTCCGCGTTGGGAGGTAGGAAGGTGCGCTGGGCCTCGAAGCACTTCGCCGCTTCCCCCCACAGCTCGTACATCTGGTCCTGGGTGACAGCTCGGGCCTCCCTGCCGAAGACCAGCAGCAGGAAGGCTATCAGCGCGAGACCAGCTGCTCCCGGCCTCATGGTCATGTTTCCTCTGCCCCTGCCGCCGTTCACTCGCCTATGCCCTGGCCGGCATCTTCACCCAGCAGCTGGAGTTGTATGAGTGCGTTCTGCTCGCCCTTGGCGTATCCGATCTCGCGGGAGAGCTTGAGCGCCGCGGCGAACTGCTGGCGCGCCTTCTGGACCTCACCAAGCTCGGCCAGACTCGCACCCAGGAGAATGAGCGCATCCGCCTTCAGAGCGCGCTGGCCTCCCTTGTCCGCCGCAGCTGCCGCTTGGCCGTAGTACCTCGCAGCCAGTTCGTACTTGGCTTGCTGGTGGTACAGGCTGGCCACGTGCAAGGCCGCCCGCGCCTGCTCGGCTTCCTTGCCGCTTTTCTCCCTGAGCGCCAACGCCGCCAGTGCCGCGGGCAGCGTCGTCTCTGGCTTCTCTCCTGGTGGCACCAGCGCCGCCTCGGGCCGCGGGGGAGCCAGCTTGCCGGTGGGTCGCGGAACGCCCTTCCCGCTCGACTCGGGCCGCTGGGCCGAGGATGGTGGCCGGGAGACGATGCCCGGAGCGCGGGCCGCTTCCAGATGGGAGGCTGCGCTTGGTGGCTGCACCGGTTCGGTGCCAGGCCGCGCCTGCGCGACCCGCGGCTGTCTCGTGACGGGCAGCGGATGTGACCGCGGTCCGGATCGGGTGGCCAGCAGGCACACGGCCAGGACTGCAAGTACCGCGGCCGCGGCCAAGCTTGCCCAACGCACTGCCGGCTGCCGCGCTCGATCGCCTCCTGAGAGCAGGCCTAGCAACCGACCGATTGGGCCTACATCGGCCCGGCACGCTGCGGTCAGCAAGGCCACCTGCTCTCGGCACCGGTCGCAGCGAGCGAGATGGCGCCGCACCCGCACGACCTGTGACCTGGCCAGAGTCCCGCGCCTTCGCCTGAGCCGGTGCTCCACATAGGCGGCAATCCCCTCGTCATCAAGACAGCTTAGCTCGCGCTCAACCGCCCGGTCCGTGTCTCTGAGCTCGGCGGCCAACTGGCGGCAGCGCTCGCACACCTCCAAGTGCGCGGCCGCTGCGGCCTTGTCCCGCCCCGCCAGTTGCCCATCCAATAGCGCCATGATCGTGCCAAGTGGTAGGCACTGGCTGTCGTCCTCATGGCTGGGTTGGCTCATTTGCGCCCTCCAGATCGCACGACTCACGCGTTTCCATCACCGCGCGGCGCCACTTCAAGCGCCTTGCGCAGTTTCAGCAGAGCTGCTGCCTTCAGCGCGCCGACAGCCCCGATCGCGATCCCCAGCTCGGCCGCGATCTCGCGGTAGCTCCTCGCCTCCGTGTAGAAGAGCTCAACCAGCCGCCGCTCGCGCGGCGTCAGACATGACATGGCTTCCGCCAACGCCGCCTTGTTGACGGCTATCTCGAGGGCGTCGTCGTTTCGCGCGGCGGCCTGTCGCTGTCCACCTGTGTGCGAGTGAGCGCCGCTTCGCTCTCGCCGACGCAGGTAGTCCGTGCACTTGTGGCACGCGATCTGCATCAGGTAGCTGTGCAAAGTGCATTCCCCTCGGAAGCGCGGGGCGGCCGCCAGGAACGCGACCTGAACCTCTTGGAGAACGTCCTCGCACTCCTCTCGTGACAGGCCGAAGCGCCGAGAGACCATCTGGCCAAGGGAGGGAAGGCACATCTCCAGCGCGCGGGAAACAGCGGCGTGGTCGCCCGCTCGGACCGCGGCAATGAACTCCGGATCCTCTGGTGTGGGCGCAGATGGCCGCAATTCGCCCCCCAGGCGGCCCTTCGGCAAGCTCAGGGTCGCCCCACCCCCCATCGCAAGGGACACCCCGAGCGCAGTCGAGGGGCGGCCCAGCCAAGAAAGGGCCAGCCAGCCAAGCCTTCGGGGGCCTCGTTTGCTGTTCCTGCATCTCTCGTCCCATGCCCGTTCCTCAGGCGCCTTGCGGTTTGGTGGAGCCCTGCTCTGGCCACGGACTCCTGCTCATATCGGCAGCTTGAATGCCCGCGCCACGTACACCGCCATCTGGCCCCGGTTCACGAGGTCCGCGGGGCGGTAGGTGCCGTCCCCATAGCCCTGGACGACGCCTACGCCCGCGACGTACTCGACGTACTTGTAGAACGGGTGGTCGGTGGGCACATCGGGGAATCTCGGAACAGCAGGCGGTGCGTAGCCGGGCAGATCATCCGGCGGGATGCCCCGCGGACTGTAGATCGCCCGCGCCACATAGGCCGCCATCTGACCCCGGTTCACCTTCTCCCCCGGCCGATAGGTGTTGTCCACGGCGTAGCCCACTACGATGTGGTTGGCCACGCAGTACTCGATGTGCTTGTAGGCCCAGTGGTCGGCCAACACGTCGGAGAAAGTGGGCGGCGGTTCGGGGTCAGGAATGGCCGCATCTCCGGTGGGGATCACCAGGGCGCGTGCAATGTAGACGGCCATCTGGTCGCGGGTCACGATGCCGGTGGGCCGGTAGGTGCCGTCGCCGTAGCCCTTTACGATGCCCGCGTCCACGCACGCCAGGATCTCAAGCGCCGCCCAGTAGTCCCTGGTAATGTCCGTGAAGGTGACGCGGATGTAGCGCTCCTTGGTCTCGGTGTCTGAGCCGTAGTCATTGCTGACAGTGAGCGTGACGGGATATGTGTGGACCTCGCTATACTGATGGGTGGGGTTCTGCTCGGCGGAGGTGCCGCCATCCCCGAACTCCCAGAGCCAGAAGGTGGGCCTGGCGGTGGAGAAGTCCCTGAAGTTCACGGTGAGTGGCAGTGCCCCACCCATCGGGGTCCCCTCGAACTCAGCCACCGGGGGCCCTAGCACCGTGATGTAGTCGGCCTTCGTCATGGTATCGCAGTCCCACGGCGTGCTCGCTCGCAGGGTCACCCTGTAGGCGCCGGGCGCGGTGTACGTATGTTGGGGGTTCTGCTGATCAGAGCCGGCGGTGCCATCGCCGAAGTCCCACCACCAGCAGTCGGCGCCAGGGCGGCCGCCGGAAAGGTCGGTGAACTGCACGGTCCAGGGGTCCCCCTCCCCCGTCCAATTCGCGGTGAAATCGGCACACACGCCTCGCACATGGATGTACTGCGGTTTCATGGCGCATTGGCCGGAGGTGCCTACCACGGCGACTGCCTTGATCGTGTAGCGCCCGGGGAACTCGTAGGTGTGGATGGGCTCGCCATACAGACCCGACTGGCTATCATCGCCGAAGTCCCAGCATACGATATGCCCAGTCGTCGAGACGTCGGTGAAGGTTACGGTGATGGGCGGCCAGCTGCAATCCAGGTCGGCAACGAAATCCACGCTCCCCCCCGCTTTGATGTATTCCACCCAGGTCTCGGTGTCGCTGAAACCCGATAGCGAGCTGGAGGCGGTGAGGCTGACCGTGTACTCGCCAAGCGGCACGTAAAGGTGGCTCGGGTTCTTCTCGGCCGAGCCGGTGCCATCCCCGAAGTCCCAGCTCCAGGTATCGGGCCCGCCCTCCGACCAGTCAGTGAACTGGACCAGCAGCGGTGCGCTGCCGCTGGTCACGTCGGCGAGGAACTTCGCCCCCACGGGCTCCACAATGTAGTTCACGCCGCGCTCATGGAAGATCGCCCACAGGCCCCACAGCTCGCCGTACCCGGAGCCGAGCCATCCGTCCCAGAACGTACGCAAGGTGCAGTCGAGGGAATCCTCAAAGTACCAGTCGAAGATGCCCCAGATCTCGTCGGAGCCCAGGCTCAGCGTGTCGCGGAGGTCATCGTTGCCATCATAGATGTCCCACAGCGTGGCGGCCACCGCGCCTTCGCACTCGTCGCCAGTCACATGTTCGGTGGGCACCTCCAGGTTGACCCAATACGGGTCAGTACCGGGGTCCAGGCTGAAGTTGTCGACATAGGTCGGCCTGTCCCGGATCGCGCTCGACGCATAGGTGGCCCACCCCTCCGACCAGCACAACTGCTGCGACTCGAGCAGCGAGAGGGGCCCTCCTTTGTCGTCGGGGCGGGTGCGGTAGTAGCTGTCGTAGTCGGCGCTCCAGTAGTGGCCACGTCCCGGCGAGTGGTCGTAGGAATAGACATGTGCGACGTGATGCCCGTACTCGTGGAGGATAACATCGTCGTCGAACTGCTGGGGGTTGTCTGCGAGGTCCAGCAGATCGATTATGTGGCGGTCCGAGTGGTAGTGCGAGGAGTGCGCGCGATGGTCGTCGTAGCCTGGTTCCCAGCGGCAGTACACCTTCGCGGGCCTTTCCCCCGCCAGCCCGCTCGCCCACTGGCACCCGGCAAGGATCGTGTCCATGATGTTGAAGACCGCATTCAAGTCGTCCGTGTCAGGCGTCAGTGTCCCGATGTACAGGTCACCGCCTGACCAGTCCTCCCGCGTGTCTGAGCGCACGTCATAGACAGTGTCCCAGAGGAACCCGTTGTCCGTCACCTCCACGGTACAGTCGTTCGCCGAGCGGACCTTGACGAAGATGTCGCGGCCTTCTTGGAGCGGTCCATCGTCATTGTTCGGTACCCAGACCTCGAAGTAGCCGTTGCAGTTGGTCCAGACGGGAGGCCATTCCTCGTCAGGCCCGTAGTCCTCCTGGTCATATACCGTTACCTCCGCGCAGCGGATGGGACGATAGACGCGCGCGCCGGTGAAGCCGTTGGTGTTGTAGGGCATATCCGAGTATACCAACCACCCGTACACTCGGAAGCCGTCACTCGTCTCGACGGGAGGGCCGGTCGGGGTGGACGCCGTGCCGGCCACCTGCTTCGCCCGCCCGCTGTGCAGCGGGGGCGGGGTGGGCCGTTCGGCCAACACCGTCGAGCCCTCCTTACGCACATCGAGGAAGACGACCGCATGCTTCGCAAACCCGCCGCCCTCAACGGCGAAGCTGGCACGCGCCCGGAGTTCGAACAGACCCTCGCGCCGCAACTGCACCTGCGTGGACCTGGTGAGAGAGGCCCCCGCGGCAACGCTCTCGCGCCACGCAGACGTAGCGCCCGGCACTGCGAGGTCCGGGGGTATCACGAAATCGAGGTCGAGCTGAGGCGCATCGATCCACGGCGCCACGGTCACCTCGACACCCACGACCTGCCCCAATGCGGGGGGACTCAGCACCCGTATCGAGATGTCCAGAGGTTGATCCGGGTTGGCTGTGGCCGAGTCTCGGGACGATTCGATCCCGCGGTCAGGCGCACCGCCTGATCGCCACGCACTCACCTGTCCCGCGATGCCATCCGCCGGCATCGCCAGGCCCGCCGTCGCGACAGCCAGCACCAGGCAGGAGATGAGAAGCAACGCACTCCGACAGCTCACTCCTCGCACACCTCGTCTCACCGTCTCCATGGCAACCCTGTCCTTTCGCATGGTCTGCACGCTTCTCTCGACCGGCGCGGGGGCCAGCGCGGCGCCGAACCACACTACCAACCTGCTCCAAGCCATGGTCTGCATTCCCTCGCTCCTGTCCGCTTCCCCGCGGGGAAGCTTGAGTGCCCGCCGCCGGCCGCCGCGCTGACGGAGACCCGGTCGGCTCGGCCCGGCCTCCCGCAGCCGCGCCTCTACCTATACTGTCGCTGCAGCCGCTCGTTTTCGCGAATCGGCCGCGAGAGAAGTTGGGGGTGGCCCCGCTGCCCCAAGACACGACAAAGGCAGTGTGCGAGCCTTCCCCCCGGTCCCGGCGGCCCGGGGGCCGCCGGGACCGGGCGTTGTGTCAGCGTCTCAGCGTTATCATCCGCCCAGCGCGGCGATGACCTGATTCGCGCGTCGGATGATCTCGGCCGCGGTGGCCGGGTCAATCTTGTTGTCCGTCTGCGCCTCCACTTGGTTGACCAGGGCCTTCAGCCCGCCCATCGCCGCCTTCGCATCGTTCGGGTTGCCCCGCGCCAGCGCGGCGATGGCCGCATCCACCTTAGCGAGCAAGCTCGACTCAAGCTCGGCCGCGATCCCTCCG
>Ga0315281_10011393_pt1 | contig 12182 bp, 6 predicted proteins | sample YL17G07_0_MG_FD_204540 | JGI IMG/M metagenome (GOLD analysis project Ga0315281, IMG submission 204540) | Sediment microbial communities from Yellowstone Lake, YNP, Wyoming, USA - YL17G07_0 | ecosystem: Environmental > Aquatic > Freshwater > Lake > Sediment | place: USA: Wyoming | collected... | reverse complement strand
AGAACGGCGTCGTTCGACAGTTCGCTCGCGTCGCGGAGCGTGCCTACGCGCACGTGCGCGCCGATGACAGCGGCGATTCCGGCAACGGCCCGGGTGCCTTCCGCCAGCGTCTCGAGCCGCCGGCTGACGGACGACTGCACGGACTTGGGAAGGTCCAACTCTTCCACCTCCCAGCCCAGCCACTGGCCGTCGCGTTCGTACAGGCGACCGGACGTGACGAGCGCCTTGAGGGTTTCTTCAACGAAGAACGGATGCCCGCGGGTCCACGAGTACAAGCGGCTCGCCAACGTTCGCGCCGGCGGATGGTCCACCGAAAACACCTCGGATACCAGGCGCTCCACTTCTTCCTGGCTAAGTGCCTCGAGCCGCATCAGTTTGGCTGAGCCCAGCGCCAACAGGGACTGCTCCATCTCGCGCAGCGCCGGGCTGCGATCGACTGCCGTTTCAGCGTACGTGCCGATGATACCGACGCGCGACCGACCCAGCTGGCGAGCGACGAAATGCAGGAGCTCGAGCGAAGCGCCGTCCGCCTGATGGAGGTTTTCGAGCACGAGGAGCAGCGGCTGTTTCTCTGCCACCCGCATGAGCAGCTGGGCGCAGTTCCACAACAGTTTGGCCTTGCCGTCGCGCTGCTCCGGATCCGCGATGGCGGCATCTGTCGCAAACGCGGGGCAGATGGTGCCCAACCAGCTCCCGCCGCGCGTCAGTATCTGGCGCGCGTTGTTGTCGAGGCCGTGCAGGAGGTTGAGGAGCGCGTCGGACCATACGGCGTAGGGAACGCCGGTCTCGATCGAGTACACGCGGCCGGTCGCGACGGACCACTGCTCTTTCGCGGCGCGTTCAGCCATGACGTCCACCAGCCGGGTTTTGCCGATACCCGACGGTCCTGCCACGATGTGCAGGCTGCCGTGGCCGGAGGCAACCTCAGCCATCCACTCTCCCAACGCCGCAAGCTCAGCCGACCGGCCGACGTGTGGGAGAGTTCGAAAGGCTGCAGCGCCCGTGGCCATACTCGGCGGGATCGCTACGGAGCGCGAATGAGTCGGTCTGCGAGCCGATCAGAGATCGTGCGTGCGTCGATCGCGTCATTGTCCGAGAGAACGATGATCACTGCCTTGCGATCGGGGAACCGGACGAACGCGCTGCGTTTGCCGTCGTCAGTTCCGAACACGCTCTGGCGCGTCGTGCCGCGATGGGAGTCGGCGCGCCAACCCGGCATCGCGCCGGCCGAGGCGCGTGCGTCGCCCTCACTGGCGGCACTCATGACGAGCTCCCAACGATACAGCTCGTCCACGTTCGACTTGAATGCGCCGGTCATGCTGTCCACGGCCGTCTTGTGCATGCCGGTGGGGGTGTACAGGCGTCGGTTCACGAGCTGGGCGTAGGACGTGCCGCTTTTTGCCGCGAGGAGCGCGACCAGCTTGCGATCGCCTTCCGGGACGTCGCGTTCCCGGGACAGGAGTTGGCGCACCGTGGCGCCGCCGTTTTCCGCGATGGGATCGTCGAGGCTGAGTTTGTTCTGCCCAACGATCCACTGTGCCAGCGCCCCGTTCATCGCATTCGAAATGCCGCCGAGTTCGAAGTTCGGCATCGTGGTGGTGGGCATGTAGCGCCGCTGGGGAGGCACGTTGTACGACGCGTTCACGAAGACCTTGCCGCCCTGCGCCACGAGCACCGTCGCTGCAGACGTGCCCACGTTCGCCGTGAAGAGGGAATCCACGAAGGCCTGCGCGACCGGCGACTCGTCGCTCGCGCGGTGCGTCACATGTCGCGACGCGAGGTTGTATGCGTCACCCGGGTGCAACGTGAGGAACGGCTTGCCGTCGTCGGTCTTGTCCTTGCCGTTGTACACGAACGCTTTGTTGCGTCCAATGATCTCGGCGTTGTTGCCCTGGACGACCCACGCAGTGCCTTCGTCCTCCGAGATGAAGAGCAGGGCGGGGTACTTGTTCATCACCGAATCGGCGAGATCGGGCAGACGCTCGCGCGCCACCACGTGCTGGTCGACGCCAACGCCCTGGAGGTATCCGAAGCCGACGTTACGGCCCGGGGCGTCCATGATGAAGTTGCTGGTGGACGCGCCGCGAATGAGGAAGCTGCCCTGGATAGACGCGCCGGCCGACGAGCCGGCGATAACGCCACCGCGTTCGAGAATATTGCGGAACTCGACTTCCGCCTTGGTGCCGGCGTAGGCGTCCACAAGGAGATTCTGCCGCCCGCCCTCGAACCAAAGGCCGCCGGCCTTTCTAAGGATGGCCACGAAGCTGTCGGTGTCCGCGAGTTTGCGGTCCGTGGTGTGCCACACGACCACGTTCTTCGCGCCGTTGGCGCGGATGTTCGTCGTCGTGGCGGTTGTTTGCGGGTACGTCACTGCGCCACCGGCGGTGGGAACGTCGATGATGAGCGCGTCCGGCCCGCCGGCCAGCTGGATGAACCTCCCCATGATCTCCGGGCCAACTGTGCCACCGCCGACGACGATCGCCGTGCCCTTGGGCGGGCCGACGGTGTTGGACGGCGAAGGGCTTTGCGTGGCGCCGCGCGCGCAGGCACCAATGAGGAGGGCGCACAACGGAAGCGCGCGAACGAACCTGCTGGGCTTCAAGGGCCGGGAGGTGAGCATCATCTATAGTATACGCCCGGAACCGACCGCTGCTCGTGACTGCGCGAAAGGCTGCTAGGTCGCTGCCCCAGAGCCGATGCCGGCGGCGCGCCCAGTGGCCCAGGCCCAGAGGAAGTTGTAGCCGCCGATCGGGCCAAAAGCATCGAGCACCTCGCCGCACAGGAACAGCCCTTTGTGCCGCCGGCTCTCCATGGTGCGCGGGTCCACCTCTGAGAGTGCAACACCCCCGCCGGTGACTTCAGCCTTTTTGTACCCCTCGTCGCCGGTCCACGGCAGGTCGCCGCGCACCAGCGTCTCGATGAGGCGCAGCCGATCGGCGCGGCGCAGTTCCGCGAGCGATTGCTGCGGATCAACCTGCGCCAAGCCGAGCAGCACTGCGGCCAGGCGCTCCGGCATTTCGTTCCGTAGCACACCAATCACGGTGCGGGTGCCGAAGGGCTTGAGCACGCGTTCCCACTCCGCATCATGGAGCGGCGTCCAGCACACTTGGAGGCGGGCGCGGGTGCCCTCGGCTCGGGCGCGCACGATGACGTGTGAGACGTCGAGCACGGCGGGCCCGCTATAGCCGTGGTGAGTAACCAGGAATCCGCCCGTGTGTTCCGCGCTACGCTCGTTCGAGGTGGCAGTGAGCGTGACGGTGAGTGAGATGCCGGCCAGCGACGCAAACGTCGCCGACTGTGCGGTGATCGGCGTGAGCGCGGCGTAGGTCTGGTTGACCTCGTGGCCCAGCGCGGCCAGCGTGCGAAGGCCGAAGCCGTCGCTCCCCGTGTTTGGCACCGAAAGTCCGCCGGTCGCAACAATCACGAGGTCGCATTCGAGCGGCGGTGCGTCCGCGACCTCCACCCGCCAGCCCGCGGTGAACTTCACGAGGCCGGTGACCCGCGTGTCCATGCGGACCTCGACGCCTTTCGCCCGGGCGTGGGCGAACAGGCCGTCGCGCACGTCGCGCGCCTTGTGCGAAGCGGGGAACACCTTGAGATCGTCCGCCTCATCGACGAGCGGAATGCCGATGTCGTTCTCAAAGAACGCGCGCTGTTCTGCGAGCGGCCACGAGCGCAGCATCTTGCGCATCGTGTTGACGGATGAGTCCGTGACGAAGCGCGATTCGTCCACGCGCGTGGGCAGGATGTTGCAGCGGCCGCCGCCGCTGATGAGGATCTTGCGGCCGCCATCCTTGGTGCGTTCCAGCAGCAGGGTCTCGGCGCCTGCGCCGGCGGCGAAGATGGCGGCCATCGTGCCCGCCGCGCCCGCACCGATCACGATGACTCGTCGAGGCGCCATGCCTCCAAACTAAGGCAAGGACCTGCTGAGTTTCGCCCTAGAGGAGCCCAAGCCAGGTCGACGGCGGTGAAGCGAAACCGGGGAAGAGCGCATCCGGCCTTGCTGCACCGAGGTGTTTCACCGCGACTTCCACAAACACAGAGCGGAAGTCCGTCGTGAGCGCGAGGTCGCGGCCTTCGTTGAGTTGCTCCGATGCGAGGCCGGGCCAGCGTCCGTGCGCCTTTCCGCCCTTTACGCTCCCACCGATCACGAACAGCGCGCCCGCGTGCCCATGGTCCGTGCCTCCGCTGCCATTCTGCCGCGCCGTGCGGCCGAACTCCGACATGGTGAGAATGCAAACATCCGCCATTCGGACCTTACAGGCCGTGACGTGTCTCCGAACGTCGTGCACATTGGTGCATATGCGAAACCTGCGATTGTTGGTCGGCGGCCTGGTCCTCACCGGCTGCGTCGTTTCTGTTGACGCCGTGGTGCCATCGTCGGCCGCGACGTTCGATGCGCGGCTGGTGGGCCGCTGGGCAGAAGTGGACGGGAAGGATCGGGCGGTGGTGACGCGCGACTCGAACGGGTACGCCATCTCCTACACCGACGGTGATGGCAAGGTCGGGCGCTACGAGGCGCATCTGGGCCGCCTGGGCAAGCAGCTCGTTCTCGATGTGACTCCTGCTTCGCGCAATTCGGACGCCGGGGTGCCGGAAGGCGCGATGCTGATTCGCGGGCACGTGCTGTTCGCAATCGGCATCGCCGCCGATTCCGTGCGCGTCGCCTTGCTCAAAACCGATTCGCTGCGCGCCGCACTGAAGGGCGGGACCGTACGGATGGCGTACGGCAGCGATCACGACCAACTGATACTCACAGACCCGACGACAGCGTTGCGTGGTGCGTTGACTGCCTACCTGGCGCGGCCGGGCGTGCTCGACGACCCCAGCACGTTTCGTCGCGTCACTCCGTAGTCACCGCCGACCGACGGCCACTCGGCAATCGGCGACGACTATAGGAACGGCTGGTAGCGCGGCTTCCACCGGCGGTCGTACGTGATTCCCACGCGCAGCTGCGTGCTCGTGGCGGGATGCTTGGTGGCCGCCACCTTACCCTGAAAGAGGAACATGTCCGCGGCAACCGAAAGCGACAGCTCGTTCATCAGAGGTATCAGCACTTCGTGCACCATGTTGTAGCGCAGCGCCAGGGTACTGGGCCCATCGAGATGCGCCGGCAGGAAGTACGTGGCTTCGTTGCGCATGCGGTACGTGGCCGGCGCGAGCCCCAACCGGTTGGGCACGCCAACGGGGCGCTCCATATCGAGAAACGCCTGCGCGCCGAACTGCACGTTGGGCCGACCGAAGTCATTTTCCACGGCGAAGGCAAACTCCAGGCGGCGCAGCGTGCTTCCCGGGATCCGCAGAACGCCGCTACTGGCACGTACGTTGAGTTGCCGCGGGTTCTCCACGTTGGTCTTTGGATCCGTGGTCGGCGTGACCTCCGTGTCGAACAACCCGCGCGCAAACGCGCGGAAGCGGCCGCCCGACGCGGATTGGTACGACGGACGCAGTGTGAGGTCGAGCTTCACATCGTCAGACGATTCGCCGGCCTTCTGAATGCCAGCGGTTGTCACGCTCTGTCGCCCATACGCCACGGTGAGCCCGAGGTCTGTGCCGCTCTTCAACCGCTCGTGAGTGAGCACGAAGCGCGACGCTGCGCCCACCACCCACTGGTCCGCTGCCGACACGCGGCTCTCCGCTACGCTGCCATACCCGTCGCGTCCGCGCACCTCGTTGGCGGACACGAACAGCGTGGGGCGGTCGAAAGTGAACGTAGTGAGGGGCACGAACCGCACGTCCGGGGCCAGAAGCGCCGCGATGCGGTCGATCTGCACCTCGCCCTTGGACTCCGACCGCAGACGCGACAGCTCCGCCATCACGAAGTCCTTGAGCCCGATGGTGGCGCCACTACGGTCGGCAACGAGTTCGCCGTGCTGGCCGATCCGGAACTTGTCGCGCACCCGACGGCCCGCGCCCAGGTTGCGCGCGCCATCATGTAGCACGTCCACCGTGGCCACGCGGTAGTACGTCTGGTCGTCGAGCCGGTGGCCGTTCACGGTGCCTTTCGGGAAATCGATGCCACTGGTGGCGAGTTCGCCGCGCGTGTCGCCGGCGAGCAACGCGCGCAGGTCGCCGCCACGCACGTCGAGCACCACGATGGCGTCTTCGGTCCACAGCCATGCGTCGATCTCGTTTTCGTGCAGCTTGCCAATCAGCGGAGGAAACTGTTCCAGCCTTCGTATGACAGCCACCTCTGCCCTCGCCCGATTCCTCAACAGACGCGCCAGGAACGCCTCCCACATCGGCTGCGAGACGCGCCCCTGTCGCGTAACCGCGTCGTACGCCCCCAGCTCAGGATGCTTGCTGGCAAGGTCCACGAACGCTGGGAACATCAATTCGCCGCGATCGCGTTCGACCACGGGCGTCAGCGCGGCGATGCGACGCACCAAGGCGGAGTCGGGCGGCGTGCGGTCCGTGACGGGCTCGAGATGGTGCTCGAGTGCGGCGAGGTAGAAGCGGCGGTCTGCACCGAGACCTCGCGCGCGGAACTCCAGCGTGAGCCGTCCCACCGCGACACCGTTGGCCGCGCTCCGCGCGATGATCGCCGGTGTGCCGCGGCGCGCGAACGGCCGGTCTGGCAGTTCCACCCGCACATGCGCCACTTCCGGCGCCCAACGCGTGGGCAGGTCCGCGATGATCGCGTCGATGCCTGCTACGGACTCGCCCAGCGCGGCGTTGTCCGCCGGGTCCATGTTGGAGAGCACCACCACCGCATCGGCGCCCGCGTCACGCAGTTTGGCCACCTCTCGCCGTGCAGCGACGGACGGGGCCTCGAACACGAAGTCGCGCAGCGCCGAACGCCGCAAGCGCTCGGGCATGTGCGGATTGACGAGCCCGACCACGCCGATGTGGAGAGGCCCCGCAGTGATGACCTTGCTCTTCGCCAGCAACGTCGAGTCACGGCCGCGGACGTTGGCGGCGAGCAGCGTGACGCCGGGGAACTCGTGGCGCAGTGAGTCCAGTGTATTGGCGCCCAGCGCCAGTTCGGCTTCGAACGGAACGAGCAGGGAGTAGTCCAACTCCCTGAGCGCGGCAAAGTCCAGCCGCGAGCGCTGCGAGCGCGCCATGCCGAAGTCTGCCTCGGAGTGTCCCAGGTCCGCGGCGAGGACCACGTCACTTCGTGCACGCAGTGGATCGCGCATCCGCCGCAGCAGCGTGGCGCGGGGGCCGAGTTGTCCCAGGTTGAGCGGCAGCTCGAAGACCCGTGAGTCGGCCATGTCCACGCGGTTCATTTCGCCCGTGGTCCACGCGGCGGTGTCGGCCGGCCACACGGCGTTCGGCTGCTCCACGATGTAGATGCGCTCAGCGTCGGCGCCGCGCATGCGCGACACGGAGATCGTCAGGGGCACGAGATCCGGAAAATCGCGCCCGCGCCGCGGATTCCGCTCCACCATGGCCATCAGGTCCGGCGCTGGGCGCCAGGGATCCTGAAACAGCAGCACGTTGGCGGACGACAGCGCGTGCACCGTGTCGAGCCGCTCCGACTCGGCGTGTCGCGCCAATATATAAGGAAGCTCGTCGCCCTTGGGCTCCTGGCCCGACATGAACACCACGATGCCCGGCGCACGCCAAGCCAGGTGGCTCACGAGCTTGAACGGGATCTTCTCGGCGTTGGCTTGCTCGGTGAGCAGTTCGTGTTCATCCTGCCAGCGCCGCACACCGAGGGCGCCGAGGCTCTTTCCCGTGTAGAGGATCGAGACGCGCGTGGTGTCCGCGGGGTTCTGTGCCACCGAGGTGCCGCCCGGTGCGACCATGCACGCGAAGCAACAAGCAACCGCTACACATGCACTGCGTCGTGACATGCCGGGAGTGAGGGGAGACGCGCGGAACTTAGGGACGAGGGAACTCCGCGTACAGGCGACGGCCGAGTTGTTCTCGCTGGCTACATCCGGCTGCGGCTCATACCTTAGACGGCGCCCGACCCACCACACCCACTGCCGACGATGGCTCTGCGCGAAAACCTGCAGCACACCCTCGGCACCGCCTACACGCTGGAGCGCGAGCTCGGCGGTGGCGGGATGTCGCGGGTCTTCGTGGCAGAGGAGAAGGCGCTGGGCAGGAAGGTGGTCGTCAAAGTCCTGCCGCCTGAGATCGCCGCCGGAGTCAACGCGGACCGGTTCAAGCGCGAGATCCAGATGGCCGCGCGGCTGCAGCACCCGCACATCGTGCCGGTGCTCATGGCGGGCGAGATGGATGGCGTGCCGTTCTACACGATGCCGTTCGTGGAGGGCGAGAGCGTGCGGGCGCGTCTGGCGCGCGCGGGCGCGCTGCCCGTCACGGAGACCATCGGCATCCTGCGCGACGTGGCCAAGGCGCTGGCGTACGCACATGACCACGGCATCGTGCATCGCGACATCAAGCCAGACAACGTGCTGTTGAGCGGCGGCTCCGCCAGCGTGGCGGACTTCGGCATCGCCAAGGCCATCGCGGCCGCGCGGAGCGAGAACGACACCGGTGGCATGGCCACGCTCACGCAGTTGGGTGCGTCCATTGGCACGCCGGCATATATGGCGCCGGAACAAGCCGCGGCCGATCCGTCCACCAATCACCGCGCCGACATCTACTCGTTCGGCTGTATGGCGTACGAGATGCTGGCCGGGCGTCCGCCATTCACGGCCAAGACGCCGCAGCGATTGCTCGCTGCGCAAATGGGCGAGACGCCCGAACCGATTCTCTTGCTGCGTCCGGACACGCCGGCGCCGCTGGCCGAGTTGGTGATGCGGTGTCTGGAGAAGGACGCGGATGCCCGCCCGCAACAGGCGGCGAACCTGGTGCAAGTGTTGGAGACCGTCACAAGCGGCGGCGGGCACACGCCGATGCCCGGCATTCTGCTCGGCGGCAAACAGACCATCCGCAACGCGCTGCTCGTGTACGCGGCCGCGTTTGCGTTCGTGGCGATCCTGGCCAAGGCAGCGATTGTCGCCATCGGCTTGCCGGATTGGGTATTCCCAGGTGCGTTGGTGCTGATGGCGCTGGGCCTGCCGGTGATCCTGTTCATCGCGTACGTGCAATACACGACGCGCAAGATCGTGACGCAGACGCCCACGTTCACGCCGGGCGGTTCCAGCGCCACGCACGGCACCATGGCCACGTTGGCACTCAAGGCGAGCCCGCACGTGAGTTGGCGCCGGACGTGGAAGGGTGGGCTGGCGGCGTTCGGCGGTTTTGTAATTCTTATCGCCGGCTACATGACGCTGCGCGCGATGGGCATCGGCAAGTTCGGCTCGCTCATTGGCGCCGGCACGCTACAGGCGGACGAACGGCTGCTCGTGACGGACTTCGCGCCACCGGCGCGGGACACGACGTTGGGGCCGGTGATCACCGATGCATTCCGCACCGCGCTGGGCCAGTCGCGCACCGTGACCATCATGCAGCCACAGCAGGTGGCCGAGGTGTTGCGCCGCATGCAGCGACCCACGAACACGCACGTTGATTTCACCGTGGGCCGCGAGATCGCCACGCGCGAGGGCATTCGCGGCGTGGTGGTGGGCGACATCATCAGCCTGGGCGGCAACTACGCCATCTCGGTGCGGCTGGTGTCGCCGCAGAACGGCGAGGAGTTGGCCGCGTTCCGCGAGACCGCCGAGAGCGACAAGGAATTGCTGCGCGCTATCGACAAGCTGGCCAAGGACCTGCGCTCCAAGATCGGGGAGTCGCTGCGGAACGTGCAGTCCACGCGGGCGTTCGAGCAGGTGACCACGCCGTCTCTGGAGGCGCTCAAGAAATACGTCCAGGGCTCCCTCGCGCTGTCGCTGGACGGCGATTTCGCCAAGGGCTCCGCGCTGCTGGAACAGGCCATCGCGCTCGACACGGGTTTCGCGATGGCGTACCGCAAGCTGGCCGTCGAATACAACAACCGTGGCCAAAACGATCGCGCGATGGAGCTGCTCCAGAAGGGCTTCAACCACCGCGATCGCCTCACCGACGTCGAACGCTACTACTTGATGGGCTCCTACTATCAGAACGGGCCGCACCAAGACGTTGCCAAGGCGGTCGCCGCGTACGAGTCGGCCATCGAGATTCAACCCGGCCTCGTGGGCGCCATCAACAATGTGGCGAACTCCTATCGCTTTCAGCGGAACTGGGCGAAGGCCGAAGAGATGTATGTCAGGGCCGTGCGCACAGGTGCCGCGCCTGCGGTGTCGTACGGCAACCTCATTGGCACACAATGGAAGCTTGGCAAGCCGGCAGATGCATGGCGCACGCTGGCTGTGTACGACTCGGCGCTCCCGACCAATGCCGGGACGAAGGGTACCCGGGCCACCTTGCTCCAGCTCGAAGGCAAGTACGATTCGGCCGCAACGCTGTGCCAGCGGCTCATCACGGAACGCGCCAACGATCTGCCGGAGCATTCAGCCTCGGCGGCTTGCTTGGCGACCCTCGGACGCGTGCGTGGGCAATTGCGCGAGTCGTCCAGGCGGCGAGCAGAACAAGCGTCGGTGGACGTACAACGAGGCCTGCCTCAGGCGGTGCTCGGGCGCGAACTGGCACTGGCCTACGAGCGGATGTGGTTTCTCGGCGACCGGGCCGGTGCGGTGGCGGCCCTGGATCACGCGTTGGCGCAGACACCGCTGGAGAAGATTCCGATTGGCGCCCGACCATATCAGGGGTTGGCAACGACGTATGCGTACGCGGGACGACCGGATCGCGCGCGAGCCGTTCTGGCCTCCTTCGACAAGGGCGCCCAGCAGGTCCAGCAGATCAATGACGAGCTCACGCGACACTCAATGCTCGGCGCAATTGCGATCGGTGAGAAACGTTATGCCGATGCCATCACGGAGTACCGCGCTGCCGACATCGGTACTTGCATGGCGTGTCCGCTGGCGCCGCTGGCGTACGCGTATGACCTGGCTGGTCAGACCGATTCCGCCATCACGGTGTTCGAGCGCTTCGTGAATACTCCTGATGCCCTGCGCACGGGCACCGACGGCCAGTATTTGGCCGTGTCACACAAGCGGCTCGGCGAGCTCTACGAAGCGAAGAACGACCAGGAGAACGCGCTGTCGCACTACCTCAAGTTCGTGGACCTGTGGAAGAACGCGGACCCGGAGTTGCAGCCGAAGGTGGCTGAGGTCCGCGCGCGCATCGCGCGACTCAAGGACCGCGAACGTCGTCGGTAACCCCATGAAACCCAAAGAACTCACGCTCCGCGGCCTTGTCCTTGGCGTGCTCATCACCACGGTGTTTACCGCGGCCAACGTGTACCTCGGCCTCAAGGTCGGGCTCACGTTCGCGTCGTCTATCCCCGCGGCAGTGATCTCGATGGCCATCCTGAGCGCGGTGAAAGACTCGACGATTCTCGAGAACAACATCGTCCAAACCGTGGCGTCCGCCGCCGGCACGCTGTCCGCGATCATCTTCGTTTTGCCGGGACTGGTGATCGTGGGCTGGTGGACGGGGTTTCCGTTCTGGCAGTCCTTCCTTATATGCGTGAGCGGCGGCGTGCTGGGCGTGCTCTTCACCATCCCGCTTCGGCGCGCGCTGGTGACCACGAGCGACCTGCCGTACCCGGAAGGCGTGGCGGCGGCCGAGGTGCTCAAGGTGGGGTCCGGCACGCGCGGCGAGACGAAGGACGCCACGGGTGAGTCGAGGGAAGGGCTCACGGCCGTAATGCTCGGCTCCATCGCCTCGGCCGGGCTCGCCATCGTGGGCGCCACGCGCATCGCCGCGGCTGAAGTCACGGGGTTCTTCCGGCTTGGGGCCATGGCGTCCAGCGGATACAACATCGCGTGGTCACTCGCGCTGCTCGGCGCGGGACATCTGGTGGGACTGTCGGTGGGCATGGCGATGCTCACCGGTCTCATCATCTCGTGGGCGGTGGCCGTGCCGATCCTCACGTCGCTGCATCCCGCCGCGGACGGCGTGAGCCTCGCCGCGCACACGATGACACTGTGGCGCACACAGGTGCGCTTCATCGGCGCTGGAGCGATCGCGGTGGCTGCGGTCTACACGTTGGCCAGGCTGGCCAAGCCCGTCGTGGGCGGGCTCGTGAGCACGCTGGCCGCGTCACGGGCCACGGGCGTGGCAGACGACACCGACCGCGATCTCTCGCCCCCGTGGATCATCACGCTCACGATCGCGTGCCTCATCGTCGCCGGATGGCTGGCATTCACGTTCGCGAAGTCCACGGTGCTCGCGCCAAACGCCGTAATGCTCACGCTCATCGCGGTGCCGTTCGTGTT